>Ga0255341_1000358_pt1 | contig 79564 bp, 78 predicted proteins | sample wastewater_treat_8_FD_192418 | JGI IMG/M metagenome (GOLD analysis project Ga0255341, IMG submission 192418) | Wastewater microbial communities from Lulu Island WWTP, Vancouver, Canada - plant12 | ecosystem: Engineered > WWTP > Wastewater > Unclassified | place: Canada: Vancouver, British... | reverse complement strand
GCATAGACAGGAATAAAACCCAGAGGAAGGCTAAAGGTAAACTCATACAAAAAACCCAGAAATCGAGAAAAGCTAACCCTATCATAAGCAGCAGAGCTATTCTTAAGATGTCTCTTTCTGCTCCACAGAACATTTGTCAGGAGTGATATTTCTATGAATATCATCAAGACAATAATAATGGCAGTAATTACTTCTATTATAACATTTCTACGAACAGCTCGATTTTCTACATTAAAGGCATAAAAATTTTTTCCAATTTCAATCACAGCAGTTATAGCACCAGATGAATCCTTAATTGGTCCTATTGCATATATCCAATCACCTGTTGAATCTGAATACTTCTCAACGTAGATCTCCCCGGTCTTTAATGACTCAAGATATAAATTATCCTCCTCACTTTTCAGCCAATCATATGTCTGAAAAGGACTGTAGGAGTCGTTTTGAGTCATAATCGTAGCGAGCTCACCTCCATAATTTTTATAGATGATAAAATAGCATTCTGAGTTTTCATTTGTATCATATCCTCCAAAAACTTTTATCATTTTTGAACGGAACTCTTTATAGTCATTATTATAATAATCCGACTGTTTGTTTATAAGCTTGCTTATGACATCACCATTTAACGTATTACACAACACCTGAGCAAGTCCTTTAATCTTACTCTCTGTTTCATTCATATAGCGCTTATCAAAATTTGGCATCAAAACATTTATGGCAATGATCATAGTTATAATCATAATCACAATTATGCCTGTAATGTTGACAAAATTACGAGGCAAAGTCCTTTTTAGTCCATAGATATAAAAATCCCTGATAACAATAAACAGTGAAAGTATGGAAAAAATAACCAAAAGAAAAATGAAAAGATTTTCCAAAACTATCCATTTCCCAAAGCGTGCAGTCTTTTCAGCAGATAAAATTTTACCCTCTAAATCTGCAGTTACTATATAATTTAGATTGGTAAAACAGATATTCCCTGAAGAGATTTTAAATCTATAAAACATCTCATATTGACCATCACATAGCTTTGAAACATCCTCAGCTTTTAAAATAATATTGCTACCCTTATCCTTAAAAAGGGTTATCTGTGACTGCATTATATCAAGCATATAAACTAAACCTTCCTTAGAGAGCTGCACCCATCCTGGAATAGATAGTTCACTTATTCTCCTTCCCTTTTCAAAGGTCCCAAGACTGTCCCCGCTGAAGATCAAAGATTTAAACCCATCTCTAACTCTGTAGAGATTTCCCTGCTTTGTTATATATGCATAATTCTTTGCATCAATAACATCAATAGAAGCTATCATAGATAAAGCCTCTGGCATTTTAAAAAGAAGGCTTTCTGATATTTCTGTTTCTGGATTATCAACTCTGTATTTATAGTATAAAACCTTATCTCCATCAAATCTTATCCAGCTTAAAGTCCCATCATGGAACTTAAGCTCTGCAATAGTCCAGTTAATAGCAAGGCGACTTTCTGGCTTTTCATGTTCCACAGTATAAATCAGCTTTTTCTCTCTGCCAGAGGGATTGTATTTAGCAATATACTCTTTAACTGTAAAAAGACCTTTGGTGTCCTGAACATAGCAATGGACATAAAGATTTCCATAATCATCTGCCGCAATATCCTGAATACAAACAGGTCCCATCCCTTTTTCTGACTCTGAGTTGATAATATAAAGAACCTCACCTCTGCTACTTATTTTAATTATCCGCTGTTTCCCATTATCAACAACATATTTTTCGCGAGAGTTTGTCTCTATAAACCTGTAGGGAGAGACAAACTCAAGATAACTTCCAAAGGGATTGCTTTTTAGTCTCTCCGGATTTGAGGCTATATAATATACAACAAAAAGCAACAGCAAAGAAAAAAACCAGAATCTCTTCGGCATAAATCTACTCCTTTGTATCAAATACTATCATGCGTCCTGATGTGATATTCTCTTCAATAGCTTTCTTACTCATTTCCAGATACATGCCTGCAGCCTGATCTGTTTTATCTGACTCAAGAACTTCTTGGAACCAATCAACAGCATAAGAAAAATTTCCTTTATGATAGGCCTTTATAGCTGATTCAAAGGCCTCTTTTGTTCTCATTCTCTTAAGCTTAATCTCTTCATCAAGGGAATCCAGAATTTCAAAAATACCCACTGGCTCATCTTTACCCTTCACCTGAATATTTCCCAAAAATCTGTAGCTATACTTTTCTGGATTTTTAAGGGAATTCAAAGTGCTTTTACTAATAAGAATGCCTGTTCCATAGCGTTTTGTAAGAGACTCAATCCTTGAGGCAATATTTACACTATCAGAGATAACAGTAGAAGACATCCTCTCTTCCTCGCCAACTATGCCAAGCATAACAGGACCTGTGAAAATGCCTATCCCTATGGATATTGGTTCACGTCCAATCATTATCTTAGTTTCCGGATTAAGGCATGTTTTCCTATACATAGCAATTGCGGCATCAACAGCATCATCTGCATCTGGGAATAGAGCCATTATTGCATCCCCTATATATTTATCTATAAACCCGTTGTGAAGCCTTATCTCTGGGCCTGTTAGCGAAAGAAATTTATTAACAAACTGAAAATTTTCTTTTGGGGTAAAGGATTCACTATGAGAGGTAAAAGAACGAATATCTGAAAACATAATAGTCATAAAACCCTGCGAATGAACCCCGAGCTTTAATTCTGTAATGTCCTTAATGTTGAGATATTCCATAAACTGATATGGCATAAACTTAAAATAGATTTGATTAATTGCAGATATTTTATTTACATAATTCCTTATGGAACTGGCCATGTTATTAAATCCTTCGCCCAACTCCTGCACCTCGTCTCGAGTGCGTATTACAACACGGGTATCCCATGAGCCAGCAGCAATCTCATGGACACCTTTTCTCAGTTTTCTAATTGCAGCTATCATAAAAAATGAGAGAACGATTATAACAATTGTAATAACCATAACAGAAATAAACATTACCTTAACTATCTTAAAAAAGAAAAGTTTTTCATAATACTTATAATTGTATAGATCTGCACCAATCTCTACAAGAGCAACAATATCTCCCTTTGAATTTCGCAACGGAGCATTTCCAAAAAGCCACATTCCTTCCTGATCCTCAGAAAAATCAGTAACAATCTTTCCAGCCATAACATCATCCACATATCCAGCCTCTGGATTATACTCATAGGGCCAGTAAACCTGTGTTGAATCATCATAATCTATCATCATATACTGCCATTTTCCAATCCTTCTGTGAATAAGGACATAAAAAGGTGCACTCCAATCCTCTCTATTATAATTCAATGCAGCATGAAGGCTTTCTCGAAGCTTCATATAACTTTCACTCATGTAATCATGGGGGTCCTTAATGGATTCCACAATATCCCCATCAATCTTCTGTGGAACAAGATTAAGCAAGGTATTAAGCCTGTTGACCAGTTCAACTTTTATTCGATTTGAAAAATCTCTCTGAATATACCAACTTGTAAAAAGCATAACAGCTATAACAATTGGAACATAAGCTCCAATTTGCTTCAATATTAGCGGTATACTGTAATTTAATATGTATTTATATATCTGAAATAACATTATCAAAAAAGTTATGCTAGCTACAATAACAGAAAGTAACCATAAAAGACGAAAAGCTAAATCCCTATTATTAATCTTGAGATCTTTATCATATACTTTATATGAGTTAGACTCTTTATAGATTAACGAACCGCCAAATATTTCAATGACAGAGCCATCATCAAAAGCCTTCATGTTTTTTATGCGATCCTCAAAGGGCTCCATTGATAAATTCTGCAAGTCCTTTGGGCTTATCCATTTTGATAGCTTATTATTTGCATCTATTTTATATAGAGCTCGCTTTTCAAGATCAGTAAAAGCTATCATACCATCCTTAACAAAGGATACATGACCAGGCACAGATTTTTCACCAGAGGGATCCCACTTCCCATCATAAATAAGAGAGCTCTTACCATCAGCAGAAAGTCTGAAAATCTCCCCTTTCTTTGTGAGATAGACAAAGCCATAATTTGCATCAAAGTCTATAGACTTAACAGGAAATCCAGAAAGGTGGCCAAGGAGAATAGTTTCTTTTTGAACAACACCACTTTCTTTGTGAATTCTGAGGCGTTCAATACCATCAGGATATATATAAAAAACGCAGATCTCATTATTTATTTCATGAATATTGAAAAGACGTCCCCATCGCACAGGAGCATCACTCTGATCATAAATTTTCTGGAAAATGACACGGTTAAATCTGCCATCAGGATAAAACCTCAAAATTTCCTCTTTCTCAACAGAATACCTATTAAGAGAATTTACAATATTTATGATATAAATAAAGCCATCACTGCCCTTATGCACCCAGGAGGCATAAAAAAAATTATTTAGCTCCCTTGAACCACCATTTAAAATAGAACTTACTGTTTTGTCTTTATCAAAAACAATGACCCTGGTTTTTGAATTATCTATTACATAAAAATTGCCCTCTTTATCCTTTGTTGCAAAAAAGGGATACTTCAGTTCCTGAGAAAAAGATAAGCTAAAATTTTTATAGTCGAATTTTGAATAAACAAAAGAAATCGAAAGAATAAAAAGGCATAAAGGTAAAAATCTAAAAAAGATCTGTGGCTTAAATTTCACAATATCATCCCTGCTTTTTATATCATCGAAAGAGTTATTAAAATTGAACTAAATATAATAAAAAAAGTATAATTTACCAAAAAATTTTTCTTTTATATAAAAAATATACTTTAAGAAACCGTCCAGAAAGTTTTTATTATAAGCTTTAATTCTTGACAAAAAAAATAATAATACTTTTTTTATATAAATATATACAAAAATAAAAATACTAAGCCGGTTAATAACATGAACCACAGGATAGCAAAGTCTAAAAGTAAAGTGGTGAGATCTCACTTAACAAAAAAAATCAGCCTTCTTGAGCAAATAACCAATGCAAATAATCGCCGTGTAATAGCTACATTTTTTAGCATATTCACTCTGGCCAATATTGCCACAACAATAATAAAGCTTACTGGGAAGGGCTCTGAATATCTCACATGGAATGCTCTGTTCATGGAGATAATACTTTGCTCTTTTGTTTTATTTTTAACATGGCTACTAATACAGCGCCTTAGTTTTAGAATAACAGGATATATTACAATTACAGGGGTTACTCTGGCTCTCTGGATTTTTCAATATATAATCTCTGGAGCAAGCGAGCTCTTTGCTGTTCACTACATTATACTTGCTCTTGCTGTTTTCTATTTCGATAAAATTCTTTCTATCTATAGCCTTTTTGTCATTGCTCTGTCTCAAAGCCTTCTTTTTATATTAAAGCCAGAGCTATTGCCACAGGGAGCAACAAGTAATATATACATACGTTATCTGATCTATATCTGGGTCTCTATAGGGACATACTTTGGAGCTATAGCCACAAGGGATCTCTTCTCTCTGGCCAGAAAAAATCAAAAAACAGCAGAGCAATCCCTCAAGGAAATCAAAAATATCATGGAATCGGTAAAGGAAAGTATAACAATTCTTGAGGAAGAGCATATCACTCAGACAGAGATATCCCTTGACCTAAATAGCATATCACAGCATCAGGCAGCTTCCCTTGAGGAAATCTCTGGTTCCATTGAGGAATTGGCTGCCAACTCAGAATCCATAAGCAACACAGCAAGCTCCCTTCTTACAGAAACAGATAATATAAACGAAATAGTGCAGGAGCTAAAAATAAAAAGTCAAGAGGCTGTCAGGGGCTCTGGTAGCATAAACTCGCTCCTTGCAGCAATAACTGCAACCTCAGATGAAACTGCTGATATAATAGATCATGCTACAAAGCAATTTAACATGCTCAATGAGAAAAGCGCAGAGATGGAAAGTTTTATTCAGCTGATAAACGACATTGCAGATAGAGTAAACCTCTTATCCCTTAATGCCTCTATTGAAGCTGCAAGGGCTGGCGACCATGGAAGAGGCTTTGCTGTTGTTGCTGATGAAATATCGAAACTCGCGGAGCAGACAACTGAAAATGCAAAATCAATTGAGAAAATAATCCATGATGCAAAAAGAATCACAACAGAAAGCACCTCCATAATAGCCAGATCCTCTGGAAAAATAATGGAACTAAACGGATCAATAAAAGAGATCGAGAAAAGCATGGCAGAAATACACAGGCTGATAGACGAGACAGATAGAGCTGTCATAAACATATACTCACTCTATGAAAAACTACATCAATCGAGCAAAGATATAGATCAATGGACAGAAGAACAAAAAATTGCAACAAACGAATGTAGCAAAACTATTTCAGATATCACCTTCACAGCATCGGAGCTTGTAAATATGTCAACAAAGCTATCTATCTCATCTTCAAAAACAGAAGGCATAATCAATAAACTTAAGGAACTCTCTGCAAGGGGATAAGAGTAAAATTATTTAAAAACACCAGAACTCTAAGAAAAAATATACTTGTAGTTTTAAGCCCTTATTCTTTTCTTGCTATTAAAGTATTATGAAAAGTAGGAGTTAATATGGAACTTGGTATTATTGGTTTGCCACAGTCAGGCAAAAAGAGCTTATATGAGCTTCTCACAGGCGCAAAGGCATCTGAATCAGGAGACAAGATTATAGCTGGCGTAGCAAATATAAGAGATGAAAGATTTGACAGACTTGTTCGCATGTATGCACCCAAAAAGGAAGTGCCTGCAAAAATAAATATACAGCTATTTCCCAAAATAGAAAGCGATTCTATAAAAGAAGGAAAGATATTTACAGACATATCAAAAATGGATGCTCTCTGCCATGTTGTTCGTGCCTTTAAAGATGATTCAATATATCATGCTCTTGGCTCAGTTGACCCCATAAGAGATATATCTATGATAAACAGTGAACTCGTAATGCATGATTTAATCTTTATAGAAAAACGCTTTGAAAGAATTGAGGCAGCAAAAAAACGAAAGCCAGATCCAAGGCTTGATGCTGAAGAAAAGCTCCTTTCAAGAATGCAGGCTCATCTTGAACAGGAAAAACACCTTCGCACATTCAGCCTTTCCGATGAGGATAAAAAACTTATATCTGGTTATCCCTTTATCACTGCTAAAAAAATGCTCATTGTCCTTAACGTAGGAGACAAAGACATAAAAGACACCTCTCTGGTGAGCAAGGTAAAGACAAGCCTTAAAGAACTGGATATTGAAGTGATGCAAGTCTCTGCCAAGCTGGAAGCTGAGATACTCAGCCTTGACAGTGATGAAGAAAAACTTGAATTCATGGAAGATGCTGGCATTGAAGAACCAGCTCTTAATATTCTTTCAGACCTTGCAATGAAAACATTAGGTCTTATCTCTTTTTTTACTGTTGGCAAAGATGAGGTGCGTCAGTGGCAGATTAAGAAAGGGTCATCTGCTCCTGAGGCTGCAGGTGAAATTCACTCAGATATTCAACGAGGATTTATAAGAGCAGAGGTTATGAAGTATAAGGATCTCATTGAATATGGCAATGAGGAGGAACTCAAAAAAGCAGGAAAATTTTATGTAATGGGCAAAGACTATATTGTGGAAGATGGGGATATTATAAATTTTAGATTTAATGTTTAGATTAAAAATTTTTAATTTTTTTTAATTATGGCATAAATTTTTCATTGACACAAAGTGCAATAAATTGTTTATTGTTCATCGTTCTGATTGTAAAAAATCAAAGGGGTTTTAGCTCAGTTGGTTAGAGTACCTGCCTGTCACGCAGGGGGCCGCGGGTTCAAGTCCCGTAAACCCCGAATAAAAAAAGATGCCAGAAGGCATCTTTTTTTATTACTAAATTTCCCAGAAAAACTCAATTAAAAACTACAAAAATTTTTCACCAATAGCAGCCTCATTATATTTAATATCTTTTATTTCTAATTTTAGCCATGTCCAATCTTCCTTTTCAAGTTTCCATGTTGCTGTCATTTTAGATGGCACTTTTATCCCTTCAAAAAATTTATAATCTTCTACCAATAGAACCCATTGATATTTTTTGGAAAGAGGCTCATTACCCATAAATCTCATAGCCGTGAACTTAACAAAATCACCTTCTGCGTTAAAATAAAAAGTCCCACTTGCTCTATTGCCTTTATAGTTCATTGTGGCAATTGCACTGTTATTATCAACCTCCTGCCATTTAATATACGGGCTTAAAGCCAGAGAAGGGAGCCAGACCATTTCTCCTATATATCGCTGAAGAGTTCCCTCATCCAGTTTTTCACCTCTTTCATCAACGATCTTGATTAAAGAGTTTAATTTGATTAACATCTCACCTTTACCATCTTCAAACCTATCTCTGCCTAGGAAACTTACAAAGCTGTTCATTTTTACATCTACAGACCAGATGAATCCTGGCAAATCAATTGCTGTATATTGAATAGCTTTTGCACTAAACCATTTTTTCTGTTCTGGCTTTATCTTCATCTCAGCTTCCTGAAGAATTCTGCCTATCATAATATATGGCTTTCCAACTATCCCTGAGCTATAAAGCCATCTTTTGACAGGTCCGGGCAAATTTTTAATGTCTTGCTGTGAAACTACTTTGTTATCTAAAGTCTTTACCTGACTTATCAATCTGATTGTTTCCTGTTGAACAAGATTTTGAAAATTAAAATAGCCATAAGAAATAATAGATAAAATAATAATCACAGCATTAGGGATAGTGCCGAACTTAGCATCTTTCCAATAAATTATAATAAGCAGCTGAGAAAGGACAAAAGCAAAAAAACCAAAGAGCCAATTGTATCTATAATCTGCAAAATATGCAATGCCATAAATAATAACAAGAAAGGATGCGATTAACCATAAAAAAGCCATTGATTTTGACACTGGAATTGTCAATCCCTTAACCTCTTCCAAACCAGATCCATGAATAAAGCCTAAAAGATGAATTAGACCATGAATGAAAATTATCCCTAAAAATAAATATCTCATTTTAGCTCCTTATATTAGCATAACCTAAACTTTCGCCTGTAATAAATCAAGCATTCTATTCCCTGTATTGTGAAAAATAAAAAACATAGATTCTTCTACAGTTCTCTTTTTTCATTTTTTTATATACTTCTTTTTTAAATCTTTTTATAATGTCAAAAAAGGGGGGCAATTTTTTATGGAAGAAAAATTCATAAGCAGGCAAAATCTAAACTTTACACTCTTTGAGGTTTTTCAGGTGGATAAACTCTCGCAACATGAATACTTCAAAGAATTCAACAAAGATACTCTTGATATGGTTCTCAAGACATCATATATACTGGCAGAGCGCATGATGAAACCATACTTAAGGGAAATGGATAAAAATACTCCTGAATATAGAGATGGGGAGGTCTATGTTCATCCAATAGTAAGAGAATACATGGAAAAATGTGGTGAAATAGGTTTAATCGCTGCACCTTTCCCTAATACAGCAGGAGGCCAGCAACTCCCGCGGGCAATATTGGCTGCATGTAATTATATGTTTGCTGCTGCAAATTACTCCTTGAGTGTTTATCCTGGGCTAACATCCGGTGCTGCAAATCTCATTTTAAATTTCGCATCAAAGGAGTTGCAAGATTACTACCTGCCAAAAATGTTTTCTGGTCAATGGCAGGGAACAATGGCTCTCACTGAACCTGAGGCTGGGAGCTCTCTTTCTGATATTAAAACAAAAGCTATAAGAACTGATGAGGGATACTTTAAAATAAAGGGGAACAAAATTTTTATATCCGCCGGGACTCATAGTGGAGTAACAAATGTGGTGCATCTCATGCTTGCACGTATTGAAGGGGCCCCCAGTGGCGTCAAAGGAATTTCTCTTTTTGTTGTGCCAAAATATCGTGGAGATGGCAAAGGTGGGCTTATTTCAAATGATGTAACATGTAGCGGTATTGAGCACAAACTCGGCTACAGAGGATCACCTATTACGCAATTATACATGGGAGAAAATGATGATTGCCGTGGATGGCTTGTTGGAGAAGAAAACATGGGACTATCTTATATGTTCCGCATGATGAATGAAGAGAGAATCAATGTTGGAATTGGGGCAATAGGCATTGCATCTGCTGCATATTATGAATCTCTAAAATATGCAACAGAGAGAAAGCAAGGACGCCCACTTTCAAGTAAAGATCCCAACTCTCCTCAGTGTGAAATAATCGAACATGCAGACATCAAGAGAATGCTTTTATTTCAAAAAGCAATAGTAGAGGGTTCCCTTAGCTTAGCTGTTCAGGTTTCTTTCTATCTGGATATGCTTTCCATTTGCAAAGAAGAGGAAAAAGAAAAATATGAACTCCTTGCAGAATTTTTGACTCCCATTGTAAAGACCTATCCTTCAGAAAAAGGAATTCTTTCAACAAGCGCCGGCTTGCAGATCTTAGGGGGATATGGTTATTGTGAAGATTTTAATCTTGAACTTTTCTATAGAGATGCTCGGATACATCCAATTCATGAAGGCACTACGGGGATTCAAGGACAGGATATCCTTGGACGCAAGGTAACAATGAAAAATGGAAAAGCCTTTAATTATTTTATATCTGAAGTGCAAAAAACAATTGCTGAGGCAGAAAAGGAAGAGACTCTCTCAAAATATGCCATGGAGTTGAAAGAATACCTTGCCCTATTTAAGAGCACAACCTCCGAGCTTCTAAAAATTGCAGCCAGTGGAAAAATCGAAGATTTTCTTTCTGATGCAACACTATACCTTGAGATGGCTGGCAACATTGCAATTGGCTGGCAGTGGTTACTACAGGGTCTGATAGCTTATAAAAAGTCTACAGCCATAGAAAATAAATTTCTCAAAAATTTTTATAATGCAAAAGTAACAACCATGAAATACTTTTTCAGATATGAATTGCCGCTCATAAAATCTCTTTCTGAAATTATATTGAATGACCAGCGGATTACAGTCAATATAGACAAAGAACTTTTTGAGGATTAAACAACTCAATCAATGGGGGCAAAATCTATAAAGTTGCCCTCATTGATATTTATAAATTTATTCTATAGCATTACCAAGATCTTTCATTACAATCTGAACAGTGTGGCGAGTCTTTTCTTCCAAAAGAATATCTTTATTGACAGTTACTCTATCAATTGTTGGCTGATCATAGTGTCTGATTGTAACAAGCTCAAGTCCAGTATTATATTTTACCATAAACTCTTCCTCAATGGACTTGATAAAAGCTGGAATTTTTCTCTCATCCCAATCAACGCAAATGGAAAAACTCAAAGCAGAATTTTGCATCAGATTTATTTTTATCCTATGATGTACAAGCTCTCTGAATATGTCCCTGAGATTGTGTTCCACTATAAAAGAAAAATCCCTTGCTGCAATTGTTATTAAAACCTGATTAACCTTAAATATAAAAGAAGGAACCGGCAAGCCCTCTTTTTCATTATGTATCAATGTGCCCTTTTCTTTTGGAAAAACAAAAGACTTTACCCACAGAGGAATTTTTTTATTTTGAAGGGGCTTTATTGTCTTTGGATGGATTACACTTGCGCCATAATATGCAAGCTCAATGGCATCCTGATAGGACATATTGTCAATTTTAACAGTATTATCAAAATACTTTGGATCCGCATTGAGTACTCCTGGAACATCCTTCCAGATAACGACTCTCTCAGCATCAAGACACCAGGCAACTATAGCTGCAGAAAAATCTGATCCTTCTCTGCCCAATGTTGTTGATATATTCTCAGCAGTGGCTCCAATAAATCCCTGAGTGAGATAAATTCTATTTTTATTAAAATTCATACTCTGGCGTACAAGCTCCGAGGTTTTATCCCATATAACCCGTGCATCCCTGTAGGTATTGTCTGTTCTTATAATCTGCCTTGCATCAAGCCATATATTTTCAATCCCAACAGAATTAAGATAATAGCTTACAATCTTTGTCGCTATAATCTCCCCAAGGGAAACAAGCTGATCGTATTCATAGTCAAAATTATCCGATGGTTCTTTTGATAATTGATGCTTTATTGCAGCAAAAATATCATTTAGCTCATCATATACAGGGTGATCGCTATGGGGGAATAAATCTCTAACTATATCAAGATGGTAATTTAAAATAAAATCAAATTCCGATTCTTTTTTGTCTGTGTTAAAATAATATGCGTTTAAAAGCCGCTCAAGGGCATTGGTAGTTTTACCCATGGCAGAGATAACAACTGCAATCTTATCCTCTTTGTAAAGAGAAAGAATGGAAGCAACATTTTTAACAGCATCAGCATCCTTGACAGAGGCTCCGCCAAATTTAAACACCTTTATCATAAATCCTCCAGTAGACATTAAGGGACTAATAATTCAATACAGGAATATGAAAAACAGAAAATAAAGAGGCACCAAAAAGACAAGAAATATTTATGGAAAGAAAAAATAATTTAGACCCTCAAGCCAGGGCAACATCTAAAACCATCATCACAGTAAATCCAAGCATAGTAACCATGGTTACAAGATCTATATTGGCCTCATCACTCTGGGATTCAGGGATGAGCTCCTCCACAACTACAAAAATCATAGCCCCTGCAGCAAAGCATAGGGCATAGGGCAAAAGCCACTTCATGTGCATAACAAAGACAGCTCCAATTATACCTGCAACTGGCTCTACCATACCAGAAAACTGTCCAATAAAAAAACTCTTAGAACGTGATAGCCCCTCACGTCTTAGAGGTATTGACACAGCAGCCCCCTCAGGAAAATTTTGCAACCCAATACCCAGAGCAAGAGCAATGGCAGAACCCCATGTAGCAGAGGGCAGCCCAGCTGATACAGCTCCAAAGGCCACACCAACAGCAAGACCTTCAGGGATATTATGCAATGTAATAGCAAGAACGAGAAGAGTATTTCTCTTCCATGATGTATGGAGCCCATCTTCTGAATCACGTTTAAATCCTGTATGAATATGAGGCAGGAGCATATCAACAAGTCGCATAAAAATCCCACCTCCCATAAACCCGACAGATGCAGTGATCCACACGTTAAGCCCAAGCTCACCAGCCATTTCCATGCCAGGAGAAAGCAGCGACCAGAAACTTGCAGCAATCATGACTCCTGCTGCAAATCCCAGCATAGAATCCAGCACCTTCCTGTTGATACCTTTAAAGAAAAATACAAGCGCTGCCCCTAAGGCTGTTACAAACCAGGTAAATAGAGTTGCAAAAAAGGCATTACACACTGGAGAAAAGTAAGAAAAATATTCAAGCATAGTATTTACCCTATGATCCCTTCAAGTCTTAAAAAACCATCATTTACTTTTCTAGATATGTCATCAAGTTCCCGTGACATCTCTGTTAGCTGTGCAAAAAATTTTTCGATTCTATTTATCATCTGCTGATACGTTGCAATATCATACATATTTTTTATTGTCAACTGATCTATCAACTCTGTATATTGAACAGAAAGATCGAAATATTCCATAATCTCGCCAAAGCTGACACTGAGAAGCTTTATCATATCAGCAAGTCGATCAAGAAAAACTTTATTTTCCTCTGCGATATTCATCACCTCAGTTAAAAATTCCGATGTCTCCAGGAGTTGGTCTGATGCCTCTATTATTCTCATAACAGACATCCTTATAATGTCGCTAATTGCTTTTGCTGATTTCATACTATCATCAGCTAATTTTGATATTTCTCCTGCAACAACAGCAAAGCCTCTTCCATGCTCACCAGCTCGCGCTGATTCAATTGAAGCATTTAGTGATAACAAAGCAGTTTTATCCGCTATATCATTTATTGTCTCTGAGATTTCTGCAATTCGGGAAGATTCATCTTTAAGTGTAGTTATGGTGGTTGAAGCATTGTCAAGCTTATCATTGCACTTACGAGTTAAGCTTTGAAGATTAATGGAATCTCTTCTAACATTTTCACTGGAAGAAAGAGTTGCACCAAACTCTTCTTTCAACTTATTTATCAGTTCAACACCTTTTTTGTTAAAATTAACCTGTCCCTCTGTATTATCTCTAATAGTAGAAAAGGATGATATAACATTATTAGACGAAAGAAGAGTACTGGATACAATTGGAGCTTGCTCCTCCACAGAAGAAGAAATATCAAAAGAAAATTTCTTAAGAACTGTAGTTGTATCTTTTAATTTTGCAATCAGCTCTGAAGCCTCAGCTATTATCTCATGCTGTTTTTTGTGCTGAAAGGATATCTCCTCTCTGTTGGCTTTTAGTTCCTGCGACTTTTCCCATATCCTCAGCCGCATTTTATCAAGTATGTATATAAATGCAAGAACAAAGAGCACAACAATTGTAAAATCATTAAGAGAATATCTGCCCCTTGGTGAAGAGAAATCAAGATTATTTAACGAGCCTATCCCTACAAATAAGACAACAGAGATTAAAATCATACCCCACAGAAACATCTTTGCAATAGGTGCCACAATGACCAGCACAAGAACAAAAAAGTATCCCGCTAAATAAACAGGATCCCCACCTGTGGCAGCAGTTAAAACAGCAGTTGCTGTTTCAAGGTAAAAGCCTATTATAGCAAGAAGATACATGCTCCTTAGCTTAAAATAGTCAAAAAACGTCAAAAGAAAAATCACTAAAGAAACACACGAAAGACCTATTCTTAGGTAGACAATAATAGGCTTATCTGGATAGAGGGCACTGTCTGGCTTTATGTATCCAATCCATGCAAAAATACAAATAAATGATGCAAAAAAAACCACAAAATGGCTCTGATAGTTAAGCTCACCCAAATAGGTGTCTGGAAATTTTTCTCTGGCCAAAAATAATCTGGCTAAAAATCTTTTTAACATTGCTCACCTGCTTAAAATAAGTATTTTTTAGAAGCTCTGCAAAAGCGGATTTGTTCTATATTAAAGTAGCTCTATAAAATAATCAAACAAAAAATTTATCTACTTAAAATAAAAACACATAGAGCAAAAGCAGGTCAAAATTCCGATAATAAAATAAAAGGAGTTTAACATGAAAAAGATATCTCTATTTTTAATAGCCTTCATTATAATCCCCTTTGCAATAATTTACTCCGAAAATAAATATTTTAAAAAACATGAAGAGTCTGTAAAAAAACAGCGTTCCAGAGACATAAGCAATAAAGATTCAATAATCAAAGCCATGGGAGCTTTTCTGGAAGAGACAAATTCAATCCTTAAAGAAGATAATGTCAAAATATCTTTTCCTGTTGATGAAAATAATATTACAGAAATAAAAGATACAGATGAATTTTATTCCACAGGAGCTATTCCTCCAAAGATATATGGATTTGTAACAACTGATAGCTTAAACATCAGATCAATGGATGATTCTTCTTCAGAGAAGATTGGAAAATTAAAATTCAAAGAAAAAGTAGAAATTCTATATCAATCTGATAAATTTGATACCATAAATGGGATAAAAGCCCCATGGCTTCTCATCAGAAAAGAAAATGGAGAGGAGGGATGGGTCTTTGGAGGATTTATCTCAGATGATCTGCCAGAGGAAATAAATAAAAACAATGGAAAAACTGACTGGAATTTAATAATTCCAGCCAGAGGCAAAATTTCAAGTAAATTTGGCAAGCGCATTGATCCAGTATCAAAAAAAGGTTATAATTATCACAAAGGCATAGATATCTCTGCACCAATTGGCACGCCTGTTTATGCAGCAGCAGAAGGTATTATAATAAAAAGTGAATATGTCAAAAACGGATATGGCAATCTCATAATAATAAAACACAGAGATAATCTATTTACCTACTATGGTCATTTATCAAAAATAATAGCAAAAAGTGGAGACAGAGTTTCACAGTCAGAAGTCATAGGCAAAGTGGGCAATACTGGAAGATCCACAGGACCCCACCTTCACTTTGAAGTGCGCAGAGGAGACACTGTAGTTAATCCAGAGGACTTTATAAAATAAGAGGGCTCATAGCCCTCTCACTCTATATATACTTTGCTATAGAAAGTATTTTAAATTTCCTCAATTCATCGTCAATGTTAAAGCTGACCTCCTCCCCTATCTTCTTCCCAATCATAGCCTTTGCAATGGGAGATCTGTAAGACAATATACCTTTCTCAAAATCAGCATCCCATGGCCCAAGAATTGTAAAGGAAAGAACCTTAGATGTTTCTAAATCCTGAAGTTCAACTTTAGTCCCAACATTTACAGAGTCTGCATTTATTTTTGAAACATCAAGAACATCCGCCTTTTTCAATTCCTCATCGAGTCTTGAAATTGCAAGTTTCAGTATTGCCTGCTTTTCCATGAGAGCATTATAGTCAACATTCTCTCTTATATCGCCTGAGGCCTCAGAGACAGCTGAAAGCTCCTGAGATAAAGTTACCATCTCAACATTTACCATGTGATCAAGTTCACTTTTTTTACGTTCAAAACCTTCTCTTGTTACTATGAGTTTTTCTGTATCGATTTTCCACTCTTCCTCTACCTGAGCTTTGTGTTCAGCTATATTAGAAAATTTCGATTTAACAACATCCTCAAACTTTGCCAGTTGCGACTCATCAACATAAGAGAGATTTTCAAAGATATCAAAGATCTTTTCAGCTATATTTCGATCGCTTCTGGTGACTATATTTTTAAGCACTTCACCATTATCCTCAAAGAGAAGCTCCATCATCATGTTCTTAAGCCTTGCACCTTCAACCTCAATCTTATTCAACTCGTTCATCAGTCGAAAATATGCAAGTATGAGATTTGTCTCGGAATAATCCAACCACTCATATTTCCACGACCCTGTAAAAATATTCTTCGCTACCCATATAAAAATCTCTGGGTATTGTCTGGCTCCAGGTATTACCCTTTCAATGAACTTATTTATAGTTCTATACTCATGGTGACGAAGAAGAATATTCACTATATATTTATGAATCCTCACTGGAGTCTCAAAAAGCAATTCAAGTAAAACTGATGGCCAATCACTTCTTGCCTCAACTATGAGATTTACAAAATTCTTTTTGTAATCGTAAGAGCCTATCTTTATTGAAATTATAGGAAGCTCATTACTACTTTTTATAAAGTCAATAATCCTCTCTTTGATATGAGAAATCTTCCCGGCTAACTGTTCAGAGTATTTGGCAAGATCGCTTAAAATAAAATAAGACAATATCTGCCTTGTATTGGAATCACCCTTAAACTCCTCAGCAAAATAATCAATAAAGTATGGAGCAATATTTTCTCCCTCTGATATATCAATGTTGTTTATAAACTCTATGGCAATATCAAGTTTATCACCGAAGGAAGAGGTTGATGTAAATTTTCCAAGAAGTTCCTCTGCAAAATTGAGAGGCTTATCTCGCATAAAAACAACATTTTTCTTTTTATCAGAAACTCCAAATAACGGATCTTTTTTGATAATAGTTCTGGCCTTACTCCACCACTTTGTCCAATTTTTCTCTTCTACAAAATCTGGCACAAGCTCAGATTTAATAGCAGATACCTCCATCTCACCACCAAAGGATCTCATTAGTATCTGAAAAAACTGAATGAGGTCTGTTTCAAATAACTCTTTTAGAAGAGAAAAATCCTCATGTTTCATTACATAGAGGTGATCCTTATTTATTGGCTTTAAAGATTGCAAGGCCATCTGAATAGACATGTTATGTTGAGGTTTATCCTTGAAATCAATTTTTATTCCATCGCTGCTAATCTCAACTATTTTCCCAAGACCCCAAGTATTATGATAAACATAATTGTCCTTATCAAATACTATATTTTTTTCAAAATCCTGAATTGCAAACTTTACAGGAGCCTTAAAATTATTAAGCTTGGACAATCTCAAAAACTGAGCAAATTGAGAATGATCCTTGTATTTTGCCTCATATAGTTTGATTAGTTCTCTCCTTGAATGGAGATCATCCGGTCTGTAGAGAAGAATTTTTTTCAACAGCTCAATGGCTCTCTCTGGATTTTCATCATCTCTATATTTATTTAATAATATCTTGAGCAGGTCAGCAGCAAGATCCTGTTGTTTTGCCTCAACAAGCTGTCTCTCTATCTTCTCAAAGAATTGAATATCCTGCCAGGAGTAAGTTACAAGCTTTTGCCACAGAGGTGCAATCTCATCAAAATCCTTCATTTTGATAAAGCCCTCAATGGCAAGCTTCATATACTGAATGCCCTTTTCCTGATCCTGAGTCAAAACAGCAGAGGCCAGTTTCTTGGCAATATTAGCATCAAATCTGTCTATCTTTAGAAGATTTTCCAGAACAGGAATTACCTCTTTACTCCTCCCTAATCGTTCGAGACTTGTTGCCAGGGAACGCATTGCAAAACTGCTTTCACCATATTCGAGAATTTTTTCACAGAGCAGTTCCACAACAGCCCATTTGTGATTTTCTGTAAATTTCTCTACAAGCTTTCTCAGGTGTTTTTTTTCATCGATTCTGTCAAGCTGATAGCCAAGCAGACCAGCAATATAGGCCGCTGTTATTGAATTTGGATGCTCCTCAAGATGGCTCTTGCACAAAGCGAGAGCATCATCTGCAATATTTTCTGATGTTATGGAAGTCACTATATCATCAAGTATTTTGAATCTGGAAATCCCAACATCCTTAGGTTCAATTCTCCCCCAGGATTCCTCTTTAAAAAGCGACAAAATCTTTTCAATTGTTTTATTCTTTGACATGTTCCTATCCCGCCTAACAAAAATTTAAAATCACAAAAGACCTTCGCCAAAAAACTCAACAAAAGAGTCAAATTAACCTTTTTTTGGCACTTTAAAAAAACAGAAAAACCCATCCTTTGCTTTTTGATGGGTATTTCTGAAGATATATGGGCAAAGCCCAACAGAAATATTTAAACTAAAACTTATTGCTGCTTTTGATTATCAGAAGAACTTCCCTTTTCAAAAGACTTATGCATATCTATACCGTCAAAGTAAACTTCGTATGTATCAGTTAATACCTTGATCTGGTCAAAAAATACATATTCATCAGAGTTATTCCTTGCACTTGTCCTTGTATGCTCTCCAGCAACATTTGTCACTTCCCTTATAACAAAACGTATAAGTTTTGCACATCTTGTAGAAGGATATGTATCAGAAGACTGTGGCATGTTACTTGGAATTTCAAAAGTCAAGGGTCTCCAGCCAACAAAATCTATAGATTGTTTTTCTAAAATATGGACATCACCTTTATAATCTTTAACCCACAGTTCAAGTGTATATGGAAACCCTCTTCCATGAACCCACAAGGATATAGCCTTTGCCCTTCCTGGAAGTTGTAGCCCTCTTTCCTGCACATCCTGTCTTAAGGCCTGATCATAGGTTAACACAGGAGTTCTCTCTTTCCAATCAACTTCCTTGGGAGCATCAATTGATACTACATTTGGACCAGGATATCTAAACCTGAACTTAAGACCAAGGATCTTCTTCTTTTCTTTTCCCAGGCCTGTAATAGAATAGGACTCCTCAGGTTTCATATCATTTGGGCCACCATCAATGAGCTTTAGCTCAAGAGACATTACTGGATTTTTCTTTTTAAGAGTCTCCTCATCCTTGGCCTTTGTGTATACCTTAGGATTAGATGAAACGAACCATCCATCATCTTCTATCTGAGTACTTATCTTTGCATTCTCAAAGTCTTCTATAACAATAGCTCTTATCTCTTCACCAGAAACATCTGCAGGAACATTTGTAACTATTTTTGAATTAGCAATACCTACCCAGTTAATGATAAAAGCCGCTGTCAGACACCATGTAACTGAAAAAACTCGATTTTTTATTTTATTCATCTCCGGCCTCCTTACCCTTAACTGTTACCAGTTATCCTTAATATTTTCATCGCCAGTAAATTCTGACATATCTGTGACGACTCTAAACTGATCCATATAAAAATAGAATGGCCCCGGAGCCTCAAATCTATCACTTTCCACAAAGAAGGAAACGAAGTGAAGATTTTTATCCATTACAGCGTAGTTAGATGACTGTGGTAACCATCCTGGAATTATAACTGACATTTCTCTCCAACCCCAGAAATCCAGCCTTCCTATTTTGAGCTTATGAATCTGTCCGCGATAATCTCTTACCTTTACAAAAAGTGTATGTCTAAACTTCCTTCCCAGAACCCAGAGCTTAATTTCTTTTGCCTTTCCTCTGATTATATATTCGTTGGGTGGAAAAACTTCAACCCTGTCAAAGCCTCTATCCATGAAATATGTCTTCACACCTAAAACAAATTTATTATCATGAGCAATTCCATTTTCATCAGGCTCAGTTTTATCTGCAAATTCCTTTCCCACCTCATTATTTTCATTAATGGGCTGCCCATCCTTCATAGGTCTTGGCTTACCTGGATATTTTCTTATCTTTGTTTCACCCAGAGGACATGTTGCCTCCGCCCGCCAATCTTCACACTCTTCAAAATCATTGAGCCAGTCAACAACCAATCCATCAGGTTTTTCCTTTACTGTTGTCTGATTCGTCCCGGTATTGTCCTGAGCATGCAGGAATGAAGTATCATTTCCAAAAACCAGGACAAGTGCTCCGATCAGAATAGACAATGCAGTCGCTTTCAACTTCCTGTTCATCGCAAACTCCTTTAATCAATAATTGATTAATAATCAATATGCCAATATAAATAATTATACCAGACTGTTGTTATTGTCGGTATAGGAAAATGAAATATTTAAAATAAAATTTCATATTCCAGAATAAAAGTAAATCTTCTCATTTAAATTTAAATATAATATAACTCTTTGTCAAGAGAAAATAATCAGAAGTAATATTACTTCGTAAAATAATATAAAAAATTGCTTCATACGACATAATCTCTCTCAAGAGATCTCTAATTCAGCAACAGAGTCAGTAATAATTCCTAAAAATCCTTTTTAGTGCAAAATAATGAAGTATCACTCATTTCCTGACTCAAAAAAAGTTATAAGAAATAAATGATAAATTATTTTTTAAAAAAATATTGATAAAAAAACTCATATAAATCAGTAATTAAAAAAAACAGCAGGTGATACCCTTGAAAAAAAATAACGAAGCACCATATCCTTTGATGTATAAAATAGTCATGGCCTCCTGTGGACTTATAATTGGCCTAATATTAACAAGGCTTTGCTTTTTTGTAATGAAAGTCAATTCAGAGAATATGTCTCCTTCACTTTCCAGAGGCGAACTTATTCTTGTCAATAGAATTGCATCTACCTCAAAGGGTGATATTGTAGCATTTAACTCCCCAGTAGAAGAAGGAAAACTACTTTTGGGGAGAATAATTGCATCGGAATTTGATACAGTAGAGATTCGCGATAAAAGAATATTTATAAATGGAAATGCCCTGCAATTGCCACAAAGGACAGCTATCTCAATGCCTTTTCCTATGGGCTTTTCATTTAGGGATAACATGCCTCCAGTTAAGCTAAACAGAAATGAATACTTTATTATGGGCGACAACTTCGATAACTCCTTTGATAGCAGAGTCTTTGGTCCAATCTCTGGCAAATTGATTGAAGGAAAGATTATATATAAAAATTCTCTATCTAAAACAAACAAGGGGGGCTAAAGATGACCAGAGCAGTTATAATGGCAGGGGGCGAAGGAACAAGGCTCAGACCTCTCACCTGCATAAGAGCAAAGCCTATGGTTCCAGTGATAAACAGACCAACGATTGAGCATACTGTAAGATTGTTAAAAAGTTATGGCATAATAGATATAACCTTAAGCATATATACTCTTCCAGAAAATTTTCAAAATTACTTTGGTGATGGATCCGATTTTGGAGTAAAAATAACTTACTCTGTTGAAGAAAAGCCCTTAGGGACAGCCGGCGGTGTGAAAAAGGCCATAGGTGAGACAAAAGAGACAGCTATAATCTTAAGTGGTGATGGCATAATTGACTTCAACATAACAGAGATACTTTCTTATCATAGAGAAAAAAAATCCTCTCTTACAATTGCTCTAAAGCGTGTGCCAAAACCAACTGATTATGGCATCGTTAAAATAGATTCAGAGGGCAGAATTGAAAAATTCTTAGAAAAACCATCATGGGGAGAGGTTTTTACTGATACTGTAAACACTGGCATATACGTAATAGAACCCAGAGACATAGCAAAGTTCATACCTGATGATGAGGAATTTGATTTTTCCCTTGATCTATTTCCCCTTTTACGAAAGAAAAAAATCCCAATGTATGGCTTTGTCACAGGTGGCTACTGGTGTGACATTGGCAATCTTTCAAGGTATGCCAATGTCCATAAGGACATACTTGATGGCAAGGTGAGAATAGAGATCCCAGGGAAAAAAGTGGCCAATGATATATGGGTTGGCAGAGACGTGGAGATCGATCCAGAGGCAAAGATCAAGGGTCCAATAATCATAGGAAATTTTGCCAGGATCAAGAAAGGAGCGGAGGTTTCAGAATATTCTGTTATAGGCGATAACTGTGTTATAGAGGAAAACGCCTCTGTGAAAAAAAGCATAATTTTTCATAACACAGTTATTGGCAGAAAATGTGAGTTGCGCGGTGCCATTGTTGGTAAAAGGTGTGTTCTTGGTGAAGGAGTCTCTATCTATGAAGAGGCTGTTGTAGCAGATGATTGCACAATTGGCTCTGGCGCTGTAATTCAATCCGGAATAAGAGTATGGCCAGATAAATCCATAGAACAATGGACAAGGCTCTCAGCTGATCTAATCTGGGGGGAAACAGAAAAAAAATATCTCTTTACTCACGACGGGATATCAGGAACCTTTAACGTAAAGATAACACCAGAATTTGCATCAAAATTAGGATCAGCCATAGGTGCCTTCCTTGGTAAACAGGGGAAGGTAGTTTTAAGCAGAGATATGACAAAAGCTGCTGCATTGATTAATTACGCCCTTGCAGCTGGGCTACTGTCAATGGGTGTGGATGTTTACGATATTGGCATAGAGTCTGTCCCTCTTGCAAAATACTGCACAAAATTTTTCAATGCCGATATGGGAGTTTACATCCAGGTAACACATCTTACCGGACTGCAAAACATTGCTATTCAATTTTTTAATAGAAACGGATTTCAGATCTCCCTTGCAGAGGAAAAAAAGATTGAAAATATATTCTTCAGAGGTGATTATCCAAGAAAGGATGTCTTTGAAACAGGAGAGCTTATTTATCCATCCCATCAAATAGGCTCATATATTGCAAATGCACGAACATACGTAAATACAGAGGCAATAGCCTCCTGCTCATGGAAGATTATTGTGGACTGCCTCAATGGGACAACCTCCTACATCTTGCCATCACTCCTTGAGTCGATGAACATAGAGACAACAGTTCTCCGTGGTCAGGTTAAAGAGACTCTCTCAGAAAATGACCTTATGGCTGGAACAATTAAATCAATTTATAATGTTGTAAACATGTCCAAGATGAATCGAGAGATTGGTCTTATCATGGGACCTCATGGAACGAATATGACAATAGTTGATGAAACTGGAGAGGTTCTCTCTGCTGACGATGTTACTGCCATTCTCATAAAATACTATCTGGACTATAAAACTGCAGAATCTATCTGTATTCCAGTTAACACATCCAATGCAATTGCCAATCTCATATCCGAGCGAGGAGCTCAGGTGAAATGGATTACAACCAAGCTGCGCACACCTGATGATTCCATTGATCTATTTTATGATAGTGCAACAAGATATCCATACCTTGAGCAAAAAACAGATCCCATGATTGTATTTTTGCGGGTACTTGAATATCTATCCCTTGAAAAAAAGGAATTATGTGAGGTAAAGCAAAAGCTGCCCAAAATACATCTTGCCAGCACAACTATCCAGTGCACTCCTGAGGAGAAAGCATCTATAATGGCTATGCTTTCTTCTGAAATTCAAAATAGGGATATAGATCTCATTGATGGTGTAAAAATATCCAATAAAAATTCATGGATTCTTCTTATGCCAGATCACTCTCAGCCTTTGATTCATGTCTTTGCTGAAGGTGAGTCCCCTACAGAGAGGGACAGACTCATACGAAACTATGCAGAAAAGATAAAAAATTTTAGAAACAGAATTTAGATTTAATGAGGTTTAAATGTATAATATAAACAGAGAAAGGCTTATAAAAACTTTTGTTGAACTTGCTGAGATACCCTCCCCTTCATGGAAGGAGGAACAAATTCTAAAATATCTCATAAAACGCTTTGATAAGCTCGGCGCTAATTGTCAAACCTATAGATGTGGTGAATCTTTCAATCTGCTGATAAGATTTAAAGGAAACTCAAATCAAAATCCAATTCTCCTCTCTGGCCATATGGACACTGTTATACCCTGTGATAAGGTCAAGGCAATTATCAGTGACACAAAAATAACCTCCGATGGCACTTCTGTCCTTGGCAGTGATGACAAGGCTGCTATTGCAATGTTTATCGAGGCCTTTGAATATATCAAAGAAAATAAAATTAAACATGGGGATATTGAAATTTTGCTTACATGCGCGGAGGAACAGGGCTTAAAGGGAATAAAGGGCTTTGATCTATCGGTGCTTATGGCAAAGTATGGTTTTGTTTTTGACAGCAGTGGCTCCATAGGCAAAGCTATAATCAAGGCTCCATATCACTCAAACATGACAATAACCATCAAAGGGAAGGCATCTCACGCTGGCATGGCTCCAGAAAAAGGCATAAATGCCATAAGGGTTCTCTCAGAGATAATATCTCAAATACCTCAGGGTAGAATTGATGAGGAGACAACTGCAAACGTGGGAATTATCTCAGGCGGAAAAGCAACAAATATAGTGCCAGAGGAAGCTCAATGTCAACTGGAAGTTAGATCTATTGATCAAAAGAAAATGCTTGCTGTGGAAAAAGAGATTAAAGAGACAGTTAAAAAAATCTGCTCTCAATATAGGGCAAAAAGCACTATTGAGCGGACTCTTGAATATGCAGGATTTAAAATTTCACCAGAGTCAACCGTCTGTAAGATTACAGAAACAGCCATGAAAAAAATTGGCATAAAGCCTGAATTTATTGCCATGGGTGGTGGCAGTGATACAAATATAATCAACTCCTCTGGAATCAAGGCAATTAATCTATCCTGTGGAATGCAAAATATCCATAGCACAGAGGAATTTATACTTATCAAGGATCTCATAAATGGGACAAAATTGGTACTTTCTATAATAGAAACTGTTCCATAAAAGTTCTTAATTAAAAGTCTTTAATAAAGACTAAATCATCAAAACTTAAATAAAAATAACTTTACAAATTTCTCTTTATAGTGTAAAAATTCGGCAAAACATTCAGGGGTAGCAGGATGATTTGCCGAAAAACCGTCTCTTTAAAAATCCTTATATTTGTGATCACTCTTCTATACAAAACTGCAGTCTCTGCAATGAACCCCATTGTGCTTAATGGCACAGAAGAGACTCTTAACATGGGGAAATTCTGCCAGACCCTTGAGGATAAAAATGGCACTTTTACAGTTGATGCTGTCACAAGTGGGCAATTTGATAACTCCTTTATGCAATCAAAGAGTAACATACCAAATTTTGGATTCACTAAATCTACATACTGGTGCAGATTTACGCTAAAAAATGCAAGCCCAGAGGAACTAAAATATCTTTTTGAAATAGGATTTCCTCTTCTTGATACAGTTGAAGTTTATGGGTGCAAAAAAACATCCGGAATAGATAATGAGATACTATACAACTATAAAACAGGGAGAGATTTCCCTTTCTCTTCCCGTGCCATCAATCACAGAAACTTTATTACTCCCCTTACCATTGCTGCTAACTCAGAGCTTACATTCTATCTAAAAATTAAAACAGATGATGGAATGATATTTCCATTGAAATTATGGAAAGAGTCAAAATTTAACGATTACATCCAGAATGAGAATTTTCTCTTTGGCATATACTATGGCATCATTCTGGTTATGATACTTTATAACCTATTTATTTTTGTATCCACAAGGGACAAAAACTATCTCCTGTATATTGTATATATAACATCCTTTGGAATGTTTCAGCTTGCGATGAATGGCCTTGCCTTTAAATTTCTGTGGCCAGAAAATCTCTGGATAGCAAAACATGCCAATCCTTTCTTTATTGGGCTAAGTTGTCTTTTTGCAGGACTCTTTTCTATTCACTTTCTTGATTTAAAAAAATGGACTCCCTTTTTTGCAAAGGCAATGACAGTACTTATTTTTCTGGGTGGCATTTTGGCAATAAGCTCATTGATTGTACCATATATAATCACAATAATTGCAGGGCAGATCCTTCCCCTTGCCATGATACTTCTGGCAATCCCTGCAGCAGCAGTGAGTATGCTCAGGGGGAATAGGTATGCAAGATTTTATCTCATTGCATGGACTACCTTTTTTATTGGGGTGATCTTTTCAACGCTGCGAGTTATGGGGCTTTTGCCTCACAATGTTATTACAGAACATGGATTGCAAATAGGCTCTGGCTTTGAGATGGTTTTACTTTCCATTGCTCTGGCAGATAGGATCAATATCCTGAAGAAAGAAAAAGAAGAAACACAGATGCAACTGATTAATGCTCAACAGGAGATGGTTGATTATCTCAACAAATCTAAGGCAGAGATTGAAGAGGCTCACCGAGAGCTTTTACTCTCAGAGGAGAAATACAGAGTTTTAGTTGAAGGCACCAGCGATATAATATTCACTCTTGATGAAGACTTGAATTTTATCTCTGTAAACAAATCAATTGCCACAGAGCTTAAGATCGATCCATCAAAAATCAACGGACTCAATTTCTTCGATCTGTTATACGAAAACAAAGAGGATAAGGCTGAAACTCAAATATCACGCCTTATAGTTCAAGAGAAGATTTCTGAATTTTTAAAAACAAAAGAGCCCACACAATTCCGTGCTCAATTTATCTCTTCCATAATAACTGAGCCAAAGGAAATGAACGTCCAGCTTGAATATATAAATATTGCAGGAAAAAATGAAATCCTTGGCAAGGCCTACAGTGTTATTGATGATGCCCTGATGAAATATTTTATATCTGAAAAGCAAAAGTACGCCATAGGAAACTACCTCATAACTGCAGATGAAATAACCCATCGAATTACCAGAAACCTGAGAAAATACATGAATACATCTGAGATAAAAATTCTTCAGCTTGCCCTCAGAGAAATAATAATCAACGCCATTGAGCATGGTAACCTGGAAATTTCCTTTGAAGAAAAAACTCAGGCACTACTTGAAGAAAAATATTTTGATCTGATACGCGAAAGGCAATTTCATCCTGGCAACATTAACAAAAAAGTTACTATTGAATATTCCATCACCCCAGATAAGGCAATATACATAATTTCAGACGAAGGACAGGGATTTAATCACTCTATATTTCTGCAAGAGTCAACAGCTTTTAACACAAACGAGTCCCTACTATCCCATGGCCGAGGTATAACGCTTACAAAAAATGCCTTTGATGTAATTACATACAACGCCAAAGGCAATCATGTTATGCTTGTAAAAAAATTTAGTCAGTAAACTACTTGCTGAATATATTCACAAGAAAATAAGCACCGCTTATAAGAGTAAAGGGCAGAGTTAAAAAGTAAGCAGCCAGTTCTCCTTTTTTAACGACATCCTGCTTATAAACCTTTTTCCCAAAAAAGCTAATATCGTAATTTTCTGGATCTTTCATCCTGCGCCATATTCTAAGTGTTATCCATACCTTTAACAAAATGAGAAAGGAAAAAACAAGGCCTGATTCTATTATCAGAAATGGTGCAAAGCTAAATCTCTTTAAAACAAGAGGCTCCTTCGTTAAAACATAAAGTATAGACAGGCCAATAGCAAAATTTGAAAAGGTAGTTGCCAAAAACCCTCTAAAGCTGGAATTACTCTTTTCGGCTATATAGAGTATTATAAAGAGAATATGAAGAAATAAAGATAACTGAAGATATATAAGAAGCCAGAGAAATATTTTATCAATCATCATTGCAATCGCCTGGAATAGAAAAATTCCCCAGAGCCAACAGAGTTTTCATTTCTTAGCCACAAAAATTTTATTTTAAAATAAAATCCGACTTTCCGCCTCTCTTTTCAATAAGACGACACTGCTCAATCACCATGGACTTATCAACAGCCTTACACATGTCATATATGGTGAGAGCTGCTACAGATACTGCTGTTAAAGCCTCCATCTCAGCACCTGTTTTCCCATCAAGGCGTATCTCACTATTTATTCTTATCTTACAATTGTCTCTATCTATTTTAATCTGAAGATCAACATAATTTAGTAAAAGTGGATGACACATTGGAATAAGCTCTGATGTCTTCTTTGCTGCAAGTATCCCTGCAACACGTGCCACCTCAAAGGGATCTCCCTTGGGAAGGAGCTTATTTTCAATTGCCTCAATAGTCTCCCTCTGCATGGAAACAGCAGCCTCTGCCCTGGCAATTCTGCTTGTTATCCCCTTCCCAGAGACATCTACCATTACACTGGTTGCATTGCTGTCATAGTGAGAAAATTCTGACATGTCAATTGCTTTCCTTCTGAGTTCTGGTTACAGCCTTATATATATATATCAAAAGCCCCCATATCACATATAGCAAAGTCACACAAAATATCGCCCATACATTAAAAAATACAAGGAGCATAATCACTGCTATAAAAGCAACTATGCGTGCAATTTTACCCTTTTTCCATATATCTGAAAAGAGCTTATTATAGTCAACATTGGAAACCATTAAAAGCGCAATTATAACAAAAAATGGTAAATATAATTGCCAGTTAATATCAACATAGGTCCTTGTAAAAGGAATAGGTGATTGCAATATAGCTGGAACTGTTCCTGCAACAATACCAGCAGGAGGTGAGGGCAGTCCGATAAATCCTGGAATGCTCTCTGTGCAGTTAAATCTCGCAAGCCTGTAAACTGCACATATTGGAAAGATTGCTGCAATAATCATACCGCTATTAAAATAGCCATATATCTCTGGCATTTGATAAAAAAAGGCTTTATATGCAACAAAACCAGGAGCTATGCCATAAGATACTGCATCTGCAAGAGAATCAAGCTGCATCCCTATCTCGCTTTCAACGTTCAATGCTCTTGCAATTGCACCATCAGAAGCATCAAAAATACTTCCAACAAAGATTAATACACCAGCTATAAATAACGCTTCATAATTACCCAATGTGCTATCAAATTGAGAAGCCACAAGGATAGAAAAAAATCCCATCACCATATTCCCCATGGTGAAAATGTTTGGTATAATTGATTTCTTTTTTCCCATAAATAACCCTGAATTTATTTTTCTGTAAAATTAGATCATTTTTTAAAAATAAAATTCCACCTGACTTGATGGAATTTTAGTGAATGAGAATATAATTGTCAAGATAAATTAAAAGCGTAATTAATATATAAAGATTAATTCTCATGTATAATCTTTATACCAAGACGGCGATTCCACCGCTCCACTGCAAGCTCAATAAGCCTGTCAAGAAGTTCCCCATATTTTATTCCACTGTGCTCCCATAGCTTTGGATACATACTTATACTTGTAAAGCCAGGAATTGTATTGATCTCGTTAATGTAAAAATCTCCGCTATCCCTATCAAGAAATAGATCCACTCTTGCCATACCACAACACTCAAGAGCTAAATATGCCTTTAAAACACTATTTTGCATCTCCTTAAGTTTTACATCATCAAGCCTTGCTGGTATAACAAGCTCTGCACCATTGGAATCTATATATTTTGCCTCATAGGAATAAAACTCATGCCTTGGTCTTATCTCACCTGCAATGGAAACAATTGGTGAATCATTTCCAAGAACTGCAAATTCAATCTCACGGGCATTTATAGCCCTTTCCACTAAAACCTTATTATCCCACAAAAAGGCCTCATCAATGGCACTGCCCAGTTCTCCACTGGACTTAACCTTTGAAACACCAACAGAGGAACCAGCATTTGCAGGCTTAACAAAGCATGGAAATCCGAATTCATTCTCAATATCATCACAAATCAAATCCCTATTTTCTTTCCACAGAAGAGAAGTAACCTTTTTCCATGGAACAACAGGCAGACCCGCTTCTTTAAGCAGTCTCTTTGCAACATCTTTGTCCATACCTATGGCAGAACCGCTAACGCCTGCACCTACATAAGGAACAAGGGCAAGATCCAAAAATCCCTGCAAAGTTCCATCTTCACAGAAGGTCCCATGAACAACAGGAAAGACAACATCAATATATATCTTATTTCCAGAGGAAATATCAACAATGCCAAGCTTGCCATTGTCATAAAAATTACTGACAAGCCATTGACCCTCTTTTTTAAAATCCAGAACCCTACCGAAGTCTTTATGTTCTATAACAGAAGGGTTATTCTGAGGATACCAGCGGCCATCATAATCTATACCTATGGCTATAACATTATATTTAGCTCTATCAAGATATGTAAAGACAGAGGCAGCTGAGCAACGGGAAACCTCATGTTCCCCAGATCTGCCTCCAAAGAGAATTCCAACTGTAATCATAATCACTCTGATTCTATAAAAGTTTTGTGTAAAACCTTAACTGCCAGTTCAGAATACATTGAGTCAATAACACAGGATATTCCTATCTCTGATGTAGAGATCATCTCTATGTTTATATTCTGTTCAGAAAAAACTTGAAACATCTTCCCTGCAACTCCGTAAGAGGATAGCATGCCAACTCCAACAGCACTTACAATTGCTATATTTTCTTTATAATCAACAGCAGAACCTCCAAATTCCTTATTGAGTTCGTTGCAAATCCTCACTGTTTCTTTCAGGTCCTCTTTTTTCACTGTAAAAGAAATAGATGCCCTGTTATCATGACCTGTTGATTGAACAATCATGTTTACATATATTTTGTGCTTTCCAAGCTCATTAAAAAGCCTTGCAGATATTCCTGGCCTATCAGGGATTTCCCTGATTGTTACCTTTGCCTCATCCTCTTTTGATGTTATTCCACTGACAACAAACTTTTCCATCATTTCCTCCATTGGCATTACAATAGTTCCCTCATCATAGGAAAAACTCGATCTCACATGTAATCTTATATTGTATTTTTTTGCAAACTCCACAGATCTGGAATGGAGCACACCCGCACCAAGACGGGCAAGTTCAAGCATTTCATCATAGCTGATCTCTTTGAGTTTTTTTGTAGATCTAACAACACGGGGATCTGCAGTGTATACTCCGTCTACATCAGTGTAGATCTCACAATCCCTTGTTTTTAAGACTGCTGCAAGTGCAACTGCTGTTGTATCAGAACCACCCCTGCCAAGTGTTACAATATTCTCATCATCATCAATACCCTGAAAACCTGCAACAATTACAACCTTGCCTTCATTTATAGATTTGAAAATTCTCTCTGTGGAGATCTCAGAGATCTTTGCATTGGAAAAATTTCCATCTGTGCGCATCTTGATCTGAGATCCAGTATAAGATACTGCATCAATTCCAATTTCATGCAAAGCCATGGCAAGGAGTGCACAGGAAACCTGTTCTCCTGTGGAAAGCAGCATATCCATCTCTCGCTTTGAGGGATTGCTGCTGATCTGCTTTGCAAGATCAATTAGCTCATCAGTCGTTTTACCCATTGCAGAAACAACAACAACTAAATCATATCCCCTGTCCCTATAAGATTTAATTCTCTCTGCAACAGCTTTAATCCTTTCTGGAGACTTTACAGAAGTCCCACCATATTTTTGAACAATCAGTTTGCCCATAGATTTCTGCTTCCTGCTTATATATTAAAATCCTGTATTTGCCCCAGCATTTATTGTGACAACATTACCACCATTAAGAGACGTGAAAGAAGTATTCAACTGGCCATAGGCTGGCGCATCAAACCTGTAGAACTTATAGCTTCCAACAGCCATCTCATTGAAAGTAACAGAAGTTCCATAACCTACATAAGGGGGTATTTTTAGACCATAACCAGTTCCCTTTACAGTAGACTCATAGACATCCCAATAATACTCATACTTATCAAGAATATCACTTAGGCCTGCTGGAGATGAAGAGTCAAGATCAGCCCTTTTAGTATTCCAGTCGTTTTTATACTTTTCGTATTTAAGATAATAATCCAGCACTGCACTTATGTAAGCTCCTGGATAATTTGGAGGCAAAGGCAGGTCACCTTTAACATCATCACGAATCAATTTGCCATCTTTAGAAATAAAATAATCAGATATATCTTCATCCGCTGGTATTGCAACAACATAACCTAAAGAGGGATTGCTTACAGTTATACTGCCTGTCTGGCCTTTTACAAGTGCCTTTGCAACTCCATGAAGATTCCTGCCAATATCACTTTCACCAGCACGAACATCTCTTAGCCAATCAGAGGGAGCATAGTAATGGCAGACCTTGTAAATGCCGCTGTCATAGTAATCATACTCATATTTCTTGATAAAATTTTTAAATACCAGCCTTATTTCAAGGACAGTTTCGTTATTCTCTTTATTATAATTCAATCCACCTATTATTGGAATAACCATAGGGAAGACCCTGATTACCTGGTCTGATTCTTTTCTAAGACTATCCCAGTAGGAGTTTACCATTAGCTGATTAAAATCAAAACCAGTAACAGTTTTTTCTTTGAAAATGACCTCAGCATCTTTCTCATATACAAAGCCACTGCCTGTTGATTTATAGATCTTTGCATTATCAAAGATCATTTTCCTAAAGAATATCTCCACAGTGTCATATCTTCCATCACCGGGATCATCTGTCTTAAGTTCAATCCCCTCTCCATTAAAAAAGGGTTCACTGTCAGATAGAGCAATAGAAAATGTTTGTCTGTAATTACTTATCTTCTTTCCTCCAAGACGTATCTCGGCAATATCAAGCATCAGCTTTGTTGGGTAGACATCCTCTGAAGGGCCCTTGATATCATCCACAGAGTCATTGGCGTGGTCACTATCCTCAACAGATGTACTATTTGCTGCAGGAGTTACAAAAGGACTCATATATCCCTTCTCTGACTCAAGAGTTCCCTTGAGTATAATTTTAAGCCTGCTTGTAGACATCTCTGTAAAAACAGGCTCTTTCCCGCAGCTTAGCGAAAATAGTAATAACAAAAAAATAAAAATTATTGAATGCCTTGCTTTCATAGCCACCTATAGGTTCAAATTAAAATAAAGAGATATTCCTGCGTTAAAAAAATGCCCATTCTTTTTCCCACCATTCATATGTTCTTCATATATGCAGAGATAATCAAGGCGAAGAGCAACATTTGCAAGCTTTCCTGCCGGGAAAGAAACCTCAGTTCCAAGCATTAACAAAGGTTCCCATTGTTCTATGTCATCTGGCTGCATCTTCACCTTACAAGCGCCTCCACCTGCCTTAAGCTGAAATCTAATTGGGAGATCAATAGGTAGTAACCAGAGCAGATTTCCATAAAGAGGGATAAGTGTGACACTATTAACACCCTCTGAGCCATAACTTTGATATGATGAATCAATGCCTATCTTTAGGGGATCATAAGGAAGATTATATCGAAAGAAGACCCCTCCCCCAAGATCTGGTTTAAGATACTCTGAGGTCTCAAAAATTGGAGTAACAGGACCATACCAGAGTCCAATCTGAGGCTTTGAGAAGTACTTTTTCCTTGAGCTTTGAGCAAAAAGCTCTGGAACACAAGCAGAAATACAAATAAAAAATACCAGAATTGATAAAAAGTGTTTCTTCATCTCGTAGATTAACCAAAAATTTTTTTTGAATTATCATTAATTAAGACATAATAATGTCAATAATTAAAATCGAAAATCTCAAAAAGCAGATTCATAATGGTCCAGTGGTGGGTTATATAAAATTTTACTTAGATAGAGCCCATAAGGGGGAGCTGTGACGCCACTGATATTTCTGTCTCTTTTTTCAAGAATTTCTTTTATAAAGGAAGGCTCTTTAGCCTCGCGACTCATCTGAACTATTGTCCCAACAATAATTCGTATCATATTATGCAAAAAAGCGTTCCCCCTTATGCGGATAGTTATTATATCATCCTTTTTTGTCACATCAAAGAGATCTATCTTTCGGACAGTTCCCCTGTCTGAGGAGATCTTTTTGCAAAAAGAAGCAAAATCATGCTCTCCAATCAAAAATAATCCAGTCTCCTGAATATAGTCCACAGATAAAGGCTCACTCACCCACATTGCCCTGTATTGCATAAAAGGAGTTCTCAGCGGATAATTATAAATGAGATAAATGTATTCCCTCTGAAAGGCAGAAAATCTTGAGTGAAAAGTTTCACAGACCCTATAGGCATTTTTGACTGCCACATCCTTTGGAAGAATTCCATTCAGGCTTATACAGAGCCTTCGCAAATCAAAATCTCTACAGCAGTCAAAGTGAACAACCTGTCCAATGGCATGGACTCCAGAATCAGTTCTGCCAGAGGCTATAACTCTTACCTTTTCCTTTGACAGAATGAAGATTGCCTTTTCCAGCTCATCTTGAACTGTCCGTCCACCATTTTGAATCTGCAGCCCATTAAAATTTGTCCCGTCATATTGAACAAGGAGAGCATAGCGGCTCAAGGGTTTTTCTCCTGCTCCCACTGGGCCAGCATTTCATTTATTTTATCATATAGATCCCTTGTCCTTTCAAGGAGATCGCTTGGTCTCGATTTAGAAGCCTTGCCAGCACCAAAAAGCCTACTTAAATATTTTTTGCAGGTGTTGAAATGTTCGATTCTCTTTTCAACTTCCTTTTCCCTTGAACCAATCTTTACAGTGAGCACTGCCATTATGTAGAGAATTCCTTCATAGCCCCAATTTTTGTCAGCATCTGGTCCCATATTTCCAGCCATATCAGCAGGCTCGTTTCCATTTTGTAGTAATTCAATTACCTGCAGATAATATTCATAGGCCTTCTTATAAAAGAAAAGAGACATCTTCCGAAAATGAGATTCAGGATCTTCTGCAGCCAGATCGGAAAACAACCAGGCCGCTCGCAAAGCAGAGACAGCCTTTTTAAAAGTAGGAGCAATATTTTTTCTCCTGATATTATAGCAATCAACAGCAAGCATATAGGATGCAGCACCCAGCATCAAATCCCTGTCATTTCTAAAATCAATGTCCCCAAAAAATTTATTCACAGCATTCCATCTTGCAGATCTAAGCTCCTGAAGCTTTGAAATTTCAGCATCAGTTACATCAGAAAAATCCTTTGGGTATGCAGTATATAAGCAGTTCGGGCAAACATTCAAAAGATAAGCAAGGGGATAGATCTTTCCGTATTTTTTACTCTCTTTATAAATTCTTCTCAGCTCATCTGTAAGACCCTCAACTATGAGCCTGCCTCCGCCTGTGAACATCTCCTCTCTGTAAAATTCATTCCTGCATATAGGGCACATAGTGGGATTTTTTTGCCTAAAGGAAATCTTTTTGCCTTCGTCCATTCAATACTCCGGTCTCTTCCATAGTTAAAAAAATATATAACCAATAATTCCTAAGTATATCTTTTACTGTAATAACTGCTATCCTCAATATCCTCAGTGGACATTGGTGAATTTTACTCCATATAAAGATCAAGGAATTAGCATTGAAAATATATATAAAAATTTTTTAGAAAATATATTACCCCTATAAGGAATTATATATTTTTTCAAGTTATATTCAAGGATTATGAATAAAACATGAAAAATTTTTACCTAAAATATGACTTAAACTATCACAAGTTTACCAGATGTAAATAAATATTCTTTAAGAAACTTATAATTTTTGACGAAACTTGTATAAGGAAGAATTATATAATCCGATTTTTACCATAAAACCGTGAGGCCAATATGAAAGCAAGATGGAATATAATGTTGTTAGCTGTAACACTGTTCTTTTCAAATTCAGCCTACTCTATATCTGTTGGAGAGCGTTCCACAAAGGATTACTATTTTACCACAAAAGTCATCCGAGAAATAAAACCAATGGTGACCAATTTCAAAAATGACGATAATCAGACAAAAATAGAGTCCATAACAAAGATGTATGAAGAGGCAAGCCTTAATTATTTTGGCAATAATTATGACGGCGCATCAGAAAAATTCTACAATCTAAAGCTTGAACTGATGAAATTTATGGAAGAGCTGGCCAATCTCTACATAAACAGGACTGACGAACTCTTAAAGGCAACAATTGAGGATAATAAATCCATAGAAATATTTCTTGAACTTGACAGACATCATGGATATGCTGCCTATTTCAAAAAGCCCTTTAATCCTCTAACAGATGTGACACCATACGATGAAAAGTTTACTGCCAAGGATTATCACTACTACTATGATGCTTCAAAGCTTGAACGCTATTTAAAAAATGCCTATTACCACCTTGAAAAGGCAAAGAGGATAATGAAGGAGGAGGATATTGCCTTCATCAAAAGCCGCAAAAAAATCAAGACAGAGGGAATTGACTATGTTATAAATCGCTATCTTGATGTTATATATCTATGCAGAATAGCAAAAGAAAGCGGGATCGAAATATATAGAGTAAAAAACTATCACTCCACAGGAAATATTCTGGACAAGTATCAAATAAGGCAGGATCAAATGACTCCCATTTTTGATGATCGCATACCTGAAAAATTCAAGGTGGATGCAGTGGACAATAGAAAACTTCTCTATCCTGTTGAACTTTCCAGAAGAAAAAAGACTATGGAAAGAATTGGACTTAAGGAGTCTTAAGATACTAAGCTAAAAATTAAAAATACAAAGATTTAGTGTGTAAAACCTATAAAGCAAAAAAGCTTCAGGAACCTGAAGCTTTTTTGTATCAAAGAAGTTTTAAAATTACTTTTTCTTATTATCTTCTTTCACTGGTTCAGCTTTTGGCTTTCTCTCCACAAGCTCAACGATCGCCATTTCAGCAGCATCACCCTGTCTCTGACCTATAAGATACATTCTTGTATAACCACCATTTCGTTCTTTGAAACGGGGAGCAATATCTTCAAATAATTTTTTAACGACATCTCTGTTTTTAATAAACTTAAAAACCTCACGCTTATTATGAAGCTTTTTTTCAGGCTCAGAATCTGGTATAAGAAGATTCTTTTTTGCCCTTGTAATAAGTTTTTCAGAGATAATCTTAAGCTCTTTACCCTTCTCTCTTGTAGTAATAATTCTTTCGTGCTCAAAAAGAGAAGTTACCATATTTGCAAACATAGCCTTTCTGTGAGCATGACTTCTGCCAAGTATTCTAACTTTATTCTTGTGTCTCATCTATATAACCTCATTAATCCTTCAATCCAAGACTTAAATGATAAGTCTCTAATTTAGTTTTAATCTCTTTAAGAACAACATCACTATAATGCTTTGATTTTTTGATTTCATCCTCAGTCTTTTTAACCAGATCCTCCAGTGTTGAAACATCGACACTCTTCAAAGTATTATATGCCCTGACAGAGAATTCCACCTCATCTATAGACTTCGACAGAAGAACTTTCATCTTTTCGATTCCTTCGTCGATAACCTCTACTTCCTCTTCCTGCTCCTCTTCAAAGTTAATAAAGATTGTCATATGCTCTTTAATTATCTTTGCAGCCTGAGCAAGTGCATCATCAGGAGAAATAGATCCGTCTGTCCATATCTCCAGTATCAATTTGTCAAAGTCAGTCCTCTGCGCAACACGAGTGTCCTCTACCTTAACATTCACCTTCACAACAGGAGTAAAGACCGAGTCAATTGGAATTACACCAACAGTCTCTGTGTTTAGCTTATTTATTTCAGCAGGAACATAGCCTCTTCCTCTTTCGATCTGCACTTCCATGTCAATCTTGCCAGAGTCATTCAGAGTAGCTATCTTGTGTTCCTTATTCATCACAACTATTTCAGAGTCAATATCAAAGTCCTTACCTGTTAACTCACCTGGCCCTTCTTTAACAATATGCAGAACCCTTGGGATCTCACCTTCATACTTAAAGCGGAGTTTTTTGAGATTGAGGATTATTCTAGTAACATCTTCATATACTCCAGGTATAGTGGAAAACTCATGAGGAACTCCCTCAATCTTTATGGCAGTAATAGCCGCTCCCTCTATGGAAGAGAGCAAAACTCTGCGAAGAGAATTTCCTACAGTGAGGCCATAACCACGCTCAAATGGTTCTGCAATAAATCGTCCATAATTTGGCTGTAGTTCATCATGCTCAAATGTAATCTTTCCCGGTCGTTTAAAGCCCTTCAGGAGATTTTTTGGGGCCATCTTTTCCTCCAACTAAATTTTAAAAAACGAAAAATTTCAAAAGAAACTATTATTTTGAATAGAGCTCAACAACTAACTGCTCGTTGAAGTTCTCTTTTATGTCAGTTCTCACTGGTATTCTTGTTACCTTAGCAACCTTTGCTTCATAATCTACATCAATCCACTCTGGCTTTGAGTCTATTGCCTTTGCAAGCTTAACTGCATCTTCTAAAGCTGCATTGGTTTTGAATTTTTCAACAACCTCAACACTGTCTCCATCCTTAACAATAAAAGATGCAATATTAACGACTCTACCATTTACAGCTATATGATTATGCTGCACAAACTGACGCGCCTGAGATCTTGAAGAAGCAAATCCAGCCCTGTAAACAACATTATCAAGCCTTCTTTCAAGCAATGATAGCATATTCTCACCAGTAACACCCTTCATCCTGTTTGCTTCCTCAAAATTAAGTCTAAAGGGTTTTTCCAGCAATCCGTATGTTCTCTTAATCCTTTGCTTTTCTCTCAACTGGACAGCATAGTCAGACATCTTTGTTCTTCTTTTTCTTGGAGGTCCTGGAGGATATTTCTTATCCCCTTTTAAAGGACATTTATCTGTCAAACACCTCTGACCTTTAAGCATCATAGGTGTCATTTCACGTCTGCAAAGCTTACATCTTGGTCCTGTATATCTTGCCATAATAAGTTCACTCCATCAAACTTTTCTTCTTTTCTTAGGTCTGCAGCCATTGTGAGGCACAGGTGTAACGTCCTTAATCTTTGTTATAGTAAGGCCACTTTGAAAAAGCGATCTTACTGCAGCTTCTCTTCCTATGCCAGGCCCCTTAACATAGACCTCCACAGATTGAAGTCCTGCAATATCTATTGCACTTTCAGCAGCAGATTTAGCTGCCATCTGTGCAGCAAAGGGAGTTGACTTTCTGGATCCCTTAAAGCCCTCACCACCTGCTGTAGCCCATGCAATAACATTACCCTGCATATCAGTCAAAGTCACAATTGTATTATTATATGTAGCCTGTATATAGGCTTTACCAACTGGGATATTTTTTTTCTCTTTTCTTTTAGTCTTCTTCTGTTTCACGCCAAATACCTCTTATTTCTTTTTCTTAGCTCCTGCAGAAGCTTTACGATTGCCCTTTCTTGTCTTGGCATTATTTTTTGTATTCTGACCACGAACAGGTAATCCTCTTCTATGCCTGAGCCCCCTGTAGCAGCCTATATCCATAAGCCTCTTAATATTGAGGTTAACTTCTGTCCTGAGATCACCTTCAACCTTAAGATTCTGGTCAATATATTTTCTTATATTACCGATCTCTTCATCTGTCAAATCCTTGACCCTTGTGTCAGGATTAATGCCTGCTGCTGCCAGAATTTTCTTTGAAGTAGTTAATCCAATACCATAAATATAAGTAAGACCTATCTCTACCCTTTTATCGTTTGGTAAGTCTACACCTGCTATCCTTGCCATAAAAAATAATCCTCTTTACAGTATTAATGTTTGCTTACTTTTCTAATTTTTTGCCTTTGCTTGTGTCTGGGATTTGAACAAATAACCCTGACCACACCATGTCTTTTAATAACCTTGCATTCGCTGCATATTTTTTTAACTGATACATTCACTTTCATATATCCACCTCTTAATCGGACAAAAAGCCATATATTAATATCATTTACTTAATGTCAACTTTTATATTAAAAAGATTTTCACTTTGCTCTGTAAATTATTCTTCCACGGCTCAAATCATAGGGCGACAACTCCACTGTGACCTTGTCACCAGGTAAAATTCGGATGTAGTGCATCCTCATCTTGCCCGATATGTGAGCCAATACCACATGCCCATTGTCAAGTTTTACTCTAAACATAGCATTGGGTAAGGGTTCAACAACCACACCTTCAACTTCAATAGGTTCTTCCTTAGCCATAGACCTCTCTCAATATAATTAATATCTTCCCTGAATTTTCTTTTTAGATCCCAAAAATCCATCGTAATGTCTCATCAAAAGCTGAGACTCAATTTGTTTCAATGTATCCAGAGCCACACCCACAACTATCAGAAGAGATGTTCCACCAAAAAGATAGGCCATGTTAATTGGCACCTGCTCTGGCCATATTCGTATAATAAAGTCAGGAATAATTGAAATCAATGCAAGGAAGATCGATCCTGACAGAGTTACCCTATTAAGGACACCCATGAGGTAATCCGCTGTATTTTGACCTGGTCTTATTCCGGGTATAAAGCCACCATACTTCTTAAGGTTATCCGCAATCTCAGTGGGATTAAATCTTAAAGAAGTATAGAAGAAACAAAAGAAAATAACAAGTGCACTATACAATACTATATAAGGAATTTGACCAGGTGTCAACCAATACTGAATCTTGTTAAGATAAACATTTGTACTTACACCAAGCATCCTGACAAGCTGAGATGGGAATACTATTATGGCCGATGCAAAAATTATAGGAATAACCCCGGCAGCATTTACACGCAAAGGAATATATTGAGCTGTTCTCTGCACTGCTGTAGCACCAACCATACGCTTACCATACTGAACAGGAATTCTTCGTGTCCCAAGTGTAAGCAAAATACTTGCAGCAACAACAAGAAAGAAAAGACCTATCAAAATAATTCCCACTATTGGCTCACCAGTGTCCGCAATCTTTTTCATAGTCTCATAAAAAGACTGAGGCAATCTTACAACAATTCCTGCCATGATTATAAGAGAAATACCATTACCGATACCTCTTTCTGTAATGAGTTCTCCAAACCACATGAGAACCATTGTGCCTGTTACTATTGAGATCACCGCCATTATAGTAAAGCCAACGCCACTCCCATCAGGAACAACAGGAGTTCCATCTGCAGTTCTCATTGACCTCATCCAGAAAACAAGACCAAGCCCCTGTATGGTACAGAGTAAAACAGTTCCATATTTGATATACTGATTGAGCTTTTTATAGCCCTCAGCACCTTCCTTTGATAACTCATTGAGATATGGGAAAACGGTCTTGAGCAAATCCACAATAATTGAGGAGGAGATGTAGGGCATAATTCCAAGAGCAAAAATTGTAAATCTCTTTAAAGCCCCTCCAGCGAATAGGTCAAAGAAATCCAAAACCCCAGACTTTTCTGCCTCAACAAAATAGTCCCTCAAGGCCTCTACATTTATTCCAGGCACAGGGATATGTGCACCAATTCTATAAACTATGAGCATAAAAAGGGTAAATAATACCCTTTTTCTTAGATCCGGAATTTTAAATATATTTATTACAGCGCTGGACATTAGCTTTCCTTATCCTCTGAATGTTATTGTTCTTCGCAGCTTAAAATTGCTTCGCCGCCAGCATTTTTTATTTTTTCCATTGCAGAGGCAGAGAAAGCATCAGCAAAAACCTTCTTTGCTTTTGTGAGCTCACCATTTCCCAAAATTTTTACTGGCTCTGTTTTGCTATTTATAAGACCAGCCTTAAAGAGAACTTCCGAATTTATCTCCAGAGCCTCAAGCTTGTCAATGGCAGAAATGTTTACAACTTGATAATAGATTTTGAAAATAGCATTATTAAAGCCTCTTTTGGGGACTCGCCTTTGAAGTGGCATCTGACCACCTTCAAACCATGGACGCCTCTTTGCCCCAGATCTTGCCATCTGCCCCTTATGGCCGCGACATGATGTTTTGCCATGACCAGAAGAAGGCCCTATACCAACTCTCTTTTTTCTTTTGATTGACTCAGGTTTCTTTAATGTATATTGTTCCATAGCTATTCTCTTCCGACGATTTTATTTTTTCTCTGTCACTTCTACAAGATGCTTAACCTTATCTATCATACCTCTTATGACTGCATTATCTGCATGCTCTCTTGTAGCATTTATCTTCCTAAGTCCAAGGGCTCTTAGAGTATCTCTCTGTTTTGGCTTTGTCCCTATGGTACTACGCACCTGTTTAACTATCAACTTCTTTTCCATGTCCAATTACTCCCATAATTTTGAAATAGGAACTTCTCTAACATCAGCAGCCTCTTTCAAGCTTCTAAGCTGTAGGAGTCCATCAAGGGTAGCTTTCACTAAATTCATAGGATTCCTTGACCCCTGAGCTTTGGTCAGTATGTCAGATACTCCTGCTTTTTCAAGAACAGCTCTTACAGAAGGACCAGCAATGATTCCTGTTCCTGGAGCAGCTGGCTTCATTATAACCTTTGCTGATTTAAACTTTCCAACAACCTCATGAGGAATAGTGGTCTTATTGAGATTGATCTTGTATACATTCTTCTTAGCATCTTCCTTGCTTTTGTCTATTGCATCAGGAACATCATTTGCCTTGCCAAAACCTATTCCCACATGACCATCAGAGTCACCAACTACAGACAGAGCATTAAAAGAAAATCTTCTTCCACCCTTAACAACCTTAGCAACCCTGTTTATAACAACAACCTTATCAGAAAGTTCAATGCCGTCTATTTTTACTCTTCTTCTCTTAATTTTCATAATCAACTCCTAAAACTCAAGACCATTTTCTCTTGCTGCATCAGCAAAAGCTTTAATTTTACCATGATAAAGGTAGCCATTCCTGTCAAAGACCACTGTCTTTATACCCTGAGCAACTGCTCTTTCTGCAAGGAGCTTACCGAGCTTTTTTGCAGACTCAATATTTCCGCGATTTTTATCCCCTTCAAACTCCTTTGAAAGGGTAGAAAGAGCAACAAGGGTGTGGCCCTTTCTGTCGTCAATGATCTGAGCATAGAAATTTTTATTACTTCTGGAAATACAGAGACGGAGCCTTTCTGTATTCTTTCTTATTTTATTTTTAATTCTCAGTCTTCGTCTAAAAAATTGCTTCTGCTTTAATGATAACTTATCCATTATTTTTTACCTGTTTTTCCCGCTTTTTTCCTGATATTTTCATTCTTATATCTTATACCCTTGCCTTTATATGGCTCAGGTCCTCTCAGCTTCCTTATATTAGCAGCAACCTGCCCCACAAGCTCTTTGTTATATCCTTTTACTTTAAATTTTGTTGCTTCAGTCACCTCAAGGGTTATACCCTCAGGAGCAGGAAAAAGTATTGGATGAGAGTATCCCAACTGGAATTGAATATCCTTACCTTGCTGAATTGCCCTGTAACCTACACCAACAATCTCCAGTTCTTTAACAAATCCCTGAGATACCCCAACTACCATATTATTGATCAGAGTTCTAAAGAGACCATGATAGGCTCTGTGTTGTCTATTCTCATGATCCTCAACATCAACTTTTAATATTTTATCATTAATTTCAATTTTTACTCCATCAAGCAGGGTGAGCTTATTTTCACCGAGGGGTCCCTTGACGGATAAATTCTTGCCATCAAGTGTTACTGTAACATTTGATGGTATTTCAATCGGTTTTTTCCCTATTCTCGACATAACATTTCCACTCTTCTTAGATTATAGTATTTCGCAAATAACTTCTCCACCAACATTAAGCTTTTTCGCAGCCTTGTTGGTTATAACACCTTTTGGTGTCGATAGAATCCATATTCCCACATTATTATACACTGGATTTAAATCTATAGCCCTTTTATAAACCCTTCTGCCTGGCTTGCTAATTCTCTTTAACTCAAGAATAGCTGGCTGCTTATCTTCTGTATACTTCAGGTATATTCTGAGTATTTTTTGCTTGTTGTCTTCAATAAGCTTATAATTTTTTATAAATCCTTCATCTTTAAGTATCTTAGCGATAGCAACCTTCATCTTGGACGAAGGTATATCAACCTTAAGATGCTCTGCCTTTACAGCATTTCTTATCCTTGTCAGCATATCAGCAATTGGATCACTAGTTGCACTCATCTTTATCGTCTCTCCACTTTATATTCTACCATGATGATTTTGTTACACCGGGGATCTCACCTGTACTGGCAAGCTTTCGAAAACATATTCTGCACATGTCAAATCTTCTCATGTATCCTCTTGGTCTTCCACAAATAGCACATCTGTTATGATGCCTTACTGAAAACTTCTTTGGCTTTTTGTGCTTAGCTATAGTACTTGTCTTTGCCATAAATGATTACCCCTGCTCCTTAAAAGGCATTTTGAATTCTCTTAGAAGAGCTAAAGCCTCTTCCTTTGTCTTAGCTGTTGTTACTATTGTTATATTTATACCATGAATTTTTTCAGTCTTATCAAAATTTATTTCAGGGAATATAATCTGTTCCTTGATAGAAAAGTTATAATTACCATTTGTATCAAAAGACTTAGCAGAAAGCCCCTTGAAGTCCCTTACCCTCGGCAGGGCAATATTAATAAGTCTGTCAAGGAATTCATACATCTTATCCCCTCTAAGAGTTACCCTTGCACCAACCTCATAGCCTTCTCGTATTTTAAAGTTAGCAATAGATTTTCTTGCTTTTGTTTTTACAGCCTTCTGTCCTGTTATGAGGGCAAGCTCTTCTAAGACTGAATTCATATAATTTGGATTGGAATGAGCATCACCCATACCAACATTTAACACTATCTTTTCAAGCTTGGGAACCTGCATTATAGTTTGATATTTAAACTGATTAATGAGGTTCTGCTTATATTTGTTGTTGTATTCCTCTCGTAATCTGACATACATAGCGCTTTACCCTTACTTATCTATACTTTTTCCGCAACCTTTGCACACTCTTGTCTTGTTGTTATCCTTAACCTGAATGCCTATCCTTGTTCCCTTCTTACATCTATCACAAAAATACATAACATTTGATATATGTATAGGGAATTCAATATTCACCTTCCCACCCTGAGGATTAGCTTGAGATGGGCGAAGATACTTATCTCTTTTATTGACTCCCTCAACTACAACTCTGCCTTTTTCTTTATTGATAGCAAGAACCTTACCTCTCTTGCCAGCACTTGCTCCGCTGATAACAACTACATTGTCACCAACTCTTATTTTAGTTTTTAGCAATTTGCCACTTTCCATATTTCTAAACCCCTCTTAGAGAACTTCCGGTGCAAGAGAAACAATTTTCAAGAAATTCTTATCCCTCAACTCTCTGGCAACCGGACCAAAAATACGTGTACCCTTTGGCTCACCCTTGGCATCTATAATTACCACTGCATTATCATCAAATTTAATATATGAACCATCCTTTCTTCTGACAGGCTTTGTTGTCCTCACAACAACAGCTCGCAATACTGATTTGTTGTGGACCTTCTTTCCTGTTGAGTCCTTTAACCCGTAAGAGGGCTGTGCATCCTTGACCGCAACTACAATAATATCTCCAACTGTAGCATAGCGTCTTCTTGTTCCGCCAAGAACTTTAATGCACTGAACCTTTTTTACACCGCTATTATCTGCCACCTCTAACATAGTCTGAACCTGAATCATGACGCACCTCTACTTAACTTTCTCAATGATTTCAACTAATCTATATCTCTTTTCTTTTGATAAAGGTCTTGTTTCCTCAATTCTCACTACATCTCCGATAGAGCACTCATTTCTCTCGTCATGGCTTTTGACCTTTTTTGTTCTCTTGACGGATTTTTTGTAAAGAGGATGCATTACAAGATTCTCCAATTCAACAACAATGGTTTTGTCCATTTTGTTGCTGACTACTTTACCTATAAGCTGTTTCCTGTTTGATTTCATAAGCAATCCCCTTATCTCCCTGGTTTCCTTATCCCGAGTTCGTATTCTCTTTTCAATGTAAGAATTCTTGCAACGTGTTTTTTAAGATTACTGATCTTCTTAGGATCATCAACTTTACTGGTTACAGCCTTAAATCTCTCTTTACGCAACTCAGCCTTTGTGTCCTGAAGGCTTTTCTCTAATTCTTCCATTGTCATCTCTTCAAGTTTACCTTTCATTTCTATGCCTCTATTTCAACAACTTCACGTTAGAATTTATCAATTGATACAAATTTTGTTTTAAGTGGAAGCTTAGAAGCTGCATGCTCCAGTGCCTCACGTGCAAGAGCCTCATCTATGCCAGCAATCTCAAAAAGAATTCGACCTGGAAGAACTCTTGCCACAAATCCCTCTGGATTTCCTTTACCTTTACCCATACGAGTTTCAGCAGGCTTCTTTGTAAAGGGAAAATCCGGGAAGATTCTGATCCAGAGCTTTCCACCTCTTTTTACCTTTCTGTTTATGGCAACCCTTGCTGCTTCTATCTGTCTGCTTGTTATCTTTCCAGACTCAAGAGCTTTAAGTCCGTATTCACCAAAAGCAATTGTTGAACCCCTATAGGCCGTGCCTGTCATACGGCCACGCATTACTTTTCTGTGTTTAACTCTTTTTGGCATTAACATAAGAATTCACCTTTCCTTAGCACATTATCTGGTTTTTCTTTTAACTGAATATTTATCGTCTTCCTCTTCTGCATCCTTGGAAAGAACATCTCCGTTATACAACCAGACCTTTACCCCTATGAGACCAAAAGCTGTAAGAGCCTCAGCAAAACCATAATCTATATCTGCCCTTAGAGTATGCAGAGGAATTCTTCCTTCTTTATAAGCCTCTGTTCGAGCCATCTCTGCATTATTAAGCCTGCCTGATACCATGACTTTTATCCCAAGAGCACCGCTTCTCAGAGCATTAGTCATACCCTGCTTTACAGCTCTTCTGTAAGGAAAACGTCCTTCAATCTGAGTTGCAATTTGCTCTGCAATCAGCTTCGCATTTTTTTCAGGCTTTTTCACTTCAATTATGTTTATATAAACAGTCTTTGAGGCAAGCTTTTGAAGCTGTCCTTTTAGATCCTCAATATCTGCACCTTTTTTTCCTATAAGAACTCCAGGCCTTGAAGCATGTATGTTTACATTAACTCTATCTGGAAATCTTTCAATTATAACCTTTGCTATGCCAGCACTCTTCTTTTCCTTCTCTATGAATCTCTTTATCCTTAGATCCTCATGGAGATTTTTGGCATATTCTTTTTTGTCCTCATACCAGATCGAATCCCAGGTTCTATTGATCCCTACTCTTATTCCTATTGGATTTACCTTCTGACCCATCTTTTTATTCCTTATGCATTAGTTTTCATCAGATAAAATAATTGTCAAATGACTGGTTCTCTTCCTGATTCTCCCTGCTCTTCCTCGTGCCCTTGCCTGGAACCTTTTCATAGTAGGCCCCTCATCAACAGCAATCTTTTTAATATAAAGAGCGTCTTCTATTATATCAGGATTCTTATACTTAGCATTGGCACCTGCAGAATAAAGGGTCTTGAGAACAATCTTTGCGCCTTTCTGAGGCATATTCTTCAAAATATCTACTGCTTCTGGCAATGAGAAACCCTTAACCTCATTTGCCACAAGCCTCATTTTGGAGGCAGATATTCTGTTGAGTTTTGATTTTGCAGATGATTCCATTTTTAATCCTCTTTACTTTTTCTTCTTAGCCACTTTATCGTCTTTACTTGTATGACCCCTATATGTCCTTGTGGGCGAAAACTCTCCCAGCTTATGACCAATCATATTCTCAGTAACATAAACTGGTATAAAAGTCTTTCCGTTATGAACCATAAGTGTATGACCAATCATCTCTGGGAATATGGTTGATCTCCTTGACCATGTTTTGATAGCCTTCTTGTTATTGGTCGAGTTCATCTCTTCAATCTTTTTGAAGAGCTTTGGATCTACATATGGTCCCTTTTTTACAGATCTTGCCATATCAGCCCTTCCTTCTCTTAATTATATACTTATCACTATATTTTTTCTTCTTTCTTGTCTTGTAACCCTTGGTTGGCATACCTGTTGGTGAAACCGGATGCCTACCACCTGAAGATTTACCTTCACCACCACCAAGTGGGTGATCAACAGGGTTCATTGCAACTCCACGAACCTTTGGCCTTTTGTTTAGCCATCTTGAACGTCCTGCCTTACCAATTGTTACATTTATATGATCCTTATTACCAACAGAACCTATTGTGGAATAGCACTCGCTATGGACCTTTCTAATCTCTCCAGAGGGTAGCTTGATCAAGCAATAGTCCTCTTCCCTTGCAGCAAGAATAGCTGTTGTTCCAGCAGAACGAACTAACTGGCCGCCTTTACCTCTGTGCAATTCTATATTATAGATATTAGCGCCCAATGGAATCTTTTTAAGTGGTAAATTATTACCTGGCTTAATCTCTGCATTTTCTCCAGATTCAACCTTATCACCAACCTTGAGCCCTTCTGGAGCAATAATATATCTCTTCTCACCATCAGCATAAGAGATAAGAGCAATATAGGCTGTACGGTTTGGATCATACTCAATTGAAACAACCTTTCCTGGAATACCATATTTGTTTCTTTTAAAATCTATAAGTCTAAGTTTTCTTTTATGACCACCGCCGCGACGCCTGACTGTTACCTGACCCTTAAAGCCGCGTCCTGAATCCCCTGTTTTACCTTTTGTAAGGGGTTTGTAAGGCTTTTCCTCTGTAATTTCCTCTTTATCCAAAACTGTCTTATATCGCAGAGTTGGAGTTATTGGTCTAAATTTTTTGATTCCCATACTAAGTTCCTTTTAGTTACCTTACTCGTTATTGACCTTCAAAGATCTGAATCTTGTCTCCAGCCTTCAATGTAACAATAGCTTTTTTCCAGGCTGCCTTTTTACCTACTCTGTATCGCAACCTTCTATTTTTTCCACGGACATTTATAATATTTACTTTTTCCGGAACAACTCCGAAAATTTCTTTTATTGCCATCTTGACTGTATGCTTATTTGCATTTGTTGCAACCTTGAAGACATATTTATTATCTTCCATCATTAAGGTTGATTTCTCAGAAATTACAGGTCTTATTATGATGTCATTCGGATTCATTTTAATTCGCCCCAGAAAATTTTTCATTAATCTCTTTAACTGCACTTTCAGTGAGAATTACTTCCCTGGAATAAAAAATATCTCGCCCGGACAACCTTTCCACATTATTATACTTAAACCAGGGGATATTTCTTATTGCCCTCTTAAGGAGTGAATCCTCTCCGTCTTTGCGACCTGATATTAGAAGACCCTTTGTAACAGCCAGAGCCTTTCCAATATTGGCAACTTCCTTTGTTTTGCCTCCAACCTGAAAATCCTCTACCACCTTGATGGATCCTGATTTTGCCTTCAGAGAAAATATAGAAACAAAAGCAGCTCTCTTTATTTTCTTTGGAAGCTTTATGGAATAATCCCTTGGAGTTGGTGCAAATATTGTACCACCACCTCTCCATATTGGCGATCTGGAGGAACCAGCTCTTGCACGGCCTGTTCCTTTCTGCCTCCATGGCTTAGCTCCACCACCTCTTACTTCAGCTCTCTCCTTAGCAGAGTGAGTTCCCTGTCTGAGGTTAGCATTTGCTGCCTTTATATATTCATATACTAAAACATCGTTAACTTCAGCACCAAAAACGGCATCTGACAGCTCAACCTGACCTACAACCTTACCGTCGATCGAATATTTGTCTACCTTCATATTTCCCGCCTATTTAACTGTAACTTTTATCAAAGAATTTCTTCTGCCTGGTATTGCACCTGAAATCAATACGATGTTTTTATCCTCAAGAATCTTCACTATTTTTAAATTTTTTACAGTAACCTTCTCGCCACCAAATCTTCCTGGCATTCTTTTTCCTTTCCATACCTCTGCTGGGAAAGTGTACGCTCCTATTGAACCAGGTGCTCTATGGAAATTGGAACCATGGGTCTTACGACCACCACCAAAGCCATGCCTTTTCATTACACCAGCAAAGCCCTTACCTTTTGAAAAACCAGTTACATCAACTGTATCATTCTCCTGGAAAATTGTGCATCTAATCTCGCTACCAACTTCAAGTGACGGATCAAAGGCTTCAATCTCACCAAAATATCGCTTTGGAGCTATATTATTCTTTTTGAGATCCTCTGCGATAGGCTTTGTAAGCCTCTGTATTTTTTGATCTCCAAAGCCAAGCTTTAAAGCCTCATAACCATCTTTTTCAATTGTCTTCTTTTGAACAACAACACATGGCCCTAATTCACATGCTGTTACAGGCACAACTGTCCCGTCTTCTTTCACATATTGAGTCATACCAATCTTTTTTCCGAATAGTGCCTTTCTCATCGCATTAACCTATACTTCATTAAATTAATAATTATAACAAAAGATAAACCCGTTATTAACGGTAAATCAAAATTGCAGGCTTTTTGAATTTACTCAGGACTTAATGTCTACAGATACGCCAGCAGGAAGTTCAAGCTTCATCAATGCCTCAACCGTATCAGAATTAGGATCAATAATATCTATCAATCTCTTATGTGTCCTTATCTCAAACTGTTCCCTTGACTTCTTGTTTACATGAGGGGAACGCAATACACAAAACTTTTCAACTTTTGTTGGCAGAGGTATTGGACCTGCAACCTTTGCACCACTTCTATGAGTAGTAGAAACTATCTTCTCTGCTGATTGATCGAGAAGCTTTGCATCATATGATCTAAGCTTTACCCTTATTCGCTGACCTGTTAATTTAGCCACTTTCTTTCACCTTAATTCTACTAATCTTCTTAAGAGAACAAGATCGTCAGACAGGGCCTGACGATCTTTTATATATTAAAATCTTTTATTCAAGAATCTTTACAACAACACCTGCACCTACAGTTCTACCGCCTTCACGGATTGCAAACCTGAGCTCTTCTTCCATAGCTATAGGAGTAATAAGCTCAACTGTAATATCAATGTCATCTCCTGGCATTACCATCTCAACTCCCTGTGGAAGCTGGATTGTTCCAGTTACGTCAGTAGTTCTAAAATAAAACTGAGGTCTGTAGTTTGCAAAGAAAGGAGTATGTCTTCCACCCTCTTCTTTCTTAAGAACATAAACCCTTCCCTGGAACTTCTTATGAGGCTTAATTGAACCTGGTTTTGCAAGAACCTGACCCCTTTCAACTTCCTCTTTAGCAACACCCCTGAGGAGACATCCAACGTTGTCACCTGCCATACCTTCGTCAAGAATCTTTCTAAACATCTCAACGCCAGTACATACAGTTTTTCTTGTCTCAACAAAACCTACTATTTCAACTTCCTCACCTGTTCTAACAACACCTCTTTCAATTCTTCCTGTTACAACAGTTCCACGACCTGTAATAGAAAATACATCCTCTATAGGCATAAGGAATGGCTTATCAACAGCCCTTGTTGGCTCTGGAACATATGTATCAAGAGCCTCTGCAAGCTTAACAACAGACTGGAACCACTCATCATCTTTTTTGCCAGCTTCAGCAGCCTCAAGAGCTCTTAATGCAGACCCTGGAATTACAGGAACTTCATCACCTGGGAAGTCATTTTTAGAAAGAAGATCTCTTATCTCCATTTCAACAAGCTCAACCATCTCTGCTCTGTCAGCAGGATCAATCATATCAACCTTATTAAGGAAAACAACTATATAAGGAACGTTTACCTGGTGAGCAAGAAGAACGTGTTCTCTTGTCTGAGGCATAGCTCCATCTGTAGCTGCAACAACAAGGATAGCAGCATCCATCTGAGCAGCACCTGTAATCATGTTTTTAATATAGTCAGCGTGACCCGGACAGTCTACGTGCGCATAATGTCTCTTTGGAGTTTCATACTCCTGGTGAGAAGTAGCAATAGTAACACCTCTCTGTCTTTCCTCTGGCGCATTGTCTATTTCTGCGAAATCAACAGGTTTACCTGTACCATACGCAACATGTAATACCTTAGTTATAGCTGATGTCAAAGTTGTTTTACCATGGTCAATATGTCCTATTGTACCTACGTTAACATGCGGCTTCGTTCTGGTAAATTTTTCCTTAGCCATTTAAATCCTCCTTAAATTATTTAATTTTCACATTATTTCTTTATTTTTAATTAACATGGAACAGATACTATCGCCATGCAACTACACAATTATACCACTACTCAAAATCAAGCGTGAGCTTTTGAAATAAAAAAAAAAGTCGATATTCTGTCAACAAAAATAAGCAAAAATTCGCAAATATCAAAAAAAATAGATAAAAAACAGAGATACCAACCTAAAAAAATTTAAAATTTTCCTAAAAAATATTCAAAATCACCGCCAAGACACTTTCTTAAACAATATAATTTTTGTAAAACAAAAAATTATTTTTTTTAAAATAATCCGCTAATTCTTCCCAAAATTCTGTTCATCACAGATTCTGGCACAAGATCATAATGAGAATACTGCAGAGTATGTGAGGCTCTACCCTGACTCAAGGAGCGAACAGCTGTGGCATAACCAAAGGTCTCTGACAGTGGAACTCTTGCATCTATTACCTTTAGCTCTCCTCTGTAATCTATATTCTCAATTTTTCCTCTTCTCTGATTTATATCATTTATTATCTCCCCAGTATATTCCTCTGGAGAAACAACCTCCAGCTTCATTATTGGCTCCATCAAAAAGGGTTTAGCCCTTCTTGCTCCATCCTTTAAAGCCATATTAGCTGCAATTCTATAAGCCATAGAAGTAGATTTTAATTCGTTATATTTTGCCTCAAGTAGTGTAATTTCCAGATCATCAAGCCTGTATCCTGCAATAACCCCACCCTCAAGGCCATCCCTGAGCCCTGCTTCTATATCCTTTATAAAGATTGCGGGTATTGACTCAGGGGAGACATTATTATGAAAAATAAAGCCCTTACCTCTTTCTGCTGGCGATATTTCAATCTTCACATGACCAAAGTTATCCTTCCCTGCAATCTGGCGATCATAGATATGCTCTTCCACTGCAGTGGAGATAACAGTTTCTTTGTATGTAACCTGAGGCTTCCCAACATTTGCTGGCACATTAAACTCCCGCAAAAGCCTATCTACTATAATCTCAAGATGAAGCTCTCCCATGCCAGATATAAGCATCTGCCCTGTGTCTTCGTTTATGCTATAGCGAAAGGTAGGATCCTCCTCTTCCAGGCGGGATAGAGCCATGTTGAGTTTTTCTTGATCCGCCTTTGATTTCAACTCAATGGCTATGGATATAACAGGATCAGGAAATATCATTTTTTCAAGTAATATTGGATTATCCGGAAGAGTAATCGTGTCCCCTGTGCGCACTGTCTTAAGTCCAACAGCAGCAACTATATCACCGGTGCAGGCCTCCTCTATTTCTTCTCTATGATTGGCATGCATTCTAAGAAAACGGCTTACTCTTTCCTTTTTATTTAATGAAACATTGAGAATCTGCTCCCCGCTTTTTACCACACCGGAGTAAACTCTTATATAAGAAAGTTTTCCAACATGGGGATCTGACATTATCTTAAAGACAAGACCACAAAAGGGCTCCTTGTCATCAGCCTCACGAGAAAGTATAATGTCATGATCCGAAACATCATGCCCTGTAACAGCTGGAATATCCTTTGGCGAAGGGAGATAATCCACAACTGCATCCAGAAGTGGCTGCACCCCTTTATTCTTAAGAGCTGCTCCACAAAAAACAGGGAAAAGCTTACCTGCAATTGTAAGCCGTCTTATTGCCTGCTTTATCTCTCCCTCAGGGATATCCTCACCTGCAAGAAAAAGCTCCATAATATTATCATCATGATCTGCCAGCTTCTCAATGAGCTCTTCCCTTCTCTTTGAGGCCATAGGAAGCAGATCCGAAGAAATTTCCTTTTCGATATAATCTTTACCTGTAGAGTCCTCCCATATGAGCATTTTCATTGTAATTAAATCTACAACTCCCACAAAGGATGACTCGACTCCAACTGGTAGTTGCACAGGCAGAGGCTCTGCATAAAGCTTTTCCTTTATCATTCTGATACACATATCATAATCGGCACCCACACGATCGAGTTTGTTGACAAAGCAAAGCCTTGGCACCCTATATCTGTCAGCCTGCCTCCACACAGTCTCACTCTGAGGCTCAACCCCTGCAACTCCGTCAAAAACAGCAATTGCAGAGTCAAGAACTCTCAGGCTTCGCTCAACCTCTATTGTAAAATCAACATGACCTGGAGTATCTATTATATTAATCATTGTGTTTTTCCACATACAGGTGGTAGAGGCAGCAGTGATGGTAATGCCTCTTTCTTTCTCCTGCTGCATCCAATCCATTTCTGCAGTGCCCTCGTGAACCTCACCCATTTTATGGGTCTTACCTGTATAAAAAAGTATCCTCTCTGTAAGAGTAGTTTTTCCTGCGTCTATATGTGCCATTATTCCTATATTACGAGTTCTGCTTATAGGTAATTTTCGAGCCATTCCTAACCTGTCCAAAAATTTTTTTAATCTATAAAACAACAAATACCAGGATTTCCTGGTATTTGAAATAAAGCAAAATAAAAACTAAAACTAAAACTTAAAATGAGCAAAAGCCTTATTAGCCTCTGCCATTTTATGTGTATCTTCTTTCTTCTTAATTGAGGAGCCTGAATTGTTATAGGCGTCCATTATCTCTCCGGCAAGACGCTGAAACATGGTCTTTTCTGAACGACCCCTTGCATAATTGATAATCCACCTTATGCCAAGAGCCTGACGCCTTTCTGGTCTTATTTCAACAGGAACCTGGTATGTAGCTCCACCTACACGTCTGGATTTTACTTCCACAACAGGCTTCACATTTTCAAGTGCCTGAATAAAAACTTCGATTGCATCTTTTTGAGTTTTTTTAGCAATAATATCCATTGCCTTGTAAAAAATAGTTTCAGAGACTCCCTTCTTGCCGTCATACATCATACAGCTTATAAACTTTGAAACAAGCTTGCTGTTATATTTTGGATCTGGCAATACTTCCCTTTTTACCGGTCTTCTTCTGCGCATAATTTATCCTCTTAAATTATCCATATTTCCTGATTAAGCCTTTGGCCTCTTTGTTCCATATTTAGAACGACCTTTTCTCCTGTCATTTACACCAAGAGAATCAAGTGTTCCCCTTATGATATGATACCTTACACCAGGAAGATCCTTTACCCTTCCACCTCTTATAAGGACAGCTGAGTGCTCCTGTAAATTATGACCTATTCCGGGAATATAAGCAGTTACCTCGATCCCATTTGTAAGCCTTACCCTTGCTACTTTACGCAAGGCTGAGTTTGGCTTTTTTGGTGTGAAAGTCATTACCCTTGTGCACACACCCCTCTTCTGAGGACATGATGTCAGTGCCGGAGATTTAGATTTTTTAACTTTCTGTTCTCTGCCTTTCCTTATTAACTGGTTAATTGTTGGCATTTCTACTCCTGTAAATCTCTTAGAATTCTTTTATTTTAACTATAATTTCTTTGCTTAAGCCTGCATTTTTGATATGCTCAATTGCAGGCTTACTTTGTCAAGAAATTAATAAAGAACTGACTATTTTTCAGCACCATCATAGTCAGCAGATGCCAAATCCGGATTTTCCTGCATAGCCTCAGATTCTATCACATCAGGCGCAACTCCATCCAGGTCACCCGGCTCATTTTGATATACCTCTATATTATCATACATCCTGACACCAGTTCCAGCAGGAATTAAGTGTCCAATGATAACATTCTCTTTTAATCCTCTCAGATGATCTACCTTACCCTTTATTGCAGCATCAGTAAGAACCCTTGTTGTCTCCTGGAAGGATGCTGCTGATATAAAGGACTCAGTATTTAAGGCTGCTTTTGTGATCCCCATTAAAACAGGAACTGCTGTCGCAGGCTTTCCACCCTCTCTAAGAACCCTATCGTTTTCTTCAATAAAGTCAAACTTATCTACGATCTGCTCAATTACAAAATTTGAATCTCCCTGATCTGTAACCTTGACCTTTCTAAGCATCTGACGAACAATGATTTCAATATGCTTGTCATTTATTGATACACCCTGAAGCCTATATACCTCCTGTATCTCATTGACAAGGAATTTCTGCAGCTCCCTTGGACCCTTAATCCTCAATATTTCATGGGGATCTACAGGACCATCATCTATTTTTTCACCCTTTGCAATCCAATCCTTATCCTGAACCCTGAGGAACTTGGAAACTGGTATTGAATACTCCTTTTGAGCTCCGTCTTCAGCAGTGATTATTATCTTACGCTTATTCTTTACAGTATCGCCTATTGTAACTACACCATCTACAGCAGTTAATGTAGCTGCATCCTTTGGAGTCCTTGCCTCAAAGAGATCTGCAACCCTTGGTAAACCACCTGTGATATCCTTAACCTTTTCAGCCCCTCTTGGAATCTTAGCAAGAACTGTTCCTGCAGCAACAACAGCACCATTTTCTACCATAAGATTAGCACCCTTTGGAAGAAGATAAGTGCTTGGCTCAATTCCAGAACCATAGACATTAATTCTTGGTTGAAGCCTCTCTGTCTTATATTCAACAATAATTCTCTTCTTTGCATTAGAGGTTGGATCTACTTCCTCAACCATACTTTTGTTGAGTTCTATGTCCACGAACTCAACACGTCCTGAGATCTCTGTAAGAATTGGTTCAAACCATGGATCAAAGGCTGCTAATATCTCATTGGCTTTATAGGGCTTTGGAACAACCTTGAAAATTCCATTCTTTTTATCAAAGTCAAGCTCTACAAAGACCTCGGTTCCCACATTTATTGGCACAGAGTGAGGCTCTCCAAGTATATAAACCTTCTTCTTGTCAATTTTAAGAAATCCTGTATTGGATGCCCTTAATTCCTCATCTCCATCTTTTGCAAAAACTTTTCCTGTATAAACCTTCTCTCCATCATTGAGTAAAAATTCTGTTTTTGCCCTGGTTTCTACCTCAGAAACAATCCTCTGGACAACAACATATCCTCGTCTGACTGTGATTATCTTATCCTCTTCTGTCTTAATCATTCTTGAGGTTATATCCTTGACAAAAACAGGATAGTTAAATTTTATTTCACTCTCCTCAACAGAACGAGATGCAACACCTCCTATATGGAAAGTCCTCATTGTAAGCTGAGTTCCAGGCTGTCCTATTGATTGAGCTGCAATGATTCCAACAGCCTCGCCAATTTCAACAGGGCGAGATGTGGCAAGATTCCGTCCATAGCACTTTGCACAGACCCCATGCTTTGACTCACATGTCAATACAGAGCGTATCTCTATTGAGTCGATCTCTATTTTATCAATAGTCGCTGCGATGTTCTCATCTATAATATCATCAGCCTTAGCTATGATATCACCTGTAACGGGATTTATAAGATCATACAGAAGCGTTCTCCCCAAAACCCTTGTGCCGAGAGACTCGATCACAGAGTCACCCTCTTTTATTGGGTATATGTCTATTCCAACAGTTGTTCCGCAATCCTCACTTGTAATGACAACATCCTGGGCAATATCAACAAGCCTTCTTGTTAAATACCCTGCGTCAGCAGTCTTAAGAGCTGTATCTGCAAGACCCTTGCGGGCACCATTTGTAGAGATAAAATATTCCAGAACATCCAAACCTTCTTTAAAAGAAGCCCTGATTGGAACCTCAATGATCTCCCCACTTGGCTTGGCCATAAGACCCCTCATACCTGCAAGCTGCCTTATCTGCTGTCTGCTTCCCCTTGCACCAGATTTAGCCATGATCCATATTGGGTTGTGACCATCCATGTGAGTTTCCAGTTCTTTAAAAAGCTCATTGGCAATTCTGTCATTGGCCTCTGTCCAGATGTTAATAACCTTATTATACCTCTCCTCATTGGTCATATAACCATTTCGGTATTCATTTTCTATGCTTTCTACTTTTTTGTTTTCTTTTTCTATGATTTCCTTTTTGCTCTCTGGTATAATAATGTCAGAGATAGATATAGTAGGCCCAAAAATTGTAGCATACTTATACCCTGCATCCTTTATGTCATCAAGCATCTTAACAGTAACATTTGGACCATAGCTTCTAAAAACATCTGCTATAATCTTTGAGAGAAGTTTATCAGTTACAACTGTATTTACAAAGGGATAACCCTCTGGTAAAAGCCTATTAAAAACAAGCCTTCCTGGAGTTGTTTCTATAAATTCATCCCCCATAAGATAATTTATTTTTGATCTGTATCTAATCTGCTTATAATCAACTGCTCTCATGACATCGTCAAAGTCATCAAAATACTTACCCTCTCCTGGACTACCTGCCACAAGATCAGTCAGATAATATATACCAAGGACTATATCCTGAGATGGAGTTGTTGTAGGATGTCCATTTGCTGGCGAAAGCAAATTATTAGTGGAAAGCATCAATGTCCAGCATTCAAGCTGTGCCCTTGGTGAAAGAGGAACGTGCACAGCCATCTGGTCCCCATCAAAGTCTGCATTATAGGCATGACAAACTAATGGATGGAGCTTAATAGCCTTACCCTCAACAAGAACTGGCTCAAAGGCCTGGATGCCAAGTCTGTGAAGCGTCGGGGCACGATTGAGTAACACAGGGTGTTCTCTTATAACCTCCTCAAGAACTTCCCAAACCTCATCTCTCTCATTTTCAACCATCTTTTTGGCTGACTTTATATTCTGGACAAAATCCTTGTCCACAAGTCTCTTCATTATGAATGGCTTAAAAAGCTCAATAGCCATTTTCTTTGGAAGACCGCATTGGTGCAGCTTAAGCTCAGGACCAACCACGATAACAGAACGACCAGAATAGTCTACCCTCTTGCCAAGGAGATTCTGCCTGAACCTTCCCTGTTTCCCTTTGAGCATATCGCTTATTGACTTTAGCGGTCTGTTCCCCTTACCCTTTACAGCTCTCTTTCTTCTACTGTTATCAAAGAGAGCATCCACTGCTTCCTGGAGCATCCTCTTCTCATTGCGGACAATAATCTCTGGAGCTCTAAGGGATAAAAGCCTTCTCAATCTGTTATTTCTGTTTATAACCCTTCTATAAAGATCATTTAGATCTGATGTTGCAAAGCGACCTCCATCCAGCTGAACCATAGGACGAAGTTCTGGAGGAATTACAGGGATAACGTCAAGAATCATCCACTCAGGTCTGTTTCCTGATTCTTTGAAGGCCTCGATTATCTCAAGTCGCTTAATAAGCTTTTTGTCGATCTTGGCATCCTTTGCAGATTTCATGTCAATCTCTGCACGGAGTGCGCGGGATTCCTCGTCCAGATCTATAGCTGCAAGCATCTCCTTGATAGCCTCAGCGCCCATAGATGCAACAAAGGTGTCTCCATATCTTTCATAAAGATCATAGTAGGTATCTTCATCAATGATGTCACCCCTTTTTATATCATCTGCCTCAGCCTCACCTGGATCAAGAACTACATACTTTTCATAGTAAAGTATAGATTTGAGGTTATTAACTGACATATCGAGGATAAGCCCCATTCTTGATGGAACAGATCTGTAGTACCATATATGAGCTACAGGAGCAGCCAGCTCTATATGGCCACCTCGTTCACGCCTCACCTTATAGTGAGTAACCTCAACACCACATCTATCACAAACAACACCCTTATATCGGACAGACTTAAACTTACCACAATAACATTCCCACTCTTTTGTTGTACCGAAAATTCTCTCACAGAAGAGGCCATCTCTTTCGGGCTTAAGAGTTCTGTAATTTATTGTCTCTGGTTTTTTAACCTCGCCATACGACCACTCTCTGATCATATCAGGTGATGCAAGTTTAATCTGAATAGAACTAAAATCGTTAAAGTCCCTCATGATTCATCCTTAGCATTAAAAATTTAATATCTCAATAAAGGCCCGCAAGCGGACGCTCCTTTTAATCATAATCTTCATTTTCTAAAGTTTCAAAGTGAATCTTTCTCTTTGGTTTAGAGAAGCCCTCACTCCACTCAGAAAGGCTTATTTCATTACCATTATCGTCATATATTCTAACATCAAGGGCAAGTCCTCTAAGTTCCTGTATTAAAACATTAAAAGACTCAGGAATACCAGGCGAAGTAGTATTGTGTCCCTTGACTATAGCTTCATAAATCCTTGCTCTTCCAAGCATGTCATCAGATTTTACAGTGAGCAACTCCTGAAGAGTATAAGCAGCTCCATAGGCCTCAAGAGCCCAGACCTCCATCTCTCCAAGTCTTTGGCCACCAAACTGTGCCTTACCTCCCAGTGGCTGCTGAGTAACAAGAGAGTATGGACCTGTTGATCTTGCGTGAATCTTATCATCAACCATATGGGCAAGCTTAAGCATATACATATAGCCCACCATTACTTCATTTTCAAAGGCCTCCCCTGACCGCCCATCATAGAGGATGCTCTTCGATGTCTCTGGAAGCCCTGCCTTTCTTAGAGCCTCTTTAATATCCTCCTCTGTTGCACCGTCAAAAATAGGTGTTTCCATCAAAACATCAAGCTCATGAGCAGCCCATCCCAGCTCTGTCTCAAAAAGCTGTCCAAGGTTCATACGTGAAGGCACACCAAGAGGATTTAAAACTATATCAACAGGAGTCCCATCTGGCAGATATGGCATATCATAAGCAGGACATATCTTTGATATAACACCTTTGTTCCCATGACGTCCTGCCATTTTATCACCAACAGAGATTTTACGTTTATCTGCAATGTATACCTTTACAAGTTCCTCTACCCCTGGAGCAAGCTCATCGCCATTTTCCCTTGAAAATCTCTTAACATCAACAACTATACCTTCTACACCATTGGGCACTCTAAGAGAAGTATCCCTTACCTCGCTGGCCTTTTCACCAAATATGGAATATAGGAGTTTATACTCAGGAGTGAGATCCTGCTCACCCTTTGGAGTTACCTTGCCAACCAAAATATCATCAGGCTGAACATAGGCACCAACTCTCACTATTCCATCAGCATCAAGATCCCTGAAAGCCTTATCATTAAGATTTGGGATATCTCTCGTTATAGTCTCTGGCCCAAGCTTTGTCTCTCTTGCTTCAATCTCAAACTGTTCTATATGAATAGAGGTATAAACATCATCCATTATGAGTCGCTCTGAGATCAAAATTGAATCCTCGAAGTTGTACCCCATCCATGGCATAAATGCCACCAAAACATTCTTGCCCAGAGCAAGCCTTCCTCTGTCAGTTGCTGGTCCATCTGCCAGAATATCTCCAGCCTTAATTTTCTGACCTGTGCGGACTATTGGCTTTTGATTAAAACATGTGCCCTGATTTGTTCTCTTAAACTTCTGAAGTTTGTATGTATCAACCTCCCCATTAGAAGCTTTTATCTTGATAACGCTTGCATCCACATAGGACACCTCTCCACCTCTTTTGGCTATAATTAAAACGCCAGAGTCATAGGCAACAGCAGGCTCAAGACCTGTTCCAACTAAAGGAGCCTCCTCAGTCAAAAGAGGAACTGCCTGTCGTTGCATATTTGAGCCCATGAGGGCACGGTTAGCATCATCATGCTCAAGGAAAGGAATGAGTCCTGTGGATACAGAAAATACCTGTTCAGGAGATATATCCATGTATTTGATCTCCTTTGGCTTTTTGTATGGGAAATTCCCCCTGTGCCTACATGCTATAAGGTTACCAACAAAGTTGCCGTTTTCATCGATCTCAGCATTTGCCTGAGCAATGGAGTAGTTGTCTTCCATATTCGCTGTGAGATAATCGATTCTATCAGTTAAACGACCACTATCAATATATCTATAGGGAGTCTCAAGGAATCCATATTCATTTATTCGTGCATAAGTACTGAGGGAGACTATAAGTCCAATATTTGGTCCCTCAGGAGTTTCAATAGGACACATCCTTCCATAGTGAGAGTGATGAACGTCCCTGACTTCAAATCCAGCTCTATCTCTGGAAAGACCTCCTGGTCCAAGGGCATTGAGCCTTCTTTTATGAGTGAGCTCTGCCAGTGGATTTGTCTGATCCATAAACTGCGACAACTGACTTGAGCCAAAGAACTCATTGATTACAGCTGTTATTGGTTTGATGCTGATGAGAGCCTGTGGAGTTATTACATCGAGATCCTGAATGGTCATTCTCTCTTTTATAACTCTTTCCATCCTCTGGAAGCCCACCTTGATTTGATTCATTATGAGTTCACCAACAGAACGAACGCGCCTATTTCCTAAATGGTCTATATCATCAACAACAGTATAGACATATTTAGTTTCTTTTTCACCACTTCTGGAGGTGTATTCATATTCATATCCATCTGCCTCAGCAATGAGGTATAGCATATACCTTATGGAATGTAATATATCTTCTTTTGTAAGAGTTTCTGTATCAAAATCAAATCCAAATTTGCTGTTAACTTTATAACGGCCAACAGAACTCAAGCTATATGTTTTGATACTGAAGAAAAGCCTTTCAAACTCAGCCCTGGCATTCTCAAGATTTGTTGGCTCACCTGGTCTAACTACTGAATGAATTGCCAGAAGAGCAATCTCAGAAACACTGTAATCATGAGAAGGATCTAACTTAAGGCTTTTTTTGATGAACTCCCCTTCACTTTGAAAAGTTGTGCAAAGATATGCATCTTCCTTGTTATTTGGGAAATCAATTAACTCAACCTCAGAAACCTTTTCTTCTTTAAGCCTGTCTATAACATCTATATTTATCCTCTCAGAGGCCTCTATGATGATTTCTCCACTTGATTTGCTAAAGACATCTGAAGCGACTCTGCGGCCATTGAGAGATTCATAATCCTCTTCGCTTTTAAGCTTAATCTTTGAGGTATTATAAAACATGCGAACTATTTCTTCGTTGCTTTCAATACCAAGGGCCTTAATTAGCAATGTAACAGGAAATTTTTTCTTGCGGTCAATTCTCCCAACAAGATATCCCTTTGGATCCATTTCAAATTCAAGCCAGGAGCCTCTATCTGGGATAACGCGGACATTGTAGGCCCTCTCCTCTTCTTCATAGAAAAAGAAAATTCCAGGGGATCTATGCAACTGGTTAACAACTACCCTTTCAGCTCCATTTATGATAAAAGTACCCCTTTCTGTCATAAGGGGAATATCCCCCATGTAAACAGACTGCTCCCTTACTTCCATGCTGTCTTTGCGAATGAGCCTTATTGTAGCTTTTAATGGAGCAGCATAGGTTACATCTCTTTCCTTACACTCATACTCTGAATATTTTGGCTCACCAATCTCATAATTAACAAATTCAAGAACTACATCATCATGAGGACTCTCTATTGGGAAAATCTCCTCAAAAACAGCCTGCAACCCCTGCGATTTCCTCTTTGTAGTCTTTGGCTGAAGAAACCATTCATAGGATGTCAACTGAAGCTCAATAAGATTTGGCAGGGGTATCTTTGATTTAATTCTACCGAAATTTACGACTTTTTTTGACTCTTGCATCTATATAACCTTAGCCTTTATTTAATTTTAAGGATATAACTTTCATAGAAAATAGCAACATTGTGGACTTTTAAAAACAAAATTTTTAATAAATTGAATCTCTTTGAGTAAAAAATTGAGCACTTCTAACACCAATAGGTTTGACCCAGACAGATCAAACCTATTGATATTTTTTTCAAACGACAAAAAACAAAAACATAAAATCGAAGGACAGTTTTCTGTTTCCAAAATTAATCTATAGTGCAATAAATTACTTTATCTCAACTGTAGCGCCAGCATCAACGAGTTGCTTTTTAATCGCTTCAGCCTCAGCTTTAGAAACCTTTTCTTTAACTGCCTTTCCGCCAGCCTCAACAAGCTCTTTTGCCTCTTTAAGACCAAGTCCTGTGATCTCTCTAACGACCTTAATAACGTTAACTTTCTGATCGCCAAAACCTGTAAGGATAACGTCAAATTCTGTCTGCTCCTCAACTTCAGCAGCAGCTGCAGCAACAGGACCAGCAGCAACAGCAACAGGTGCAGCAGCTGAAATTCCGAATTTGTCCTCCATTGCTTTTACAAGCTCAGCTGCCTCTAAAAGAGTGAGACTGCCAATTGCATCAAGCAATTCTTCAATACTTAATTTTGCCATTTTTTACTCCTTTATACTTAGTGAATTACTTCAAGTTAATGTGGTCACTGCCACAAAAACCTATAAAGGGTCAGGCATTCATCCCTAATACGCTCTCGCTTATATATGGAACTAACCTAAACCACTTATATTTCAATAATTAATAAAAATTAATTATTTTTTGCCTCTGCAACAGCCTTTATACCCCTTGCCAATGATGCCATAATCTGATTCATACCAGAAGCGATATGCTGTGCTGGACCATTGATAAGAGACATAGTCTGAGATAGGAGAACTTCTTTTGAAGGAAGATCTGCTACCTTTTTAATCTGCTCTTTTCCATAAACTACATTTTCAAGAATTCCTGCAAAGTATGTAAACTTTTCATTCTTTGCTGCAAATTCTTTTAATATCTTTGCAACCTCACCTACCTGCTCACCTGCAAAGGCTACGCCTATAGGTCCCTTAAGGTGCTCATCTATATTCACATAGCCACTCTCTTCAAGAGCTCTTCTGAAAAGAGTATTTTTTACAACTTTATATTTTGCACCCTTTTCTGCCAATTGCCTTCGTAAAAGGGAAATCTCATTTACCTTGACACCAGAGAAATCTGTGAGTATTACATTTCCCTTTTCTTTTAATCTGGCCTTAAGTTCTTCGACCTCGTCTATTTTATATTGCTTAACCATTATCTTTCGATCCCCTTATGATTAATTTTTATGCCAGGACCCATTGTTGAGCTTATATGAACTGATTTTATATAGTTACCCTTGGCATCCGAAGGCTTATCTTTGAGAATCTGGTTGTAAAAAGCCTTAATGTTAGAAGCAATTGCCTCATCAGAAAAAGAAACCTTACCTATGAGCATGTGAATTACGCCAGTCTTATCCGCACGATATTCAACACGACCGCCCTTAAGCTCTTTAACAATCTCCTTAACATTATCAGTAACTGTTCCAGCCTTTGGCTTTGGCATGAGCCCCTTGCGACCTAAAACAGCACCCAGTTTACCAACCTCTTTCATCATATCAGGAGTGGCAACAACAGCCTGAAAATCAATCCAGCCTTCTTTAATCTTTTCGATTACATCCTCTGCTCCAACATAATCAGCTCCTGCCTCAAGAGCCTCTTTTTGCTTGTCACCTTTGCAAATAACAAGGACCTTTTTGGTTTTACCAGTCCCTGCAGGTAGTACAGCGGAACCTCGGATATTCTGCATACTCTTGTGCACAACCTTGATTGACATATCAACAGACTCATCAAAATTTGCCCACTTTGTTTCCTTCATGAGCTTTATAGCCTCTTCAACGCTATAGAGATTAGTCTTGTCAACCTGTGCACGGGCATTCCTTATCTTTTTTCCTCTTTTCATTCCTTCTACCTCTAATATATCTACTGACAATTATCAGTCAACTACCTCAACTCCCATAGATCTCGCAGTTCCTGCTACAATATTTACAGCAGCATTCAAATCATTGGCGTTCAAATCTGGCATTTTTATCTGAGCTATTTCCTCAAGCTGTTTTCTTGTGATTTTTCCAGCCTTTGTCTTATTTGGCTCACTTGAGCCTTTATCAAGCTTCAGATACTTTTTGATGAGAACTGACGCAGGAGGAGTTTTTGTTATAAAAGTATAAGACTTATCTTCATACACTGTTATTATAACAGGAATGATAGTCCCCATTTGATCTTTTGTTCTTTCATTAAAATTCTTGCAGAAATCCATTATATTAACACCAGCCTGTCCAAGAGCAGGACCTACTGGAGGTGCAGGATTTGCCTGTCCACCTGTTATCTGCAATTTGATAATCTTAGTTATTTTTTTCTTCTTAGGTGCCATCTCTCTATCCTATATTCCTTTATATTCTTACTTAAAATAATATTTAAGAAAAATTTCCAAAATCAAAGCTTCCCAACCTGCATAAAATCAAGATCCACAGGAGTTCCTCTGCCAAAAATTTCAACACGAACCTTAAGCCTTCCCTTTTCAGGGTAAACCTCTTCTACAACCCCAGTAAAGTTATTAAATGGTCCATCAATAACCCTAACTGGCTCACCAACAGAAAATTCAATATTTGTTGCAGTCTTTTCGCCAGCTTTACTCTCTCCCCCAAGGGATTCAAAAAGGGAAGCCGCTTCACTATCAGTAAGAGGCTTTGGCTTATTAGAGCCATAGGCTCCAACAAAGTTAGTTACACCAGGAACACCCTTGACAACGCTCCAGGTATGATCATTAAGTTCCATGCGAACAAGCACATAGCCAGGAAAAACCTTCCTTGACTTAGTCTTCTTCTGCCCATCTTTAACTTCCTGATACTCCACTGTGGGGATTTTAACATCAACTATAAGATCAGAAAGCCCAAGATTTTCTACCTTTTTCTCAAGGGTGGCCTTTACCTTATTTTCATGACCAGAGTAAGTATGGATTATATACCATCGCTTTGTCATAATTATTTCATCACTGCCTTTATTATTGCCATAAGACCAGAGTCAACCAGCCACAAAAACAAAGAAAAAACAACCAGAGAAACAACAACCACAACTGTAAAACTTGTGACCTCGTCCCTGTCTGGCCAGGTAACCTTGCGCAACTCTTCCCTTGAGTCTTTAAAAAACTGTATTAATTCCCTAACTTTCGCTACCAATTGATTAACTCACGCTTTGGTTTCTTTATGTATAGTATGCTTTCTATCATGCTTGCAGTATTTTTTAATCTCAAGCTTTCCTGTTTGACCCTTTTTGTTCTTTGTAAAAGAATAATTTTTATTCTTACACTCCTGACATATCAGTAAAACAACATCTCTCATACTAACCCCACACTTTTATAGTAAATATAGTAATTAAAAAGCAAGCTAATAGCTGCCCCTTTTCAGTCAAGCATTTTTATGATAAAATTTTTGAAATGTTTACATAAATAGCCCACGACCAGAATCGAACTGGTGACCTTTTGCTTACCATGCAAATGCTCTGCCGACTGAGCTACGTGGGCACTTGCCATAGCCACGAAAAACAGGTTGAAATCATAAAAATAGCCTATCCTATGTCAAGAATTAATTTAAAAGTTAAAGAAATTGCCAGAAAAATGTGCATTCCAACAGGAAGGATTATCACAATTTCACCCTCAATGGTAAAGATGAAAATAAAGATGAGTCTTCAAATAGCAGCAGTAAAATCCATGATTTTTTGTATTTTTTATATGTCACTCTTGTCTTTGATAGTTATTTCTGCATTTTTATTAGTAGAAATTCCCGGCGCTTTTTTTAGTGTAAAGTATAGCATGTTATAAAACTTAAAAAGAGAAATTATGAATCAACTAATCAAAAAAAAAGTCCATGATGCTTAAGACAAAAATATCCATAGCCATTTTTGTCTTCACCTCTGTTATTTATTTCCTGATTTCAGCATACTCATACAAAGTGGTAAAAACTGAACTCTTTGGAGAGTTAAAAGAAAGACTGAAAAATATATCATACACAGGTGCATTTATAATAAATAATAAAGATCTACAGCCCCTTGTTGCTCTTTTATTGCCAGATTTAGATTTTTCAAAGATTTCAGTAGAAGGGGATTTTGCCATTGACGAAGAAAAAATCGCTGCTATAGAAAATTCCACTGAGTATTTAAAAATATGTGAAGACCTTAACAAAATACGGGATGCTCAGCCTGATTTAATTCTCTATGCCTACATATCAAAAGCAGCCAGCGAGCAGATAAACTGCGTCGAAAGGGACTTTGTCTTTGACGAAGAAAGCAAACATAACATAATCTCTGGATATGCCCCTTTGATTGAGGATGGAAAATTCTTAGGGCTTTTAGGCCTTGATATCTCTGATAAAAATGCAGCAGCTATTTTAGAAAAGACCTTTAAAACTTATATAGCTATATATATCTTTGCTCTCATTTCTTCTATATTACTTTCCTTCAGCATAAGCAGAATGCTAAGCAGGCCTCTTAAAAAACTCATGACAAGCCTTAAAGATATGGCAGATGGCGGTGGAGATCTTAGCAGAAAGCTAAAAGTCGAGTCCAGGGATGAACTGGGTCAAAGCGCTCTGGAGTTTAATAGATTTGTGGAAAAACTAAAAAATGTAATAAGAGTCATACTGGAAATAGCTAAAAATTTAAACAGTTCAACAGAAAACATACAAGGTGCAATTTCATCACTTATGCACAACCTAAACAAGCAGACAGACCTTGAAAATGAGGCAAATTTGCAAAGCAGAAAAGTTAATGAAAGCGTAGAAATGCTTGGCATCAATGCAGATATTCAATCAAAGGCCTTTATTCTTCTTTCCAACAGGCTAAGGGAACTTTCGCAATCTATCTCTGAACTTACAAAAGAATCTGAACATGCCAGAGAACTACTCAACGCTGTTGCTGGGAATATCTCTGAAGGTAAAAACTCCCTTGAGGCTGCAAAAAATATTATGGAAAATATAGGTAAAAGCTCAGAAGAACTCACTGGCATTGCCTCACTTATTAATGATATTTCAGATCAAATAAACCTCTTGTCACTAAATGCATCAATTGAATCAGCAAGAGCTGGAGATGCTGGGAGAGGTTTTGCAGTTGTTGCAGAAGAAATATCAAAACTTGCTGACAAGACAGCATTAAACGTAAAGGATATAGACAGAATTATAAAATCAAACTCTCTTCTTATAAATGAAGGCACTCAAAAAGTGACATTCATGGTTGAATTGTTTACAAAAATAATCTATGATGTAGATCACATATCTAACATGCTGGATGATTTCTTCACTAAAATGAAGGAACAGTCGCTGCAAGATAGAGATGTAACAGATGAGACAGAAAGCATGAAGGATATAATGAAGCAAATTAAGGATCTCATGGAAGAACACAAAAAGTCTGTGGAAGTAATTGCCTCCTCTATTCAATCTATCAACCAGATATCACAGGATAACAGTTATTCAGTTGAATCCATACAGGAAGCTGCAGAGGCTATTTCTTCTCAGGCAAGCATTTTAGTGAAACAAATTAAATACTTTAAGACAGAGGAACTTTAAAAAAATAATTTTTTTCTTTATTTTAAAAAAAATGTTTGACAGACTTTGAAGTCGGAAGTATTAGCTCTCTTCATTAGAGTAAAGACCCATGAAGAATATTACAAAACATACCAGAAATTCCTTCGTGCTTGCCCAGCCAAAGGCATTTTCCTTTGGCTTTTGCTATTTCTATTTTTATTTTTACGGATATTACATATCGGCGTAGCACGAGTTTTATCGGTATTATATACAGAAAGACCCTTCGATAAAACTCGAAGGGTCTTTTTTTTTAGGGTCAAAAGGCTCATATCACTAAGGAGTTAAAGAGATGAAAAACCTGAAACTTGTTAAATCTGATGAATCAGGCAAAAGAAGTACTTTTAAAGTAGGAAATTGCGAAGTTGGGAAGGATTTTATAATTGTAGGAGGGCCCTGCAGTGTTGAAAGTGAAGAACAAACCATTCAAACTGCCATTGCTGTAAAAAAGGCTGGGGGTAATATGCTTAGAGGTGGGGCTTTTAAACCACGGACCTCTCCTTATGACTTTCAGGGGCTTGGACTTAAAGGATTAAAGATTCTGGAAAAGGCAAAACAAAAGACAGGGCTTCCCATTATAACAGAGGTAATAGATCCAAGAGACGTTTCATGGGTCTGTGAATATGCAGATATTCTGCAAATTGGCGCAAGGAACATGCAAAACTTTTCCCTTCTAAAAGAAGTTGGCAAATCAAGCAAACCTGTGCTTCTTAAACGGGGCATGTACTCAACTTTAAGAGAATGGCTTAATTGTGCCGAGTATATTCTGGCCGAGGGCAATCCAAATGTAATACTTTGTGAAAGAGGGATCAGAACCTTTGAAACCTACACAAGGAATACACTTGATCTGAGCATTGTTCCTGCGATTAAAGAGCTAACTCATCTTCCTATCATGGTTGATCCATCCCATGGGACAGGCAAAATTAGCCTCATTGAACCCATGAGCCTTGCAGCAGTTGCAGCAGGAGCTGATGGACTTTTAATTGAGGTGCACATAAATCCCCAGGAGGCTCTAAGTGATGCAGAACAACAGTTAACCCCTGAGCAGTTTTCAAAACTCACTGCAAAGGTCCTCAAGCTTAAGGAATTTATGAACACTTCTATTAATCAGGAGAGCAAGGAGGCCTGATGCAAAGGGAAATTAAAATTACTCTTGAAAATAAGGTATCAAGAGTTTTTTGCGGTGGTAGCCTGTCATCTATTGTTGACTTTGCTCATCCCTCTAAAAGCGTGATTGTAACTGATACAAATATCTATAGATACTATGGAGATAAATTTTCATCATACCCTGTGATTATCCTTGGCACCGGGGAGGAAATTAAAAATCTTTCCACTGTGGAATATATTCTAAAAAAAATGATAGAACTGCACTGCACTCGCAAAACTACTTTGATTGGAATTGGTGGTGGAATTGTATCTGATATTGCTGGATTTTCTGCCTCAATTTTTATGAGGGGCATCCCCTTTGGCTTTGTGTCTACCTCTCTTCTATCGCAGGTGGATGCAAGCGTTGGCGGTAAAAACGGAGTCAATATTGACATGACAAAAAACATGGCAGGGGTATTTGCTCAGCCTGAATTTGTTATATGCGATCACTCTATGCTTGCAACTCTTCCCAAGGAAGAATACGTCAATGGTCTGGCTGAGCTTGTTAAGAGTGCTTTACTTGAAGGAGGAGATTTTTACTCCTTTATTACCTCCTGTAAAGAAAAAATAAAATCCATGGATATGGAAACCATATCTGAGGCTATTTATAAATCTATTCTATTTAAAGCTAAAATTGTTGAGCTGGATGAAAGGGAAACTGACTTAAGAAGAATTCTAAACCTTGGTCATACACTTGGTCATGCCATAGAAAAAGTAAAGGGAATTAAACACGGATTAGCTGTTTCCCTTGGAATAAGCTTTAGCATTTCTCTCTCTTTACACCTTGCAGGAATGAATGCTACTTGCGCAAAGGAGATAATAGCTCTTTTAAAATTCTTTAATCTCCCTGTTGACCTGAAATCTGCAATATCCAAAGAAGATATACCTTTAATTATGGAGGCTGTGCAGGCAGATAAAAAAGGTCATAGCTCCAGCGTTAGTTTTATTCTACTTAATGAGCCTGGGAGACCAGAGATTAAAGAGATTGACTTTGTAGATTTTGAGAAATTGCTAAAAAATGAACTAAAAGGTGGCCATCTATGATTTGTGTAAGCATAGCTGATGTATCTATTGAAGAGGCCTGTAACATTGCTTCCAGAGCCGAGATCTGTGAAATACGCCTTGATAGATTAAACTTTGAAGAGAGTCATCTTCCAGAGCTATTTGGCTGTGGAAACACAGTAGCAACTTTCAGGCCCTGTAAAAAGGCAGATGATGAGCTCAGAATGAAAACACTTGCCAGGGCCATTGAATGCGGCGCAACTTATGTAGACGTTGAAGTAGAAAATAGCGACTCCTTCAAAAAATACATAAAGGATTGCGCCTCCACTCATAAATGCAAAACGATAGTATCCTATCACGATTATGAAAAGACCCCTTCTATGAGAGAGCTTGAATTGCTCATAAACTGGTGCTTTGATAGTGGTGCTGACATTGCTAAAATTGCATGTTTCAATTCATCTTACTGTGATGCTGCAAGGATTCTATCGCTCTATTCCTTTGATAGACCAATAATTTCCATAGGAATGGGAGAGGCTGGAAAAATAACAAGGGTTGCTGCAATACTTCTTGGTGCTCCCTTTACATACGCCTCTATTGATGAAGGAAAAGGCACTGCTCCTGGACAGATTGATTCAGTCACTCTCACAAAAATAATTGATCTCATAAGAGGTTCCAATGGAAAATGAGATTCTCCTTGGTGTAGCTGGCCTCCCTGTTTTGCACAGCAAGAGCCCTTTGATGTTTGAGGCAATTTTTAAAACTTTAAAACTAAAGGGTAGTTATATCAGACTCTGTGCAAAAAATGCTGAAGAGATTGCAAGGATTTTCAGGGAGCTCAAATTTAATGGAATGAATATCACTGCTCCATTTAAAGAAAAGATATTCCACCATATAAATTTCCCATCCAATGATGCAAAGGCTCTTGGCAGTGTAAACACTGTTATTGCTGACAATGAGGCTCTCCGTGGAGAAAATACTGATATTTTTGGTGTGACAGAACCTCTGCTATTGCGATTAAAATCTCTCAAAGGCAAAAATTGCCTTGTCCTTGGTGCTGGAGGTGCTGGAATTGCTGCAGCATACGGCTTAAGGCAAAATGGGGCTGATGTTATTATTCTTAATAAATTTCAGGAGGAAGGGCAAGGTGCAGCAAAAAAAACAGACTCTCGCTTTGCAAATCTATATATGCTTTCATCTTTGATTAAAGATGCAGATGTAGTTATAAACACAATCCCCTATGAGGCAGGCAGCCTTGATATTTCCAATATTAAAAAAGGTGCCATATTTTTCGATGCCACTTACAAAAAATCTCACTACCGTAATCTTGCTGAAGGGCTTCAATTTTCTTTTATTGGAGGAGAGGAATGGCTCATTCACCAGGGGATTCATGCCTGCAGACATTTTTTGAACTTCTGCCCAGAAAGGCAATTGCTTGAGAATGCTCTTAATCAGCAAAAAGAAAATCCTTCCATAATATCTCTCGTTGGATTTATGGCCTCAGGGAAAAGCTCCACTGGAGTTGCACTTGCACAAAGACTCAATTTTGATTTTGTAGATACAGACGCTATAATTGAAAATAAGATGAATATGACCATAAGAGAAATCTTTGAAAAATTTGGTGAAGAAAAATTCAGAGAGATCGAAAGCTCAGTGCTCCTTGAACTATCTGATAGAAAAAATCTTGTCCTCTCTTGCGGAGGAGGAATTATCCTTAGGGAGGAAAATCGAAAATTTCTAAAGGAAAAAACAATCCCCTTCTGGCTATATACCTCCATGGAAGAAACATTAAAAAGAGTAAATGATGACTCACGACCTCTTCTAAAAAACATATCCTCGTCAGAGGAACTTAATGTTATGTTTGAAAGAAGAAAAAATTTATACGCCTCTCTTTACGGGACGCTCATTGTCTCAACAGAGGATCCTACAAAAACTGCGGAGTTAATATATGAAGAAATTCGTCTCTCCCTCTAAAATTAAAGGAAGCCTCAAAGCTCCTGCTTCAAAAAGTGCAATGCAAAGAGCCATTGCGGCAGCCTTACTTAGCAAAGGGGAATCCCTTATTACAAACCCTACCTTTTGTGACGATTCCATCTCTGCTATGAGAGTAGCTCAGGGGCTTGGGGCAAAGATAACAAAAAAATCTGATTACGTCTCAATCTATGGAGGGCTCAATCCTCAGGAGGAAATATTAAACTGCGGAGAATCAGGTCTTTGTATCAGAATGTTCACTCCCATTGCTGCTCTCACAGGCAAAAGGCTTATCCTCACAGGAGAAAGATCTCTAATGGAAAGACCAGTATCTTCCATTGAAGAATCAATCAAAGCATTGGGCGCTAACATCAAATCTAACAACAGCAAGCTGCCAATTGAAGTATGGGGGACATTAAAAGGTGGAACAGTTACTGTAGATGGCAGCATAAGCTCTCAGTTCATAACAGGACTTCTCATGGCTTTGCCAAAGTGCAGTGAGGATTCAACCCTCTATGTTAAAAATCTTAAAAGCGCTCAATACGTTGACCTCACCATTGAGATTTTAAAAAACTTTGGTGTTCTAATAGAAAAGGAAAATCATGAAAAATTCACAATAAAGGGCAATCAAGAATTTGTCCCTGGAATAATCAATATTGAAGGAGACTGGAGTGGTGCTGCATTTTTGCTATGTGCTGGCGCCATTGCTGGAGAGATTACAGTTCATGGAATAGCAGAGGAATCAACTCAGCCAGACAGAGCAATAATCACAGCCCTTAAAAAGGCAAGAGCCAATCTCCATATAAATGGAGACTGCATTCATGTATCAAGAAGCGAGCTAAAGGGTTTTGAATTTGACGCATCAGATTGCCCTGACCTTTTTCCTCCTCTTGCAGCTCTTGCCCTTTATTGCAAAGGAGAGACTATTTTACATGGAACAGATCGCTTAACACACAAGGAAAGCAACAGAGCAATGACCATCAAAAGTGAGCTGGAAAAGTTAGGGGCAAGGGTAAGACTTTTTGGAGATTCTATGATAATAGAATCCTCAGAGATCTCCGGCGGAGAGGTTGATTCCCATGGGGATCACAGAATTGCCATGGCATGTGCTATTGCTGCACTGGGAGCAACTTCTCCCGTGGTTATAAATAATGCGGAGTGCGTGAGCAAATCATATAGCGAGTTTTTTGAAGATCTAAAGCTCATAGGAGGTCAGGTTAGATGAATAGCTTTGGGAGAATATTCAGGATCTCCATATTTGGAGAATCCCATGGAGAGGGGATAGGAGTTGTAATTGATGGCTGCCCTCCTGGCATACCTTTCCCCTTGGAAGATCTCACAACAGATCTAAGCAGAAGAAAAAGTGGAGCCAGGGGGACTACTCCACGGATTGAAGATGACAATCCAGAAATTTTAAGTGGAGTCTATAATGGTAAAACAACAGGATCACCTCTGACTATATTTTTTAAAAATAAAAATACAAGGTCTGGTGACTATGAGTCACTGAAAAATATACCAAGGCCAGGACATGCTGACTTTGTTGCATTAAAAAAATTCAAGGGCTTTGCAGATCCACGAGGTGGGGGTCATTTTTCTGGAAGACTTACCCTTGCAATAGTTGCAGCTGGTTGCATTGCAAAAAAAATACTTCCCCATGATGTTTTGTTTCAATCAGAAATTCTTGAGATTGGAGGCTCTAAGGATTATGAGTCTATTCTCAATGAGGCAATTGAAGAAGGTGAATCCCTTGGTGGAATTGTAGAGGTAAAGGTTTCCAATCTCCCATGTGGACTTGGTGAGCCGTTCTTTGATTCCTTTGAGTCTCTCTTGAGCCACCTTGTTTTTTCTGTGCCAGCTGTTAAGGCCATAGAATTTGGCTCAGGTTTTAAATCTGCTACCATGAAGGGCAGCATTCACAATGACCCAATAATTTCAGATGATGGCAAGACTCTAAGCAATAACTCAGGTGGCATAAATGGAGGGATAACCAATGGCAATGATCTCCTTTTCAGAGTTGCTATCAAACCTACTGCAAGCATTGCAAAAAGCCAAAAGTCATTGAACCTGAAAACAGGGCAGATTGAAGAGTTTACCATAAAAGGCAGGCACGACTCAGCAATAGTGCTACGCACCCCTGTCATATTTGAAGCATGCGCTGCAATTGTTGCAGCTGATATGTATTTAATATATAAATCATATAATACGGAGAGATAATATGAAATTAGAAGAGATCAGAAACATAATTGATCAGATTGATTCCAAAATACTCAAACTCTTAAATGAGAGAATGGAGCAGGCACTCCTTGCAAATAAATTTAAAAAGGCCATTGAGGATACAGCAAGAGAAAAGGAAATTCTGGAAAAGATAAAACACACTCCCAACCTCCTGCTGGAGCCATCTTTTACAGAGCCTCTTTATAAGCTAATTATCTCATGGAGCAAAGAGCTTCAGGGAAGGAATTATCAAGTTGTTGGATTTCAGGGAGAACATGGCGCCTATAGCGAAGAGGCTGCAAGAAGATGGAATAGAGAACTGCTCACTATACCATGCACCACTTTTAATGGGGTTTTTGAAGGAGTAACCTCCGGTATGTTTGATTATGGCATTGTCCCTGTTGAAAATACCTTAGGTGGAATTGTTGGTCCTGTAAATGAATTGCTGATCAACACTGAACTTGTTGTTGTTGGTGCCGTTGATATGCCTATACACCACAATCTCATGATGCTCCCAGGGGCAGATCACAGAGAGATAAGAGAGGTATATTCTCATACACAAGCCCTCTCTCAGTGCAGAAGGTTTATATCCAGAAACAATCTTGTCCCTGTTCCTTTTTATGACACAGCAGGTGCCGCAAGAATGCTTACAGAAATGAAACCACGTCAGGCAGCCTGTATTGCAAGTAAACTGGCAGCTGAGCTTTATAGCCTTGAGATACTAAAAGAGAATATTGAAGACTCAAATATAAACAGAACAAGATTTATAATTCTTGCAAAAGAAAGAAAATTTGATCATGGGAATAAATGCTCCATAACATTCACCACAGAGCATAAATCTGGAACTCTATTTAATACTCTCGAGATCTTTGCACGGGCTGGAATAAATCTCACAAGGATTGAATCAATACCCACAGAGCCAGGGCAATATTCATTCCTTCTGGACTTTGACGGTTCTGATTCTGACCCTGTAGTCATTGATGCTCTCAAACAGGCAGAGGGTGTAACATCGGGGCTAAAGCTACTGGGCTGTTATAATGAAATTTTTGTAACTGAAGATATGATGAAAGGAGAACTATAATGAAAATATTAATACTTGGCGCAGGGAAGATGGGAAGCTGGCTTACTGAGGAGTTATGCTTTGATCATGATGTTGCTGTATTTGATATAAATCCAAGAAACCTGAAGCACTTTATAAATATAAAGCGCTTCATGAAGATCGAAGAGGCTAAGGATTTTAATCCAGATATGGTTATAAACTGTGTAAACCTTCAAAAGACAGAAGAGGCCTTTGATGAGATAATGCCCTATATATCCGACAATTGTATAATCTCGGATATTGCCTCAGTTAAAAATGGCCTTGCAGATTATTACAAAAAATCCGGAAAAAGGTTTGCCTCTACTCACCCAATGTTTGGCCCTACCTTTGGCAATGTGAGAGATCTTAGCAAAGAAAATGCCATAATAATATCTGAATCAGATCCTGAGGGGAAACAATTCTTCCATGATCTCTTCAATCGAGTTAAACTCAACATTTATGAATATACATTCCAGGAGCATGATCAGATAACTGCTTATTCTCTAAGCACTCCCTTTGCCTCATCCCTTGTATTTGCAGCCTGCATGAAAAAAATTGATGCACCTGGAACAACCTTTAGAAAGCATATGGAAATTGCAAAGGGACTTCTCTCTGAAGATGACTACTTAGTATCTGAGATTCTTTTCAATCCCTATACCTTAAAACAAATTGAGAGCATAAATCAACAGCTCTCATATCTAACTCATATTATAAAAGACAGAGACTATGATGAGATGGTAAAATTTTTGAGAAAACTCAGGGAAAACATCAAAAGCTAAAGAAGTTATACCTTAAAGAAATCAACCTTACTCTTTAGCTTAGCTGCAAGTTCTGCTAAGCTTTCTGAACTTGCAGCCATTTCCTCTGCCCCTGATGCGGTATCCTGATTTATAGAACTAATACTTGTTATTGATTGAAGAATTTCTTTCATGGCTTCATTTTGTTCTGCAAGAGAAATTTTTACCTCCTCTGTTCTGTCCCTCAAGGTATGAATTTCTCTATTAACCTCTCCATTACTTTCCTTTTGCTGTGTCATATAGTCATTCAAAGTTGTTATCATAGATGAGATTGATGTCACTCCCTCAAGCAATGAACCTATAGTTTTCATCGTAATCTCAGCATTGCTGAGCCCTGAGGTAACCTCCTCCTCACTGCTACGAATAAGTCGTGTTATATCATTAAGACTTGAGGCTGTTTGATCTGCCAGTTTTGAAATTTCATCTGCAACAACAGCAAATCCACGACCAGCCTCGCCAGCCCTTGCTGCTTCTATAGCAGCATTTAAAGAAAGAAGATTTATCTTCTCTGAAATTTCATTTATTATGTTTACTATATTTATCATCTCCTTTGAACTCTGACTTATCTTTTCCATGCTCTGAGACATTACTTTTATTGTGCTCCACTCTGCGTTAGCCTCATTATACATTCTTTTTGAAAGTTCAAATGTATCAGAGAGTTTAATCCCCATCTCATCAATAACTTTCCCAAGATCCATAAGTTTTGAAAAAAGACTTTTCATACTCTCATATTGCTGATCAGAACGCTCTGCAATTAAACTTACGCTTGCTGATATCTCTTCAACTGATGCAGAGATTTCCTCAGCAAAAGCTGCCTGAGATTGTGCATTGTCAGAGAAATGCGTGATTGTTGATGAAATCTCAGAGGAAGAAGCGGAGACTAAATTTGCCGACTCTTTTACATCTTTTATAATCTCATGCATTTTTTCCACAAAAATATTAAAATACTTCGACATCATTCCAACTTCATCGTTACTTCTAACCTCTATGCGAACTGTCAGATCTCCATCTCCTTGAGACACCTCTTTTAAAATTTTGGCTAATCTCTTTATAGGAAAAACAATAAAACCAGAGATAATCATAGAAAAAATTGCTGTTATTACCAGCGAACTTACAATGAGTATTACAGTAAGAGCAGACAAAAAAAGCATACCACTTTTAGCTTCTTTAATTTTGGAGTCTATTCTTGAATTCTGAAGTTCTGAAAGCTTAGTTAAGTTATCGCTTAAAACTTTATATTGATCATCACAAATCTGCATCAAAACCATACCTGTATTTATATCATAACCAGCAGTTGTCACAGATTCATAGGCCTTTTCTTTGTATTCCTTCATGCTGGAAAAAGACTCTTCTATTATTTTTTTTTCCTCTGGAGAAAGTTCTTTTAATTTCCCCATATTTTCAAGAGAAGAAAGACATTTATCTAAAATAGTCCATTGCTCAGGTAGCTTTTCTTCTGCAGACTTTGAGTCATAGTTTGCAAGACGCATCATAAAATATCTATAGATATTGGCATTTACTGTATTAACTGAATTTACAATATAACCACTTTCTTGAACAAGAGGCATTCTATCAGAAAAAATTTCGTTTGAGATATTGTTCTGTTTTATTACGCCACTGGTTATTATTATTCCAGACAACAGAATACATATAATGGCAATTGCCGGTAAAATCATAACCTTGTATTTTATTGGCAGATTTTTAATCTTATTTTTGAAAAATACAAACATCTACTAACTCTCCCCTTTGTTATTCTCTGATAGAATGCCTAAAAATTTTATTCCCAGATACCACAGCTTAAGACAAAATCATCGACCTTCAAAAAATATCCATGCTTGAGGCCTATTTTTTTTGTCTCAGGATTATTCCATTTATAGTTAATCCAGCATTCCTTTTGGGTTTTAAGCTTATCCAGTGCTTCCTTTATAAAAAATTTACCATCTGCATCTTTTAAATTTATAAAGCTCTTACCAACCCAACTGGGCAACTTAGGGTGAGCAAGCACTGTGGCATTCATGTCAAAGATATAGACATACAATTCTCCTTTCTCAAACTGCCCCTTATCCTTTTGGACTTCAGCAAAAGTCTTTTCTCTACCATTAGCTTTATAATAAGCTTCAACCTTTTTCACCATAGCCTTTACTTCATCCTTTGAGGCGGCAGAAAGCTCAACCATTGAAAAAAACAGTGCACAAAACAATAAAAAAGCTCCCCATTTTACAAAAAAATTTTTCATAAAACCTCCCAAAAATAATATTGTTTTTGAATAATTTAAAATTTATGTTCACTTTGGTCAAGTCCAATTTAGTGTGTAATCCTACCAGAAACATAAAAATTATTTACTACTCCAATGACTTTTCTTATTCCATCGTTCATTCTGCTCTTGAAATATTCCTGTCATCAACGCATATACACTATACTCGTTTTCAATCACATTATCCATCACCTTTGTCCTTCTCCTCACTTCTCGTATTACTCGCTCAATCAAATTTGTGTTCCGTATTGTTTTCC
>Ga0255341_1000352_pt1 | contig 79914 bp, 76 predicted proteins | sample wastewater_treat_8_FD_192418 | JGI IMG/M metagenome (GOLD analysis project Ga0255341, IMG submission 192418) | Wastewater microbial communities from Lulu Island WWTP, Vancouver, Canada - plant12 | ecosystem: Engineered > WWTP > Wastewater > Unclassified | place: Canada: Vancouver, British... | reverse complement strand
CTGTCCTTGGACCATGACCACAGATGAAATGACAAGGAGCTGGGTGGTATGACAAGAATACCCCGGCTCTTTGTCCTTCCCCGTCAACCCCTGGCTGGGAGACAATGCTGCCAACCATGCCTGATGTACTTTTGATTGGTGTTTGTATGCTTGTCTGGAAAAATAAGATGTAATGAATTTTGATGCTGTACACGCCGGGCATCTCAGACAGACTATGAGATTTGTGGAATTTAGGGACGCCCGGAGAATCCAAATATCGGGCATCAGGGACGTTGGTGAAATGGCAACATTCGCTTCATTTCTCAGGATACTAATTACATAGTTCAAGTTGATGGTAATCGTCCTAATTTGCTATGTTTACTTTTATCGGGTACAATTTCATCATATGACAAAAAGGAACTTTTATTGAAAATAACCAAAAAAAGAAATGGTACATCGGCGGGTTCAACTGATGCCATGTATCAAACAGTTTTTGAAAATACAGGAACTGCCACCATAATCGGCGAGGATGATACGACAATATATCTGGCAAATACCCAGTTTCAGAACCTGTGTGGCTGCTCAAAGGAACAGCTTGAAGGGAAAATGAAATGGGCTGATTTTATTGTACCTGAAGATCTTCCCATGATGCTCCAGTACCATCGAAATAGGAGGGTTAACCCTGATGCAGTACCAAAGCACTACGAACTCAGGTTTCATGATTGCAACGGTGTAATCAGAGATATGTATATCACGGTTGACCTCATCCCCGGTACCCAAAAAAGTGTCCTTTCTTTCATGGATGTTACGAAGCTTAAGCAGGCTGAACGGGAGGTAAGAGAGTTAAATGAAGAGTTGGAGAAACGGGTTAAGGAACGGACTGCCCAGCTTGAAGCAACGAATAAAGAGATCGAGTCATTCTCCTACTCTGTCTCCCACGATCTGAGGATGCCCCTTATCTCTATTCAGGCCTTTTCTCGTCTTCTTATAGAAAAGTATGCATCCCGCCTCGATGCAAAAGGAAAGCGTTTCCTCAGTGCCATACAAAAATCATCAAAGCAGATGGATCAACTGATCAATGGCCTGCTTGCCCTTTCGAAGCTAAAAAAACAGGAGCTCAAGGCAACCGAAATTGACATGGGGAATCTTGCGAGAGATGTTTTTGAAGAACTCAAGACAGTCAATCCGGGTCGGGTGGTAAAGCTTGTGGTTCATCACCCGCCCACAGGGGTAGGTGATTCATCAATGATTCGACAGGTTGTGGTTAACCTTCTCTCAAATGCCATGAAGTTTACACGAAAAAGAGAGGAGGCAGTTATCGAGATTGGTGGCTCTTATGATGGTGATGAAACTATTTACTATATAAAGGATAATGGTGTTGGTTTTAACATGGCAGAGGCTGATAAACTTTTCGGGGTTTTCCAAAGGCTCCATAGCGCCGATGAGTATGAGGGAACCGGCATCGGTCTTACCATTGTTCAAAGGATAATAACCCGTCATGGTGGCCGTGTTTGGGCCGAGGCAAAACCCGATGAGGGTGCGACCTTTTACTTTACCCTTCCTGGAAAGTGTGTTTTGAAATAGAATAAAAAAAGCACCAGCATCAGAACAAACCACTGTTACCTGTACTGGCGCCGCAACTTCCGTATCCCCAAGCCGAAGCCTCGAGACCACCATAAAATGAGCAGTTGTCAGCACTGAGTATTATATGCGTGCGCTGCTGTCTGCCTTTGAGAAGGATTCCGAAGCCCATGTCGATATAATTGTGGAGCGAAGAAATCAGACGCACAATGCGATGCCAGTTCGGCATAAATCGAGTGGGGTTCAGGCACAGAGAGAAAAACTTAGGGACAAGAAAAAAGGATTGTCATTTTCGTACAAAAGAGAGCAGATTATCCAGCCGGCAGGTTGACATGTTGACAGAAGAAGCAACCAGGGATAGATTAAATGCGCTATCCCTGGTATTGACGGCAACAGCATCTCATGCTCTATCCTCTCTTGTTCCGTATTTGACAGCTATGAAGCACGCAATTACCATGGCCACGATTGCTCCGATAATTACCATCATATCAACTCACCTCCTTTCTTTTAATATGAGTGTCTATATCTTTATTAGCAGAGCTATCCATGTATGTCTGTTAAGTATAGAACTATGTTTGGTGTCAAACTGTGTTAAGCAGTTAACATTGAAAAGAAACGGTTTTCGGTGTACAATCTACGAGATATGTGAACAGAAGGGGGGTTTCTATGGATAGAAATAGTTATATTCCTGATTCTCCATATCTAACAGATAATCTCACAGATCATCCAGAGGAATTATCCCTTATCCTCTCGATTTCAAAACCAAAAAGATATAAAGCCGGCGGCCTTGTCTATGTTCAGGGGGAGGAGAGTAAGCCCTATTTTTATCTTATTGAGCAAGGCAAAGTAAAAATCAGTCTTTTAAGCAAGGGCGGCTCAGAAAGGATTATCATCATTCAAGAGAAGAACACCCTTTTTGGATATGCAGCTACCTTTGATGGTCACCCATACTTTCATACTGCAACTGCTGTGGAAGAAACAATTTTGAGAATCATACATATTAATGACTTTCTGAATCTCGTCGACAAGCACCCGAAGGTTGGTCTTCTCATCGTGGTGGCGTTTGCCAGAGTTACAAGGATGCTTGTGCTCCAGATTGAAGATTTCTCTTTTCTTGATGCGGAAAAAAGGGTGGCCCACATGATATACAAACTTGCCTATGAAATTGGCCAAAAAACACCAAGAGGGCTTCTCATAGCAAAAAAGGTTACCCAGGAAGATATTGCAAGGTTAGCGGGGCTGTCACGAGTATCTGTTTCCCTTGCCTTGAATCACCTCGAAGATCTCGATATCCTGAGAAAGAAGAGAAACATCATAGAGGTTTTCGATATTAAGAAGCTCAAGGATTTTATAGGTTATCTCTGAGCTCCAGAAAAGCAGAGTATAAAAATAATGCAGTGAAGATTGATTTCCATACCCATATCTATCCTGACCATGTAGCTCGTCAAACAGTTTTTACGGTTCAACAGCGGGCAGGAATCGATGCCTATTCTGACGGTACCCTGGAGGGGCTCAAAAGGTCTATGACTGCTGCCGGGATAGATCTTTCCGTTATAGCTGCAGTAGCAACAAAGCCGGAACAGGTTCCATCCATCCAGAGATGGTTGACAAGCATACGTCAACCGGGCATTGAGGCAATGGCTGTCATGCATCCAGCTGATCCTTTAAGCTCTGAGCAAATGAGGGCTCTGAAGGGAGAAGGATTTCGGGGCTTTAAATTTCACCCGGATTACCAGGGTTTTTTTGTAGATGATCCACGGATGTATCCTTTGTACGAAGCAATAGCGGCTGAAGGCATGTTCGTTCTCTTCCATGCGGGAATGGATCGGGGACTTCCTTGTCCCATCCATGCAACACCAAAGCGCCTGGCCACAGTTCACAAGGCCATTCCGGAGCTCACCATAATTGCTGCCCATCTGGGCGGGGAAGGGGCCTATGAGGAAACAGCGGAACATTTACTTGGACAGAACATTTATTTAGACACTTCTTTTGTACTGCGCAGGATGCCCGGAAAGTTCAGGGAGCGATTTTTTAAGGAACATCGGGCAGACCGTCTGGTGTTTGCATCAGATAGTCCGTGGACGGATCAGAGAAAAGAGATCCATTTTTTTCTGCAAATTCCGTTTCTATCGGACAGTGACAAGGAAAAAATCTGTTTTTCTAATGCTGCGCAGCTATTGGGATTGGACACTAAAAGAAAGGATGTTGAACGGGCTTGTCAATAATTCTAAGGAGGAGCCTGCCCTTTCATATAAGAGTAAATTTCCAGGAACAGAACCAGCCCTTTGGATGCGGATCCGGAGGACACGAGATGCATTCCACGCGTATGGCAGGGTCTATAGTCCTGGCAAAGGTAGCGTATTCGACAATGCCCCCTGATTTGCATGGATAGTCGTCCATCCCCTTACGATTTCGGATTTCCTGTACACGACATCGGCACATCCTGTAAATCAGTGTGTCGCCGGAGGGGTGCTCGAAAATGTGTTTGTTTATACGTGAGTAAAGGCGATGGTTGAGTGCTTTTTCCAGGGCATCCAGGCCGCCATTTTCAGGAAGACCTATCAGGCTCTTGATATGAAAGGCCTCCAGGGGAGAGAAACGACTCCAGCAAATGTCTGTACATCTTTTAGCTGTAAACATGTCGAAAGTTTTCTCAACGCTTTGAAACCAGACCCCATCGGCAGCTAGCCAGTTGATGGAGACGGCGGTGAGAATTTCCTGCAGATCTTTTTCTGATTTTTCAAGAAGCTGCTTTGGGACGCCTTTAGGGTCGACCTCAAACCCCAGTAACTTTCCAAGGCGTTTCATCATTATTGGAAAAGCTGTCTGCCAGGTCTGTTCTTCAAGTTCCATGGCACTCTGTAAGCCAAGCTGATATTCTACTTCTTTAAACCATAATCCGTAATGGAGAAAAGTAAGTCTTAAACCATCAATAATTTGGGAAACGATTCTTTCCTTCCTGTTAAGAGTATTTTTCTTATTCATAGATGCCTCGTACCGTCCCTATTACTGGAGCTTGGATCCTCCTTCTGTGTGTAAAGCTGAAAGGCGTATCCTCCATTGCCCTTCCTTACCCGCGAAGGGTCTCCCATGAATGATGTAAATAATGTAAAGAAATATGTTTTCAGACATGGGTGAATGGGTATATTGCCCACGAGCAGTGTGTCCATTTTATTTCCTTGAGCTTGTCCGAAGGAAAATACTTAACTACATTTTCCATTATGCTTCGCAAAAATGCAAGGAGAATCCCCGAACCTCACCAGAGAATCTGTCGAGGCTCTTCTTTCTCTTCGAGGCTTTATCTTTGCTTGATCCAGACAACGAACCGTTCTGTACCCGAAAAGTTGACGGGGCAATGTCCAATGCTAATAAAACGAGTGTGAGGGGTGTCACAGAGGTTGTTGAGATGGGCAATATTATCAATGATCCCGAATTTTCAGCGAAAGCTTCAGAAATGGTGTCAGCCCTTATTAGACAAATCAGACCTATTGAGTCCGTGCTGACAAAGTGAAACACGGATAAATGCTGACAGGGCAGCCTCACCCAGCTATCCTAAATGCACCGTGAGATAGAAAAAGAATTAGCTCTATGGACGCACTAGCCCTCTGTAATGCTATCCTTAATCCTCTGGCATCATCATCGGTTACAATTTGGTGCTCAGGGGTGAGGTAACCGCCTTTCCACCGTCCACATTTATCCGTGATGAACTGGTCAAGAAGCGTGTGCTTATCAAAGTCGAGGGCCTCACACTGGGATGCTACAAGCTGATATTGGAACTCATAGTCAAGTATGGTTCCAAGGGGCTTCCATCCGTTTGCGCGGGCTGTGGCCAGGATGTACTGCCACTCTTCCTTGTTAGTGACGTGGGTGACAGCTTGACTGGCACTGCTGTGGTTGATTCCAATGAGGAATAAAAGTTCATCGTCCATAGTTTGTTCAACAAATGTCTCCAGTCAGTAGATCATTGATACCCAAATCTAATAAAATATTTTGTATTTTTCCACTATTAATTGCAAATTTTTTTGAAATAACAGGCAAGGCGATCAACAGGGCTAAAAACATAACTGCTCTTTATAAGAAAAACAGAATGAGGCAAAAAAAGATGAGTTATCAGGTGAAACGGATGGGGGGCAGGAATGGCTGCATTCCCCATCCTTCCATACTAAAATTATCAGGGTGACAAAAAGTTCTTTCGTTATTTATCCACTGTGGCGAGACATTCAATCTCGACCTTGGCTCCCAATGCGAGGCCATTCGCGCCTATGGCGCTTCTGGCAGGTAACCTATCCTTTTTAAAATAAGTCACATAGACTTCATTCATTAAGGGCCATTCCTTCATATCAGCTATCATGACTGTACACTTGAACACATTGTCCATGGATGACCCATATTTTTCGAGAGTAGCCTTTATATTGTCGAATGCCTGTTTTGTTTCAGCTTTAATACCGCCGGGTACAACCTTCATAGTGGTATAATCAACGCCGATCTCCCCGGACAGGTAAAGGATATTTCCTACGCGCGCCGCATCAGAGAAGGGAAGGGCCATGGGTCGAGGAGTCTTAAAGTATTCGATCTTGCTATCCTGTTTTCCTGCCTGCTGAGCATATACTGTGAATGAACACACAAAACAAAAACAGATTACTGCTGCAATAATATGGATTTTCCTCATGTTCTAACCTCCTTTTTATTTGAATTTGTCAAATCTTAAACCAACTGATTGCCCGGTTTCAAGCCATATTTTATTCTGACTGTTATAAGCTTCCAATAAAAGGTTAAATATGTTTTATATCTCCTGAGGCGTGAGAAAGGCTACCAGGCAACATGAGAAATCTGGTATAATCGAATGTTGCAATATGGCGTCAACAAGGAGGAAATTTCGTGAAAATAGGTGGGTTTGAATTACATGATCCAGTTCCGGAGTGCAATGAATCTTATGCCATAGCTACCCTTAGGCCCTGGATAGATGTGAATAGTATAGGAAGTCTTGTGCTAAAAGAATTGAAGTCTCGGTACGATGCTGTAGAATTAGGAAAACTATACAAACCCGGTCATTTCTATGATTTCACCAGGTATAGGCCTACAATCGACCTCGAAGAAGGTATCCGTGACATATCCATTCCCAATTCAACGATCCACTATGCGAGAAGGGAGCAGGAGAGTGATCTGCTGTTGCTCCGGCTCCTGGAACCTCATGCTCACGCAGAGTTCTACATCGCCTCTGTGTTGAAGCTTCTCAAAAGGTTTAAGGTAAAGAAATATATCCTGCTTGGAAGCATGTATGATATGGTGCCGCATACCAGGCCTTTACTGGTCAGTGGATATGGGATGGGCACTGGAGCAGTGGAGGAATTAAAAAGAACAGCGGTATTGCCCATCACCTACCGCGGCCCATCAACCATTTTAAACCTGATCGCAAAAGAATCGGCTGAACTGGGCATCGATGCAATCGTCTTTATCGTCTCCTTACCCCAATATGTAGTAATCGAAGAAGATTTCATGGGGAAGGTCAGGCTCATGGAATTGCTAAACTCGCTCTATAACATCCCAGTCGACAAAAAAGACTTTGAAAAAGCACTGGAGCAGCGCACGTCAATTGCCGAACGGGTGGAAAGAACCCCAGAGGTTAAGATGGTTCTGCCACAACTTGAAAATGTATACGACATGCGGATCAGAACGATGAAAACAAAGGAAGGCCCGCAACTCACTCCGGAAATAGAGGAGATGCTCTGGAAAACCATGGGGAAGGACATCGGAAAGGCCTAAGGATTAGCTTGGCAAGTGTTTGCAATAAAGAATCAACAGAACTCGAGGCAGTCGTTAAGAAATACTGGGAATGGCGACTGCGGGAGTTTCCGGAGTTTTCAACATGGACTGGTGACAATAGATATAACCATAAGTTTACCGATCTTTCTTTGGAGGCTATAGAGAGACGCCAAAGCGACGAACGCCACATGCTGGAGCAGGTAAAGAATATTGACCCGTCCGGATTATCCGGGCAAGATGTTCTATCCCATGCGCTTCTTCTGTGGGACTTATCACTTGCTGTCTCAGCACAACAATTTCCACCGGTCATGCTTCTTACCCAAATTTCTGGACCTCAGCTTATGTTTCCTCAACTTGTTTCAGTAACATCTTTTCAAACCTTGACTGATTACAACAATTATTGTGCGAGGCTGGCTGCTTTTCCCGTCTATTTGGAACAGGCGGCCAGCCTTCTTCGTCATGGCATTGAACTGGGTTGGGTACAGCCAAATGGCCCACTCTCAGGGGTGCCGGGGCAGATTAACGGACAGATCGTGTCTGATATCGAAAAAAGCCCGTTGTATACCCCTTTTCTTAGAATGCCTGATACGGTGACCGAGAAAGAGCGTCATAGGATGAAATCCGAAGCAAATAAACTGATAACCGATTTGGTATTTCCGGCTATGAACCGCTTCCGGGATTTTATTACCGATATTTACATGCCGGCTGGAGACAGGTCTCCGGGTGTATCCGCTCTTCCTAACGGAGAGGCTTACTACGCACATTGTGTAAGAGAATACACGACCACTGACCTTCAGGTTTCAGAGATTCACAATACAGGGGTTAGGGAGGTGGAGCGTATTCGTGTTTTGATGCATGGGGTCATCAGAGAGACCGGATTCAAGGGGTCATTGCAAGAGTTTGTAGATTTTTTGAGGACCGACCCTCAATTCTATTTCTCGAAGTCAGAGGACCTTGTGGTGGCCTACCGTGACATAGCAAAAAGGGCAGATGCCGAGTTGCCGGCGCTTTTTTCAGAATTACCCCGACTGCCTTACGGTGTGCGTGCTTTTCCTGATTTTGAGGCGCCCAATCAGGTAACAGCCATGTATTACCCCGGTGCAGCCGATGGTTCAAGAGCAGGGTATTTCATGGTGAACACATACCGACCTGACATAAGGCCGAAATATGAAATGGAAACCCTTACACTTCACGAAGCTGTTCCTGGACACCACCTGCAAATTGCCAGAGCCCAGGAGCTTCGACACCTGCCTGATTTTCGGCGAAACGGCTCTTACACTGCCTTCATCGAAGGCTGGGCTCTCTATGCCGAAAGCCTTGGCAGGCAAATGGGGTTTTACTCGGATCCCTATGCTCGTTTCGGACAGCTCATGTATGAGATGTGGAGAGCATGCCGTCTCGTGGTTGACACAGGAATACACAGTCTTGGCTGGTCACGGCAACGGTCCATTGATTATATTCGGGAGAACACAGCCAAGACCGAACAAGAGATCGCCGTTGAGGTTGATAGGTATATTGTGTTACCCGGGCAAGCGCTGGCATACAAAGTGGGAGAGCTCGCTATCAGGGAGTTGCGGGCCAGTGCGGAAAAAATGCTCGGCAAGTCTTTTGACATACGCACATTTCACAATGCCCTTCTTGACAACGGTCCCCTTCCGCTGTCGATCCTGAAAAATCAGATGGAAGAATGGATCAAGGGTCAAGCCTGAGCCATGAACTCCATTTACAAGAGTGATTACGCTATTACGATCGAAGAAAAACAGTGTCGGAATATCCATTTCACGGGTATTTTCGGCAGCGGCATGAGTGCCCTCGCGCAATATCTGTGTTTTCACGGATTTATAGTGTCAGGTTCCGATCGATTACTACTGAGTGAGGATGCTGTTTCTTTGAGGCAGTCTCTTGAGAGAGTAGGGTGTCTGATCGTTAACCAGGATGGTTCCGGAATAAGCACGGATACTGATGTGGTTTGCGTTTCAACGGCAATTGAAGAATCAAATCCGGATATTTCTGCAGCCCATGCCCGCAATATTCCTGTTATTCACCGCTCTGACCTCCTTGCTGCAATAATTTCCTCAAAAAGGACCATTGCAATAGCGGGTACGAGTGGAAAATCGACAGTGACGTCCATGATATTTGAATTCCTGACAGCCTGTGGAAAATCACCTTCTCTTATAAGTGGCGCATCTTTGCGTAGACTGGAAAACGAAGGGATGATCGGTAATGCTTTCAGGGGTAGTTCTGATCTCCTGGTTGTTGAGGCTGACGAGAGTGATGGAACCATCGTGAAATATCATACTGACGTAGCGGTCGTTTTGAATGTTTCCAAAGATCACAGGAGCGTAGAAGAAATCAAAGAGTTTTTTTCAACCCTGATATCGAAGGCAAAATGGGCTGTAACAAATTCTGATGACTCCATCTTAGCCTCTCTTCCGGCATCAGAAAGATTTGGCCGAAATTTACTGGCCTCATGGCGGCCTGATCAGGAAGAGCTTCTGCCCATGTCAGTGAAGCTATTCCGCAACGGCATTGAATATCATTTACCGCTGCCGGGACTGCACAATCTTGAAAACCTCAGGGCCGCGCTCTGCGTCTGTGAGCGTTTCGGCTGTGAAGGGAGTGACCTTGCAAGTGCTGTACAAAATTTTCAAGGTGTGGCAAGACGATTTTGTATCACTGAGACGAAACAGAATGTGTACGTAATCGATGATTTTGCCCATAACCCAGCAAAGATACGAGCGGCTGTTACCGCTGCACGGGGTATTTCAGAGCATGTAGTTTCTGTATATCAACCCCACGGGTTTGGCCCGACACGGTTTTTGAGGGATGAATACATCACAACTTTTCGGGCTATTTTCAAAGAGGGTGACTTCCTTTATCTTCTGCCGATCTATTATGCAGGCGGTACAGCACAAAAGGATATTTGTTCCGAGGATATTATAGCAGGTCTCTGTGATGTCTCCTTCAAAGCTGAGGCAGTGATCGATCGAGATCAGTTGCTGGCCAGATTGGCAAACAACGTAAGACCAGGAGACTGTGTTCTCGTGATGGGCGCCAGAGATCCTTCCCTTCCTGCCCTTGTGAAAAGAATAATAGAAATTTTCGACAATTCAAATAGTGTGTCATAAACCACTTCTTTTTGGATTCCTCCCATAGTCCTGAAACTGCTTTGGAATTGTGATTGATTTGAGAAAATTCTCTTTAAAAATGGTACATCTATACCCGGGCGAACAGGGCTGTGTGTCCCTATCCCTCTCTCTGGCACTTCCCGTGACCGGTGTGGCCGGTGACGAGCTGTAGAACCGTTCGCTCCTAAGCTGTCTCTTTATACACTCGATTGTTTCCCACCGGGATGTTTGAAGAGTCGCTGGTGTGGCTGTTGGATGCGGAATATCAAGTGTTTTACTCAAAGATAATCAGTTTGGTCTGTGTATTGACTACAATCACAGACTTATCAATACGCTTCAGTATATTGGATTGATAAAACTGCGACGAGAAATATGGAGACCGGAGTAATTAGTGAATTTCAAAATAAAAAAAGGAGGTGAGCAAGACAATGAAAAAAATATATATAATCCTTTTTTTTCTTATTTTTGTGCAATTATGTGTGGTTTTTCCTGTATCTGCAGACCCTCGCATGGAAATCAACAAGAACTTTTGTCATTTTATCCTAGACCCAACAAATACCGATAATGAAGTCTTTGTTGCAAACTGCAGGGCCGAGATTACCACAAATATTCCACTGGCAGCAAAGGAGGGTCAGGTTGCCTGTGAAGGTTACGTTGCAAGCGGATATGGGCAGGTAACGAGAACGATTCCTCAGGAGGCAATCCCATTGAAGCCGGGTGAAACCTTAAGGTTCACAAACGAAAATTCAAATGTACCCTGCACCATGGTTGAAAGTAATGGCAGGGCATATACATCGAACAATTGGGAGAGTGTCATCAAGGTAGAAAAGGGCAAGCCCAAGGGGTTTGTCAAAGTGACCTATAGACTGTTCTGCAGGGAAGGGTACCAATAGCAGGTAAAGGAACTGGATGAGATAAACTCTTTCGATTGAAGTCCGTCCGGATATCCTTATCAGTCGCAGTTTTTCCTGTAAATCTCCATGAGATCGAGGTATTCTTGGGTAATTCCCTGAATTTTAAAAATATCAGTATCGTTGAGTGGCCTGATTACCCTGGCTGGAGTCCCCATGGCGAGTGATCTCGGTGGAATAACTGTTTTTGGGCTCACCACTGATCCGGCACCGATAATAGATTCTTCTCCAATCTCAGCCCCATCGAGAACGATAGCTCCAATGCCGATTAGTGATCCTCTCCCAATATGACATCCGTGAACAACCACGCGGTGACCGAGCACAACCTCATCATCCAAAACTAATGGATAAAGGTCCTTGACAATGTGGAGAACGCTGGAGTCCTGAATGTTGCATGCTTTACCAATACGAATGTAATTATTGTCACCTCTCACGATACAGTTGAACCATATGTTTGCTGACGCTCCTATAGACACGTCGCCAATGATCGTGGCATTTTTTGCAATAAAGGCTGATGGATCTATTTTTGGTTGCTTTCCCCGGAATCCAACAATCATGCTTCATGTACCTCTCAGGTGAGAATCATTCTATGTATGTAACATATCTGAAGAGGCAATCTTTGGCAATGGAAAAAAGTTAAAAAATAGTTGTTTGTCTACCAGGTTCTTGCAGTAATCGTAATCTTTGTTCCTTCCTCAGCCTCTATGAGGGTGACTATTCGATAACCTTTTGCGGTTGACTCACTCCACAGGGCTGATTTTGCTGAGGTTTGGGGTTTTGAAGTTGAAAATTTTCCAAGCCTTTCCTGGTAAAAGGCAAGTACTTTCTTAAAACTATCTGAGGTAATAAAGGTAATATTTTGAAAGGAAGAGTGGTTCTGACCTGTTCTTACTGGTATGTAATCTGGAATTTCTTTAGATCCGGGATAGAGGGGAAGGCCAATATCTGTTTCAATAGTTTCTGCCTGTATTTGTGGGATGGTTAAAGAGAATATGACAAAGATAATGATGATACCCAGTATAGAAGGTGCCTTTATGTTTTTTGTCATGGAAGGATTTGTATGGAATACTTGTTTTTTCATCACCATTATTCATGCGCTTCCTGTGATGCAAAGCTTTCATGAACCTCTCGAAGGGATAATTCCAGGTCATGTATAAGTTTTTGCACCCTTTCAGCAAGCTGTGCATCAAACCGTGCAATGGTGCCGCATGCATGGCAGCCATGTGCCTTTCCTGGAAGAAATTTCTTTAAATCGAGCATAAATTCTTTTTTACATTTGGGGCACCGGGGCCTTAATTCTATATATATCTGCCTGTTCTTGAAGAAGCCAATCACATCAGTCTCCTTATGGTTTCCCTTCATCCCCTTCTATATATGGAAATCAGGAAAAAAGCGTGTCTTTGGTATGTGTTGTAAAGTGGGTATCGCTTATCTCCTTCGGAATTGCCAAAATGAAAGCTGTTCTCCCTGTGTCCGGTTCATGCCATATGTCCCGGCCATGAGTTTGGATTATTTGTTTTGCAAGGTGAAGACCGAGGCCCATCCCATCTGGATTTGTCTCTTTTCGATCTTTCGGGGGGAGAGGTTTCAAAAAGAGCTTTGTGTATAATTCCTCTGTGATGGGCCTCCCAGTGTTAGCAATTTTCAAAAGAAAAAAAGGGCTATCAGGTTTAATGTCAATATCATTGATGCCACTGAATTCGCAGTTATTCACGGCATCGCTTAAGAGGTTGTGAAAGATCATTTGAAGAATAGTCTTGTTAATTCTGTAGTTACTTAAAAAACCTGTAACAGGACCCAGTCTGGTTTGCATACTGATCCTCTTCGTTTTTACGTCTGAAGTAAATACTGAAATAACGGGTTCAACTACATGGAATCTCAAATCAACAAGATGGAGCTCTAACCGGTTATCTTCATCAAGAGCACACACCATTTGAAGAGATTCTTCCAACATGGAAGAAAAATTCCCAATCTTATTGATGAATACTGCCAATTTTGCCTTTACAGGATAATCAGTGCTCTCATGGCAGCGACTGTCCTGCATATGGATAACCGCGAATAGGGAGGTGAGAGAGCTTCGCAAATCATGGAAAAGAATTCCTGGCAGATCGAGCTCTTGTTGTGGTACTAATGGTGCAGAAAACTTTGAAGCATTCTTTGACCTGTAATAGAGCGACCTCATCATGATCCCTTCGTGGTATATTACAAGGATTTCTAATGAGCAAAACCAGTGCCAGTAGAATATTCAAATATATGTATGTGAAATGCTTGACATTTACTTGCGATGCTTGTTTCGTCAGGAAAGATCCCTGAATGGATTTACCTTCACCCTGCAGAAGAGGCTGGTGGTTATTTCCTCCATCGTCCTGAAGACGAAGATTGGTCTTACAGGGAGCATTAAAGTACCCTGTTCATTCTTTTGACAACATCTGCAAGGGTTCCCGCGAACGGCCCCGGTACTTCCATTTTGATTGATGCAAGGGATGCAGCAAATTTTATTGATTCTTCAATGGAATTGTCCAGCCGTTTTGAAAGGTAGGCGCCGAATGTGGTGTCGCCGCGTCCTGTTCTTCCAGAGTTACTCCTGTTGGAGTAATGTTCGAAGTAATCCTTTCCATCCTTTCGTACAAGAACTCCTTCAGAGCGGGTGATCAGCGTTTCCTGGCTTCCCCAGGCCTCACAAATGCCCGCAGCTTTTGAGAGATTGTCTGTTCCTGTAAGGATTTCTGCTTCTACTAAATCGAGTTTTACGAAATCGGCCAGGCCCATAATTTCCTTTTTTTCAGGGACATCGCCAAATCGAATGATTCGTGTCGATTTGTCAACCTGCCGGACAAAACCCTGCATATCAACAGATAAACGAAATCCTTTTTCCCTGAGTTTTTTCATGTATTCCAGGGTAAATTCCCGGTCGGTAAGTGCCCCCAGATGCATCAGACGCGTCTCAAAAGAGGGTATCTCGTCTATCTTGAAGAACCCGGCATCTTTTGTTTGGTACATCTGTCTTTCATCAATATTGGCAGATGGATGGACAACGCGCATGTGTGTTGTGTTTTGAGCATATTCAAGATAAACATCAATGCCGTTTTTTTCTAATGCTTCAACGAGGTATTTATGTTCCTTTGCAATCCGTGTTATTACTGCAATTTTCTTCCCTGTTACAGATGCAGCAATAGCCCCGAAGAGCGGTGCACCACCCCCTGTACCACTGGAAGCCCCTTCTGTCGCAACAATTTCATCAACCGTTACATGTCCTATAAAGACAATATCATACTTGTTCATGAAAAATTATTCTAAATCCTGAACCCCATGATCTCACAATTCCGTAGCCTTTTATTTTCTCAGTTTTTTTATTGTGCTTTTAGCCTATATTGTGAGCAAATCCATACGTATCCACTTGCCAGCCCTCGGGAGGCATCTTCATACCATCGATATAGACTGTTCTACCATCAAGGGCAACCCTTCCTTTTGCGATGAGCTCATGGACAGCAAAGGGGTAGATTTTCCAGTCACCTTCTGTTTTGAGAATCTCCTGAATCTCGCTTGATACCATTTTCAGCGATTCATAAAGGTTGTTACCCTCTCGTTCTGTTGCCTCTCTGAAGTCTTTCAATGTTTCTGAGCCGGTTTTTTCGGCAAATCCCCGCACATCTCTCAACTGATTGTCCCATTGTGAGAATGGCAACGACGCTGACTGAATAAGGATGGGGCCTCCGTCGTCACTCTGATCAACGAAGAATACAGTCGATTTTACACTTTTCTCTCCGGCAAGTATGGCTTTGGCAGTTGGTATCCACCCAAGGCCAACGTATTTTGTAGCATCGGCGGGATGAACGTTGAGAATTCTTGGATAATACCTGCGTACCATCCAGTCACCGATCCAGAGATCATATCCTGCCAGGCATATGAGGTCCGGCTGACTGCCCATGGTCTGTTCTACAAGTGTCATGATTGCCATATCGAAGCTGTTTCTCTCTATGCCATGGCGTGGCGCCCTTTCAAGGCCCCACATTTCCCTGAAATATATGGAAGAATCCAAAGATACAGCCTGGACGCCATAACTCCATGCCTTTTGCATTCCCTTGCAACCAGGCACATTACTGAATACGAGATGTTTTTTTTGAGGGTCTCCTTCATAAATTCTATCGTAGTTGGTCCCGGAACCGGATACACCGCAGGCATAGATCATTGTCCGTGAAGAAGGATCAAAAACGAGTTCCCCAGTCATAATTCACATCTATCCTTGTTCTCTGCCGCAGCAGCGCAGCAGACGGTATGGACTCTCATTCCTTTTCATACTTCCCCCTATTTTGGACAAAACTGCTCGTACATTTCCCTGAGGGGCTTCACGTCGGATCCCTTGCAAACCCCTTCTGCCCACTTCATAAGTTTTTTTGCACCCACGCAGTACGCGGCCTGCTCGAACTTGCGGAAAGAATCCGGCGTCCGTGACGCAAACTCAGCAGCGGTATCTTTGGACATGCACTGTTTTGCGTGGGTTTTTTCATGCTCAAGGATTGATTCGTAGATTATTTGTGGCATGCAATCTTGCCTGAGGGCTTTCTGTTTCTCCTCCTGGCCCACGATCTCGCAGCGTTCGTTATTGAGGGCCATGTCGATATGTTTGTTGTGGTCTCCATCCGAGGGCTTTCCGGGGTTACCTTGCTTCCCTCGGGAGGATCTGTTTTTCCACCATCCTGATGCATACTGTGCTTTTCCGTTCTCAAAAACTGCATTATCGTATTGCTCTCCTGTCCAGCCTTCCCTCCGGGCCTTGCTCAAGAGGCTTGTGTCTGCGTAAGCCTGAACCATGGACAGTTCCTGACGCAACTGATCGAGGACAGCATCGCAGGGGTCGTTCTTTCGCAAACTCCATACCACATCCAGTGCGGCTGTGGTCTTGCCCTTCGTGTCCGTCGAACCGCTCTTCTGAGATATCTCCTTTGATGATTCTTTTTCTATCTTCTTGATTTCCCCCATCATCTGGCTGCGGATTTCCTCGGGCATCTGGCGAGCCATTTCCTCCATTTGGGAGGCAAGGCTCGAAAGGATCATGGCGCCCATCTTCTTAACGGGTATAGTCATTTTACCCGCGATACAGGGCCCGGTTGATGTGCCAGCGTGGCTGAATGTCATAGGAAAGGCAGTCTCCCCTGCCGGCACCAGTGAATGGCACGTTTTCCCATCGTTAGAACACTTCTGGCGAGCGTTGTCTAGTCCAGCCGTGTATTCCAGGGTATGTGATACTGTCGTGTTTTCGCACGGATCATACTGCTTTGATTGAGAGCTGCCGACGAGCAGGGCCATCGGTGCATCAAGACCAAGACCTGCGGAAATAGTGTAGCGAATTCCTCCTGATGGCTGGAGGGAAACAGCAAGCGCTGCGTCTGCTTTTGAACCCACCAGATTGGGATGGAGCACGGCTGACATGGAACCCTCTTCCGATGTTCTGAATCCAGGTTTTTTCACTTCTTTTGTGTCGAGGCATACTGCTTTTGGCCAGATTTCCTTGTTCTTCCAGGTATGCGTGTAGTCTACAAAGGCATTTTTCACATATGCTTGTTCCAGAGAATTTCCGCATACGTTCAGGATCAGGGTAAACCTGTTCGAAAGGCTCCATTGTTCCTCTCGGTCGATCTGGTTTCGGGAACTCGTGCTTTTATCCCCCCCGGCTTCACGGTACGTAAACGTGATGGTACCCTTCCAAACGGACCCTTCATATCGGCTCTGGCCGAAGACGGGAAAGGGTGTCATCGCCAGGGCCCCAGCCAAGGCAGCCGCCACAAGGCATGCGATGGTCATCATGAATGTGTCTCCTCAGACAGCAATGGTCAAAGATCCACAGGAAAACGAGGATCCTATTTCTTTACGATCTCAACCCGGCGGTTCTTTGCCTTGCCCTCATCGGTCCTGTTATCGGCTATAGGTTTTTCCTGGCCCCAGCCGATTGCCGACAGACGTTGCTTGTCGATGCCCGCGGAAACCAGGGCGCTTACGACAGACTGGGCGCGCTCCTTCGACAGAGTCTTGTTTCGAACAGGTGTTCCCGTATTGTCTGTATGCCCTTCAATGCTTACTTTGAGGCCGGGATTGTTTTTTAGAAGAACCACAATCTGCTCTACAATAGGTTTTGAATCGGGCTTTATAGTGGCCTTGTTGGTATCGAAGTTTATGTACAGGGCAATAAAACCGTCCTTGTTCAAAGCGTCAAACATAGCATTTGCCGTAATCTCCTGCTCCATCTCCTTCTTTTCGACAATGGTAAGATCGTAGCCTTCGCCGTCATTCCATGACGTTACTTGTACCCACGTTTCTTTGCCGCCTTTTTTGATGCTGAGATATGCATCATACTTTTTCTTGTACTCTACTTTGCCGCCGATACGGCTGACAGCATTCTCGAAATTCCTGAGAATCTGAAGATCAGAGGGAGCCTTCGCGCCTTCCCGGATGACATGAGATACATACGTCTTTTTCCCTTCTACAACTATCTCTTTATCCTCAGAGAGATAAAAGGTGTGGCTATCAAATTCCTTGGTTTCACACTGCTGGATGTAAAAGTTCGGCATCCGCGTGAAAAGCTGATGGTCCTTGCACCCAGGAGCGTCCTGGGTGAAAGAAGCGCACGGGGTAAGACACAATGCGAATGCTGCAATGAAGCAACAAAATCTGTAGGTTTTGACCTTCATGGACACCTCCAATCAGTTTTTTGTCGACACGATGATGTACGTCATGTCGGGTCCCTCTCTCATTTCCGTATCAATGTAGGGTCGTTGGATTTTTATCCAGAGCTTTGAACTCATGAGATCTATAGCTCCGTCAAAAATGAAAAAGGAGGATTTAAGCTCCTTACCCGAAGGAAGCGTGTTCTTTCTTCCCGAAGTACCTGGCATCTGGTATTCCTTCCCCACGCTCTTGTAAAATGAATAGACTTTCTCGTAGGCATCTCCCGTTGTGTAGATGGTCGCTTTGGGGGCGGCCATTTTAGACCCAGCTACTGACCTGGCGGCAAAATCGTTAGCTTCCTTTGTCAGTTTTTCATCGACTTTGGCCCCTGGATAAACCTTGAAGTCTGCCGCCGAGACAACGATAACGCCCATAAAAAGTATTACTCCCGCTAGAACTATACCTTTCAATCGATTCATTCCAAACCTCCCTAGTTTTATACAATAAGTTTCTTCATGGATCGTCCATACCAAAGGGTCTTCGCGAGTTGCATATTTGCAAGTATACTGTAATTATATCAGATGAAGATTGCGAATCAAGAGATTTGATAATCTTTTGTCCAGGGGTAGACATTAATCGTGACTACACTGCAGGGAAGAGACCGGACTCAGCCCTTTAAAGCCGGTCTCTCGTTTTGTAGCGAGGGTTTGCCGGTTACAGCTTAAACAATAAATCGGTGTAACTCGGTACAGGCCACATATCTCTGGGAACAATCATTTCCAGGGCATCGATATCCTTTCGGAGAGCACCCATGGCTGTGATTACTTTGTCGCGATAAGCCTCAGCCTTTTCGACAATGCTCTCAATTGTCTGGGTTTTGGCAAGGGCCGATTCTAATTTTGCAAGGTTTTTATAGGATGAGGTCACATGGGTATTGAGCTTTTTCAGGAGGTCTTCCTGGACAGGAGCAGACACAGAAACAGCACTGAAGCTGCCAATTGAGTCTGCAAGGAATGTGGCATATTCGAGGCAGACAGGTAAATATTGTTTCTTGACCATGTCGATTGCTGTCAAAGCTTCGATGTTGATCTGTTTTGAGTATATGTCAACGTAGATGTCATAACGTGAATGCAGTTCTTTATGCGAAAAAATTTCATATTTTTCGAAAAGTTTCAGCGACTTGTCAGTTATGAATGCTTTTAATGCATCCACAGCGTTTCTCACATTGGGGAGACCCCGCTTCTGTGCCTCCCTTATCCATTCTTCCGAATAGTTGTTTCCATTAAAAATTACCCTGTTGTGTTTACTGTATATTTCTTTAATGATTGCTGCAGCCTCATTGTCCTTGTCTTTTGCTTTTTCGAGCCTGGTCGCAATTTCATCAAGCGCCTCTGCTGCGATTGTGTTCAGGGCCACATTAGGTCCTGCGGTTGACTGGGCAGAGCCAACCATTCTGAACTCGAACTTGTCACCCGTGAAAGCAAAGGGGGAGGTTCTATTGCGGTCTGTGTTGTCTTTTGGTATTATGGGAAGGGTGTCAACACCAACTGCAACAAACTGTGTGTCTTTTGTTGAAATCTTTTCTCCATTTGAAATCTTTTTGAGGATATCTGTTAATTCCTCACCCATAAAAATGGAGATTATTGCAGGAGGCGCTTCGTTTGCCCCCAGGCGGTGATCATTGCCGGCGGTGGCGCATGTGGCTCTCAGGATATCAGCATGAAGGTCAACAGCCCTGAGTAATGCGCTCAGGAACAGAAGAAACTGGACATTGTCACTGGGTGTGTGACCAGGATCAAGCAGGTTAATTCCGTCGTCAGTTAAGAGTGACCAGTTATTATGTTTACCCGAGCCGTTTATGCCTGCGTAAGGCTTCTCGTGAAGCAGACATACCAGTTCATGGCGGAAAGCGACTTTTTGCATGGTTTCCATGACAAGTTGATTCTGGTCTGTACCAATGTTCGTTGTTGAAAAAACAGGGGCCATCTCATACTGGGCAGGTGCAACCTCGTTGTGCTGGGTTTTGGAGGTAATGCCCATTTTCCAGAGCTCTATATTTAAATCATGCATGTAATGGGAGACCCTGTCTTTTATGGTGCCAAAATACTGGTCTTCCAGCTCTTGACCTTTGGGAGCCGGTGCACCAAAAATGGTCCTCCCAGCAAGCATCAGGTCTAGTCTTTCCAGATAAAATTTCTTGTCAACAAGGAAATACTCCTGTTCCGGCCCTACAGTAGAAGTCACTCTTGTGGAGGTAGTATTTCCGAGTGCGCGCAAGACCCTCAGCGCTTGCTTTGAAACAGCCTTCATGGAGCGAAGCAGGGGGGTCTTTTTGTCCAGCGCCTCCCCGTAATATGAATAAAAAGCTGTTGGGATGGTAAGGGTGGCGTTACCGCTTTCGTCAGTCTTGAGAAAGGCTGGAGACGTACAATCCCAGGCAGTGTAACCTCTCGCCTCAAATGTGCTTCGAAGACCGCCGCTTGGAAATGAAGATGCATCAGGCTCCCCGTGTATCAGTTGTTCGCCAGAGAATTTGGTCACTATGCCTCCATCATCAGTAGGGGAGATGAAAGAATCGTGTTTCTCGGCTGTTATCCCTGTTAATGGCTGGAACCAGTGTGTATAGTGGGTTGCCCCTTTTTCTATAGCCCAGTTCTTCATCACGTTTGCGACTACATTTGCAACATCTGGTTTCAGAGGCATGTCTTTTTCGATTGTCTCCTTGAGTGCCCTGTATGTCTCCTTGGGCAACCTTTGCTTCATCACTTTATCGTTAAAAACATTTAATCCAAAAAGTTCAGTAAGTTCCATAATTTATCTCCATATAGCAGAGCATCCTTTAAAATTGACCTACTTTTGGTATCGCCTGTGTGTCACAATACACTTTTCTCATATTAGTTTAGTCCACGAGGACAACGCTTGTGAACCTCTTTGTTCAATTTCTGTGAAAAGCCTCTTGAGCTTTGAGGGGTTTGGCACGCCGGTGTGCTCAAAGATTTTAATATAAAGTGCCTTTTATTACAACTTCTTTTACGTCAAAAATTCATTGTAAGCTGACACTCCACAAGGCCAGCCACACAAAATTTTCTGCATAAATTGAAAACAGCAGCTATAATTAGTTTAAGTAGGTCTTTCACTGATGTGCTTCAATAAAATCATACATAAGGAGGGAACAAATATGAAGATTTTAGTCTTTCCGATTATTCTTGGTTTGTGTATTTTTGTCGTATTCCCTGCCCAGGCACAGCTCGTTGTGTACGATGACTTTTCAGGCCCATTTGTTGATATTGCCCGATGGTATCATAGACACAGTGGAACCAGCGATAACGTTTGGCCGTTTGAAGGCGGTTTCCGGATTCAAAAAGGAAAGCTCAATTATTTCAGTCGTGCCTATGGTACTAAATTGGCAACGCAGGAGACTCAAGATTACAGACGTCGACTTTTCCTAAAAGATGTTTCAGGTGTGACTGCTATTGAAACATCCATTCAGATGGCGAAGAATGGGAATGTAATCACCGGGTGCTCAGAAAACACAAAACCCAGCGAGACCAGAGTCAATTTTGGTGGAAGTTTTTTTAACAATGGAAGTGGTCTGGAGCCCAACAATGGAGATTATACAGGAGATGTCTATGCTACAATTGCATTGTACAAGTTTTCGGATTCTACGGACATTCCTGCTGGCTATATGGGAGTAAGGGCCAGGGTGCGCTTGTGCACAAACGAAGACTGCAGTATGTCTAGCCAGCTCTATGAGACGTTCTTTAAGGATGACAGAGACAAACCTTTACTTCTCAAGGTAGGGAAGAAGGAAAAATTTCGTATCACATACGACCGTGCTGCCAATGCGTTCACTTTCCAAGTAGGCAAAAATGTAGCTACGTATACGAGCACGGTAGAAAACGTACAGCCCTCCGGGGCCCTCAACGGAGGTATGAGACTCGCAGTAGACCACTCCCTGGCAAACTGCCCGACATCAAATCGTGCAATTGGATGGGCCGATGCTTTTTTTGACTATATCTCTATTCGTCAGGAATAACAGGCTGGTAGGTGTGATAGTATAAGGAGGCGCTTTCTTCCCGCAAGGGGTTGGAGGGGCCTTTTTTATGGTTGGGGCCAAGCCAATTATTGGATTGCACCGGCAGTGTTATATGTATATTCATCTGGTTGATATCGGCGCTTGCAGGATACATGTTTTTATACTATAGTTTTATTGTACCGAGATGCTATCATTTCGAAAAAAGAGTGGGAGTGAGACCTATCATGCACGATATATTACCGGAAGGGGAAGATCTGAGAAGAGCGATCAAATGGATATCAGGCAGTATTCAGGAGAATACCAGGGCATCGGTTTCCCAACTCGTTGAGGAGGCAACCTTCAAGTTTGATCTTTCCCCGAAAGATTCTGAGTTTTTGATGAACTTTTTTCGTAATAGGAAAGAAGGGCAATAGAACGCCATCAACACATCATCCGTCGCCTGTTATGCGATCGATCAATATCTGTTTAATCCGTTCCGCCCTCGGAGTGGCTATCTGACAGGTGCCAACACGTTTGTGCCCTCCACCGTCATATTCTAACATGAGTTTTCCCACGTCCGTTTTGCTTGTGCGGTTGATGATACTGTGTCCAATCGTGAAAGCGACATTTTGTTTTTCCCTTCCCCACATCACATGCATTGAAATATTACACGAGGGAAACAGGCTGTAGACAAGGAAACGGTTGCCAGTATAAATTTCATCTTCGCTCCTGAGATCAATAACTGCGAGGTTTTTATGCAGAACAGTACATTTTGTGAGCTGCTGACGGAACAGTTCATTCTGTCTCTCATAGCGCTCCACTCGTTCCTGTACATCAGGTTTTGCCAATATTTCATCTATTGGCAGCGTACCACACCACTCGACCATTTTCATCATCAGGTTATAGTTGCTTATCCGATAATCCTTATAACGCCCCAGGCCGGTCCGTGGGTCCATTATGAATGAGAGCAACACCCAGCCTTTCGGATCCAAAACCTCTTGGTGCGTTAAGTTGCCACTGTCGCATTTGTCAACATACTCCATCATTTCCTGAAACAGTTCTGGAAAATTTTCTTTTCCCCCATAATAGTCCCAGATAACCCGCGCGCAACTCGGTTTCAGCTCGCTTGCCCCTTCATATTTGTAATTAAACCTGAGCCGTTCCTGCTCGCTGGAATGGTGATCAAACCACATTCCAACCCCTGGAACATAAGGCACGTTGGCAAGGATATCATCTGTGGTAACCTCGAGAAGCCCATCCTGAACATCCTTAGGATGAACAAACTTCCATTCATCCATGATACCAATATGTTTAAGAAGAACTGCACAGATAAGACCGTCAAAATCAGATCTTGTCAAAAGCCTCATATAAACACCCCTTGGTTTATGTCAATGATTTGTCGAAATTGGAACTTAACTCATCTTCTAAATATTGGTCCCAAATTCAACCCATAGATTGTATCGGTTATTTAAAAAAGATGTTAAATGGATATAATGTAAGTAAAATCCATTACTGGGCTACTCCATCCGGGAAAATTTATTTAGAGGTAAAATTCCGGATCTTTACGCATGCTACATGTGATGCTTAATTGTTGAATGAACTGTCTGAGCTGTGGGTCGTTCAAGTGTCTTGCCCCGTAAGGGCAGCTTTTGACACAGGCACAACAGAGAATACATTTATTCTTTTCGGTTTGTATATAGCCCTCAACCAATGTAATGGCTGCGGTGGGACAGACTTCCCGGCATTTTTCACATCGTGTGCAGGTAGAATCATCGCTATCTGGAGAAACATGGCGTGCTGGCCCCCTCTCCCTGTATGGAAAATTTCCAGGGATTTTGAGTGGTGAAACACTGCTTAAGGAATCTGTTTTTGTCAGCTTCTCATTCACCAATACTCCAAATGCTGCGGCACAATCGAGATCTTCTGAATCTGGCCTTCCATGAGCTACAGGGACGTCTTTTGTTGAGAGAGAGTGCTCACCAATGAAAGCCGCTCCTGCAATGGGTGTGAAACCTGCTTCAACAGTTATATTCTGTAATTCGAGAAGAGCATCTTCATACTCCCTGTTTCCATATACGACAACCACGATAGCTGGCGCATCAGTTGCTTTGAACTGCCCGATTCCACGAATTGCCTCCAGGGCAACCCTGCCAGTGTACACGGGAACTCCGATAATCGTAAGCCCCCTCTTTATTCTTGAGTGTTGTCCCATTCTTGCCTCGGGTGATGTGAGATCGATGTGCTCCGGTTGGTCTTCACCAATGCCTTCTGCTATTTTTTCAAGAATTTTCCGTGTCGTTCCCGTTGGTGAGAAATAAAGAAGTCTGACAGGTCTGTTCAATATCATGATAAGCTCCCATTTTTAGCTTTATTTTACCGCGTTAAGAGAGTTGTTTCCAGACACAATTCTGAAACCTTGTTTACCATAAAATGAATTGAGATTCTTAAATCATCAGTGAACTTTCCGAAAACAATAGAAATTATAAATGCATACCTTCAGGAGGACATTATGCCAGTAAAGTTTTTATGGGATCTGCGATATTCAGTCGGTGATGAGGTAATTGATTCTCAACATCGCCGCTTATTCGACCTTGGTAATGAAATGCAGAATATACAGCTTCCAGAGGTAGCGAGGACGATTATGAATTTATACAGGCATACCCGAGAGCACTTTGATACAGAAGAGCAACATATGAAGGTTATAGGTTATCATGAACTTGATCAGCACAGGGAGTTGCATAATGGACTTATCAGCGGATTGAATAGTCTTATAGAGAAACCGGTTGATTCTGTTGCGGGGCTTGAAAGACTGAAAACGTTTGTATACGACTGGATTATTGACCATATTTTGAACCACGACAAGAAATATTTTGAATTCTATCAGGAAAAAATAAAGCGAAATGTTACTATTTCGAAGGAAATAAGCCAATGAAGCCTGGAAAATCAGTGACACGATCAGGTAAATTGGCTGCCTGATGTTTTCAATACAGGTCTATCTGACATATCATTTCTTTGATATATTGGCTGAATAATGCTATACTCCAACGTTTCGTGAGTTTCTGTCCGCCATTTTCACTGCATTTCACTGCATACGTGCAAGCTAATTCACGGTTACAATCATAAAAATAAAAAGGAATATCATGATATTAGAAAGATTTGAAAATTTGAACTTGTCGAAAGAACTGCACAGGGCTGTCCGTGAACTTGAATTTGACGAGATGACCCCTATTCAGGCAAAAACCATCCCGTTGATTCTTGAAGGCAGAGACGTCATTGGTCAGGCACAAACCGGGACAGGGAAAACCCTTGCTTTTGGACTGCCAATTTTGGAATCGATCCACCCCAGAGCAAAAAAACCACAGGTAATCGTCCTGTGTCCTACCCGCGAACTCGCAATACAGGTTGCTGCAGAATTGCAGAGTGTCCTCAAATATAGAAAAGAAATTATTATTCTCCCTGTTTATGGTGGCCAACCTATAGATCGCCAGATTCGGACCCTGAATGCCGGTGCTCATGTGGTAATTGGAACTCCAGGCCGAACGATCGACCATATAAAGCGAGGAACCTTAAAGTTGGAAAATGTAAGGACGGTTGTTCTTGACGAGGCAGATGAGATGCTCAATATGGGTTTTATAGATGATGTAGAACAGATTTTACAGTATGTTCCACAGGAGAGACAAACGCTTCTCTTTTCAGCCACAATGCCAAGACCAATACTGAACTTGACTCGTAAGTACCAGAGTGATCCCGAGTTTGTAAAGGTAGTCCATCAACAACTGACAGTACCAAATGTGGAGCAAAGCTACTTTGAAGTCCGGGAAGCATCTAAGCTTGATGTATTATGTCGTGTCATAGATATGTATGGGCTGAAATCCTCCCTCGTGTTTTGTAATATGAAAAGAAGAGTGGATGAAGTTGTTATGCAACTTGAGGCAAGGGGTTATCCAGCCCAGGGACTTCACGGAGATATGACGCAGCCCCAGCGAAACCATGCCATGGAACGATTCAAGCGAAACCGAACGGAAATACTTGTTGCGACTGATGTTGCTGCCAGAGGGCTTGATATCGAAAATATCGAGGCTGTTTTTAATTATGACCTTCCTCAGGATGAGGAGTATTACGTTCACCGTATAGGTAGGACTGCCCGGGCCGGAAGAAATGGCCAGGCGTTTTCCTTTGTGGTGGGGAGAGAGCTATACAAATTGCACGAGATTGAATCCTATGCCTCAACAAAAATCCATCGTAAACCCGTCCCTTCCATTGCTGACATCGAGGAGGTGAAGGTCACATCCTTTCTGGAGAGAGTCAAAGGGGTTGTTGAAAAGGGTGGTCTCGAACGCTATGAAAATCTGATGGAACAACTCTTGAAAGAAGACTATTCATCGCTAGATATTGCGTCAGCCTTGCTCAAAATCACCATGGATGAAGATGTGAAGGAATATATGAAGGAGACAGATATAATGGTCGAGCAGGATAGAAGAAGAAAAAAGGCAAATGTGGGAAGGAGGTCATTCTCGCCAAGGCGAAGACGTTAGCACGACTGAAGGGCAATCCCAGATCACAAGTAGTTGCATTTATCTCTGTACATTATTAACGAGCACCAGCACCGAAAAAAACTCGTTACCCTACCAAATGTTTTCACCACTAATCTACCCATAGTTCTCTAAGCTCGCTTTCTAAATCAAGTTCATTAAGTAAAGAGTGATTGGCGGCGATATATCATAAAGGTAGACTAATCATGTGCAACTCAACAGCAACATTCATTGTTTTTGTCACGAGTTCCATCCTGTTATGGTATGGCTACACAGGACTCAGGAGCAACAGGGTCTGCGTTAGAGGTGGATACTACATTGATCGGTTTGTATCGCCAATCAACTACTGGCTTAACGTGGGGGTATACTTAGTTGTGGGTATCGGAGGCCTTTGTTCCAGTCTTTTGATGATATGGATGAGATAAAAATATGTGCGGATTGCTCATAAAACCTTTAATCATTTCCATAAGCTTTATCCTCCTGTGGTTTGGTGCTAAGGGACTCCGCGAAGACCAGGTTATTGAAGAAGGCAATGAAATAATCGGACGGGAGAAGTCACCGGCAAATTACTGGATGACAGTGATTATCTACATAGGAGGTGGTATTGCCGGACTTCTTTTTTCCCTTATCTGCCTCTAACTTAACCCGGGAAACACCCATCTTACATGATCACCAGATGCTGAATATGCGAACCATCTTTGATATAGCCATAGGATTTTAATAATTATCTTTCTATTACCACGCAAAAACCTATATCCATTTCTTTCATGGAAGTGTTGAGACCAAAGATAATTTAATGAATTGACCCAGCATCCACGATGCACCTCCTGACAAACCGATGGTTTCCTCCATGTTGCAGACACGGGAAAAGGTGTGGGAACTTATTGGCAGACATTATTCTATCGATATTCCGAAAAATATCTGAAAGGCTGAGACGTCATTCCTTAGAAAATTGCGCAAATGGATGAAAGAGCAGAACTTAAAGGCCTTCCAGGAAGTGGCTCATAAGAGAATATCCAAAAATTGCTGCCATGACAAAGAAGGGAAAAGCATAGATTACGTGGGTAACAAAACAGGTGAACAAAATAAGGCTTGAAGCTTTGGGTAAAAGGGGAAAACGACCGATGCTCAGCGTGGCAGTGAAGAGGATAAATATCATCACGAGGTTTATAATCATGAAAGATAAGGAGGGAAAGGCCAGGTTTATGGACTGCCGGGAAGCGATGAACTATAGAAGGCTCATTACCTTTTTACTGCCATGAAACAATATTCTCGGCAATTGATGCGCAGTTTATGGCAGGAGTCGACTGGTCCTGGTGGGTTAAAAGGGTCTCCTGTTTCATAATGGAGCGGGGAACAACATCGTCATACACGATATGGCCAAGATATTGAAGAGGAAAACCCAGAAACCTCTTACAAATGGAATCGATGTGGTTGAAAATTCTCTTTGCTTCTTCCTCGTTCTTTGTACTATTCACTATAATATTGAATGAATTTCTACCAAAAGCCTGGTATATAACCTTTATCGTTGCGTAGGCATCGGTTAAGCTTGTCAGTTCCCTATTGAGTAAGATTATATTTTTGTTTGCAAATAAGTTAAATTGAAGAACACTCTCTGATATGCCTGCCCCTGTGTCAAGTATGATCGTGTCATAATGTTGGGCAAGTCTGGTCAGCCCTTCTTTGATCTTCTCAATATCTTCATACATTAACTGCGCCATCTCGATAGCGCCTGAACTGGCGGGAACAAAATCGAATCCGTGCTTGGTGTGGATGGCGATGTCATCAATAATCTTGTCTTCAAAAATAGCCTCTTTGAGGGTAAGGCTGGGTTTTACTCCAATCATAACATCAATGTTTGCCAAACCAAGATCACAATCAACGATAAGTACTTTTTTCCCCCGATGTGCCAGATAAGCACCTATGTTCACCGTTACAAATGTTTTGCCAACTCCGCCTTTGCCGCTTGAAACTGAGGCGATGACCGGACGTTTATGCTCCATCTCTTTCTCCTTGACCCTGCTCACTGTCACGTATGCTCGATATGGCATCTTTTTCTTGAATACTTACCGGTTCAAGTCCGCCATCAATTTTTCTGTGATAACCAGTGGTACAGACCTGGTTCCCGCCTTTGCTTTTTGCTTCATACATGGCAAAGTCAGCAGACTGGATGAATTTGTTCTCGTCCCAGGGAGATGATACGGTAAACTCGGCAATACCGATACTGGCAGACACATTGTACCCTGTGGCTCCTGGTATCTCCCGCACGGCATTTTTAAAGCGGTTTGCAATTCGTATCGCCACAAATTGCCGAGTAGAAGGCAGAATTGCTACAAATTCATCACCACCATAGCGGCAAACTATGTCAACTGCCCTGACGCACTGAGAGAACGTTTGTGCTGTTTGGGCAAGAAATCGATCACCTTCAAGATGGCCCCGGGTATCATTGATCATCTTAAAATTATCCAGATCGATCATCAATAGACAACATGACAACCCTGTTCTCCTGGTTCTTGCCATTTCAGTTTCAAGTTGCAACCTAAAGAAACGATTATTGTAAAGACCAGTGAGCCCATCAATAAGTGCTTGTGATCGTAAGCGGGCATTTTCTTCTTCGAGTTCCACAATTTTTTTGAGTAGGTCATCTTCAAGATCAATAATGGGATGAGTGATGTTTTCGACGATTTGCCTTTCATGGCGGGAAAGGTAGTCCAGTAGAATAAGCATTGCTTTTGGCTTGGATCCACTAATCTTGGTGAGGAGAGGCCTCTCTAAATTTTTCTTTGAGAGTATTTTGGCAATGGTGTGCCTATCCTCTGGCAGAGGTGAACGATTCATCAAACAACATTATCGGCATAATAGAAGATTCCTGAAGGAAAGGCAGGGGTTATTTTTGCCACACCCCGATAAGAAGATCGTGCTGCGCGTTAAAGGCTCTCCCATCAAATCCCCCATAGAATTGAATTGATCGGTACAAATGTCTGTTCGACATCTGTATCAGTTCCTCTTGTCTAAGAGGATAAAGAGTGATTGAATTGTTGATTGTTTCGGAGGATGCTTTCACAGTAAGGGACGTATCAAAGACGAGGAGAGGCTTTTGCGTGTCATGATCGTAGGAGCGTCTGAAGATAATTTTGTCGTTGTCGATGAGGGGGAGTTCCCTTGTTCTTTGCTCAAGGATCTTTTCATAGTTGAGTATCTGGAAAATGAACATACCGTTGCCACTGAGAATATTAGATACTTTTCCAAGGAAATTGTTGATTGTATCCCGTGAAAGTAGATGGACAAGGGTATTTCCAAGGCACAGTACGATCCTGAACTGATCTGGAATAAACACATTATCAATATCCGACATATCTCTAACAAAAAAAGCGACATTTTTCCTGCCACGTTCATTTTTTTTAGAGCGTGCAATCTCAATTAGATCAGGATCCAGATCAATTCCGGTTACAGACTGGGCATATGGCGCAAGATAAAATACAACCTCACCTGTTGCGCAACCTATATCGAGGATATGGTCGGTGTTTGTGATACCAAATGTGTAAAGGAACTTTTTTAACCCGTCACTCAGCGGAAAGATATGGTCGTAATGTCGGGCAATTGATTGATAGAACTTGTTCATAGTGCCCTATTAATATTGATTGTAATGTATTTTTTCAAACGTCAAATTAGCGTGAGGGACGGGTTTTTTTGTTTCTGCCGGGTACCCTATGCTTATTATGGATTCTACTTTAAGGCGTGCGGGTATTCCCAGAAGTTTTTGTACATACTCTTCAGCTGTCATGTCAGGGGAATGGACCCTCTTTCTGATTTGGATCCAACAGCTGCCAAGACCTGAAGATTGGGCTACCAGTTGTACTACTATTGATGCAATTGAACAGTCCTCTACCCATACGTCAGATTTTGTCTCATCTCCACAAACTACAATGCCAAGGGCTGCGTTTTTGAGGAAGGATGATCCGTGCTCTTTAACCATTGCCAGCTGGTCCAAAAGCCTGGCATCATCCACAAAGATAAAGATCCATGGATTGATGCCCCGCGAAGATGGGCAACGAAGCAGGGCCTCTTTAAGGTCATCGAGTAGCTCCTTACCGATAGCTTTCTTTTCGTATTTCCTTATACTTCGTCGCCTTCGTAACAAATCGATCATATTTCCCTCCCTCATTGATCGTCTCGCTCTCTCTATTGCTTACTCAGCCGCTGTGGTTCTTACATCGTCCTTCTAATGTCAAATGCTGCAGAGTTCTCCTGTCAGTCTATTATTTTCCTGTACCCTGGGCTGGTTTGCAAGTAAATTCCGAGAACAAGATAAATCTGGTCCAAAAGGATACAGATTTATACCTTCAGGGCCGGTTACGGTCAAATCTATGTATAACCCAAAAGACTAAAGCACGAGAAGTCAATCAGATTCACCATGTTTTTGATTTACCTTAAACCATATCCAATGCTTATTTCCGGTTTTTTCAACTTCCAAGCCTGATTCTGACAGGGCAGCCTCGATATTTCGCACCTTTTTCATACTCGAAAGGATAAGGTAGCCTGCTGTTGTCTTATCATTTCTCAAGGATGACAATAGATCATCAATGCTTGTATCAGACCACGGTTCTTGTCCTGTCGTTGTGACCCTTTGCATTTTGCCGTTTAGGTAAAACTGCATTCCGAAAAGTTTGTCTTCCTCGAAGACAAAATATTCAATGTTTTTACCACCAATTTCACGAGCAATCATGTCAACCTGCTGCATGTTGTTCCTGTTTGGAAATTGTGCAATGCCCAATTTTAGAACAGCTAAGATGATAACGCTTATTGCTCCAATTGTTACCAACCTTTTCCATAAGATGTTTTCATAACTGACAATCCATCGTGCTAGGAGCAGCGAAATGGGGCCATACAGGGGCAAGATATAGAGCTCTAAACGACTCTTAGATATGGAAAAAATACCCAGAGGAATGATAATCCACATAATTATAAAAAGAACCTCTTCTTTATCTTTAATAAACTGCACAATTTTTCGTGGGCCTGACTGTACACATCTCCAGAGGCTACGGGTGCTGAAATAAAGCCATGCCCCTTGCCCCCCCAATAACACGGGGGCATAAACGGTAAATGGACTGTACCATTCACTGTTATGAACTGCCCCAGAAGATACCCTATCTACCAACTCTTTCTTGAGAAAATATGCAGCTAAGTGAGGATTCTTTATAGTTACGAGTACGAACCAGGAAAAACCGGTCAGAAGAAATAATAAAATCCCGAAACCTTTAAAAATGGCCACCCTGTTTCTCCTTGTGTAATTCCAGACCATAACAGGAAGGAGGGGAAGTAATGAGGGAGGACCCTTGGTTAGAAAGCCCAAACCAAAAATAAACCACATGAAAGTTATCCAGATGGTTTTCCTCTTCGATATATCTGCCCTGTATGCCTTCAAATAACAGAGGACTGCCAGCATCTCCCACAATGTGAGGAGTGTGTCAGTAGACACAGCGTTTGCACCGAAAAAGGGGAAAGGAGAGGAGAGATAAATGAGTCCTGCAACGAGACCTGTTCTCTGCTCCCAAAGAAGGGAGCCAATAATTATTATAATAATAGTAGTTATGAAAAAAGATAAAGAATTAGAGAAACGTACTCCCCATTCGTTTTGGCCGAAAAGTATTATTCCTGCTGCGATACCCCAATAGGCAAACGGTGGTTTTGTCCAGTGCGGCTTATAATCCAATGTGGGAATGAGGTAGTTCCCTGTTTCCACCATTTCTCTGGCTGCCTCCGCATAACGGCCTTCTGTGGTTTCATAAAGCCCCCGGCGACCCTGGAAAGAAAATGCCGCAACGCAAGCAAGGATAACAATAAGAAAAAAAGCCAGAGTAGTGTTTTGTGTCCCATTAGTCAATGGTTAACCTCTTTTCTCGCCATATAAGATAGAGGTTTCTCACATAGACAATCAAACCGGCAGACTGGCCGAGAATAAAGACGGGGTCCCTTCGATAGATTGCATAAGCGAGGAGAAGAATTGTACCAACAATGCTCAGATGCCAGAATACCTCGGGCATAACGCTTTTTCGTGCCCGTTCACTGGCTATCCACTGAACCAGGAATCTTGCCGAAAAAAGGCCCTGGGCAACAAATCCCAGAACCAACCAGAACGTATTCATTCCTCTCCCTCCCTGCGGGTAGTGCTTGTCATGGATTGAACTTCCGGAAACACTAATCTGCTCTGCATCCACTTTACTGCAGCAAGATCTGCAAGACCAACCCAAAGACGGTTTTGAATTCCATATTTTGTTTTGCCTCTTACCCTCGGACGATGGTTAACCAGTGATTCCATAATGTGTGTATAGCCTTGCATCCTGACCAATGTTGGTAAAAACCGGTGCATGCCTTTGAAGACCGGTATTCCTTTTACGCATTCACGCTTAAAAACCCTAACAGAGCAACCCACATCGGTAACGCTGTCGCCGGTAACCCAATCCCTAAAGTTGTTGGCAATTCTCGATGATATTTTGCGGATAAAAGAATCATGCCTTTTCTGGCGAACACCATTCACCATATCAGCGCCATGTTTTTGTAGTTTCTCAATGAGGCGCGGAATATCAGCAGGGTCGTTCTGTCCGTCACCGTCAAGAGTTACGAGGATATCTCCTGTGGCATTCTGGAATCCTACTGAAAGAGCAGCTGATTGCCCGAAATTTCGAGCAAGAATGACTAAACGGTGGCGGGCGTCACATGCGCTGAGTTTTTTTAGTTCCCCTACAGTTGTATCTGTTGAACCGTCGTCAATCCATATACATTCCCAGGGCAAGGTAACATTCTCCATTGCCATATTTATTTCATTTCCGAGAATATCTATGTTCTCTCCCTCATCCTTGACAGGTATTATTATACTTAAAGCAACTTGCATCGTTAGATATGGCACTCCGCAGAGTTAATCGAACAGCAGAAACATGGGCGTAAACATTCGATGAATCTTTATATTACACTATCACATAAAGCATATTGAAGGAAAGATAGAATACAAAAAACACAATGTTTGATAGAATGGTGAGAGTGAAAACTCGATCATTCACATTCCCCGGGGCTTGCTTCAGGAATTCTGCACGGGAGAGTCTGATAAATCGAGGGTTACTCAGGGCAATAGGGATTCAATTACATACGTGGCAGGTCTGTTGAGGCTTATTTGATCATATTCTTTTCCAGACAGGAGCAGTGATATCTTCGATTCATCAGATTGCTGTTGCTATTGAACAGCGGACAACTTGTATGAATGAAATCTCAGACATCAGGCAGTATTTTCATTACAATACGACATGTCAACGTGAATCCATGACAATACCGATGCTATACTGTACCACGGTATAATCTCCGAAGATTTGGAAAAATTGGTGAGTTAACTCCAAGTTCAAAAAGTTGAGAATATAGATACAGGTTGTAATCTACTGACACTTTACGTTCCGGTTTCATTCAAAGGTAGCCATGTTGACAGGCAATGAACAAATCCTTACAATCAGTGTATGACAGCCAAAGATTATGTAGTGGAGACCCAAAGGAAATTCTGTATAAACTGCGACAACAAGCACGGGTGCAAGTCGGGCACTCCACCCTGTGTCGGTGAAATGACAAAAAATAATGTCAGGGGATGGTCAGGAAAAAAATATTTTATGGATTTGAACAAGGTTTATCGGTGCAAAGACTGCTCCTTTTTCCGCTCGTGCTGGACGATGGAGGAGTATGATAGAGCGCTTAATAAGTGATAAATACCCACATCATATTCACTGGCCATATTCTTTTTTTGATGGCACGATTATGGAAGTGACCAGTGTTTGTTATGCTTAATATCCAAAGACATAATAATATCCATCTTTATTAATCATATCCACCACAGGAACATCAAAGAGCCTGCTCATGTTTTTACTTGTCAGCACAGCATCTTTGGTTCCATCACAGACAAATTTACCTCTCTTCATGAGTATGACACGATTTATTTCTGGTATGATATCCTGGAGGCTCTGTGTGACAAGAATAATACTCGTACCAGCTTTTGCTATTTTGCGCAGAGTTTTTCTGAGTATATGAAGAGCGTGGAGATCAAGGCTATTAGTCGGTTCATCCAGGATGAGGGCCTTTGGTTCGTGGACGAGAGCCCTTGCAATAAGAAACCTACGTGCTTCACCCGATGACATCTCAGTGATTTTGCTCTCTCCCAGATGGGCTATTTCCATAAACTCAAGGGCTTCCATGGCTTTTTTCTTCATCTTTGCGGTTACTTTCTGGTGCCACAGACCAACACTGCTGAAAAATCCCGATAACACAACATCCATTCCAGAAATCTCGCTGGTATGAACATGTTGCAGGCTATTGGTCACGATCCCTAATCGTTTACGAAGACTGAAAATATTCCAGTTTTCTTTACCCCAAATCTTGAATACGTAATTTTTGCGGCCTGGTAAAGGATAATAATCTCGAGTTATGGTTTTAATAAATGATGATTTACCAGCACCGTTCGGACCAAGGATTGCTACATTTTCTCCTTCATGGATTGTAACAGAGACTGAATCGATGATTTTGTTATAGCCCCCCTTGATAACAGTGATGTTCTTGAATTCAATCAGAGGTGTCGGTTTATCTTTCATCTTTGTGGAAAATAAAAAATGGGCATAGTACGAATCAGAAGGTAGATCAGATTTTTATGTACCATAAGTTACCCATAGTTTCCCTTATTTTGACTTATTTTCCCGCAATCGCAGCCTTCTTTCAATGGAAAAGTTAAAAATGAAAATTACAATGGGTTTTTTAGTGTCAAGCATGAAGATGTATGTTTTCAGATTAATCAAAAAGCTTGACAACAACGGAGAATCATTTTAGCTTTACTCGAGAGATGAAAATAAATGGCTGATTTGAGACGGAAAAAAGAACCCCCTAAGATAGACATTTACAAAGCGTGGTGTAAAGGCTGTGGAATCTGCGCTTCTTTTTGTCCGACTGGAGCGCTTGCGCGTGATGAAGCGGGTTATCCCTATGTGAAAGAGCCAGAAAAATGTATCAGCTGTGGATGGTGTGAAATCAGGTGTCCAGATTTTGCGATAACGGTGAAGCATAAAGGCGATGATGAAAAGGCGCGAGGAATACGTGAAGAAGCGATTCAATAAGGAGAAACTGCTCCAGGGCAATGAAGCTGTTGTAGAGGGAGCGCTCTATGCAGGCTGTAGATTCTTTGCTGGTTACCCCATAACACCTGCCACTGAAATTTCAGAGGTAATGTCACAACGACTGCCGGCGGTTGATGGGACATTCATCCAGATGGAGGATGAGATTGCCAGCATGGGTGCTGTGATTGGTGCATCACTTGCTGGAGCAAAATCAATGACAGCCACAAGTGGTCCTGGTTTTTCTCTCATGCAGGAAAATATTGGATATGCATGCATTGCTGAGGTTCCATGTGTTGTGGTAAATGTCATGCGTGGCGGCCCCAGCACTGGTCTTCCCACGTCACCTGCCCAGGGAGATATAATGCAGGCTAGGTGGGGTACCCATGGAGATCACCCGGCCATAGCTCTCTGCCCATCAACTATCAGGGAGTGCTACGAGCTTACGATAAAGGCCTTCAATTTCTCGGAAAAATATAGAAATCCTGTGATACTGCTTCTCGATGAGGTAGTTGCCCATATGAGAGAAAAAATAACCCTCGGCGATGATAGAATTGACATCTTCAATAGAGTTAAACCTACTGTGCCACCAGAATGGTATATTCCGTATGAAGATACGCCTTTCGGTATTCCTCCCATGGCAAATTTTGGTGAAGGCTATCGTTACCATGTAACAGGTTTAACACATGACGTGAGAGGTTTTCCCACCTCAAGGCCGGATGAGATCGACCCATTCATCAGAAGACTCTTCAGGAAGATTAGCCAGAACTTTAGTGATCTTCAGATAGGTGAATCCTTTATGACTGAAGATGCTGATGTTTCAGTAATTGCATACGGATGTGTTGCACGGTCTGCAAAAAGGGCGGTCATTGATGCCCGCGAGCGGGGGATAAAGGCAGGTCTCTTAAAAATAAACACGATTTGGCCCTTCATGAGAATCCAGGTTGAAAAAGTGTTAAAAACATCTCATTGCGTTATTGTTCCGGAAATGAACATGGGCCAGATTTCTCGGGAGGTTAAAAGGGTAAACAAAGGCGATGCAAAAGTTTTTACTATTAATAAGGTGGATAGCACCATAATAACCCCGACAGAGATATTTAATCGAATCAGGGAGGTATGTTGATGGCAGGAGTTACCGAACTGATTCACAAGTATCTTAGACACGATAAGAAGTTTCCTCATGTATGGTGTCCTGGTTGCGGAATAGGGATTATGCTTGGCGCCCTGATTCGGGCGATTGACCAATGCGGTTTTGCAAAAGACGAAATAGTGCTTGTAGCGGGCATCGGTTGTACTGGACGTCTACCTGTGTATGTAGATTTCAATACGCTTCATACGACCCATGGGAGAGCCCTGACATTTGCTACCGGCGTGAAACTCGCAAATCCTAAATTGAAGGTTATAGTGGTGATGGGAGACGGTGATGCGGTTGCAATAGGCGGGAATCATTTTATTCATGCCGCAAGAAGAAATATAGATCTTACCGCCATTATCCTCAACAACAGCGTATACGGAATGACAGGCGGACAATTCTCTCCAACAACGCCTTATGGTATGAGAACCACAACAACGATGTTTTCCAATGTGGAGCAGGCGTTCAAAATTTCAGAGCTTGCAGTAACTGCTGGGGCTGTGTTTGTTGCCCGGGGAAGCGTCTACCACGCAAAGATGTTAGACGGGCTTCTTGAAAAGGCATTTATGAAGAATGGATTCTCTGTTGTTGAAGTTGTTTCTCACTGTCATACCCAGTATGGCAGATTGAATCGTATGGGAACAGCTGTAGAGATGATGCAATGGCAAAAAGAACATGCAATCACCGTAGAGAAAGCGGCGGGAATGGCTGATGAAGAACTTGCAGACAAATTCAAGATAGGTGTTCTTATAGATCGAGAACTCCCTGTTTTTCAGGATGAATACGACAAGGTAAAAGCGCGGGCAAAGGGGATCAGCATACCGTAAATGGGCAATCGTTACGATATACGTCTTAGTGGATCTGGTGGCCAGGGGCTGATCCTGATGGGTATTATACTTGCTGAGGCAATAGGGATTTATGATGGCAAGTTTGTTGCTCAGACCCAAAGTTATGGACCTGAGGCGCGAGGAGGTTCAAGTAAGGCTGAGGTTGTCGTAAGTGATCAAGAAATAGATTACCCCAAGGCATTAAGGCTTGACCTTCTGCTTGCGATGAATCAGAAATCCTGTGATGATTATTATATGGATTTAAAACCGACGGGTGTCTTGCTGGTTGATTCAACCTTTGTAAATCAGATTCCAATACCAAGAGCCTATCAAATACCATTTACACGAATTGCACGGGACAGGTTCAAGAAGGAGATGGTGGCAAACATTATTGCACTGGGCGCTATTTCATGGTTGACACCAATCGTTTCTGTAAAAGCCATTGAAGCAGCAGTTCTGGCAAGGGTGCCAAGAGGAACAGAAAATTTGAACCGTAACGCCCTGCGTGCCGGCATAAGCGCCGCAAAGAAGGTAGAAAAAACGACATTGTTAACTCCGTCCAATTTTCTGGAAAATGAAGATACATGAATATCAGGCAAAGGCCTTGCTCCAATCGTATGGCATCCCTATACCACGCGGTTACATAGCGAAAACCCCTGAAGATACGTTAAAGGCAGCACAGACTATCAAAAAAGGACCATTTGTTGTAAAGGCACAGGTTCACACTGGTGGTCGCGGAAAGGTTGGAGGTATCAGTATCGTAGAGAGCCCTATCCAGGCAGAAGCATTCGCTGAAGAAATACTGGGAGCAAAGTTGGTTACAGAACAAAGCGGTCCAGAAGGAAAACCGGTTCATACGCTGCTCATCGAAGAGGCATTGCTGTCCAAAATGGAGATATATCTTGGCATTGTAATAGATAGGGCAAAAGGTTGTCCGGTGATTCTGGCAAGTGCGCAGGGAGGGATGGAGATCGAGGAGGTTGTAAAAGAACACCCTGATATGGTCATTACAGAAACTGTACATCCTTCGGTAGGTTTACGACCTTTTCAGTTGAACAGAATCTGCTATGGGATTCATCTTGATCCAAAGTTAATGAAAAAGATGACTGCTGTTATTCATAACCTTTACCGGCTTTTCCTGGACAAAGACTGCTCGCTTGCCGAAATAAATCCTTTAGCGGTAAAGAATGATGGTGAAATAGTGGCTGTCGATGCCAAGCTTAATTTCGACGATAACGCCCTTTTCAGACACCCTGAAATTGCTGCCCTTAGGGACCTTTCCCAAGAAAATCCTCTCGAGATAGAAGCATCCAGATACAACCTCAACTATATTAAGCTGAGTGGAAACGTCGGATGCATGGTCAATGGTGCTGGCCTGGCCATGGCAACCATGGACCTTATAAAACTTTCTGGTGCTGAACCGGCGAATTTTCTGGATGTTGGTGGAGGGGCAACCACAGAAATGGTTAGAGAAGGATTCAAACTGCTTATTTCTGATAAAGAAGTTAAGGTAATCTTTATCAATATATTTGGAGGGATATTACGATGCGACATACTTGCAAAAGGTGTGGTTGAAGCTGCCAGTGAATTAAATGTGACGCTGCCAGTCGTGATTCGGCTTGAAGGCACAAATGTTACAGAAGGGCGTAAGATTCTTACTGAGTCAGGCTTGCAATTTACAGTTGCATCCTCCCTTGGAGACGCGGCAGCGAAAGTGACTCTTGCATTGCGAGACAGTTTTAAATTATAGGTGCGGGGGATTTTTAATGTTTTTACCCAGTGCTTTATGTGCCATAAGGGTTCGATATGAGTATACTGATTGATCAAGACACAGGAGTCGTCATTCAGGGTATTACCGGTGGGGAAGGTGCATTTCATACCAGGCAAATGAAGGAATATGGAACAAAAATAGTTGCCGGTGTGACCCCTGGGAAGGGCGGCCAAAAGTTCGATGATGTTCCCATTTTTAACACTGTCAGAGAAGCTGTGGAAAATACAAAAGCGAATACATCTGGTATTTTTGTGCCCCCGGCATTTGCTGCAGATGCGATAATGGAGGCTGTTGATGCAGGTCTAGAAATAATTGTTTGTCTTACAGAGGGAATTCCTACCCTCGATATGATTGCTGTTAAGCAGTTTATGAAAGGTTCAAACTCAAAGCTCATAGGCCCTAACACACCGGGTATTATATCACCGGGAAAGTGCAAAGTTGGAGTTATGGCTGGGTATATTCATACGCCGGGACGGGTAGGTGTGATATCGCGGAGTGGCACCCTTACTTACGAAGTGGTCGATCAACTTACGAAGCTTTCTATTGGCCAATCAAGCTGCGTTGGTATTGGTGGGGATCCTGTAATTGGTATGACTTTTGTGGAAACCCTAAACCTTTTTGAGAAGGACAAGGATACTGATATTGTTGTAATTATAGGAGAAATAGGTGGTCATGCAGAAGAGGAGGCCGCAGACTTTTTTAGAAAGAATATGTCAAAACCGGTTGTAGCTTTTATCGCCGGTGTTACGGCGCCCCCCGGAAGAAGAATGGGGCATGCAGGTGCTATTGTGACAGGAGGCCAAGGAGGTGCACGGGAAAAGATTGATATCCTCGAGAAGGCCGGTATCACGGTGGTCAAGAACCCTTCTGAGATTGGTGAAACAGTAGCCCGAGTTCTGGCAGTGAGAAAATCCGCATACAGACTTTAAAAGAGAGCACATTGTGGATGGAAGTTCTCAGTTCACAGGTAACATTGATTACAATAATTCGCATAATCCGCAGAAGTTTTACTGAAGGCCAAGGGGTATTAGATTAGATGGATTATTCTATATTTTCAGGAACAATGGCAGACATGACCTATCTGCAGATTGAGGAAGCAGCACGAAAAAAACATCCTGTGCTTTTCCCTATTGGAGTTATTGAAGAGCATGGACCCCACATGTGCCTTGGCACTGACGTATATCTTGCATATAACCTGGCAAAAGACGTACAAAAAGGCCTTCGCGTCTTTCAAGTAGAATCAATTATAGCACCGGCATATTATTGGGGTATCAATGCTGCGATGAATGGATTTGCCGGTTCATTTTCAGTTAAACCAGAGACAATGGTCTCTGTTTTGTTCGATCTCCTAAAGTGTTTGAAAAATTGGAGTTTTGAGTATGTTTTCCTGTTAAATGTACATGGTGATTTTGAACACAACCTTGCAATGACGGAAGCAGTAAGAAAGGCATATGATGAATTGAGGTTAAGGGCATACTCCATTGTTCCCGAATTTTTTCGACAAAGAGCTAACATGAGTGGGAAAGAACCATACATCATTCTTTATGACGTGGAATTCAATAAGTCCTCCCCATATCTGGATATCCATGCTGGGGCCTTTGAGACGAGTCTCATGGTGGAAAAATTCCCGAATCTTGTAGATATTGACACGGCCCAAAGCCTTCCTTCATCAGAGACAACTATTGAAGGTCTCAAAAAATGGTTGAAAGGAGGTTCTGGGGCCAGGGAAGTAACCCCTCTCGGGTATCTTGGTGACCCATCAGCCATTGATGTCCGGGCGGCCAGTGAATCGAATGAAAAACTGGTCAATGAAATTGTGAAAGCCATAAATACAACTCTGACAAAAGAATGAATCTGCTTTGTGTCTGTCCAGGAGCCCTTATTTGAATCTGAAGTTTAATTTTTGGGAGCTAACTGACTAGTCATCATTGTAATTTTTTCAGGCATCAGGTCTTCCTTGCAATATTCAGGTAAATAAGATTAATTAATTGTAACTAACTATAATACAGGTGATACATGGACCCGAATAGAATTGGTTTACAGTCGTCAGCACTCCAGGTTAACCTTGAGCGAACTGCGGCTCAGGTTGAAATCCCTACAGAATATCTTCCCCTATTAGAGGTTGTCAAAAATCACTATGGTTTGTTTAAAAAAACCCATGAACTCCTGATAGAACTGAATCATCCTTTTGTCAACTGGAATTATGTCCTTCAACAGCTGAGAACCATATCAATTGGCGATTTTTATGAGTACAACAGACATGAAAATGGCCTGCAAGCAATGAAAATTATTCTTCAGATTTACGAAAGCGTTATGCAACGGGCCGTCAATGAGGAGTTAAGAGAGAACGCAGTACGGTATCTTTTTGATTATCTTGATACAATTATATCTAATAGCGGTGAGTATCTTGTAAGAAATATTGTGTTAGTGCCTCAGGTGATAGAATCCCTCCTAGCCATTTTCGACAGTGAAGGTTTCATCCTAAAAAAGAGTTCTGGTTATTTCAAGAGAATGCTGAAGATGCTTTTTGAGCATGGTGTTCAAATACCCCTGGATTCACTTACAATGCTTTTGTACAAGGTGTTTAAAAGCACTTATCAGTTTTGGCTTATGCAACCGGATCCTTCAGGATGGCTCCATGAGGAAGATGAGACAGAGGATGCTATCAAGGTGTTTGGTGAGCTTATCTTCCCCCTGAGTCATGAACACCTTCGCTCACTCATAGAAAAAGTTGAAAACATTAACGCCTCCCTGTTAACGCAGCCAGAGAAAGCTTGCGTTGCGTACACCGATTTACCGGATTACTGGCAGATTGTAAACGGATACCTCATGATTGCCGATGAGCTTGAGAAATCGAGTGTATTTGCAGGGCGGCAGAATTTTGTTAAGCTTGATTTTCTCTTCAATATCATGGGAATGCCTAGCCTTTCGGACATTCATGCAAGCTCCCTGAGAGAGATTAACCTTTCCCTGAGGATGGCTTTCAGGGAGAACAAAAACGAGAATCTCGAGGAATTTGTTAGAAGAGTCTTCGCTCTATTAAAAAAAAGTGCGGGTAGACACGAGTTCCGGAGCGCTGTTATTGATTGCATTACCACTATTGCAAAGGAGGTCTTCAGCCAGAACAAGCACCCCCTTGTTGATACATTTATTGAGGAAACCATCTTATTTGGATTCCAGTATCCTGAAGTCAAAGGTTCTACGGCTGAGTGGCAGGTCCAGGTAAACCCGGCCCACATTCTGAATGTACGGTCTTGGCTCGGTATTATAGCAATGAAACCAAGATGGACTAAGCGACTCCTCTCAGCGTTGATTATCAACCTCAAGCTGGGAGGTATTTTTGTTCGCGACACTGATCTCATTCAGAAGGATATTTCTGCTTTGCTGAACTCTGATATAGGCCCGGCATACAACCTTACAAAACAACTTTTGAGAATTTTTCCAGTCTATTTCAGTGAAATAGGGGCGGAAGGTGAATTGAGAGATATATCGACCAAAGTTGATGAACTCTCATTCAGAAATGATAAACTTATAAATTTTTTGCGAAAACAATCTCATGTTGAGAGCAACAGCCTGCTTGTAGGTTTTGTAGAGAATGCTTTTCTTTATTGGTATTCAGGTGATAAGGATATCCTTAAAAAAGACCTGCCAAATGAAGTGTATGATCAGATTGCCAATTCCGGAGAGTATTTTGATGGGCTTCACTCCATATTCAAATATATTATGGTGAAGGCGAACAACGATCCTGCAATCTTACTCAGTTGGGATAGAGCCAAGGCACACAAAGAAATTTATGGCATCAGAGGGGTTTCTTTAAGGGATAAAGAGCGGGCACTACTAATGATTAGGTTTTATCAGCTTCTCCATAAAAAATACAATCCCCAACATACCGAGCTCTTGAAAGATCTTGAATCAAATTATGTTTTTGATCGTTCTCAAGTTAAGGCGTTGCAACGATCACTGAAGAGAAAAAACTTTACCAGGAGTCTTTCGATTATACTCGACTTTCTTGGCTTACTGAAAGAGAAAATACTTTCGCCGCAAAAGACTGAATATTTTGAGAACATTTACCACAAAAGACATATTGCAGCAGGTATCCCTTCAATGTATGGTACCTATCATGAGGAAAAATTCGAAGCTGTTGGTCTTTCCCTTCGTCTGGAAAGTCTCGCAACGTTCCTGTTTGAAGAATTGATCAGATCGATGAACCTCAAGTTTATTACCAAGAGCACACTGATAATGATACATGATTGCCTTGGCCTCTATATCAGAGCACTCGAATTGGAAGGCATAGCAACAGAAGGTCTCGTGGCAAAAATCAAGTATGTCACAAGTGCATTGCAGGTAAAAATGTTTTCTGTAGACCAATATATAGATATATTCCGTTTTATTTCAAAGGGCATCCAGCACATTATCCGGGACTACTATGTCGATGCCCATCGCCTGAATCTTCCCATTATAGTAAAACAGCTTATAGAAGCCCAAAATGATGGCCAACACCAGGCACAGGAACAACGACAAGAAGAGATTATTTACCAGTATTCAGAAAATTTTGTCCGAGGAATGATTTCAACTGCCTTTGGTCTCCAGGTACTGGACAATCTTGTGAACGGTGTTATTGAGACTTTGAATGCAGAGCTTGAACGTTTCAAGGACAACAAACAGATTCTCAACCTTGTTATGGCCTATAGCCCTGATCTGGCAATTTCATCAATTTACCAGCGAAATAAACAACTTGACAACCAGATATTGCTCGGCAACAAAGGGTACTTTCTAAAAGAGCTCGCTTCTTTTGGGTTCCGCGTTCCACCGGGTTTTATCCTGACTACTGAGATATTTAGAGGATATGATGCTGTTGTGGGTTATAAGTATATTTTCAAGGACCTGACAATCAGGATTAACCGTGAAATTGCTGAACTTGAGAAGATAATGGGATCCAGATTTGGAGATCCCCGTAACCCGTTGCTTCTCTCTGTCAGGAGCGGAGCAACCATATCCCTGCCTGGGATGATGAATTCTTTCCTCAACGTGGGAATTAACGAGGATATTGCTGAGGGACTTGGAAGGAGGAGGGGACATCAATGGGCAGCTTGGGATTCTTATCGTCGATTTCTGCAAACCTGGGGGATGTATCAAGGTTTGAAAAGAGATTTTTTTGACGATATCATGAATAGTTTTAAAACCAAGTATGATGTGAAAAAGAAGATACAGTTCAAGCCTGATCAGATGAAGCGAATTGCACTTGCCTACAAAGGGAGGATGGCGGAAAAGGGGATTAATGTGGCTGACAATCCCTTTGTTCAGTTGCGGGAAGCCATTTTGCAGGTTTTTGCATCGTGGTACTCGGAACAGGCCAAGATATACCGCCATCAGATGCGTTTGTCTGATGAATGGGGGACTGCGGTTATAGTTCAGGCAATGGTATTCGGCAATCTTAATGCGAACTCAGGGTCTGGCGTCATCTTCACAAGAAATCCAAAGGGTACCTCAGCTAATGTCAGTTTATCTGGTGATTTTATTTTTGGAGTACAAGGTGATGATATTGTTTCTGGTCTGGTCATCACTTACCCAATCTCAGAAAAACAGCGACTGGCAGAAAAAAGAGCATTTGAAATTTCATTGGAGAATAAATTCCCCGAGATTTACAATGAACTGGTAAGGCTGTCAGAGATTTTAATATATGAAAAAGGATTTAATCACCAGGAGATAGAGTTTACATTTGAGAATTCAACACCGGATAAGCTCTATATCCTGCAAACACGAGATATGGTTCAGAGACAAACAAATAAAGTAAAGCGTTTTAAGGATACAGAGGCTCTCCACAAGTCGTATCTCGGGACTGGCATTGGTGTCAGTGGTGGTGCCTTGACCGGAAAAGCCGTCTATTCAGAAAAGGATATAAAACGTTTTCGAAAAAGTGAGCCTGAAACACCACTGATCCTTATTCGACCTGATACAGTACCAGATGATGTTGGAATACTTTTGCAAGTTGAGGGTCTATTGACTGCACGTGGAGGTGGCACCTCGCACGCTGCAGTTACAATCCCCCAGCTCGATAAGGTGGGCGTTGTCGGCTTTAATAAGCTACAGGTGTATGAAACGGATGGATGGAGTCTGGTTGATGGCCTGAAGATAAAGAGTGGCGATTTTATAGGAATAGATGGATGGAGCGGCGCTGTTTACCTGGGAAAAAATGAGTCAGAGTCTGAGGAATCGTATAATATAACCCTCTAAGCACAGCCTGGATTCTCATGCGTCAAATTTTGAGGCACAAATGCCTATAATTTTTTGTGATTGAAGGAAGAAGACTGATTTTTGAACAGTTTTCATGGTGGTTTGCTTGGTTTTCGGGTTGCAACTTCCAGGATATTAATACCAGGTATTTGCAACCCGAAAAATTATTTAAAGCAAATTTTTATGCACGTGGACCGTTAGATCCCCCATCCTGTTTGTGTAGCTTCCGTATTCATTGTCATACCATCCAAAAATTTTAGCGTGCACAACAGGTACTCGCAATGTTTTTGATTCCATAACCTGTAGAGCCTTTGCAGAAAAGTTAGGAATCTGGGTAAGGTCTACATTGATGAATGCAGTGCGTGAATGGTTGAACTGACCCTCAATAATCACCGCAGCGTTAATGCCGATAAGGTCAGTAGAGACATTCTGTTCAGTTGTATAGATGAGAAGATGCTCGGGGTTGCTCTCGTACGTTTTTTTGTAAATATCGTTGATTGCTTTGGTATTGATGGCTGCTGAAGTGCCATCAGCATTCATCTTTGTCTGAAATGTAACATTTAGGATAATGAGTGAAAGCGTGTTGGTTGGTATCCTGATTGAGTCTGCCATAAAACCAATATTCTTAACCTCTGGGATAACCTGTCCCAGAGCCTCTGCAGCATTGGTTGAGGTGAGAATAATGTTGTTTAAGATACTCCTGTTTTTTCTAAGATCCTTTTCACCTGCTTTGGGAACACTGTCAAGAACACTTTGAGAGTTTGTAACTGCGTGAACCGTCGACATTGAGGCAGTTAAAATGGTATTCGTCTTCTCATTTTCGAGAAGCGGTTTTACCATGTGTGCGAGGCCGGTTGTGGTGCAAGATGCTGCTGAGACAATCTGGTGCTTTTTTTGATCAAATGCAGAATGGTTAATTCCATAAATCAGGGTTACACAATCAGCTGGCGTGGACAATGCTTTATTTTTTATCTTAAAGGCAGAAGAATTTATTACTGCTTTTGCACCTTTTACGAGGTGGCCTCTGATAGAACCCTTGGAATCGTCCGGCTGTACTGTAGGATCTTTGAATTTTCCTGTACAATCTACAACGAGGTCAACATTGTAATCGCGCCATGGAATATCGACCGGGTTTCTCGCTTCTCGAAGGATGGTCACTGGGATCCCATCGATAACCAGTTTGCCCTTCTTTTCATCTTTGATTTCTATAAGACGTTCTGATTTTATTCCGTAAAGAAACCGATGAAGAAGGCCGTAGGTTGCATCCTTCTCTATCATCTGTGCAATCGACTGCAGGCCTGTACCAGATTCCCTTCCAAGATTAACGATGATTTCTTTAAAATACTTTCGACCGACGTGATGCCACAGTGTTAGCTTTCCAATTCTTCCGAGACTGTTGATTCCAAGAGTTGGTGGCCGATTTTCAAAAACCTTTGCCCTTGCCATGATGTCTTACCTCCTTGTCTCCGTGAACGGGAGAGTTGTAGTGGATTTGGGTATGTATTGGTTTTGATACGATGGAGATATTCTGTAAAACCCGAGCACGGCCCATTTGAATCTGATAAGCCATATCAATGTACTCGTCGATGACACTGTTCATCATCCTTTATTAAATGTGAATTTTATCACAAAACGTTATAAAAGTCAACTGTTTCAGTCATGCCCGGTTTTGCTGTATTCTATCCATTCTCACTGTTGTATGGGGTAAAGTTGTGATATAATTTTATCATTACTGTGAAGGGGAGGATGCAATGGCGTTCATTAGAGAGCCATCGGTAAGTGGCACATTTTACCCTGATAATCCAAAAATTCTCAAGAAAACCATAGACGATTATCTCCAAAATGTGATTTTTGAACCATCGAATAAAGAGGTCATCGGTCTTCTATCTCCCCATGCAGGATATATATACTCCGGTCAAGTAGCAGCCTATGGTTACAAGGCAATTATGGGCTCCCACTATGATACAGTGATCGTCATAGCTCCCAGCCATAGGAGCCATTTTGAAGGCAGCGCAACAATTGTAAAGGGAGGGTATCGCACCCCACTGGGGGTTGTTCAAATCGATGAAGAACTGGCCGGTGAGATAGTTAGCCTTAAAACGGTTGTTTGGCCTGATATAGATGCCCATAGGGATGAACATTCCCTCGAAGTTCAGGTTCCCTTTTTACAGGTGATACTGAAAAATTTTAGGTTGTTGCCTCTCATCTTAGGGTCTCAGGAGCCATCAGTGTTTGTGGCCCTTGTTGATACCCTGTATCGATCAATCAAAAAAACCAACAGAAAAGTTCTTGTTGTGGGCAGTACTGATTTGTCACATTATTACCCATATGCAGAAGCCGTCAGGTTAGATACAGTGGTGAAGCAACGTCTTCAATCCTATGACATAGAAGGACTCCAGGATGATTTTTACAAAGGGACATGTGAAGCATGTGGAACGGGCCCTATTTTGACCACCATGATGCTTTCAAAAAAACTTGGAGCTTCCTATGCTAAGGTTCTGAAATACGCAAACTCAGGTGATGTTTCCGGAGACAGGAGCGGTGTAGTTGGGTATATTTCATGCATTTTCACCATCAACAACCAGTGAGAAACGGAGAAATTATATTGAACCTTTCGAATGAAGAAAAGAAGAAGTTGAAAGACCTCGCACGGGATGCCATAGAATGTGCATTGTTCGGTAAGGAGCAATGTGAAATAGAACTATCGGAAAAATTAAAAGAAAAGGCAGGTGCATTTGTAACACTTAAAAGCAAAGGTGAGTTGAGAGGGTGTATCGGTCATATTAGCGCTTCCATGCCGCTTTCTGATGTGATTGAGAAGATGGCAATAGAGTCAGCGTTTCATGATCCTCGATTCTGTGCTCTACGAAAGGATGAATGGAAAGATATTGACATAGAGATATCGGTTATATCACCTATGCGTCAGATTAAAGATATAGAAGAGATTGAAGTCGGAGTTCATGGTCTATACATTGTAAGGGGAGGGTATTCTGGCCTTTTGCTCCCTCAGGTTGCAACAGAATATCATTGGGACAGAAAAACGTTTTTGGAATACACCTGTTACAAAGCAGGGCTTTCAAAAGATTCGTGGAAATCAAATGATGTTAAAATCTATATCTTTTCTGCTGAGGTGTTTTAATTTACTTGTTTGGCCTTTACAGAAAAGATTGCCATAGAAAGGATACGGGATGATCAATGGGAGTATGTTGATAGAAGATGCCGTGAGTAAGTACCCGGAAACCATCCCTGTTTTTGAGAAGTTTGGCTTTGGGTGTTTGGGGTGTCAAGCAGCTTTGTTTGAGAGCATAGAGCAGGGTGCGAAAGTCCACGGGATAAACGTGGAAGCTCTCATAACAAGCCTCAATAAAGCCATCGCGAAACGCTGTACCATAACTTGACTCTGAATTCTGTTTTCTGACAATACTCACATATGAAAATGTTTTTAGCTATAATTTTGGCTGCTGGAACTTCAAGCAGGCTGGGCTTCAATAAGCTGACCGTGTTTATAGATGGGGAATCAGTTATTCGGAGAAGCGTAACACCATTTCTCATGGCTGAAATTGACAGGATTTTGGTTGTGACGGGAAATGACAGCGAGAATGTTAAAGAGCAGCTTGAAGGATTACCAGTGAGCTTCATTTACAACCCTTGCTACAAGAAAGGGATGTCCAGTTCAATTAAAACGGTGACACCATTCCTTGAAGGCTCAGAAGCAGTTCTTTTTCATCTCGGAGATAAACCTTTTGTCTCATCTCACAGCATAAAGACTGTCCTTAATACCTTTAGAGCCGGGAAGGCTAAGATTGTCTTACCGCGTTTTGACGGAAAAACAGGACACCCTGTCATGATCAGCACTAAACTGCTCGAAGATGAAATCGGAAACCTGCATGGAGACAGGGGACTCAGGGAAGTTATAGAAAAATACAAGCAAGATGTGGTATTTATAGAAGGTGATACTGGAAACTTGTTTGACATAGACACTATCCAGGTATTGGACCAACTCCGTGAAAGAGGTTACACAATTGAAGAAAATAAGCGTTGAAAAAGCACTTGGGATGACACTTGCTCATGATATAACAGAAATAGTACCGGGAAAGAAAAAAGATGTGGCGTTTAGCAGGGGAAAAATTATTGAAAAGGGAGATATTGAGAGACTTCTTGATCTCGGTAAACGTTATCTCTATGTTTTTGAAGGCCCTGCAAAGGGAGTTCATGAAGATGATGCAAGCACCAGGATTGCGCAGGCCATCTTGGGGGAATATATGGAATATACCAGCCCTAAAGAAGGAAAAGTAACGATCAAAACTACCGAAAATGGCCTTTTTTATGTTAACGCACAGCATCTTTTCGCAATAAACAAGATTAAGAATGTGCTTTTGAGTACACTACCGAATCGTCATCTCGTCAAAAAGGGTGATATTATTGCAGCAACACGTATAATACCCCTTTACATTGATGAAAAATCGCTAAAACGGGTTGAAAAGATAGGGGAGGGGCGTGTTATCAGTGTAAGTCCGTTCAAATCGTTAAACATAGGTCTAGTCATTACGGGGAGTGAGGTGTATACCGGCAGAGTACAGGACGGCTCTTCACTTGTAGAAAATAAATTGAGGAACTATGGTTTGACAGTCGCGGGAAAGATAATTGTCCCTGATGAGATTTCTATGATAAAAGATGCTATTCTCAGCCTTTTCAATTCTGGGGTAGATCTTGTTCTAACTACTGCAGGTTTATCTGTGGACCCGGATGATGTCACAAAAGAAGGGATTGAGGCCACTGGAGCAGAAACCCTTTTTTATGGTACCCCTGTTTTCCCCGGTGCAATGTTTCTTGTTGCGCGGTTCAGAGGAAAATACATTCTTGGTGCACCAGCCTGTGTGTATTATAACAGGAATACAGTGCTTGATATAATCCTTACAAGACTGCTGGCTGGCGAGAGAATGCATAAAAATGATATGGTAAAACTCTCCTACGGTGGTTTGTGTTTGCAGTGTGATGAATGTCACTATCCGACATGTTTTTTTGGAAAGGGGTTATGATGAAGAACAGTTCGTCTTTTATAGTTCAGCATTCAGCGAAAAATAAAAAGAGAGAGAAAAAAATCCACGACCTCATAGTGGCTATTAAAGGGGCTGGAGAGATGGCAACCGGAATTGCCCACAGACTCTATGAGGCCAACATTAGACGCATTGTGATGACGGAAATACCTGAACCGATAACCGTCAGGAGGACAGTTGCTTTTTCCGAGGTAGTTTATGAGGGTGAGGTAATTGTTGAGGGTGTTCATGCAAAACGTGCAGTGAACGTCGATGAAGTAAACGATATTTGGCAGCATGATATGATTGCTGTTGTTGTTGACCCAAAATGCACTACCGTGAGTGTTCTCAAACCCGATATTGTCATTGACGCAATTATGGCAAAGAAAAATTTAGGAACAAAAAGGACCGAAGCCCCTTTTGTTATAGGTGTCGGACCTGGATTTATAGCACCAGATGATGTACACGCTGTGGTGGAAAGTAACAGAGGGCATAACCTTGGTAGGGTTTTTTATGATGGTGCAGCAGAACCTCACACAGGAGTGCCAGGGCCGACCATGGGCTACACATCGGAAAGGGTGTTAAGGTCGCCCCGGGCCGGACTTGTAAAACACGTGAAGGAACTTGGAGAGACCGTTAAAAAAGGTGAGCTCATCCTCTACGTCGATGACGTACCAGTCCGTGCAAGCATCGACGGGTTATTAAGAGGGCTCATCCGTGAAATAAACGTGATAGAGAATGAAAAGGTAGGGGATATTGATCCAAGAGGTGTTACGGAGTATTGTTTCACAATTACGGAGAAAGCAAGAGCCATAGGTGGAGGTGTTTTGGAAGCAATTCTCCACGAATTTAACAGACGGGCATAGAATGTTCAAGATGAGCATATACGATTGTGTGGTCAAATATCTTAACGAGGGGAAAAAGGGCATACTTGCCACAGTAGTGAGCAAAGAGGGGGCTGCTCCTAGAGAGGAAGGCGCCAAGATGCTTGTCGGAGAGGATGAAAAAACTTATGGCACAATTGGCGGGGGTGAGCTTGAAGCGAAGGTTATTCGTGAGGCCCTGGAATTGATGGAAAGCAGCAATGTAAAATTGTTCCACGCCAGAATGGACGCAAAGGCCGTGGAAGATGAGGGTATGCTCTGTGGCGGGAATGTTGACGTCCTTTTAGAACCAATACTTGAGCGGCACAAGATTGTTTACGAGAACATACAGGCATGCGAAAAAAAAGGGCGACGCGCTGTTGTTGTTACCAGATTCAGAAAAGCGATCCTCCAGAAAAGTCTCATTGATCATGACGGACGTATATGGGGTGATAGTTTAGAAAAAGAAGAAGTTACATCCCTCAGAGATTTTTGGAATGAACACAGAGTCCGCTTCATGAATGGCGATACAGTGATCGAGCCGTTATCGATCTTTTCCAACCTGTATATTTTTGGCGCTGGCCATGTTTCACAATTTTTATCTCAGGTTGCGAAATTGGTAGAATTCAATGTAACGGTTATCGATGACAGGAAAGACTTTGCAAACAAAGATAGGTTTCCCGAAGCTGATACCATAATTGTGGAAGACTTTAACAAGGTTTTTGATACCCTTGATCTGACAACAAATTCATACATAGTAATCGTGACCCGCGGACACAGTCATGATGCGCTTGTCCTTGAAAAATGCATTGAGAAACAGACATCTTATATTGGCATGATTGGCAGCAAAAGAAAGGTTCGCATGGTCCTCGAATATTTGAAAGAAAAAGGGGTTCGAAAAGAAATCCTGGAATCTATTTACGCGCCTATTGGCATTGACATCAACTCTGAAACGCCTCAGGAGATCGCTATTAGTATCGTAGCACAGCTCATAAAGGTGAGAGGATTGAGGAATTGACAAAAGACATTTTTTCCGAAAACCAAAAAGAACTTATCAAACCCCTTGAAGATAAAGGCCTTCCCATACCCTATGACCCACTGAAAAAGTATCTTTCAGAGGTGTCGAAATATCCAGTACTCACGAGGGAAGAAGAACTTGAGATATCTACAAAGGTGTTCAAAGAAAAGGACAGGTCTGCTGCACAGAAACTTGCAATTTCTAACCTGAAACTCGTTGTAAAGATTGCTCTTGAATACTACAACACGTATCTGAACATTCTAGACTTGATCCAGGAAGGTAATGTAGGGCTTCTCCATGCTGTGAAAAAATACAATCCATACAAGGGAACCAAATTTTCAACGTATGCCTCATTCTGGATACGGGCTTATATCCTGAAGTACATCATGGACTCGTGGAGCCTTGTTAAGGTAGGTACAACGCAGGGGCAAAGGAAACTCTTCTATCGGCTGAACAAGGAGAAGCAGAGACTGGAAGCCCAGGGGATATATCCTGCGCCAAAACTGCTCGCAAGCACTCTTGACGTGAAAGAAGAAGAAGTGGAAGAAATGCAAAAGAGGCTTACCTATACTGACATTTCTCTTGAAGCCCCTGTTCACGATGAGAGCGATGATACAATTATGGATATGATGAGGTCAGGTGAGAATGTTGAAGAGGTGGTTGCAGAAAAAGAAAAGAGTGATATTCTTGCCATGAAGGTGGCAGAGTTCAAAAAAACCTTAAATGACAAAGAAATTTTCATTTTTGAACAGCGTGTTATGGCTGAGGAGCCTCTGACCTTACAGGAAATAGGAGCTCGTTTTAGCATTTCCCGTGAGAGGGTGCGCCAGATTGAGAATCGTGTCTTGAAAAAATTTAAAGAGCGTTTTAAGGGAGAGATAGAAGATTTAGATTTCTAAAGTGCAAATATCTGGCTAATTTTTGCAATCACCAGATTCCAGTAGGAGCTAAAGAAAAGTATCCCAATAATTACGAAAAGAACACCGAGAAACTTCATTGAATACCTGACGACAGCGCTGTATTTTTTCAGCAAACCTAAAAGCTGATCAAAAATGAGGGCTGAGATTAAAAAAGGAATTGCAAGACCAAGAGAATAGAGACCAAGCAGGAAAATCCCCTCCCATATGCTTTCAGTTGTTGAGGCAATGATGAGGATTGATGAAAGAGCAGGTCCTACACACGGTGTCCAGCCGAGGGAGAATGTTATGCCAATGATGAAGGAGCCGAGAAGACCAACAGGTTTCTCCTGAAGGTGGAATACCCTTTCTCTGTTGAGAAGTGGTATTTTTACCACATCAAGGTAGTAAAGGCCCAAGATAATGAGAATAAAACCACCAACCCTCATGATATAGACCTGATAATTCGATAATAGCTTGCCTAGTGCGGATGATGAAATTCCGAGTATTATGAAGACGAATGAGAAACCAATAATGAACGACAGTGAATGGATAAGGACAATTTTCCTGTACTTCATTGATTGAAATTCTCTATAATCATCAAAAGTAATCCCACTTATGAAAATTAAATAGGAGGGGACGAGTGGAAGAATGCAGGGACTGAAAAAGGAGAGAATCCCTGAAATAAAAGCAACGATACCAGAAAAATCTGTCGACGAGAGCATGCCGGTTGAAACCATGGGTGCTATCATAGTGTGATTTTCATTGGGTTGTCAAATGAATTATGCTTCCATTGACATAGGGACCAATGCAATCCTTCTCATGATTGCGGAAATAACGAACACGGTCAAGGAAATCCATGATACTGCCGTTATCACACGTCTGGGAGAGGGGCTAAAACAGACCGGTGCTCTTTCATTTGAAGCAATGGAAAGAACGATAAATGCGTTGAGAGGCTTCAAGACAGTAATTGATAAAACCAGGGTTACGGGTATCTCCTGTGTAGGGACGGCAGCTTTACGGGAGGCGCGAAACAGTGCCATATTTATTGATCTTGTTAAGGAGCAACTTGCCTTTGAAATTCGTGTAATCAGCGAGCGTGAAGAGGCTTTTTATACCTACCTCTCAGTGCGTCAAAATTTTTTAGACTCAAAAGAAGACATTGTTATTATTGATATCGGTGGTGGAAGCACAGAAATCATTTACGGCAATAGAGAGAATTTTATCGATCATGTCTCTTTTCCTGTTGGAAGCGTTAAGCTTACCGAGATGTTCATAAAGCACGATCCACCTTCAGGCGATGAAATTCGATTGTTAATAGATTTTATCAGGTCCACCCTAAACTTTCCCCGCAAAAATCATGTAAGATCAGTCATTGGAACAGCAGGCACCATAACCAACCTTGGCAGTATCAGCAAGGGCCTTAAAGAATGGGACAAAAAACAGATACATGGATTGATACTGAGTAGTAAACGCATTGACGAAATGGCCCACCATCTAATTACAAAAACAATATCAGAGCGAAGTAGAATGGCAGGTATGGAAAAGGGACGTGAGGACATTATCCTTCAGGGGGTCTTACTTCTTAAGGAGATTATGAGCTATTTCGACGCAGAAGAATTAATTATAGACACCAATGGGGTACGTCACGGTATCCTGTGTGAGAGGTTTGCGTCTCTCAATGTCCAGTCAGAAACTGTCGAATAGGTCATCAATTTGGGTGTTCAAATTCTTTTTTTTTACTTGATCAATCTCTTTTGTGTTGACCAGGCAACCTCGTTGTTTTTACACCAAACCTGGATCATACCGTCTCTGTCAGTGCGAAGTAATGGAATGAAGAATGCATCATACCTTTTCAGCGTTTCATGGCTGGGTATACCGGGTATTCCTTTTCCAACACTTAAAACAGCCAATTTTGGCCGAACAGCAGCGATGAATTCTATGCAACTCGAGTGTTTGCTGCCATGGTGAGGAATTTTGAGTACATCTGCCCTAATATCATTTCCACTTATGACAAGTTTTTCTTCTATATTTGAGCCGATATCACCGGGCAGAAGAATGGTAAAGTCATTATACGTTAACTTTATTACAAGAGATGCATTATTAATGTCCTCCATTGAGGCCGCTGGGTCTGGGCTTAGAACCATAATGTGCAGACCGTTTTTCAGAAAAAATTTATCTCCCCCTTTCCATATTTTTAACAGAATCTTCTTCTCCTTCAGTAGCTTCATGAGATCAATAAATTTTTCCTGGGAGATGAAATAGTGTCCCGTGGAGAAGTTTTTGACTGTAAAATTACGAATTACAGTGGGTAAGCCACCCAAGTGATCACCATGAGGGTGGGTGTTGATGACATAATCAAGGGTTCGTATTTTTTTTGAGAGCAGAATAGGGGTTAATATATATTTCCCCGCATCGAAGTCACTTGAATGAAATCCTCCGCCATCGACAAGCATTCTCATACCATTTGGTCCCTCAATGAGAATTGCATCACCGTTCCCCACATCGATAAAATTGATACGTAAGTTATTATTGTATAGCTGTGAATAGGTGTAATATCCGTACCCCATTACCAATGGGAGAACAAAAAAAGCCATGAAGACATATACTATTTTTTTTCTGATGTGTAATAAGAAAAAGAAGAAAAAAAAGTAAAGGGCTATCTCAAAAAGATTTGGACGAATTATGGGATAAATATAGCCCCAGTCGAGAGCTTTAAGAATATTTGTTGTTAGTGCTATAATCCCTCCGGCAACACGGAGCAGGCAATCATTCCATGGCAGAGCGGTGCCGAGGAGGGTCAATGGCATAGCAACAACGCACATCAACGGAACAGCAACAAGGTTATGGATTAACGACAGGGGGTTTATACCATAAAAATGATACAAGACAATAGGAAGAGTTCCAAAGTTTGCAGCAAGAGTTACGCCTGCGGAAAGAAATAGCCATTTCAGCACCTTACTTCCAGTCTTGAAAAGAGGAAGTATGTGCTGGGAAAATAGGATAATAAATATGACACTTGCAAAGGTGAGCTGAAAAGATGCTGTAAAAATCGAATGGGGGTAGATGACAAGTATGACGAGCGCACTAAGGGCAACGGTGTTGAAAATACTTCTTCCTCGTCCGATGAATATAGATAGCATATAAATGGTGATCATAATGGTTGCCCTTATGGTTGGTATGCTTGAACCGGCAATAAGCATAAACAGAATAGCGAATGGGATTGTGATAAGGGCGGCATAACGTGTGTCATCTCCCCTTAAACTCAGTTTCCGAATACGCCCTATGAGGAACCGAGCTATGAAGAAGAAAAAAGCTGTTACTATCCCAATATTCGACCCCGAAATTGCGAGGATATGAGAAGTCCCTGTGCGGAGAAACAATTGTTTTGTTGCATCATCTAAGCCGGTGGTATCACCTATAGTAAGGGCTTTTAATATGCCTGGATTCTGTGCGCCTGAAACTTCAATTTTGCGTTTGAGGGTGTTTCTTATTCCATGAATTATATGGTTGCCCGGAGAAATGGAAATAATTTTACCCCTGAGTTCATATGATATGCCCTCAAGTTTTTTTAGCCATTTCCATGATAACAGATAGGGGTTGTTGAAAGTTGGGTGAATCTCTCTGAGTTCACCGAATACTTTGACGTTGTCATTGATATTGAACTGTTGTGTTGTTCTAAGTATCGTTTTCAAACCCGAAACTTCCATAGGGTTCGTAAGCCTTAATATTTTTGTGTTGGGTGATGATTCAATAATGAGACCTGAATACACCTCCTTAGCCTGGCCACTTGCATATATGGTTTGCGTAACTGTTACCACCCCAAGCGTTGACATGCCTGCAAACATAAAACAGATGAATATAAGAGGAACAGAGAAGAGACTATTTTTTTTGAAACAAAAAGGTATGAAGAACAGTAAGAGAACTGTCAGAGGTATTGTAATTTTTAAAGAGATTTCGTAAAGGGCATCGAGATAGATTCCGCAAGCGAAAAAGAAAACAGCAATTACAAACAAGCTTCCTGGATGCCTTTAAGATACGAAACAACGTTTTTACCAAGATCGGAGATGTAATAACCCCCTTCGAGTATGGTAAATGTGTGGGGGTTTGCCGAGGTTATCATCCGTGCAATTTCACAATAGTCATCGGTCAAAAGGATACCACCCCAATCATGAACGTAGGTGTCAAAGCCTGCAGAACAGCCAATAATGTCATAAGAGGTGGCATCGCTGAGGGCTGACTCAACCTTTTTGAGAAACTCTTCTCTCTGAAACGCATGGATATTACGGAACATGATCTGCGGATTGTCTTTGACAATATCTTCGGTTCCATTACCGTAGTGAAGATCGATATCAATGATAAGTGCATTACGGATTAAGCCTTTTGAGAGGAGAACATAGAGGGCTATAGCCATGTTATTGAAGAAGCAGAAGCCGCCATTGAAATTTCGACCAGCGTGGTGACCAGGAGGTCTGATCAGAGCAAAAGAAGGTTGCTTAAGGGCGATTTCAGCAGCCATGATGGCTCCCCCCGCTGCCCTACGAGCCACCGAATACACCTCTGCATCAATCTCAACCGAATTAATAAGCGATTCTGTATGGCAGAGGAGAAGGTCTGATCGGCTACACAAACTGGGTTCACAAAAATCGGCGATCTCTCGAATTGCAGACTGAATTATCCAGGCTCGCTCCGGATTTTCGCAATCTACTGTCCTATAACCAGTTAAGAAATCTTCACTATAAGGCACCGGAATCTTTTTCATCACTCCTTTAAACCACAAAGCTCTGCCAATGTCAAACATTCCTCATGAACAATTTGACGTATTGCTTGAACCATGATAGATGAAAAGCATGAGTCTTGGACATTTCATAGAGAAAATTCCTCTCTTTGCAGGGCTTGTCGATTCACAGATTGAATTACTCCTTGCCATTGTTGAGAAACATAAACATTTCCGTGGTAGGGTAATCTTTTCAGAAGGTGAGGAAGCTACCGGATTTTACGTTCTTCGCTCAGGACGAGTGAAGATATACAAACTCTCTTTGGAGGGTAAGGAGCAGATCCTACATATCTTTGGGCCCGGAGAACCTTTTGGAGAGGTGGCTGTGTTCGAAGGCAGACAGTTTCCAGCTTATGCAGAAACATTGGAGAAGAGCGAAACACTATTTTTTCCACGCAAGAAGTTTGTTGAGTTAATCATTAAAGACCCTTCAATGGCTATGAATATGCTTGCCATGCTTTCAAAGCGCCTCAGGTATTTCACGCAGCTCGTGGAAAATCTTTCCCTCAAGGAGGTGCCTCAAAGGCTTGCTGCATATCTACTTGTCCTCAGTAAAATTGGAGACAAAAACGATATGGTAGAACTTGATATTGCAAAAGGTCAACTTGCTAGCTTAATTGGGACGATCCCTGAAACATTATCACGGATTCTCAATAAAATGTCAGGCCAACGTATTATAGAAGTTGAAGGTAGACAAATAAAGCTTCTCGACAGAAAATCCCTTGAAAGTATCTCGCTAGGAGAAAAACTCTTGGTATAAAAATGATTCGACGGATTATCCAATCCTGTTTTTTCTTAATCTTTGCCTTTCCGGTCTGCCGTTTCCATGTTCCTTTCTTCTTCAACAAATTGAAGCATCTGGACTGCAGATACGAAAAGAGCTAATACAAGGGGTCCCATGATAAATCCTATAAATCCGAAGAGCTTTATACCCCCGAGTATGCTGAAAAAGATGGCGAGGGTGGGCATTTGCACCTTGCCTCTGATAATTAATGGCCTCAGGATATTGTCTACTGAACTTATTGCGACAATCCCTACAATGACAAGTATTATGGCCTTAAGAATCATCCCTTTAAAAAACAGATACACTGCCATAGGTCCCCAGACTATGAACGTTCCCAGAAGAGGTATAAAGGAAGCTACAAACATGGCAAGACCCCAGAGCACCGGAGAAGGGACGCTCAGAAGTGAGAAAGCAAGCCCACCAATGATAGCTTGAGCTATTGCTACGGTTACTCCACCGTATATTGTGGAGACGATAATCCCCCGAGTTTGTTTAATCAATCGTTCTCTTTGTTTTTGGGAAAAGGGTATATATTTTTTTAGTCCTTCGACAAATTCTGAACCTCCCTCGAGAAAGAAGAATATGGAAAGAATCATAAAAATAAAGTCTGTTATGGCCGAGGCAATGTTACCAATCCCACCTGTGATGCCCCCTACAAGACTTTTTCCAAAAAGCACAACATTCTCCATTATCTTTTTTTCAAATTCGATTTGAGATAAATGAAACATGGCAAGGATTTTATTAATTACCTTGCTTACAAATGGATGGTTCAGATATCTGCCGATTGGATCAAATTTGCCACTGGAAGCTTCATCAACTATTGATCGTATTTCCTGAGAAAGTAGATAGGAAAGATATGAAAATGGCCCTAGGAGAAGTATTAGTATGATTAATAGGGTAATAAAAGAAGCAAGGGGCCTCCATTTCACAAACCTCAGGACAAAGGTGAAGAAAGGATAAAAGACAATGGACAGCACGATAGCCCAAGCTAAAGGAGAAAGAAAAGGCTTGAAAATCTGATAACTTAAATAACCGAGAACAGCTACAAAAAAATAGAGCGCGATTGAATATAAACGATTAGCAGGCATAGACCTTGAGTATAAAAAACCCTAAAGTGTGTTCCTGATTATCGTTAGGCTTTGTGTTCAGCCGTTAATTTTTCCTTTTCTTTTTGATATGCATCTTTGCCTGCTTCTACAGCTGATGTTAACACTGTTTTTTGTTCTTCTACAAACTCTTTCCCTTTTTCCAGAACTGATGTAGCGCTTTCTTTAACCTTGTCTACCACAGTAGTTGCGCTGCCTTTAAACTTGTCCAGATAATCTTCTGCTTTCCCCTTTGCCTCTCCGGCATACTCTTTGATTATCTTCCTCGTTTCTGGTCCTGATTTTGGTGCGAGAAGCAGCGCTACGCCTGCCCCGACTAATCCTCCAAGAAAAAATGCGAGAAGGGTAGAACCTGCACTATATCCCCTTTCTTCTTCCGACATAGTTGACCTCCTTATAGTTTTTTATGTTTTGCCAACAAATTATTGAATAAGGCATTAAGGCCTGCACTGATCCCTGCTTTTAGGCCCATAACCCGAACTGAAGACGATGCTGCAATATTTTCAATGTAATTACTCGTTAACCTTATATTTTCACCAACGTCTCTCACTGAGCTCGAAAGAGTTTTTATGTCATCTGTAACAGTTTCGATGTTTTCTGCAATATGCCGGATGCTTCTCACTGTCCCAGGAAGTTCATCAAGGGTTGGTTTTAATGAGTCTTCTGACATGGTTATAAAACGTTCAAGCTTACGTGTTGCTTGCCGTACCTCCAAAAGAACATAAATCAGTACAACAACGAGTACAACGGATGCGATTGTAATAATGCTGAGCAAAATGATATTCATTATCATTGACCTCCCATAATATAAACATTGCAAACCCCCCTCTGCCATAGGTTTAAGAAAATATTCTACGAAACAATCGTAGCAGAGCATCCAAGGACTGTCAAGGACTATCAGGGTGTATTTTTTTGGCTTGCTTCAAGATTTTTTTGAACCCACGAACCTCTGTCCTCTTAATCCTGCATTGTTCTTGGTCTCTTGACAAGTGCGACCCCATGAAGCATACTTTACCGTCATGAAACGATATGTCATCCATAAGGAAGTAAGAGGTAGAATACCTCAAATTAAGTTCGAACAGGAACTCAACGAGGAACAACTTGCTGTCGTGATAACCGATAATGGACCGATACTTGTTATAGCAGGGGCAGGCAGCGGAAAGACAAGAGTTGTGACATACCGGGTTGCATATCTCCTGGATAGAGGTGTCTCTCCAAACGGCATCCTCCTTCTTACTTTTACCAATAAGGCTGCACGGGAAATGCTCCACAGGGTTGAACACCTAATGAAGATCGATACACGTTATATTTGGGGTGGTACTTTTCATCATATAGGTAACATGGTATTACGCCAGCATGCGGAGAAGGTTGGTCTTAAAAAAAATTTCACAATACTGGATAATGAGGATGCCAAAGACCTTATCGAAGTTGTTCTTAAAGATTCAAAGATCGACCGGAAAGAAAGGCGTTTTCCTAAAGGCGCAATCCTCAAAGAAATATTCAGTTACTCAGTGAATACCATGAAAGATATTGAAACGAGCACACAAGAGAGGGCACCGTTCTTTTATGATATTAAAGAGGAAATAGAACTCGTATCACAGAATTATAGGGAAAAAAAACACGCAATCAACGCAGTCGATTTTGACGACCTGCTTTTTTACTGGCACAAACTTCTTTCTGATTATGATGAATTGAGGAGACTCTACGCCCTGACATTCTCTCATATCCTGGTGGATGAGTACCAGGACACGAACAAAATTCAAGGTGAGATAGTTGATTTCATGGGGCTTATCAATAAAAACGTGATGGTGGTGGGTGATGATGCGCAGAGCATATATTCGTTCAGAGGAGCAAATTTTCAAAACATACTGGATTTCCCCAGTAAGTATCCTGAAACAAAGGTATTCAAGCTTGAAACCAATTACCGCAGTACGCCCGAAATTCTAAGCCTTGCCAACCATTCAATAGGCCAGAACACAAAACAATTTACCAAAGCCCTTAAAAGCATTAAAAAAAATGGTACTATTCCGGTTCTTGCACCTTTACGCGACGTGGTTCAGCAAGCAGAGTTTGTTGCACAAAGAGTTCTTGAACTGAGAGACGAAGGGATAGCTCTTGACAACATGGCAGTTCTTTACAGAGCACACTATCACTGTATGGAACTCCAGATGGAATTTACCAGGCGTGACATACCTTTTGAAATCAGAAGTGGGCTCAAATTTTTTGAACAGGCTCACATCAAAGATGTCATTGCATTCTTAAAGGTAATGGCAAATCCAAACGATGAGGTATCATGGAAAAGGGCCCTCAAGCTATTTCCCAAAATAGGCAATAGAACGGCCGAGCATATCTATGATTTTCTCCAAACCCTGAGTAACCCGTATGACGCTTTTATTTCTAAGAGAATTGCTGATAAATTTAAAAAAATTCACAAGGAAAGTATAGAAACTTGGTCTAGGTTATTCAGTGATCTTACAAAATTACAGGATCAGGAAGCACCTGGCGACATGATTTCTGCCGTATTAAATAATGGTTACATAGAATATCTCAAGTATAACTACCCAAACTATGATACAAGGCTTGAAGATATTGGACAACTCGTGAATTTTTCCACGAAGTATCAGTCCGTGGAAAGCTTTTTAAGCGAGCTTTCGCTTATGAGTGGCACAAGCGGTGAAGAGATTTTATCTGCAAACTATGAAGATGAAAGAGTAATTCTCAGTACGATACATCAGGCAAAAGGGCTTGAGTGGAAGATTGTATTCATCATATGGTGTGCAGAAGGGAGGTTTCCAAATCCAAGGGCTTTGGACGAGGGAGGTCTGGAGGAGGAGAGAAGGCTGTTTTACGTTGCAACCACACGGGCTATGGATGAGCTATACTTGTGTTATCCGCTCCTGGCGTTTGATAAACAGGTGGGGCATATCATCCTGAAACCCTCCCGTTTTGTCTCGGAGCTTCGATCAACTGATTATGAAGAATGGCAGATCGGGGATATGTATCAACCCTGAGCTGCCACCCATTGGTGTACAGATTAATAAATCTGTTAGTACCCCCGTCGCCTGATTTTCGATTGTTTTTCCTGAAAGCTGAATATGCTTAAGGAGTTCTAATTAATAAAAACCTTACGGTATCTTGCCATGTCTTCTAGAGCCTTTCCTGCACCGAGGACAACGGACAGCAAGGGATCATCAGCAACATAAACGTTTATCCCTGTTTCTTTTTCAATTCTATGGTCAAGACCACCCAGTAAAGCACCGCCACCAGTTAAAACCATACCTGATTCATTCAAGTCAGATGCAAATTCAGGCGGTAGTTTTTCAAGGGCTCTGCGTATGGCATCGATAATTGCTGAAACAGGTTCTTCTATAGCCTCCCGTATTTCTTCACTTGTGATCCTCAGATTTTTCGGAACACCGGTGAGAAGATCCTTGCCAACTACACTAAAAGCATTACCTCGGCCTTCTGCAGGGTAGACTGATGCCCCGTCAAGTTTGAGTCTTTCTGCGGCAATGGCTCCTATAGCAATCTGATGCTTCTTTTGGAGATACCTTACAATTGATTCGTCAACTTCATCACCTGCCACCCTCAAGGACTCACTGTAGGCAGTTGCAGCAAGGCTTATAATGGCCACCTCAGTTGTTCCTCCGCCGATGTCAACCACCATGTTGCCTCTAGGCAATTCAATGGGCATTTCCGAACCTATGGCTGCAGCCATAGGTTCTTCAACAAGATAGGTGTCCCTGATACCCACCTGAAAACAGGCATCAACAACTGCTTTTTTTTCGACCATGGTAATGCCTGAAGGCACACCCACAACCATTTTGGGTTTCTGTATTTTTCTATCTTTCCTCACAACGGTAAGAAAATATTTTATCATCGCCTTTGTAACATCAAAGTCCGCAATTACGCCATCCTTTAACGGGCGTATGGCACTGATATTCGGAGGTGTTCGTCCGATGTAGTCCTTTGCTTCTCTGCCAACGGCAATGACCTTACCAGATGTATTATCAATAGCCACTACTGAAGGTTCATTTAGGATAATACCTTCACCTTTCATGTAAATGAGTGTATTGGCAGTACCAAGGTCCATGGCAAAATGTGTGGAAAACAAGCCAAAAAGCTTTCTAAAGAAATCCATAACCCCTCCTTGTCATTAAGCAGATCTTATCCTTCTTTCCTTTGCGCGATCCAGAAGCTCCCAGAGGTTTTGACTATCATCAGGAAAATGAGATACCCCCACTTCCGTCAGGTTATTCTGGTCTATCTTGATGTCTTCGGAAATGTTCTTTGCAATAGTGTAATTCAGGATTTTTAATATGTTTCTTACGTCAAAGGCCTCTCTTTCTCTCAGTAGGATGTAAAAGCGGCCCCCCCCTTTCCGAGATATGAACGAACTGCTACCAGTACAATGGCGGATGATTTGAAAAACCTTCTGAAGGAGACCATTCGTGAATTCGTATCCCATGTTACGGTTATACATATCTATACCACCAAGTTTTACTGAAAGGAGAGAAAACCGTTCATTCTTTTTTATAGATCTCTCCACAAAGCCAAGAAAAGTGGTAAATTGAATAGATCCGGTAACAGGGTCAAAGTCTTTTACCTTTTCAAGATTTTCCCGCATCAACAACGAGGAGTAATAAAGGGAAAGGAGGATCGATATATTTCTGAGAGGTTCTATAGATTTTTCATGAAGAGGTCTGTCTGAGATAGACACAAAACCTATCACTCCTATAGGAACTTCGTTAGAAAAAAGGGGAAATCCGAAGAATTGTTTCGCTTTTATCGATTCACCGGAAAAAAAAAGGGCTTTTTCTTTAAGGAAGCCACTGTTGTAAGGGAGTAGGAGTTCTCTTTCTCCATCCAAAACAGTTGATGCTATGCTGTGTCCAGAGGGGCATACCTTCATCAAGTAGTCCTCGTCATTTACCCCCAAAATTTCTTTGATGAATAACTTCCCATTTTTTTCAATACCGGTAAAGCAAAGATCAGCACCTGAAAGGCTCAATAGTTCGACGAATATCTCTTTGATGGAAATGTGAGAAAGATTAAGATTGCGAAAAAGGCTCATAATTTTTCTTTCTATAATCAGTTCCTCAATAATGTCTTCGAAATCTTGGGTCTTCTTTCTCTTTTCAATCTCTTCACTAATAAGAGAGACGAAGCTGGCTAAGATTTTCTTTTCCTTGTCCGTAAATACCCATTTCTTCTTAGAATCAACGATGATTACACCCTTTCCCTCCATGGGGTATCCCATGAAAGATTTAATGCCCTCATCTACACCATAATAACCGAGCGCCTCAACATCTTTGTCAAAGTTTGGGATAATAAGCGGTTCATTATGCTTTATTACCCATCCAGGAAGGCTGTTTTCAATTGATACTGGCCTGGACTTATCAAAGCTGGGTGCGAATGAGATTGACGAAAGGCACTTTAAATGGTCAGATTCCCTGATAAAAAAAGCTACTGTAAATGCTTCGTAGATATTGAAAATAAGTTGAGAAAGTCTATCAATTGTACTCATCACGGAATTATGTCATCATTTTTTGAGTTATGTCAAGGTTGCTGCCCCATTCCTCAAAACCTATTCTGTCTTTAATATGGAATCTATGTAGAAGCCTGCACATGGAGCATGTCCCTCCATAACAGGGATATCCACATGTAGTACAATATGAAATATCTCTTTTCTTCTCTTCAATGCCCTTGATTGTTTTTAAGTAGCCCTTGATGAACTGGAGTTTAGTCCCCGGAGAAGTTTCTTCAAGATTGTTTAATATGTTTTTATATGTGAGTGATTTAGCGTTAATGGAAAATGGACATTCATCATGAATATAATCTATCCCTGAAATCAATGCATATGCCGCCATCTCTCGTTCAGAACAGAGGAAGAGGGGTTTTACCTTTCTGGATAGGTGTCCCTCATGACCGTCAAGGAATGGGCTTTTTTTCCACAGGTACTCTTCTTTCCAGTAAAGCAGATTACCAAGGAGTGCTGCAGCCTCATCATCGAGATTGTGACCCGTAATAAGTACATTATATCCATTGTCCATGCAAACCTTGTTTATTGCATATCGTTTTATCATACCACAAGCAGAGCATGGTACACGGCGCATCACTTTAGCAATTTCGTCGATGCCTTTTTCAAATATTTTTCGAATAGGGAACACAAAAAACTTTCGCTGTAAGCCTTCAGCTGTCTTTTTGATTTTTGCTAAAGATTCTTGGGAATATTCGCCGATGCCGAGATCTACGTAAACTCCGTCCGCCTTATAGCCGAGCTTGTTGAGGATATGCCAAACAGAGAGGCTATCTTTTCCTCCTGAGACAGCAACAATCGGTGTATCATTATTTCCGATCAGATTGTATTTTTGAATGGTATCAAAAACCCGTTTTTCTAAAAAGGAGATAAAATCTTGAGAGCACAGGGCTGTATTATACGACCGAAGACTAATGTGCGCATCTTGTCCGCAAACCCTGCACTTCATCCGCCAGATACGACCCTGATGAGCTTTACCCGGTCATCTCTTCCGAGCCGGTAATCTTCGGTAACCAGACGGTCATTTACGATAACAAGGTGAGTTTCCCGACTTAGCGAAAACTGCTTGAGCAGGCGCGAGACCTCCATAGATTTCTCAATTTCGTACGTATGTCCATCTAATTCTATTTTCATGGCTTTTACTTACCACAAGACTGCGATGAAGTAAAGGAAAGAGAATATGGTTAGAAGGACAAGAAAAGCGAGTTTCCATTGCTTCTCAGAGCAATATCCTGTTAACATATACCGGGTGCTTACAAATGGACGAGCAATGTCGGTTTTGCCAGATTATCAGGGGCGAGAGGAATGCTGATTTTGTCTACGAGGATGATACGCTTGTTATATTTAAAGATGCATACCCTGCTGCGCCGGTCCATCTTCTGATTGTTCCTCGGAAACATATAAGGAGTGTCAATGATCTGCAAGAGGAAGATCAGTCAATCATAGGGAAAATGGTTTTTAAAGCAAGAGATATTGCTCGCAGTCAAGGTATTGCTGATTCAGGCTACAAAATCCACATCAACACCGAACGGGGAGGGGGTCAGGTTATCTTTCACCTTCATATGCATCTCTTCGGTGGCTGGAAAGATAAACCACCCCATGTAAAGCCAATGACAGCAAACAGTGATCAATGATCTGCTTTCCCCATTTTTCACTTCTCACTTTTCGTTTGTTTCATATGGATTGCCAGCCAGATTGTCTTCTTAATTCTATCAGTCCATTCAACCCGATGTTTTATGTGAGCGGGGATAAAGAGGTAATCCCCGGGTTTTAGCGAAAAAGGGGTCCTATCGCCATCGAATAGAATATCAGCACTACCCTGAAGCAAGACTACCCACTCGTCCCAGTCCTGATCATACCATTCGTTTAAAGGGGTTGAGTGGCTTTCAGATATGATTCGTTCGATCTTGAGGTGGTTGTTCTCGACAAGGGTTTCAAAAATTTCTGCCCTGCACCTGTCAGGTATATTTTCGAAAAGGTTCCCTGTGTTCATAAGCTCAATTTACCTTATCACATGCCTGGATCTAATACAATGTCGAAAGGATGGACAGCATTGCATTCGGCAATTCAATGCTTATATTTTCCAATATAACAAGCGATCAGCAATTTGAAAGAGTTTTGATTTGCTGTTCTAAAACAGCTAAACATCACCTGACAAGTGAATTAAATTTGGATTTAAGTTGAAAGCTGGTCGACATGTACTGATCTTCAAAGTTATGAGGTGATAGAATGAACTGGGAAAAGTTGACAATTAAAGCTCAAGAGGTAATCTCAGAGGCACAGAAAAAAGCAGAGGCGTCCCATCATCAGGGGATTGACAACGAACATCTTCTTTATGCCTTGGTGACACAAAAGGATGGCATTGTCAGACCTATACTAGACAAACTTGGTGCCAATTCTGGAGCAATATTGCAAGACCTCGAAAAAGAACTTAAAAATATACCTGCTGTCCATGGGGCAGCACAGGTTTATATAACCCCAAGGATGAAGCAGACTCTCGATACGGCTTTTATCGAGGCAGAGAGATTGAAGGATGAATACATAAGTACGGAGCATCTGCTTATTGGTGTCACAGATACAGGTAATGGAGCAGCAGGGAGAATACTTCAAGGACAAGGGGTTACTAAGGACCGGATCTACTCAGTACTCAAAGATATCCGGGGCGCACAGAGGGTTACAGACCAGGCGCCTGAAGAGAAATACCAGGCACTTCAGAAGTACTGCAGGGATTTGACAGAAGAGGCCCGAAAGGGCAAACTCGATCCTGTTATCGGAAGGGACGAAGAGGTGAGAAGGGTTATGCAGGTCCTGTCGAGGAGGACCAAAAATAATCCTGTTGTCATTGGTGAGCCAGGTGTTGGTAAGACGGCTATTGTAGAAGGGCTTGCTCAGCGAATTGTGAGTGGTGATATTCCTGAGACGTTGAAAAACAAAAAGGTTCTTTCCCTTGACCTCGGAGCAATGCTTGCAGGGGCAAAATATCGAGGAGAATTCGAAGACAGGCTCAAAGCAGTCCTCAAAGAAATAGACGAGGCTGCAGGAGCTATAATACTCTTCATCGATGAGCTTCACACCATCGTAGGTGCAGGCAGTGCCCAGGGTGCAATCGATGCATCGAATATGCTCAAGCCTGCCCTTGCACGAGGTGAGCTCCGTTGTATAGGAGCAACAACCCTGGATGAATATAGAAAATACGTAGAAAAGGATGCAGCACTGGAAAGAAGGTTCCAACCTGTCTATGTCGGTGAGCCTTCAGTTGAGGAGACGATTGCTATACTAAGAGGTCTTAAAGAGAAATATGAGCTTCACCACGGCGTAAGAATCAAAGACTCTGCCCTTATTGCAGCTGCCACCCTGTCACATCGCTATATTACAGATAGATTCCTGCCTGACAAGGCCATCGATCTTATAGATGAATCTGCCTCGCGCCTCAGGATGGAAATAGACAGTGTTCCAACAGAGATTGATGAGATTGAGCGAAGAGTTATCCAGGTACAGATCGAAATTGAGGCAATGAAAAAGGAGAAAGATGCAGCGTCCCTCGAACGAAAGAGGAAATTAGAGGAAGATTTGAAAGAAATGCAGCGCGATGTTTATGAAAGGCGCCAACATTGGGAAAAGGAAAAAGCGCTCATCATGGGCATTGGCGAGATAAAAGAAAAGATTGATCATGCGAAAACAGAGGCAGACGAGGTTGAGCGAAAAGGTGATTTCGGTCGCGTGGCAGAAATTCGCTATGGCATTATTTCCGGCCTTGAAAAAGAATTACAGGAGAAAAACAGGCAGCTCTTGGAGCTCCAAAAGGGTCGGAAGATGCTGAAAGAGGAAGTAGACGAGGAAGATATAGCGAGAGTAGTGTCGAAGTGGACTGGGATTCCTGTTTCAAAGATGCTTGAAGGTGATATGGAAAAGCTGGTCAAGATGGAGGAAAGACTTCACAATCGTGTGATAAGTCAGGATGAAGCTATTGAGGCTGTTGCAAATACCATTCGACGGGCCAGGGCAGGACTCCAGGACCCCAATAGGCCCCTTGGTTCGTTTCTCTTCCTGGGCCCAACCGGCGTAGGCAAGACAGAACTGGCGAAGGCATTGGCTGAATTTCTCTTTGATGACGAACAGGCGATCGTTCGGATAGACATGAGTGAGTTCATGGAAAAACATTCTGTATCCCGACTCATAGGTGCTCCTCCTGGCTATGTTGGATATGAAGAGGGCGGGTACTTAACTGAAGCAGTTAGAAGAAGACCTTACTCGATCATCCTTATGGACGAAGTAGAAAAGGCCCATCCTGAAGTGTTCAATGTACTTCTCCAGATACTTGACGACGGTCGACTAACGGATGGGCAGGGCAGGACAGTTGATTTTAAGAACTCTGTTATAATTATGACCTCCAACCTGGGAAGTCAATGGATAACAGATCTCGGAGGAGAGGATTATGATGAGATGAAGCGCAGGGTCATGGAGGCTGTGAAAAGCCATTTCAAGCCTGAATTCCTGAACCGAATCGATGAGCTGATCATTTTCAAGAGCCTCTCTGTTGAAGATATCAAGAAAATAGCAGATTTGCAACTCGCCTATCTGGTCAAGAGAGTTGCAGAGAGAGATATAGAGATCTCATTTACCGACAAGTTGAAAGAAATGGTGGCTAAAGAAGGCTATGATGCAGTGTATGGCGCACGGCCGCTAAAACGGCTTATCCAGAAAAAGATACAAGATCCTCTGGCATTGTTGATACTCAAGGGCGATGTTCAGGAAGGGGACAAACTCAAGGTCAACATTGATACCAAAGGAAATGTAACTTTTAAGTAACTGTTAAACGGGTGACTGGAAGGGCAATTTCCGGTCACCCGTTTAACTTGATGCTTCGTGGTCAGAAACCCTGTGATAAATCAATTTCGCTTGACAATCAATATGGTTACTGCTATAAATTGCATCTACAATAGGCGCGTAGCTCAGTGGGAGAGCGCTACCTTGACGCGGTAGAGGTCGCCGGTTCAATACCGACCGCGCCTACCATTAAAATCAAAAAGCTTCTACCAACAATCTATTGACTTTATTTCTCCCATAAAGATTCCTGAACGCCCCGAAGATTTTCTTTCAAAGAATTTTTGTGTGATTCCTGCCTTTTTTTCGTATCAGAAGTTTTACCATCTGGTCTTGTCCTGGTGTGTGGATATTTATGCATAATTTCCCGACTTTTATTAACTGCTCTTTTTGCCCAAAGAGGATTATTTTTTAGCATCCACTCCAAAACGCTATTTAATGCCTGATCAACTGACGGATCGTCGTGGCGAATTTTTTTTAGATGTGCTATAGCCATCTCAGCACAGGCAATCGCACCGGGTTTCTGAAGATTCTCCTTTGCTTCCGGTTGAGAGGTGGTGCTCTCTTTCAATTTCTTGTATGCAGTGCCAATCTTGACTGCACCGTGTCTGAGTTGCTCTTTGACCTCCTCAGGGGCTTCCTTAACAATTACCTCAATTCGTGCCATAGTTCCCGAGGAGACCCCAATATCTTTCGCCATCTCCTCGCGGGTGCTATGTGATTGCAACTTCCTGTCCACAATGGACAGAAGGTCGGTCCGTCTTCCCTGCTGCTTCTTGCCTTTTTTGAGGAGAATATCTTTTTTCTTAAGAACGAGTTCACCTTTCTGGTAGTCAGTTATGTTCCTTCTGCCAAGTTGGTTATTGATTATCCATACCAGCGCATCTTGTTCTGTGTCGAGGACTATCTCTTCGGTATCATAGTGGAGCCCATGTTTCTCACATATTCCATATCGATTATGGCCGTCTATGATGAATCCCTTCCAGGTTATAATAGCATCACGACACCCATCCTCGAGGATACTCCTCTCAAGTAGTGAATATTCCTCTGGTGTCAAGGGAGGTATAATAGTCCTAAATGATTCCTTTATTTTTAATGTCTTTGTTGTTACGACGTCTTTCTCCATTCCGGCCTCCCATCTATCCATTCAGATCTTCAACGTTGTTGTATTTATTTTTTGAAGTAGTTTCTCAATAATCCATTCTGCATAACAAGAATAATTAAAAATTTTGTTTTGTGAGATGGATTTTACAAAGTCTGTATTTACCAGTCAAGCCCAGTGAGAGAAGTAAATTATGTTGGACGAATATTATTATGTGTTTTGTACGAGAAGAAATTAAATTTTGTAAAATCATTACAAAAATAGAGAGTTCTTATCCGGAAAACTCATTGTTCCCGATAGACAATTAACCTCTTTTATCTTCCATACTATCATATCCTTTGGCCAGTTTTGCTCAGAAATTCATTTCTTGTTTGTTCACAAACAAAATCGTAATAACGATGGTTACCGTTCTGAGCTAACCTGCTGTAATGTAATGAGGCTCAATATTAAAAAACAATTCTACGCCTCATATATGCAGAATTACACCTGGGCTAAATAAACAAGACAACCTATTGTTTATAAGTTTATACAAAAGTTTTGTCTGTTCATTCTCTGCTATCCTTGTCTTCATGTATGTACTGGAGAAAGATGTCATCAGCCAATTTTAGCCTTGGAGCAATCTCTCGTGCTATATTTGTCATCAGCAACGAAAACAAATCAATATCATCGTGCCCAATCTTAAAGAGGGATTGCCTTGACAGTACCATAATTCCATTGTTTTCTGCTGCTACAGCCGTTACCATATGGGGTTGCACAGCCATTAAAGCAGCAATGCCAAAGGATCCACCCGCCTTTACCGTTTCTTTTTGAAATTTTATATCCTGATCAGAAGCTATGAAAACAATCTTTCCAATTTTTACTATATAAACATGTGTGGGTTGGTCCCCTTACGAAAAATGTATTCACCTTTCCTGAAAAAACCGACCTCTAACTGCTTATAGATTTTTTCCTGTTGATTATTCACAACCCTCTCCAAATAGAAACCTTAGACAATATAGTCTCCACAGACTCAACGTCTTTAAGTGGGTTGTATGTTTTCTAAATATGCCATCAGAATATCACAGCCCATCGTTACCAACAACATACCTTAGCGCCAAAGAAAAAAATGTACTGATAAACAGAACAAGGCTGCAAACCAGTTTTGTAATTTGAGATGTTTAACCTTTTTTCCATATCCTTGTTTAATTCCATTGGCGAGATAAATGTTTGTCAAAACAAATTCACAATTTTTCATAATCCACATCTTTACCCCTTCACATTATCTTCTTATATTTATATCTGAGCCAAAAACAGGAGGAATATAATGAAAAAAGGAAGAAACACGGCCGAGATTATTGGCAGTGACGACGAATTTGACGACATAGAATTGTTAGAGAATGAAAGCCAGGAAAGAATACTGATTCTTAAGGCATCCCCGAGACCGAGGAGAATACAGCTTATGGCACAGGGTGCAAGGGAAATAAGGTGTGTTTACTGTAACCAGATTAAGCCTTTGTCCGGGGCCGAGGAATGTGAAAATGGGTGGTTCTGCGAAGATTGTGCACCTTTATTTAATGCAGAACTAAGGAAAGGCGAAACGCCAGACGACCCATTGGTTGAGTAAGGCATCCAATATATTCAATAATTCCAAGTGAATAAAGCAAACATTGGCTGCACCTTTATGTTTATTCATAACTCTGGATAGATAGGGAGTTTGAACTGTTTTAGGTTCAAAGGGCTAATAGGATTCTTACACAGACAGATGATATAGAATAGTCGTTTGCTGTAAGAAGTTAAGCATGACAGAAAGTTGCCTAGTTGTTGCGGATCCTTCATTTTGTAGAAAAGTGCATGAGAAATGGGAACGTGAGAATATAAAAAGAATTGAATTCATCTGAATTCATCTTTAATTAGGTAATACAGACAATAAAGGCAGATAGCGCGAAGCAGACACACGCAACTCATCCAAGAACCACTCCATGAATACCAGGTGATAGGATAGAGTTAGTAACAATATTTAGAGAAAGTATTTTGAAGGCAAGGATATTACCTTGTTCTTCCATAACTGACCCAATGGGTATATACCAAAGGCATTAATAGCAACAAAACAAAAAACCCGTATAATAATAAAAACTTCCCATACGATCCGGAAGAACAAGAATACTTCAATCTCCAAGTCCAATATTCGGTATTTCTTAAGGTATCATCAACAGCACTCGATAATCTAAATATTAAACGGGGCGATCAAAGTATTATAGAGCGGTGTTGATGGAGCACAGTGTCACGTTGATAAGAATCATTTCAAGATTGAAGGATTTCTTGTGGGATTCAGTTTAAAAAACCTTCGCTTCAATGCGTATAACATGTTCTTAGATAAGAAAAACATGGTTGTGCCAGAAAGTTTCGAAGAAATAACCGAGGCTATGGCAGAAAAACTGGCACATCAGATTCCGGTGCTTCTTAGAAGTATTGACATTCTGCAGAAAAATAAGATACCTCCGCAATCTCTTAAACTTGAAACGGAGAAATGGATAGACAGAACAAGTAAAGAATTAATAGAGCTTAAGGAAACTGTTATTAAGCGCAAACACTCATACATTGAAACATTATCTGAGAATGAGCAGATGCGCCTTGCAGAACGCCACCCTGTGTGGATGAATGGTTTTAACTTATACCTGGAACAGATCCAAGATTTGATGGCCATTCAAAGGGATGAAAAGACCATCATACAGTGCATTCTGAAGGCAGACATCTTGAGATCGTTGAAAATTTATTACTATGCCACAGATGGTGACGTATTGACTATCAATTCACTCAGTAGTTTCAAATATACAACTTGTGGAACTTCAGCACCATGGGAGGCCAATGTTGTACAAAGCGGTATCGCCGATCGTCCAAAAAGTAGATTTATCTTTCTGCCTACACCCGAAGGACACGCACAATGGATATTCATAGGGAATAGATGGTGGATTGATAATAACAGGTTGTGGCTGGATTTCGGAAAATGTAATAGCGACGAAGACATCGACTGAACCAAGTTCAGTTATTTAGAAATAGTCTCTATTGCTCAGTACATATTCAATTAATACGAATAATCATTTTTAAATGGGTGCCTTTACCAACCTCTGAAATAATCCTAAAAGTGTCTGAAAAGTTCTTTATATTAGCCAGACCCATGCCAGCACCGAAACCCATTTGTCTGATTTTGTCCGTTGCTGTTGAATAACCTTCCTTCATGGCTAGCTCTATATCCGGTATGCCTTGACCCTCATCTATAGCATCTATAATCAAAAATTTTGGCGTCACTCTAAGCAAAATCTTGCCTCGTTCTGCATATGAACAGATATTGATTTCTGCCTCATACGTGACCACAGAAGCTCGTCTCACTATTTCGTTAGAGAGACGCATTTTTTGCAGTAAGGCTTTAACCTTGCTGGATATGTGTCCAGCGTTTTCAAAAGACTTCCCCTGTACGGGAAAAGACTTCTTAAAGTTAGTACCTTCATAAGAAGTCACGTTTTTCGCTAACCTTTTCTAAACAGCCAACGATTCCTTTTGTGTAAAGCCTACCAGCGGTTTCAAAAAGGATATATTTTGTTGACAGAATTGGGATTTGCAGTTCTTCGGCAAGCTGTATCGTTTCAGGTAAAGGACGTTTTCCACGGACTATAATAATGGCAGCAATATCGAGTACATCAGAAGTCCGAACAATCTGGGGATTCGTAAGGCCGGTGAGTAGAAGGCTTCCTGATTTGGCAAAAGCCAAGACATCGCTCATTAAATCAGCGCCAAATGCTGTTCTTACCTCCATTTCCAACTGATCATGACCAACAAAAACTTCTGCATCAAGTATTTCTTTGACTTCTTTTAGCGTCACAGCACTCTCCTTTTAAATAGCATAAAGCAAAATTGACTTTATAATCAACTCTTAAATGTATAACCGTATTTGGCAAAGATTGGTGCAATTGTATAATTTTCTGTTTGATTGGGCTTTTCATAAAGAATTTCCTAACTCAAAGCAGGTATGGAAGAGGGGCCTTTTATTTTTTGGGGTCAGGATCACGTAATTTTTTTGAGATATTCTAATATTTATTTTTAACGTTTATTTGTCGATAGGAATGTGATGCCTTCAATATAAGCTTCAGTAGTTGACAACTTGTTCGGGTGGGGGTGTAATATATAATATTGCAACACCTGCATGTTTGAAGAGCGCACTAAGCTGAGGACGCATGACATGGTGTGAAAGATTTGCATTTGTATTGATTGTTGTGACAGTTGACTACTTTGTCTTCAGGTACTCTTTCATCTTTTTATTGTGTCCCATGTTTTACTTTCGGCGCCGCTAAAAATAACCCTGCTGAATATAGAAGAATCGATTGAGTATGGCCTTATCATCAGAATTTTATATTATCAAATTTGACGTTTTTGGAGATTTTACTAAAGCAAGGAGGATCCCTGAAAAAAACTGTGTCTATTGTGCAAATCGGTCAAAAAAACAGAGAAATAGAGTTACGTAAGCTCAGAATGTTTCTTGCAACACAAGATACTGAAACAATAAGAATTAAAATTGATCCAAAAGTTGATGGCTTGAGACTATATTGTTGTTGAGCCGGAAAAATAAATTGGTGTCAATACAACATTTACGATCAAGTTATTCGTAAGGCCTTGATATTCCGGCAGTCAATGAGACAGGTTTTGAATATTTGAAAACTTTTTGTATGGGTTAAAATCGGTCCATCAAAAAAATCGCCGTACCACACACGGTAATTGTCAAACACATAAATACCTTAAGCTCAAGTTTGGAAGTTATGCAGTTAAGAAGCTGATTCAAAAACTTCTTTTTATCACTTGAGCAAATAAATATAAAACGTATCATTTCTCAACACTCAAGGCTCGAGCGTATGGCTTCTTTCAATAGCAGCAGGAAAATTTTCCAATCGTCCTGTTCCTCTGACTCCTTATTTGTGTATGTTGTGCTCTGATATGCAGCGCGACTGTGTTCAAAGCACGTATTTGACCGAAGATTCTAACGGTGAAGCCCTTACCATCAACACGAGTACGTTATGTGCTTCGTTAATTGTGATTATTCATGCAAGCAAACCCTTGTTGCCCTGCGTGGACAGCAGGATAGCATGAGGCCCCCTGCATAGACTATGCAAAATTCAGCAGGGATTCATATGGGGCAACACGACTATCAGAGAGAGTCTCCAATCAAATTGTCAGCTAGGTATCCATATAGAGGATGGCGATCTCACAATCCTCCGGTTGAGCGATGAAGCTAAAACTGCCTTTCAGTCTAATAGCTGAAAACTGTTTTAAGAAAAACAGATTTTTTCACGATAAAAAAAATAAGCGTAAATACAGATTGGATTCTTGAAGCAGAATCCTCATGAGGAGCTACTATGAGATTAAATCCTATTGGAACAATAAAATCCATTAGAAAGGCATCGAATCTTACAATAAGCAAGCGCCTTGCTTTTGGCTTTGGTGTAATTCTTGCGTTAATGATTATTCTTACCATTACAGGCATCTGGAGCTTAAGCGGTATAAACAGCAAAATTGAACAAATTACCAGGGTTAATAACGCAAAAATTGAACTGGCATATGCTATTCAAAATTCGATTAGTGCTATCGATAAGAGTGTTCTCACGATCGTGCTGTCAAACGATGAGGCAATGACGAAAACAGAACAGCAAAAGATAGAAGCCGCGCGTACAATCTACCAAACATCAATTACAGCACTCGAAAAATTGGAAACCATGGCAAAAGGTAAGGAAATTATTCAAGAGTTGAAACAAAACGCTGAAATCGCTAAGAATGCAAACGACCGGGCACTCGAAACAGCAGCATCAGGTAATACGCAAACTGCTATCACTACCATTACCGGGACCCTACAAATAAGCAATATCCTGGCTAATGCATGCAATGATCTTGTGCGATATCAACAGGAACAAACCAGTTTGGGTGCAAAAAATGCTCAGGCAACATACATAAGAGCTCGATTCCTTCTTTTGATAATTGGAGCAATCGTTTTTGCATTTACGGTTTTTCTTGCCATTGGTCTTGCCAGGAGTATCACAAAACCACTTGGCTACGGTGCGTACATTGCACACAGAATTGCAGACGGCGATTTAACAGCCCGTATAGAGAACTTGAGGGGAGACGAGACGGGCCAACTTCTCGCGGCAATGCAGAACATGGTGGAAAATCTTCAACGTATAATTGGAGAAGTCAAGGCTGCTGCATCAAATATGGCATCTGCAAGCCAGCAGCTAAACACAAATTCTGAACTGATGTCAAAAGGTGCGGGGGAACAGGCGAGCAGAGCATTACAGGTGGCAAGTGCATCAGAAGAGATGTCCCAAACAATTCTCGATGTTGCAAGAAACACGTCGAGCATTGAAATGTCTTCAACCGAAACAGCAAAACTCGCACGAAATGGAGAAAAAGTGGTTGATAGTTCAGTGCACAAGGTCAAGGCGATATCAGAAACAATTGAGGCATCTGCAAAATTGATCAAATCCCTTGGAGATCGTTCCAACCAAATAGGTCAAATAATCAGTGTAATTAATGAAATTGCTGATCAAACCAATCTGCTTGCTCTAAACGCAGCTATAGAAGCAGCAAGAGCAGGAGAAGCAGGGAGAGGATTTGCCGTTGTTGCGGACGAAGTGAAAAAACTGGCTGTAAGAACCAGCAATTCCACTTCTGAGATAAGCTCTATGATAACATCGATGCAGAAAGAGGTTCATGAAGTTGTGGCTTCTATGGAAACCATAACGCGTGAGGTAACGGCAGGCGTGGAACTCTCGACTCAGGCAGGGGATGTTTTGAGGAACATAGTAGGGAGCGTCGACCAACTCCATGTAATGGTGCAGCAGATTGCGTCAGCTTCTGAAGAGATGGCTTCCACCTCTGAGCAGATAAGCAAGGATATAGAAACAATTGCTACCGTATCCAAAGAAACATCTGGAAATTCCGAGGACATTACAAAAGCATCTCTTGAACTTGCAGAATTATCTGTGAATCTTGAACGGGCTGTAGCAGGGTTTAACGTGTAAATATTGATAATTGTGGCTGCAATGGCCATTCAAAGGGTTGATGCCATCCTGAACGTTTGGGTAACGTCACATGGAACGGCGGCACCAACATCAAGCTTTCTCTTTGTTGCTACTGTTCCTCTGTGAAGGCCCAATCCTTTTTATTATTGCAAACCCCATCCCCGGTCCCATTTAACTCATCCTGTGACTGAACGTAAAAGGCCCGTGCTTATACTGTATACCAAATCCGATTCCATTATCTTTCACGAAATAAAGTGCTCGCATGTTCGTCCAATACGTCTTATTTCAATCGTTCTTTCGGTTTTTTGGCTCAAAAATTAAAAGCTTTCGAAAGGTGATTCACAAACTTTTATTACATCATACATACGGTACCCATACAAGGGGCGAGGCCACTAACAATAACCTCCCATTCAGGATAAACCGTTCCTAGCTCCTCTACAACAGATTTCACGAGACTTTCTGTCTATTGCCATAAGTTCCTGCCTTAGTGCGCGAATGCTAAAATTTGAGTGAGCCAACAAATCTTCTGTGAGTTGCTCTATTTTGTGGAACTGTCTTAAACAATCCCCATCTGATGTGAGAACCTATCATAAAGCATAACCTTGTAACTCCTAATAATCCTCTCTCGTAAAACGTTTTTTAGCGTATATAGGTTACGTCAATCATGGGAAACTGTTGGGTTGAAAATCTTCAGTTCATTCTTGGCTTTTCTCAGGTTGATGATTTTCTGAATCAGTTCCTTGTTCTGATTAATAATTTCCTGCTCAGCAGTTTTTATTGGAGAGATATCATGAAAGGCTGCCAGAGTAGCGGGTTTGCCCTTTCTCTTTGGTGTACGTTGCAACCGTAGTTCGCAATATCCGTATTTCTCCGTCAGCTCTTTTGATCCTGTCAAAGATATCAGCAAAAAATTCTCCCTGGTGCCTTGCCAGAAACCTCTCTTATTGTCTTTCTTGTCATGTAGAACGACGAACTGATCAAACGGGTGTCGTACGACCTCAGGAACTCCCTAAAGTCTGCGAATTGCAAGAAAGGTTTTATTTACAAAAACCCTCGCAGTACTGACAGTAATAGCTATACGATCTGCAATGTTTTCATTTATCGTCCGATGCAGATCTTCATTTTCAAATAAGACTTTTTAACTTTACCGCATGTATCACTTTCTCCCTGGAGGGCGGCAACACTGTTCCTAAGGATCATTATTGATGGGAGTAGCTGGTGATTTGTGACCACCGTTCTTTTTCATCAAACCTTCTTGG
>Ga0255341_1000342_pt1 | contig 80826 bp, 69 predicted proteins | sample wastewater_treat_8_FD_192418 | JGI IMG/M metagenome (GOLD analysis project Ga0255341, IMG submission 192418) | Wastewater microbial communities from Lulu Island WWTP, Vancouver, Canada - plant12 | ecosystem: Engineered > WWTP > Wastewater > Unclassified | place: Canada: Vancouver, British... | reverse complement strand
AAGCAGGCTCCAACCTTATGGGACCTTGCTCAGATGGTAAAAGATGATATTTTAAAATTCAAAGAAGAAAAAAAGCTCTCCCGCATGGTGATGATCTGGTGTGCCAGCACAGAGATATATCAGGAGATGATCCCTGGCGTTCATGATACTTTAGCAAACTTTGAAAAAGCTCTAAAAGAAAATCATCCAAAAATTGCGCCAAGCATGATCTATGCTTATGCAGCACTTGACCTTGGAATACCCTATGCAAATGGTGCACCGAACCTCTGCAATGATATCCCAGCTCTGTGGGAACTGGCTGATCTCAGAAAAGTTCCAATGGGAGGCAAAGACTTCAAAAGCGGTCAGACTTTCATGAAGACCCTTCTTGCCCCTGGTCTTAAATCCAGAATGCTTGGAATGAAGGGATGGTATTCAACAAACATCCTTGGCAACAGAGATGGAGAGGTTTTGGATGATCCAGACTCCTTTAAAACAAAGGAAGTAAGCAAGCTCTCTGTTCTTGAACAAATCTTACAACCTGAGGAATATCCAGAGCTTTACAAGGATTTTTACCACAAGGTTACAATCAACTACTACCCTCCAAGGGGAGACAACAAAGAGGGCTGGGACAATATAGATATTTTTGGCTGGCTTGGATACCCAATGCAAATTAAGGTTAACTTTTTGTGCAGGGATTCAATATTGGCAGCACCTATAGTTCTTGACCTTGTGCTTTTTATGGATCTTGCACAAAGAGCTGGACTTTCTGGAAATCAGGAATGGCTTTCTTTCTACTGGAAGAGCCCGATGCATCTGCCAAACGAAGAGCCAGAACACGATCTCTTTGTTCAGCTTATGAGACTTAAAAATACCTTGCGATGGCTTATGGATGTAGAACCCATAACCAATCTCGGTTCAGAGACATATAACTAAAAAAAAGCCTGCCAAAAGCAGGCTTTTTTATTTCAACTTTCGCATCCTGATCCAAAACGCACAGGCGAGCTGCCATCACATGAGACATCTGGCAAAAATGAAAGAAAAAAGATAGCTATAAAAAAACAACAAATACCAGAGGCAAAAATTGTCCATGGGGCAGTAATGTATTCTGAAAGAGTGCCGCTCAAAAATCCACCAAGAGGTGCAGTGGCAGTAAAAGCCATTACATATAAGCTCATTACCCTGCTCCTTTTTTCGCCATCAACAACACTTTGAAGTATTGTATTACATGAGGCTATGACAACTATACTGGTAAAGCCCACAACAAAGAGAGCAGCCATTGAAAGAATCATCACTCTTGAAAAAGAAAATACCACAAAAGCAAAGCTTAAGACAAAGAGGGAATACTTTATAACAGAGACAAGGCCATTGATATTTTTTCTGGATGCAAGATACAAAGTAGCAACAAAGGCACCAGCTCCAGCTGAAGAGACTAAAAAGCCAAAGGTATGGGAACTACCATGTAAAATATCAGAGGCAAAAACAGGCAGCAATACAGGGAATGTAAGAGCAAAAAAACTTATAAGAGATACCAGAAGGAGCAACTCTCTCACAGGGCTTTGACCTCTTGCATAATTAAAACCATCTCTAATCTCAATTATTAAATCTGATTTATTACGATCTGAATTTCCGTTTATCAATTTCATAAGAGAAAAAGCCAATATAGTAGCAAAATAGCTCAGCGCATTTACAAAAAAACAAATAGCCTCTCCTTTAAAAGCAACAATTATACCTGCCAGAGCTGGTCCAATCAATCTTGCCCCATTAAACAGAGATGAGTTAAGTGCAATGGCATTGGCCAAATCTCTTTTATCATCAAGGAGATCAAATACTATTGCATGACGTACAGGCATTTCAAAAGAATTTATCACCCCAAGTAAAAAGGCAAGACATATAATATGCCAGGCCTTTATAATCTCCCCAAATGTAACAAAGGCAAGGAGAAAGGCCTGCAGCATGGCAGCAATTTGTACAACAAGCAATATCTTTCGCCTGTCAAATCTGTCTCCAATTACACCAGCCAGTGGAGCAAGTAAAAAAATAGGAAATTGCCCAGCGAAAGTTACAAGCCCAAGCATAAGAGAAGAACCTGTAAGCCTGAATAAGAGCCAGTTCAATGCAACTGACTGCATCCATGTCCCGATCAAAGATATTCCCTGACCATAAAAGAATAGTCTATAATTCTTATTTCTAAGGGATCTAAAAATTCCTTTTATATTAGAAGAGGACAAAGAATTCATATTACTCTCGCTTTTTAATGATCATTAAACATCTATCGCAATCAAAACTTACTGTAAAGTAATTTATTCCATCAAAAAGAATAAATGGATCTGCAAAAACAGCACCACTATTTATTCTTTTACATAAATCATTTTCATATCTAAGACACATTCTACTTGTCATAAGATTTTCATCACCAGAAGATTTTATCTCAAAGGCTGGCTTAATATATTCCACCCCATGCTTTCTATAAAAATTCTCTGCCATTTTATTGCTCACATTCCATCTGTAATCAATTTCCTTGTAAGGATAGACAACAGCGCCATTTAATGGCCCTTGAACTTCTCTTTTGTAATTTTGAATTCTCATAGCCTCCAGTTCTTCAAGAGCTTTGCGCCTCATATTATTGATAATGCTTAAACGAAGGAAGAAGCTATTGCTTAAAACAACAGAAATCGATTCTGCCTTAAATATACTATTTCCTGTTTTGGATAACTGAGTCTTAATTAAATTTATGGTTTCAGAAATATCTTTTTGGGATAAAATCTTCGGTAAATTTTCATGAACTGTTACGGTATTTTTATCACAATCTGCAACAGATAATTCAAAGCCAGAGTCCACATCCTTAAACTCCATTGAAACATCAATAAGTCTTTCTTCCTCATCAATTAAAAGGTCTTTCTCAAAAACAATATCGCTATTTCTGTAAACCAGATCTCCCTTGCTCAATGGAATAAAATTAAAAGGATAAACATAGCCATCCTCTATTTTGTTAACCCTGAGTCCTGAGACAATACAATCCTTTGAAATAATAAGAAGCCCATCTCCGTTATTTAAAAGCTCCATATTCTCCGTAGAAAATCTCTTTGATTCAACAGCAATAATCTTTCCGATATACTTCCCTTGTGATTTGGGTGTTAATGGAGACAGAAGCTTTTCTCTGTATCCCTTTAAAAGATAATCTGTGAATCCTCTATTAAAAGTTCTCTCTGGATCTGGTGTAAAAGATATATAAGATTTTCCAGATGAAGATCTGACAAAATCACAGTTGCCAGCAAGAAAGTCATCAATTTTTCTTCTATAATAAGACACAATGTTTTTTACATATGCCTTATCTTTTAATCTACCTTCAATCTTAAAAGAAGTTATTCCTGACTCAATAAGCTCCGGCAGATAATCACTTCTGTCCATATCTTTTAATGAAAGAATATGCTTCCCATCAGAAATAACTTTCCCCTTTGCATCTGTGAGCACATAAGATTTTCTGCAAACCTGAGCACACTCCCCTCTGTTTGCACTTCGTCCACCAAGGGATGCACTCATGTAACAGCGCCCACTTAAACTGACACACAAAGACCCATGGACGAAGCATTCCAGTTCACAGGAAACCTCCTGCCGTATCATTTTTATCTCTTCCAGAGAAAGTTCTCTGGCAAGAACTATACGAGAAATTCCAATCTTATCCAGAAATTTGATCTTCTCAATATCGTAATTATCACACTGAGTGCTTGCATGAAGAGGAACTGGAGGGAGGTCCATTTCAAGTATAGCCATATCCTGAAATATTATAGCATCAATACCTATATTGTATAGATCTACAATTAGATCTCTTGCCGCTTTAAGTTCCGAGTCAAAGAGAATTGTATTAACTGTTGCATATACACGGGCATGGAATTTATGAGCATATAAAACAAGCTTTTCTATATCCTGCAAAGTATTGCTGGCACCTTTGCGAGCTCCAAATCTTTGTGCTCCAATATAAACAGCATCAGCGCCACAATTTATTGCTGCAATAGCAACCGAAATATCCCTTGCAGGAGCAAGCAACTCTATAGTTTTCATAAAATCGCACCTTTACTCAGGTTATTTTTCATCAATATGGAGTCAAACATTATTAAGAGATTTTTCTATAATTCTTGACTATTTTTATACCACAAATAAAAATACTTCTAATATTAAAATTTGATAAAACATCTATGAATCAATAGTTATTCCTTAATTTTTTCAGAAAATAAATGCTCTATTACCAGATTTGATATAATTCATTACTTTACAAAAAGGTATTTTCAGGAATATTACTAACCATAGATAATTTTTAGTTAGCCAGAGAAATCTTATTTGATTAAATTACAGGCAAGAAAAAATTTCATATTAAGTACTTTACAAAGAATTGCTTAAAATATTTTAAGGTAAATCTAAATGAAAGTAGTTATTTTAGGGGCAGGGGTTGTTGGCTTTCAAATTGCCTCACAGCTTGTAAAAGAAGGCCATGATGTTGTCATAATAGAAAAGAGCGCCGAAAGGGCGAAACACATTGCAAATCATATTGACTGTATGGTAATAAACGACGAAGGGAACAACAGCCAGACACTGAGGCGTGCAGGCATAGAAAACGCCGACTTCTTTTTAAGCGTTGTTGATTCTGATGAAGTCAACATGATTGCCTGTGGAATCGTAGAAAGCGAATTTAACGTTCCAATAAAAATTGCCAGAGTGCGCAACCTTGACTACTCAAAAGCAAAAATATTTCAAAAATCCTTTCTTGGAATAAATTTTATAGTTAATCCTGAGGTTGAGACATCAAGATTAATTGCAAATACAGTTGCACTTGGGGCAACAAGCGATGTTATGCTTTTTGAGAACTCAGACATGCAAATTCGCAATTATGTTATTGATAGCAATTCCTTCTTCAAAAATAAGTTAATCAAAAACATAAAGTCCGCTGTTAATATAAAAGAAAAATTCCTTATAGCTGGCATTGTCAGAGGTATGGATTTCATAATTCCAACAGGGGATACAGAAATTCTGGAAAACGACAATGTATATCTTCTTGCAACAAAGGACACCTTGACAAAAATTTTTATAGAAACAGGAAAAAAGAGAGAAAAAATTGAAAAAATAATAATAGTAGGCGGCGGCAGGATTGGAAGCCTTGTAACAAGATATCTTATAAGAACAGGACGAAAGATTACAGTAATTGAGTCAGACTATGAGACATGCAAAAATATTTCAGAAAAATTTCCAGATGCTCTTGTCATTCACTCGGATATTTCTGATGAAAATATATTTGAAGATGAGCAGCTTTACTCTTATGACTTGATTATCACCACTACAAGCAACGAAGAGCTTAACATCTTAAGTGCAGCTTATGCCAAAAATTTAGGAGTAAAAAGAGCTATTGCAGTTGTAAATTCTCCGAACTATATACCTATTTCAACAAAGCTTGGCATTGATGTAACAGTGAGCCCACGCAATAGCACAGTAAGCGCAATTATGAAATACATAAGACGCGGAGATATTAAAAATATCTATTCACTATTTAATGGCAAAGCTGAGGTGATTGAATTTACAATAAAAGAAAAAAGTCCACTAATTGGGAAATCCCTGAAAGATATAGAATTACCCAAGGACTCTCTGATTCTCACTGTTATACGAGATCAGGTAAACAAAATACCAGATGGGAACTTTACTCTTGAACAAGGGGATGATGTGATTACAATTGCAAAGCTTGATTCAATAAAAGAATTGGAAGAAGTTTTTCTAAACTCGTGATATCAGAGGAATTATATGAATCCCCTCACTATTTATAAAATAATATCCTATCTTCTTCTCATTATATCTGCTTTTATGCTTATACCTGCAGCTATTGCTCTGTATATAGAAGAACATCAATGTCTACAAGCCTTTATAATTGCCATATCAATTGCATGTATCAATTTTATAGCAATGTATATAATTACAAAAGATAATAAAAACAATTCACTTTCTCTTAAGGATGGATTTTTATTTGTAACCCTAAGCTGGGTTTTTGCTTCACTACTTGGAGCTCTACCTTTTTACATATCTGGATCAATCCCTTCTTTTACAGATTCATATTTTGAAACCATGTCTGGATTTACAACAACAGGTGCATCTATCTTAACAAACATAGAAGGTCTACCTGCATCAATGCTATTTTGGAGATCTCTTACTCACTGGCTTGGGGGGATGGGTATTGTTGTCCTCACTGTTGCTGTTCTCCCTTTACTTGGGATTGGAGGTATGCAGCTTATAAAAGCAGAAGCGCCTGGCCCTACAGTGGACAAAATTACTCCAAAGATTGCAGAAACTGCAAAAATATTATGGATGATATACACAGGCCTTACAATAGCAGAAACTCTTCTTTTGATGCTTGGAGGCATGACCCTTTTTGATGCCCTCACCCATACTTTCGCAACTCTTGCAACAGGGGGTTTTTCTACAAAAAATACAAGCATTGCTTATTATAACTCTACATATATTGACTGGGTCATTACAACTTTTATGGTTCTTGCTGGGATTAACTTTTCTCTGCACTTTAGATTCCTTTCTGGAAAATTTAAATTCTTGCTGAAGGATTCAGAGTTTAAAGCCTATATTGCGATATTTATATCTGCAGTATTAATTATAGCCATAAACATTTATGGAACTCATTATAAGACTCTTTCTGACTCATTCAGATACGCAGGATTTCAAGCTGCTTCAATTCTAACAACAACAGGCTTTGCAACAGCGGATTATGAAAGCTGGCCTGCCTTAAGCCAGGCTGTGCTATTTATTCTTATGTTTATTGGCGGATGTGCAGGCTCAACAGGGGGAGGTATTAAAGTCATAAGAATAATTACGCTGCTCAAACAAGCACTGAATGAGATGAAATACCTGCTTCACCCTAAGGGAGTTTTTACTCTGAGAATCAACAGAGAACCAGTAAAAAAAGATATTATATATGCCATATCAGGATTTTTCTTTTTGTATATATTTATGCTCCTTGCAACAACCTTTATATCTTCATCATCTGGAGTTGACATAATAACATCTTTTACCTCTGCTCTGGCAACAGTGGGCAACATTGGACCAGGATTTGGTCTTGTTGGTCCAAGCGAAAATTTTGCTTTTTTCAAAGACTATGTTAAATGGTTCTTCAGCTTTGCTATGCTCACAGGCAGGCTTGAGCTTTACACAGTCCTTATCATATTTACAAGAAGCTTCTGGAAATTATAATCTAAACTAACATAAACTTATCAGCATCTAACCATGCAGGAAAACTTTCTCTGTAAGAAGCAAGCTCCTTATAAGATAATTCAATTGAAAAAATTTTTTCCACATCACCACAATCCAATAAAATATCCCCCTTAAAATTAATAACCTGGGAATCACCTGAATAGACAATACCATTGCCATCAATTCCTACTCTATTGACTCCCACTACATAGGAAAGATTTTCTATAGCACGAGCACGAAGTAAAGCATTCCAGTGCTCTCTCCTTGCATAGGGCCAGTTAGCCAGAAAAACAGCTACATCAAAGTCATTATCTCTATTTCTTATCCACACAGGAAAACGCAAGTCATAGCATATAAAAAAAGCTACTTTCCAGCCAAAGATATCAAAGATTAATTTTTTACTCCCTGAGGTATATATCTTATCTTCACCTGCGATAGAAAATAAATGTCGCTTATCATAAAAAGAGGCTACACCTGAGGATGATACAAGCAGCAGGCGATTATAATGAAATCCATTATCAAAAAAAGGTACAGTTCCAGCCACATAGGCTCCAGTGCTTTTACTCCATTTAATCATTGCCTCTACAGCATCACCTTTAAAATTTTCAGAGATGCCCTCTGGCTTCATAGTAAATCCAGTTGTAAACATTTCTGGCAAAAGAAAAAGATCTGCCTCAAGCCTTTGTTTTGATAAAAAATCATCAATCTTTGCAATATTTTTATCAGGGCTATGCCAGATAATGTCTGATTGTAAGAGCAAAATCTTTAAATCTCTCATAAATTTCTACTTAGCAATTATAAGTTATTTTAATTAGATAATTTACAACTATGGACAGAATAAGAGATGTTTTTTAAACTGGAAAGAAAAAATAGTAGGATTAAAAAAATTTTTAAAAAAACATTCCTGCATGGGGGAACAATGCAGGAATGTGTAACGTAGTTTTTGATGAGCAATTAATATTAAAAAGTTAAGCTACCCAACTGAAAGCCTGCACTGGCTTATACAAAAGGGATTTTTGCTTCCTCTCAAGAATGAGCATTCATTCCGTGAATTCTTTGTCAAGATCTTTTTAAATATTTTTAAAAATCAAAAACCATATCATGAAGTTCCTGTTTTATATTTTCCAATTCTTCATATGGAACCATCGCAGGATCAATGTATTGAGCAAAGAGTTCCTTAAGCCCTTCAATGTTATTTATAAGAAGACCATAATAATACCAATCAGACATAAGCTTAGCAGCAAAAATCACCTCTTCATCTGATAAATAATCCCATGCAGGGCAATAAAAGTTTTTGCATGTTCCATTAAAAAAAGAGTTAACCTCAGCGCTTTTGAAAGGATCATTATAGATAAGGCAAAAAAGTTCATTTTCTTCATCCATTGCAACATTTGGACACTGCATACCATCAGAAAATCTCTTCTCAAATAAAGATTCGTGGGGATGTTTATAATAAAGGGCGGAGGAATCCCTCATGCGGCCTTGTAAAAGAATTTCGATTTTCTCTAAAGGCAAATTAAAATTATGGCTTCCACAACAGAGAGCACAGGATGCGCCAAAACCTGGTTTGCATATATTTATTCTTCTATTAGCCAACTAAATCAATCCTACTTAACAGGATAAAAGGTTACAACTCTTGGGGTTTTACCCTCAAGAACAAGTCTTACTTTTTTTAAGGAGGGGAATCCTTGCTTTTGGCCTTCCCTGCCGCCAAGATAGCCAATCTTCTTTTTAGTGTCATAAACATAAACTCTCCTTGCTCCATCATGTGACGGCAAAAGCTCCCCCTTTTTTATAGAGATCCATAACTCATCCATGAGTATTATGATATTTTCATATTCCACCGTAAAGACTCCATGCCTGTTCTTACCTTTAACGTCCACAGCATGTTTCATTATATGCTCAAGCCTCGTTTTCCCATCAGAATCATATCCAGAGATAATGAGCCCCTCTTTTGTTTTCCATGTATCAGGTCTTTCTCTTATTATAAGGCCTTTGCTCTCAAGAATACGAATATCATCTTTTGTAAAAGCACGATTCTGGCCAAATATTTTGTCAGGGAGATTAAAAAATAATATAAGCGTTAGAACATATAAAATAACTCTTTTAAGCTTCACTCAAAGTATCTCCAGAAAACTATATTTTAAAAAATCATAAACCCATAAATCATTCCTCTGGAACTGAAAAAAGTTTAATCTCAGATATGCAAGTATCATTATACTTTGAACCTTTATAAACGTCAAGGATTGTGAGTCTACATTGCGTCATATACAGAGGCTTAGGGAAAACAATATATTGCATCTCAATTGAATCCTTCAAGTCAAAGAACATATCTTTACCCTCTTTTAACTCTTCACCCATATAATAACTATAGCTGAGCTTTATCTTTTTTACTCTATTGTTTTTCATAAATAAATCTGAATTTGCGCCATATCCATTTATTATGCCAATTTTTTCCACAAGAAGGCAACCATCCCCTTCACCACGGGATGTTGGGGACATATATAGGTCAATATATTCGCCAATACCACTATCTTTTTTACCCTCAACCCATGCTGTTTCTGGACGTCCATCAAGAACATTTTCTGGCAGGTAATTAATTTTTGGATTATTTGATTTTAATTGAGAGCTTGCCGATAGTTGAATTAACTCTGGTTGTAACTCCAATCTTATATCAAAATCTGGCTCAATATTTTTAAAATTCATAAAAATTTCTTTCCCATTCCATTGATACTCATTGGGATAAATCTTTAATTCAAAGACAGAAGGTTCCCACTTAGCTGTTTCACTATTATAAAAATAAAAAGTTTTCTTTTCCAGTTCATGCTGAGGGATATTAACATGAATAACAGCTTTAATATCTTCTATTTTATCTTTCCACAGGGCTCCTGTTTTTAGAATATATTCCACAAGGCGAAAAGAACCATAATAATTAGTTCCATATTCCTGGCTATATCTATTTTTTATTTTTTTCACTTCACCTTTATTGAAGGTAATTTTAAAACACTCATAAAATTCTTTACCAACCCACTGTTCATTTTCACTATTTTTTGAGGTTTCTTTATCTTTTCTAAAAATCTTTAGCTCCCTTGATCCATCATAAGCCCTAAAGCCTTGGATAGTTTTAGTATAAGCACTACTTGTTTTATTAGGAAATCCCATTATAACTTCCTGCTTATTCCCTCTATTGACAAAAGTATAATTAACCTCGACATCATAGCTTTTGCGATTTAGATAAATATCTATCTGCTCATCCTTCAATTGTATATCATCATTATTTACAGGGATAACATTTCCGCTTTGCACTGGTAAGACAGGTGCATCATCGGAAAACAAAAGGCATGAAAAAAGCAATAAAATAAACAGAAAAATACACCTCTTCATTTCATCGCTCCTAATTGTTGTTACTTCAAAAAATACTGGAATAACCCGACAATAAGACCGCTCACAGCAAGCAATTGAGCAAACATAAGGCCTACAAGCCAGCGTATGGCAGAGACATTATTACTATGAATTGCAAGGGTAAGATCAAAGCGGACCTGCTCTATTTCCTTTGATAAATCAGCTCGGACCTGTTCTATTTCCCTTGATAAATCAGCTCGGACCTGTTCTATTTCCCTTGATAAATCAGCTCGAACCTGCTCTATTTCCTTTGTAAGATCTGCTTTGACCTGATCTATCTCTTTCTTTAATCTTAGCTCTGTTTCTTTTATTTCACCTCTAACTTTTTCTATTTCAACCTTAAGCTCAGCCCTAAGTAAGTCTATCTCTTTCTTTAGCCTTAGCTCTGTTTCTTTTATCTCCCCACGGACCTTTTCTATTTCAATTGAAAAATTAGCTCTATTTTGTTCAATCTCTTTAACTAAAGTTAACTCAGCCTTATATAGATCATGAGATGTTGCAGCATCATTGCTATTTATTGCCACTTCTATCTCGTCAAAAAGTTCAGCAAGAGCCCTTGCTTTAGCCTCATCATCCTTAAAAACTTCATATACTTTTGTAGCAAGGCGCATTGTTTCCTCCTAAAAAATATTTTTGCCCTTTCCCTGTAAACGAGTGAATTTCAAAAATTGAAAAAATTTTCTACCAAAAATTTTTTCAACTGCCACAAAACCTTAGGGCAAAAATAGCTCCTTTTTACAAACTTTTTTAAATTATAATTAATATAGATTTTTTGTCAATAAGCAAATTTATGTATATAATAACGACAAAAGATATAAAATTTAAGAGATTAAGAAGAAAATAACTTGCATGAAAGATTCAGGGGGATAAAAGTCTATATAAATAAAAAAATTTGGTCAGGGACGGAATCGAACCATCGACACGGGGATTTTCAGTCCCCTGCTCTACCGACTGAGCTACCTGACCAAGTCTTTTTGCAAAGACAAAACATATCTAATCCATAGGTAATATATGTCAATAAGAAAAATTTTTATTATGCCACTTTTTTTTATATTTTTAATTTTTTTTAATGCAAAAGGTTTTCCTGATATTTTTTCACAAAAAAACTGGGATTTCTATTTTAAACGAGGGGTCATTCAATTTAACGCTGCTATGTATAGCGATGCAAAAGATAGCTTTCAAAAAGCACTTGATAGAAATCCACTTTCATTTGAATCCATTAATTATCTGGCAGAAATATCTCTCATAGAAAAGAACAAAACTCTTGCTATAGATCTCTTTAAAAAATCTCTTGAGATAGAAAACAATCAACCAATGATACATATAAAACTGGGAGAAATCTTAGAATACTTCGGTAAAACACCAGAGGCTCTTACTCACTACAAAAGCGCCTATGCTCTTGATCAGAATTTAATTCCTGCGATGATAAATTACTCAAGAATGCTAAGGCTTAAAGGAGATAAAAACTCTGCCAATGAAATATTGGATCGGTGCAAAGAACTAAATCTCTCAAGAAGTAAAAGCTTAAGAGATGAAGCAGCGTCTATAAAAAATTCAAATTCAACAAAAGCAGAAGAGTTATATCTTGAAGCCATAAAAGCAAACCCAGCTGACTTTGATACTTATTTTTCCCTTGCATCTTTTTATAGAGAAAAAAGAAATCCCCAAAAAGCAATCGAGGTTATGGAAAATCTAAAAAAAATCAAAAGCGATTATGCTCCTGCTTACTTTTATCTTGGCAATTTATACTATGATAGCAAGCTCTCTGGAAATACAAGAAAACATTACATAAACCTTGCAATAAAAAATCTTGAGGATGGTCTTAAAATAGAAACAGATAGTGAGGTAATGTTTCACCTAAGCCGCATATATAAAGAAATAGGCAACAACGAAAAGGCAGAAGATATCGAAAAAGAAGCTTTGCTTATGCAGCAAAAAACTGCTACTCAATGAGTTCCAAATTACCATTGCTGTTTCGATACTGACATATCTTTAAAAAACTCACTCCCTGAAGAGCCGTAATACTCTGAGATGCAAGACCTGCAATAAGCTCATCAACTCTCATAGATGATTCTTTGCCCATAAAAAGCACAATAGACAATAAGTTATCTTCTACTGAAAAGCTATGAACAACCTCGCAGAGAGGATATTCCTTAGCTACATCTTTGCTCCTTTTTTCAATTCTCTCTCTATTTTTAAGCCCATCCATAACCTTTTCGAGCAACCCCTCTTCTTTAAAAAATACATTATACTTTACCGCTGCAGTTGCTGCCATTACAGTTTGTTTTTCACTAACCCTTCTAACTTTAACAAGCCTTATAACATCAGGTAAAGACTTATTAACCTTAATTAAAATCTCCTGTAGTTGTTCATCAGAAAGAGTTTTAAAAAGCTCAACATCAACAATCTCAGAAAGACTTTCTATTCCGAGAGGCAAAGGAAATCCAGTGGAGAGCTTTTCCCTTTTATTAAATCCCTGGGAATAACTCATAGGCACATTGGCCATTCTCAAAGCTCTTTTTACGTTCTCTGTAAAATCTATATGAGGAACAAATCTTCCATAACCCGTCTTAGAAAATATAAATCTTATCACATCTGCTGTGATATATTTCTCCTCAAAGTTCTTCATAGCCTCTTTATAATTTTCTTCATTTAAAAATTCTGAATATCTGTATTCCGGATGTTTATAGGAGGCAAGGTCAAGAGTCCTCTCCATCATTACATCTACTGCCTTTTCATTTCCAGTTTCTATAAGCTGCCACGGGTAAGTGCCTTCTTTTTTTCTTGGTAAAAGTAAATCTCTCCACTTTGGAAATTTTTCTTCTAAGCTTTCCTTCCATAAATCAAAATTAAAATACTCATGCCATGAATCAAGCCTTGCTCCTTTTAAATAAGCATTTAAAATTACATGGCCAAATCTTTCATCTGCTCTTGCAATAAGACCTTCAAGGAATGATGAGCGGACATCATGATTTTTAATGGTAACATGCTTAGGAGCGTTGCTTTTAATCTTTTTTATTACATTATAAAAATATTCCATATCCATTTGCTTTTCAAACTGAAAAGGGGTATGAGGCTTTGGCACAAAAGGTGAAACTGTTACATTTATCTCCTTTCTTTTGCCAAGCCTTGATAATTTGTGTAAAAGTTCAATAATTGTCTCTGCCTCATCTACATCCTCGCAACCAGGCAAGCCTATCATAAAATACAGTTTAATTGTCTTCCATCCATGTTTAAAGGCAAAATCCACAATCTCAAGCAAATCCTCTGTTCTTACTTTTTTATTGGATATAGTGCGTAACTGTTCAGAGGCAGACTCAACGGCAAATGTAAGAGAGCTCTTGCGAACTCCAGATATAGTTTCTATTATATGAAGAGTATTTTTATCCACCTTAAGAGAGGGCAGAGAAAGAGATACTCCTCTTTCTGTAAGTTCTGGCAGCACAAGATTGAGAAGCCTGACGAGATATTTATAATCGCTTGCAGATAAAGCTGTAAGAGTTACCTCATCATAGCCAGTATTATCTATTTGTGTAAAAATTTCAGAGGCTATGTTCTCTGGAGAAAAAATTCTATATGGCAAATTATAATATCCTGCATGACAAAACTTGCAAAGATTAAAACAACCTCTGGAAAGTTCTACCACTGCTCTTTCTTGAGAAATCCTGACAAGGGGAACCAATGGCTTTTTTACAAAAACAGCTCTATCACAGCTAATAGTGCGTTTTTGAACTCTTTTTAACTTAGAAACATCTATATTGGCAAAATTGTCCCCATCCATCAGCAACACTCCGTCAATTTTACCAATCTCCCTTATAATATCAGCTCTTTTCATCCCTTGCTTTTTGCAGTTTATCAAAACCTCAACAATTTCTGGAAAGCCCTCTTCTCCCTCGCCAATAAAAAACAGATCAAAAAACATAGCTGCAGGAAATGGATTTGAAGTAAACTCACCTCCACCAATCACTATTGGATGACAATCTTTTCTTTCAAGTCTAAGCAGAGGCACTTTACCAAGATCCAGAATTTGCAAAACATTTGTAAGCAATAATTCATGAGCAAGATTAAATCCAATTATATCTGTTTCCAAAAGAGGGGTAAAGCTTTCAAGGGTGTAAAGAGGAATTTGATTGGTTCTAAGAATAGACTCAAAGTCCGCAGCAACAGCAAAAACTCTTTCGCAAGAAGCACTTTGTATTCTATTTACAGCTTCATATAAAATTCTTATGCCATTATTTGCCATGCCTACTTCGTATAGGTCTGGATATGATATAGCAACCTTTACAAAAGCATCATCCTTTTCTATAACATTAAATTCACCACCCATATACCTTGCAGGCTTTTGAACAAGGTGCAGGAGCTTTTCTATTCGCTTTACCATAATCTCATTTTTCATAACATTCCTTCAAAAGAATCACTGATGAATCAAATTCCTAAAAGCAATGGCAAGATTAATATAGTCATCAGTGCTTAACTTTTCTCCTCTTATATCTGGTGGTATTGAAGACATTTCCAAAGCTTTATCGATTATATCTTTTTCAAACCTAATGTGAGGCGACTGTGAAAGAGATTTAAAAAGAGTTTTTCTTCTTCCCCAAAATGCAGATTTTACAATGAGTTTAAACAAATCTTCACTTTCTTTATCAATACAAGCCTTATCTTTCCGAACAAACTTTACAAAAGAAGACTTAACCTCTGGCTTAGGATAAAAAACCTCTGCAGGGACATGAAAGAGCAAAGTCACATTAAAATAATAAGAAAGAGCAACTGTCAATGCTCCATAACTCTTATCCCCTGGACAAGCCATAATCCTTTCTGCCATTTCCTTTTGCATCATACAATAGACTTCTGGAGCTGAGTAATTTTCTGCAATCCTGAAAAGTATCTCAGAGGCACAATAATAAGGAAGATTTGAAACAATTATATCAAAATCATCATCTATTTTTAGTTTTAAAAAATCGCCATGGATTATAGAAACTCCATCAGCACTAAAAGAATCCAAAAGATAATTCACAAAGCCCTTATCTATTTCCACTGCAATATAATAACGACTATATTTTACAATCTCCCTTGATATTGCACCAAGACCAGGGCCTATTTCAAGCACTCTCTTCCCATCACAGTTAAGAGCTTGAGTTATTTTTTTTATTATATTATCATCAATTAAAAAATTTTGCCCTAAATTTTTATTAGGGGCAAGCCTATATACCTGCGATATATTTATTATATCCTCTTTATTCATAGATCATCCATTTCCCAAAAAATCATTTACCCTGTAAAGCATAAAAAGTATTATTTTAATTTTTGCCAATTTTGAATTTATATAAATCTCATTCAAAATTTATTCTTCTCAACAAAAAATTATTGATATGTACAATAAACTTTTATATATTGTAAAATATCGCTATAGCCTATTCTCATAGGGAGTGCATTTAATTCTTTGGGTAAGTAAATTTTTACTAACCTTTACCTTTAAAATATCACAGATGTGTAACTTTTATGCTATTTTAAAAATTATTCAGGTGATTGCAGGAGACAGATATTCATGAAAAAGTTTAGAGGGACGAGTATAAAAAATAAAATCATATATGGAACAGTTGCAACTATAGTTATAGTTTCTTTAATCGGAACATTTCTGGCCATGGACTATATTAAAGATGTTGCAAGGGAAGGCCTAATTCAGCATGTCAGAGCAGTGCGTGCCATGGGTGAAAGCGTTCTTGCTCAGACATCAACAAACTGGGAAAAAAATCTCTTCAACATGCAAGAGGTTAAAAAAAATATAGATAATAAGGACTATTCCATAATACCAATAGTATCAGCCTTCAATGCAATAAAAAAGACAGGTGAAAGCACTATCTTCCATTTCAGAACTCCTGTCATGAATCCTCGAAATCCTGCAAACAAACCAACTGATAAGGACCTGGAAATTTTACAAAAATTGCAAAATGAAGGACGAGATGATTTTTACTACATAGATAGAGCAAATAACAAACTTCATTATTATCAAACAATAAAAATGAATGACCATTGTGTAAAATGCCACGGAGACCCGAAACTATCTGAAGTATATTGGGGAAACAAAGATGGCATTGACCTTACAGGCCGAAAAATGGAAGGATATAAACCTGGAGATTTTTATGGAGCAATGGTTCTTTCATATGATCTTGATGCTTTATCCCCTACTCTTGTGAGACACATGATAATAAACAATATCCTCTATTTCATATTATATATAATTGGTATTTTCATAATTATCTACATAGTAAAAAGATCCCTTGAACCTCTTGACAAAATGGCAATTGCGCTTGAAGGAATAAATCACGGTGAGGGGGATCTCACAAAGAAAATAGAAATAAAAAGTCATGACGAGGTTGGATACGTTGCGGAGCTGTTCAATCATTTTCTTAATCAGCTATCGAATATGATAAAAACCATAATGCAAGCCTCTGCTCATATCTCTCATTCTTCAGAGGAAATGACAAAGGCAAGCACATCCCTTGCAAGTGTTGCTCAGGATCAGGCTGCATCCATAGAAGAGACTTCATCAGCAATGGAAGAAATTAAGGCCACAATTGACTCTGTATTTGAAACCACAAAATCTCAAGCAGAAAAAGCAACGGACAACAAAAAGCTCATGGATTTTCTCTCTGAATCCATAAGCAATATAAGCAAGACAGCCCAAAGTGCAAACCGCATGGCTGATGATACCTATAAATATGCAAAAGATGGTGAGCAGATACTTGGACAAACTGTTGCAGGTATGAAGGAAATAACAGACAGTTCAAGCAGGATTAAAGAAATTGTAACCATCATAAACGATATTTCAGATCAAATAAATCTGCTATCCCTTAATGCAAGCATTGAGGCAGCAAGAGCTGGGGAACATGGGCGAGGATTTGCGGTGGTTGCCGAGGAGATTGCAAAGCTTGCAGAACAAACTGCAGGAAGCACAGGTGAAATAAATAAACTCATACAGGAATCAAATAACAGAGTAGAAATGGGATCAACCCTTGTAAATAAAACTGCAGACTCTCTAAGACTTATAATCACCAACGTTAAAAAGACTGCGGAACTCATGGAGCAAATCGCAACTTCATCTGTTGAACTATCGGAAAACAGCAAGAAGGCATCTAATAATGCTGCCAATGTAAATCGCATGTCAGATGAAATCGCATCAATGATGCATGAACAGAGTATAAGTAGCAATGAAATTCTCAAGGCAATTGATAGAATAAACGAAGTAACCCAGGGAGTTGCCAGTGGTTCTGAAGAGCTGGCAGCAAGTGCTGAAGAGCTTTCATCTCAATCTGAATTGCTCAATGAATTGGTAAAAAAATTCAAGATTGAATAAATTAATTTTTCTGTCCCGATTATGGGACAGAAAAAAATAATCTCTGAAATTTTTGTATTTCACTATAGACGTCCTCTTTTGTGACAACAGCAGATATTGCACAAATCATATCGGCTCCGGCATTTATAACATCCAGGGCGTTATCCAAATTTATACCACCAATAGCTGCAACAGGAATAGCAAATTTACTTTTTATTTCTCCAATAAGTTCAACGCCACATGGCTTGCCTGAGTCCTCTTTAGTCGAAGTTGCAAATATAGGTGCAACACCAAGATAATCAGCACCTCCCATAACTGCCTCTGTGGCTTCAATGAGATTATGTACAGTTACTCCTATTATCTTATCTTTTCCAAGAATTTCACGGGCAACAGACAGAGGCATATCATCCTGACCTATATGGACACCATCTGCATCAACAGCCATAGCTATGTCAATGCGATCATTTACTATAAACTTTGTTGCTGTAGCCTTGCATTGCTCCCTCAATAGCAGTGCATCATTGTACAAATTACGCGTTGCCCCCTTCTTTTCCCGAAATTGCACAAAAGAGACTTCAGCCTTAATAGCATTACAAACATCGGAGAAATTTCCCTTTGTAGAGAGAGATGAGTCTGTAATAAAATAGTAACCCTTCATGAATCTATTCTCTTCATCCTCAGGATTGAGTTTTCCTCCAGCTTGAAAATTTCATCAAAGAGCATTGGGATATAAGTTCCAGGGCCAGCACCCTTTTGGGCTGCAATTTCTGACGCTATTTCAAAGCAACACAATCCAGCAGCAGCAGCCTCCAACAAATTAGATGGTGAAGCACCTGCAAATGTCCCAATAACAGATGTAGCCATACAACCTGTACCTACAACGTGAGACATAAGTTCATGTCCATTTCTAACAATAAAAGTTTTGTTACCATCAGTAACAACATCATTAACCCCTGTTGCAACAACAAGAGAATTTACTCTCCTTGCAAGTTCCTTTGCCACCAAAGAAATGTCAGCACCAACCTCTCCAGCATCAACTCCCTTTGTAGACACCTTTTCACCAGCAATCTTTGCAATCTCAGAGGAGTTGCCTTTTATAATATTGATCTTTACAGTATTAAGAATTTTAAAACACATATCATCTCTAAAAGCAGTAGCACCTGCACCGCATACATCAAGAACAACGGGAATTTCCCGCTTATTTGCTACAGTTGCAGCTTTGATCATGCTCTCAATAAAATCAGAGGTTAAAGTGCCAATATTAAGCACAAGAGCAGAAGCAATTGATGCCATCTCACAGACCTCTTCCTGAGCATGAGCCATAACTGGAGAAGCGCCAAAGGACTTCACCACCTGAGCGCATTGATAGATAGTAACCCAATTTGTAAGGTGATGAACAAGGGGCTGTTTTTTTCTAACCTCTTCAAGATAAAAAAATACATTCATGTGGATAACCTCTCTAAAAATTTTATAGAGCGGATAGCAGAAAAACGAAGCAGGATTTTAATTCCCTACGTCGGCATTACCCGCATCAGGTTCTATGGGTATAATCTCAGGCTCATTGCTGAACCACCCCAATGGACTTTACAAAAGAGTTATTAGCTTTTAAATATTTTAAAATGAGTCAAGGAAAAAATAGCAAGATAAAATTATTTTAGATCGCCCAGTTCTTTTTTATAGAAATTAAATTTATCCACGTAGATCTCATAAATCTCTGAGGTTGTCAGGAATTTCTTTTTCCCATCAAAAATTCTAAACTGACGGGATGTTTTTTTCTTTTTCAGCAAAAGATATGCAGCCTCAAGAATTGCACAGGACTTGCACGCATCTATGACTACAGTTTTATATGTATAAAAACCAGAGCCAAAACCAGAAAGTCCCCTCTTTTCAATAAACTCTACTTCTTTTGGAGATTCTCCTGTAAAGGCCTTCATCTCTCTAAAAAAATCAAAAATAAAATAAAAGGTTGGCTTCATCACAGAAATAATCTCCTCGCAAACCTGAAAAAATTTTTCCAGCTTATCGAGCTCTGCCTCGCTTTCAGGAGTGGAAGCGCCAAACTGCTCGCTTACAAGATTGATATTATTAAGCCTTGTAATAAATGTAGAATCCTCAGGAAAATACTTTGCAAATATTTGAGAAAACTTATCATGAAGTTGTATGTAAACCTGATAAGTTTTGTTTCTCTGAATAAAATTCTTCCAAACGCTTGCAAGCCACTTTAATACATCCTGGCTTAATACTAAATCGCTTTTGGTTTTTAAATTATAGATTATATTGGAAAAATAAAATAGAATATAACTACCACCTGAGGACTTAAAATAAAACTCACACTGACGTAAATATTCTGGATTATTAGATATAGTTTCAATAGCCGAGAGAGCAGAATCAATTTCTGCAGAATCACATGGCTCATACCTCAGGCACTTATACAAAACATCACCTATAATTTTCAGAGAAGCATCAACATCAAAATTTTGATCTTCCATAAGTGTATCATACCTTTATATTTTTACAATGAGCCTACTTTATTTAAACAGAATCATTTTTGTATGTCAAGACTTAAATTAAAAGTCCAAAAATTTATATCTTAAAATTTTATATTAAAATTATAATTTACTTTCACCATGAAATCAAAGACAGAGGGTATACTGGATTATTTTATTTCTATAGAAAAAATTAAAAAATTAATATTGATTTATTTCTAATTTTTTCCGCTCAATAAATGCATAATCACCTAAAAAAATTAAGGAATAAATACTGTCTCAGGATTTAAAAAATTGTGTAAAAATATCAGTTAAAGGCATTAAAAAATACACTAATTAAAAAATATTTATTGAAAATATTCCAGGCTTTTAGTGAATAGTAATTTTATCAAACTAAATTAAACCTTTCTGCTGAAAGCAGTGCATTTCAGCAGCAAATTCCACAGGAAGGAGGAACAAATGAAGAACTACGAACTTACAGTTATTGTAAGAAATCGAGATGTCGAAAACCGCAAACAAGAGGTAAAAGACATCCTTGCCAAGCATGGTGTAATCATCACAAAGGAAGACCATTGGGGTCAAAGAAAGCTGGCATACGAAATTGACAGAGAAAAGGAAGCATATTATATGTATATGCAAATCCAAGCTCAGCCAGATGCAATAGACAAAATCAAAAAAGATTTCGGAATAAATTTTAACATTCTGAGATACCTATTTGTGCTTCTTGAAGACAAAAAAACAGCATAACCTGAGAGGAAAAAATGGCCAGTGATTTTAACAGGGTTATACTAATTGGCAGATTAACCAGAGATCCAGAACTGAGGCACACTCCATCAGGAACCTCTGTTACAAGTTTTACACTTGTAAATAACCGAAATTACACAGTAAATGGAGACAAACGAGAAGAGGTTTCTTACTTTGACTGTGTAGCCTGGGGTAAGCTGGGTGAGGTTATCAATGAATATTGCAAAAAAGGTATACGCATTGCAATAGAGGGGAGACTCCAACAACAAAAATGGGAAGATCAGGAAGGGAAAAATCGTAGCAAAATTATAATAGTGGTAGATAACTTCCAAGTTCTTTCTTATCCAAAAGCTCAGGGGGATGAGTCATCACAGGGTTTTGACCACTCAGATAGCCTTAAACATGATGCTTCTTTCCATAATGAGAGTAATCCCTTTGACGAGGATATACCTTTTTAAAATTTAAAATTTTATCTTAAAAACTAATACTTACAGGAGATAAGAATGTCAGAAGAAATTAAAAATATAGAGCAAATGGATGTAGCAGATAATACCCTTGATGCACTTAGCAGCGATGAAAAGCCTATATTTCAGAGGAATATACGTTTTAAAAGAAAAGTATGTAGATTCTGTCATGATAAAAATCTTGCAATAGACTACAAAGATGCTAAATTGCTTGAGCAATTCATTACCGAAAGAGGAAAAATCTTACCTCGAAGAGTAACAGGAACATGTGCAAAGCATCAAAGAGCTGTTGCAAAGGCTATTAAAAGAGCAAGAATATTGGCTCTGATTCCATTTGTAGAAAAATAAAATTGGGACTTGGTGTTTTTTTAATCAGTATAGCTGTTACCATATTTTCTATATGGCTTTTTGTGAAGGTCAGATTTTTAACAATAATTCCCTTTGCTATAATAGCAGCTATACCACTGGCAAGCAGCAATATAAGCGGACTTTTGTCTCTTTGCATAATTCCTATCTCTGCTGGTATTGCAGGAGGAATTTGCTTTAACAAAGGAAAGGATTTTACTTTTTTTTTAAATATCTCCCTGGTTGTTTTTGTAACTCTATTCACAGTAGAATATCACTCTTTGAGGCTATTTAAAGGAGATGATATAATAGATAATGGGGCAAAACAGATCCTTGAGATGATGGAAAAGAGCAAAAGTGAGCTTTCAGATATTGTTAATGAACGAAAAATATCTGAAAATGAAATGAAGAAAATTCAAGAGCAACTGGATCTTTCGATCTCTGTGTTAAAAGATAAAAAATGGATTCAGTTGGCAAGGGACATGATTCCCTTTAGTGTATTTCTCTATGGGATTATAATTTTTGGCTTTAGCTTTCTCATACTAAAAAAATTTATATTAAGGGAAGCGGGCCGTAATGTCAGAGGTCTTGAATTTTATAAATTAAATGACTATCTGATTTTTATTTTTATTTTTTCATGGGCAGCCTTTATTCTAAGCAACAGTGAGGAGTTCCCTCTCTTTGCTATAGTGATTTTAAATGTTGCTCTTATTTTATCAGGGTTATATATAGTTCAGGCTATTGGGGTGATTAAATCCTTTGTCATAAAAAAGGGAATTCCTCCAATTGTTATTCCCATAATCCTTGTGACTTTATTTACCTTTGGTCTGGGCACTATAATATTTACAACGACATTTTTACTGGGGATAGGAACTCTGGACATCTGGGCTGATTTCAGAAAACTTAATCCCTCAGAAATATCATAATAATTTAAGGAGCAAACTATGAAAGTCATACTTCAAAAGGACATAGCAAATCTGGGAGATGCAGGAGATATCAAAGAAGTTGCTGATGGTTATGCAAGAAACTATCTCATACCTAAAAAACTTGTAATTATTGCAAATGAATCCAGCAAAAAGGCAATTGACCATCAGAAAAAACTTATAAAGATTAAAAAAGAAAAGAGGAAAAAAGAAAGTGAAAAGCTTGCAGAGAGTTTGAAAAATTTAGAACTCACAATAAAAGCTCAGGTTGGTGAAGAAGGTAAACTCTTTGGTTCTGTCACTTCTATGGATATAGCGAAACACCTTACTGAAAAGGGTTTTACCATTGACAAGAGAAAAATCCAACTGGAATCCCCAATTAAGCATGAAGGAGAATTTACTGTTTCCATTAAACTTGAAGAAGGACTCTCTGCTACAATAAAGGTATCTGTAGTAAAGGAGTAATTAATGGCAATGGACAGGCTTCCTCCTCAGGACGTTGATACTGAATCAGCTTGTTTAGCCTCAGCGCTTCTCAATAGAGAAGCGCTGCTTCGAATTACAGAAATCCTCCAGCCGGAGGATTTTTATCTTGAAAAACACAGATTCATCTTTGAGGCTATCATAGAACTGGAAAAAAAGGGACTACCTGTTGACCTCACAACTGTCCGACAAAGACTCATAGACAAAAACATTTTTGAGAAAGTCGGAGGCAACTCTGCGCTTGCTGAAATTTACCAATCTTCCTCAACTTCTGTCCATGCAGAGGCTTATGCGAAACGCATAAAGGAGATGAGTCTCAGGCGTAAGCTCATTGAGGTAAATGAGCTTTCAATAGAAAAATGTTTTAACAGAACAATCACCACCGAAGAACTTTTAGATGAAGTCGAAAGGGATATATTCAGGGTAACAGAACAAAGAGTTACAAGCGACTACAAGTATATAGAATCTATCCTGAATCAAACACTGGAAGAAATAACTTCATGGTATAAAACAAAAAAAATCGTAACAGGAATTCCAAGCGGCTTCATAGACCTTGACGAAACTCTGACAGGATTCCATGGATCAGAACTCATCATTGTAGCAGCAAGACCTGGGATGGGTAAAACAGCCTTTGCCCTTAATATAATGAATAACGTTGCCATAAGAAGCAATATACCTGTTTTATTCTTTTCCCTTGAAATGCCAGCAACACAGCTTGGCATGAGAATGCTCTGCATTGAGTCGATGATAGACTCTCAGAGAGTAAGGACAGGACATATTGATCACGATGAACTCAGAAAACTCACATCCATTGCAGCTAAACTCTCCAAAGCGCCTATATACATAGATGATTCACCATCTGCAAATATACTGGAGATCAGAGCAAAAGCTCGTCGTCTTGCTCAAAAGGTTCCTCTGGGACTTATAATTGTCGATTATCTTCAACTCATAACAAGCCTATCTAAGGTTGAGCGCCATCTGCAAATTGCAGAGATCTCAAGGCTTTTAAAACAGCTTGCAAGAGAGCTTGGAATTCCTGTAATTGCTCTTTCTCAGCTTTCACGTGCAGTGGAATCACGTTCTGACCAGATACCTACACTTGCAGACTTAAGGGAATCTGGAGCAATCGAGCAGGATGCTGATGTTGTTATGTTTATCTACAGAGAAGAAAAAGTAAAAAAGGAAACGGAAAAAAAAGGTATTGCTACAATAATAGTAGCAAAACAAAGAAGTGGTCCCATTGGGGACATTGATCTTCGCTTCTGGGATAAATATACAAAGTTTGGAAATCTTACACTAACACACTCATACGAGGAGGCCTCACCAGCCAATGAGCACAATTAAATCAGAGGCCAGAGTTTTATCCATACTTGAGTCTGTTGGTTCGCACTTTATCCTTTTAAAAGAAACATTGGTTTCTATTTTTAGACCTCCTTTTGACGAAGAAAACATTATAAAGCAGATGCTTGAGATTGGATATAAATCTCTCCCTGTTACCTCTGTAACATTGTTCTTCACAGGAATGGTAATGGCTCTTCAAATAGGCAGAGCCATGGATGCCTTAATGTCTGGCTCATCGATCTTTATTGGAAGCGCTGTGACTATTGCAATGTTTAGAGAGCTCTGCCCTGTTCTCACAGCTCTTTTACTTTCAGGAAGAGTCGGTTCTTCAATAGCTGCAGAAATTGGGACCATGAAGGTAACAGAGCAGATTGATGCCCTGCGCACTCTCTTTGCAGATCCTGTGCAATATCTTGCTGTTCCAAGATTTTTAGCCTGTTTGATTATGACTCCCCTGCTTACAATTATAACAGATGTTACAGGAGTCATGGGTGGAGCAACAATCGCCTTTTTATCCCTTGGAATAACACCGGATCTATATTTTTCAAACATTCTACAGAATATACGGCTTGCAGATTTTCTTTCAGGGCTCTCCAAATCTTTCTTTTTTGGTGCAGAGATTGCAATTATATCTTGCAACAGTGGTTTCAGGACAACTGGCGGTGCTGCGGGTGTAGGCAGATCTACAATACAGGCTGTGGTAACCTCTTCAATGGTTGTTCTTATTTCTGATTATTTTCTAACATACCTCATACAATTCATTGAATAAGGAAGAATCTATGAGTAAAAAGTCTAATGATTTTATAAAGAAGATCAAGGAACTCAATCTCAGAGAGGGCATCACTGCTGCCTTTGAATCTGTTGATCGAAATATTTTTTTTGACAGTTTCTTTAAAGATAAAATAAATACCTTTGAACCTATACCAATCGGTTTTGGCGAATATAGCGATGATGTTAAACTACTTGCAGAGATGCTCAATATACTTGATCCACAGAAAAACTGGTCTATCCTTGAGATAGGAACAGGAAGCGGATATGGAACAGCAATCCTTTCAACTCTTGTAAAAAAAATTGTAACAGTAGAATATCACGAGCAACTTGCAGTTGATGCAAAAAAAAGACTTATAAACAACGGCTACTTTAATATAAAATTTCTGGCAGGGGATTGCTCTGAGCTTGATGACTCCATAGGATTCTTTGATGCTGCAATAATATATACAGGCTGCACTCATTCTCCTTATTCGGTTTTGAATTTACTAAAACCTGAAGGCCTTGCTGTATTCCCCATGGGACCTGTAACAATGCAACAAATCACCTTATATAAAAATATTCCCGGTGATGCAATATCTCCTTTTGAGAGATATAAATTTTATGGGACATGCATTGTTCCATTTATCAAAGGCAAATATGGGCCATCAAATCCCGGCATTGACATAATAATTGAAAAAGAATAAGGACCTTTTATGGACGAAAAAAATCCACTCATTAGACTTAAAGAAATAGCAGCTATCTTGAGATCAGAAAATGGCTGTCCATGGGATAAAGAACAAAATTTTAACTCTCTAAAACCCTACCTCATAGAAGAAGCTTATGAGGTTATTGACTCCATTGATAGTGGCAACATAGATGATTTTAAAGAGGAATTGGGAGATCTCCTCTATCAGATATATGCACACTCACAAATTGCCTCAGAGCAATCACTTTTCACTGTTGAAGATGTTGCTCAGGGTATAGTGGAAAAACTAATAAGACGTCATCCCCACGTTTTTGGAGAGGAAAGCTTTAACAACTCAAAAGAGGTAAAAGACAGATGGGAAGCAATCAAAAAGACTGAAAAATCAAAAAAAAGATCAGTTCTTGAAGGTATACCGAGAAATCTGCCTGCTCTTACTATGGCATACAGAGTTCAGGAAAAGGTATCTCATGTGGGGTTTGACTGGGAAAAGATTGATGATGCAATAACAAAACTTGAAGAAGAGCTCCTTGAGTTTAAAGATGCGGCATCATCAAAAAATAAAGAAGCACTCAAAGAAGAGGCCGGAGATATACTCTTTAGCATAGTAAATGTTTTGCGATTTCAAGGTATAGATCCAGAAGACGCCTTGAGGCAAAGTGTAAATAAATTCATGAGAAGATTTAGTTATATAGAAAACAAATCCCATGAAGAAAATAAAACTCTCTCTGAGATGTCTCTGCAGGAGATGGATAGATTGTGGGAAGAATCAAAAAACATTTCTGATGAAAAATAATCTTGAAAAAAAATCCGAATTCATCACCTGCTTACAGGCAAAGAGAGCAGGCTCAAGGGATCAAGATGAATCCCTCGAACATAAAGGGCAACGTGTAAATGTGGGGCTGTCGATGTGCCTGTAGATCCAACCCTTCCAATTAAATCCCCTGCTGCAACATGCTGTCCCTCGGAGATCTCGATGCTATCCATGTGCATATAATACGTAAAAACACCATTACCATGATCAATTATGACCATATTGCCTTCGTAAAACATTTTATAGGCAAGAACCGCCTTCCCACTGGCCATTGCAAAGACAGGAGAACCAGTGTCACCTCTAAGATCAAGCCCTCTATGAATACTTGAATGTCCAGGAACTGCCACCTTCTTTTTAGCCTTACGCTTATATGTCATATAAACTCGTTTTTTCCAGAATTCGCTGGTTATCTTATGAATGTCTCTCGGGTGCGATAGAGAATTTGTAATGCTATCTTCACTCATAGACCTGAAGGCCTCAGTTCGCCTCTTTGCACAATCCTCAATATATTGTTGGAACTCTTGCCTCTGAGTATATTCCTTATCAGAAAATTTACCAAGGTCAAGAGGCACTGTTGACACAGGGAATTTCACCTCCCTTATTTTCACCTCACCTTCCATGCTTTTCTGGATATTCTCTATAGAGTAACTCAACTTCATTTTGTATAAGCCAGGCTTTAAATCAGGAGAAATAGCGAAAAATCCCCTATAGCCCCATTCAATTTTGCTTAAAGGGATGAGACTTTCATTAAAAGCAGCAGAATCTACCGACAAATTAGATTTTAAACCTACAATTTCAATATAGCCAATATTGCCCTGTGCAAAATCCCTTGCATATATATTGACCACAACATCACTATTACTTAAGGTCAAAGTTTCAGGAGCTTTTGGCACAAAGCCCTCTGGCTTTTTTATAATAGTCTTAGATCTTTGCTCATATAACCTGTAGGGAGAAATTTCCTCTTTGCTTTTTAATTCATCGCTTTTAAGCTGAGATTGACTGCAGCAGAGAGAAAAAATTAAAAAAATCACAAAAAAACATGTGCGTTGAAATAATTTAATCAAAACAAATCCCCCAGTTATTGATTTAAGACAAAATATTTGCTATATTAAAAAAATAATATGTAGCTCGTTATAAAAAATAATATTAAAATACAAGCACAAAAAATAAAATAATTTCAAAGTATAAAATCCATCAGGAGAGCCATTGCAGATGAAATCTATTCAGATCTTTACAGAAGAAGAAAGTCATATAACAAGCATAATCAAATCGCGACTGCAATCTCAAAAAAATATCTTTGAATATAATTTAGTAGATAAAACAGAAAAATCTCTTGTCAAATTAGCAGATTCAATATCTGGCTATCCTTCAATTTTTGGAGAGCAGCAAATAGGAAATCACTACAGAACTCTGGAAACACTGGTGGAAAACCTCTGTTCAAAGGAGGATATACATCTTTTGATGAGCACACCAACAAAGGCTATACTTGGAAGAAGCTTTACCATGGCAAAACTAAACTTCTTTTTACTTATGAGCTACCTTTGCAAAGAAAGATATGAAATATGCGAGATGGAGTTAAATCTAAAAAAAATAATCAGACAGAATGTATTTTCAATTTTATCAGAGGATGTATTCATTTCAATAATATCCGATTTTTCCCTCAGCAATGAAATAAGAAGGCAGGCAGCATTTATGCTTGCAACTATTTGGGAAAATAGGATATATCATGGTGTGGAAAAAATAACTCCTCTCCTTAGTGAGCTGTGGGAGGCTCGACTTGACTTTGTACCTGCCTATGGGACCATGGTTGGAGTAAGTGAAATATCCGCCTTTATAATGAGGCTTAATCCAGATTTTATTGAATTTATTAATGACGATGATTTTTCTGATGATGCGAACAAATCCCTCATGGAATACTTGATGGAACTATCCTTTGAAGAACTTATTGAGATTCAGCAATACATGACACAAAATTCACAAAGCTTATTTAAAAGCTCAGATATTGAAAAAATACTCAAAGGCAAGAGAGAGTATGAAGTCAAAAATTTTGACGACCCAAGGGAAATGTATAACTTTTATATAAGAAGGCAAGAAAAAACTATAATAAGAAAAAAATTAAACCTCCCAGGACCCAAAAGAACAATCGAAGAGTATATAATATCTTTCATGTTGAAAAAGAAAATTATAAGGTCAGTAGCATCTTAGGCTGTTGTAAATTCGATTGCTTTGCTTCAATAAAAGAAAATTCTCTACTTAATTTATACTGGTAGTTCTCACCTTTTCACTATAGGCTCCAATAAATTCTTTAAAATTTTTTTTAAGAAGCTTAAGGATCTTAAAAAATTTATTGCAAAATTTATATTATCAGATATTACAATATTATTACAGTTTCTAAAAGTTACTATTTATTTTAAAATTTGTATTACCTTTCAGGGGTAGAATTTTTTTGTAAGCCTTTTTTACAAAGGCTGTGGATCATATCTTTTGATTAATCTATATTAAAATTTCCTGGAGGTTACCAAATGAAAAAATTGCAATTTTTGGGGGCTTTCTTTATTATTCTCTCCCTTCTAATCTTAGCTCTTACCCATCAGGGTTTCAAAATACAAGAATTCAAAAAAAATGGAGTTATTAAAGAAGCCAGAATACATAAAAAGTATAAAAGTGAAAAATCAGAGCCCTGGGGTATCAGAAGTGTCAAACAATCACCACGCTATTCCCATATAACAAAAAGTGATTATTATTTTGACATAAGCTTTTTCAAAGATAAAGAAGGTGAAAAAAGCTTTTTCAAATTTACCAAAACTTCTTTTAAGGTAAGTGATAAAACAATTTCAGAAATAAAGAAAGGCTCTTCAATAGAAATCATATATATTCCAGAAAATCCAGAGGGCTCAATTATTGCCTTCAAAGATTTTGAAAATAATTTTTATCAACTGCCCGAGGAGAAAATAACCCAATATAATCAAAAAGGGAAAAAGGCATCTGCAATTATTCAGGAGATAGATAAAAAGGATAAAATTGTAAAAGTAAGTTTTATGCTTTCCTCTGTTAGTGGATTAGGAGAGCTAATATCAAGCACAATACCTGTCAGCAAGTCCATTTATGATTCTTTTAATACAGGTGATAAAATAGAAATAGTATATTTAGCAGAAGATCCTCAAATAGCTGTATCAAAAAAGATGCTTGATAGCCTGATATACTTAAATCCTTATATGGGAATACTTACAATAATAGTTTTAATTTTAATTGGTATTTACTTAATATCCAATAAGAAGCTAAACAAGAGAGAAGTTGAGGGAATAGTCAAAACCCTTGATGAAATTCAAGCTTTGTTAATTAAAGCAAATGAAATAGAATGGGCAAAAAATATAGGTAAAATTAAGGAGGAGTTTGAATCTGCAAAACCTCAGGAAGTAAAAATATTAGCAAGAAAAACCATAAATCTTTTTGGTGGAATGGGTTCTTTCAATGATATTGTGCTTTATGTAAATCATAAAGCAGATCCAGAACTTAATGACTTATTTAACAAATTGAAAAATGAGCTCTTTGGTAGATTAGAAGAATTAGCAATAAACTGAAAAAGTTCAAATAAATGCCTATGCCATTTTTACTGACTTGGGCATCAATGATTGTAACGATTATGCCTCAGTAAAAAAAGACAGACTGAAGTGAATCATGGGGCAGGAGAAAAAAATAAAATGCTCAATAATATTTTTAAAGATAGTAATTTTGTATAATAAAATAGCCCCTTATAGATAAGGAGGATTTATGTTAAGTATAGAATGCCCGGACTTTTTTGAGAAAATTAAGCAGAAATTTAGCTATTTGTTTGATTTATATGGATTTGAAGTTATTTACAGTAAGTCTACACAGGGGGGACAACATTCTTTAATAATACTGGAGTCAAAAGATTGTAGAATCAAATTTTATCGCTCCAGTGGTGAGGCAAACCTTTTGTTTGGAACTTTATCAGCTCCTATTGGATGGGAAGATGTTATTGATGGAATAAGATATTGGTATTATGTATTGGGGCTAATAGACTTTGTGCAAAAAAATCCAGTAAATGCCAAGGAGTTATTAAATAGGGCTCGAACCTCGCCCACAGAAGAACAACAACTTGCCGAATTATCTGCAAAACTAAAGCCAATATGTGAGCAAATAATAAAGCTTTTTAAGGGAGATAATATCAAGCAATGGATTGGAGAATATGAACAATTTGAGAAAGAACAGGATGAAGAATTTCAAAGGCAATTTGAAAATTTAAAATAATTTTTTGAATAATACTTGAATATTCAACACCTGATAAAATTTACTATAAAGACTTTAGTAAATAGAGTTCGAAAAAATAGCATGAAAAAAGGGGATATCCTATAAATTTTTTAAACTCCTGTATTGTCAAAATGGTTCAGTTTACCTTTTCAACTTTATCCTCACTTAATTATAAATTAAAAAGCAAATGCAATTTAAAAAACATGTAGACAGAATTAAAAAATGTTTTTATAATAAGTTGTAAAAAAAGGAAATTCATTAATTTATGATTGTAAATCTCTTTACCAAAAAAAATTCAGAGTTTAAAAAATTTTTTGAAAGCAAAGGTATACATTCTCAAGAAATAGATCCAAATATAAATATTGATATTATCCCTTCAAGCATTGAAAAGAGAAAATCAAACTTTTCATTAATAGAGATTGATGCACAAACTAACAGCGAAGTTGAAGCACTGAAAAAAAAGATTAATTTTTTATATAATGAAAGCAAAGTAATAGCCATCTGTGAAAAAATTACACCCACTATAAGAACAATTTTGTTTGAAACAGGAATCATTGACTGCATTGAAAATTTTGATAAAGAAAAAATTCTCTCCTACATACAATTCCTTCAAACCAAACCTTTACGCAAAAATGGCTCTTTCCTTATACTTGATGATAAAATATCACACCAGAGAATCTTAACAGGGCTCATAAAAAGATTTGGATACTCAGTGGATTTTATCTTAGATACAGAAAGCTTATTTACTAAAATTGCTGAATCTAATCCTAAGATGCTTCTTATAAACATTGGCTCATCTAATCTTGATCTTCACAGCTTTATAAAAAAGACCTATGGCAACAGCGATTTTCGAAAACAGCCATCTATCATATATAAAGACATGAGTAATGGGCTATTTATACATGAAATAATAAGTGGACTAAATCGCATTACTCGTGTTATATACTCACCAGAAGAGGTTTATTGTTTGTTAATAGATATGCTCTTTAAAAAGGAAATCATGACACTTGCTTCAAGCCTCTACTCCTCTCTTGATTTTCAAAAATTCAGTGATTACTCAAAAAGCTCTATCTCACAAATATTTTACAAAATATACGGCCAGAATTTTGACAATGAATGTATATTTGCTCCTGAACGAATTGATTCTCTTATTAAAATAAACGAAGATCTCACTGCATCTCTGATAAAAGTAGATGCTATAAAATGGCTCAGGCTCACTCAGGTCTCTATTGAAAAAATTATTTCCTCAATGGATGAGAAAAATTAACCCCATCTTTCATCAAGGAGTCAATGGTTTGAATTGGCAGCCTATATTTATATGGATTTTTAAGATCATATTCATAACATGGCCTTTTATCTGTATGACAGGAGAGACAGAGCTTTTCCCTTCTCTTGAGCGAGTTTATGCCAAGAATAGGGTTCATCCCATGTTTAATGGCACGATTATAACCATTTTCCCTGCTGCTATAATCTACATGGATATTTGCCTTATGATATTCCTCCCCTGGGCCATGACATGCCTCACATCCCACCCCCTCAGAAAGAATGGATTTGTTTTTTCCTCCACCTGTTGCATGACACTTTAAGCACCTCACATCATCTATAGGAGAAGTAACTCCTACATTTTCTGCAATATTCTTTGCCCTATCAGTTTTAAGTGTCAAAAATGCCTTTGAATGAGGAGAAGCAAGCCATATCTTATACTGATTGCCCATAGCCTCCTGGCCATGACATTCTTTACATACAGCAACTCCAACATATCCATAATCTGCTGAAAAAATCATGCCATGATAAAAAATAACATAAGACATAATAAGAATAAAAAAACTCAAAAATATTCCATTTTTCACAAAAACCTCTCTTTTGACTTATTCACAAAAGTCATAACCCAAAATGATTATATAATTAAATTCGACCGTCGGGGGCTTATAGATAATCTCCATTTCTTAAAAAGTTAAAATAACAGTGTAAAATCTATAATTAAATTTGATGTTGACATATTATTTTTTATATTATCGTTAAATAATTGTTTTTAACCATTGAGGATCAGGGAGAGTTATATGACAAAGTTAAATGAAAAAGATGAATATAAGATAGGTAGATTCTTCATTGAAAATGGCATAATAAATGAAGCTCAACTAAAAGAAGCTCTTGAGCTGCAAAGGGATAACAAAGATAGACTTCTTGGAGAAATTCTTGTAACAATGGGTGTTCTTTCAAAGGAAGAGCTTATCATGGCACTTGAGATGTATATGATGATGACAGACTCAGAAGACATGACAATTGACGAATGGTTGGATCAGGAAGAAATTGACATGGTTCTTAAAAAGTTAGAGGCTCAAAAAACAAAAAATGCTTGACAAAAGATTAGCAATCTTCAAAATAAGTGCCCATGTTAGAATATGAAGATAAGATATGTTTTGGCTGCGGTCAAGAAAATGAAATCGGACTAAAGCTGGAGCTAAAATTTGATGATGATACCAAAACTGCTTATGGTGAGTTCACAGCTCATGAATTGTTAGAAGGTATTCCTAATATAATACATTCTGGCATTATTTCCACTCTCCTTGATGAAACTATGATTACAGTAAACAAATATCTGGAAATAATGGCTGTGACAAGTGAAATTACCATAAGATATTTGCAACCAGCATTTATAGGTGAGCATCTCTACATAAGGGGCTGGTTCGTCAAAAAAAGCAAGCGTGTCATAGAAAACAGAGCCGAGATTGAAAATGAAATGGGAAAAATCGTGGCACGTGCAAAAGGGAAATATATAGAAGTTGACGAAATTCCCCAGCCTGAGTAAATGGTTTCATTGAAATAATTTACCCTTAGAAGCCGAAGTGGTGAAATTGGTAGACGCACCGGACTCAAAATCCGGCGGGGGCAACTCCATGAGGGTTCGAGTCCCTCCTTCGGCAAATACTTTATACACAACAAAAAATGGCGGGAGTTAATCCCGCCCCGAAGTGTTAATCTAATCGGTTATAAAAATTACTCTGCATAAATTGAATCAATAATATCTTTATATTTTGAAGATATAATTTTTCTTTTAATCTTCATGGTTGGAGTAAGCTCTCCTGTTTCTTGAGAAAACTCCTGTGGCAGAAGCACAAATTTTTTAACCTTTTCTACCTGCCCGAGCCCTTTTGTTCTCTCATCAATTCTTTCTCTATAGAGTTTTAGTATATCTGGATGCTTTATTATCTCTTCCTTTGAAGTAAAGGGGATACCGTGCTTTTGACAATAAATCTCAAGCTGTTCAAATGAAGGCACGATGAGCGCTGATACAAATTTTTTGCCATCTCCTATTGCTATAACCTGCTCAATAAAAATGTCCTCTTTTAGCAGTGTTTCAATCTGCTGTGGGGCAATGTACTTCCCGCCAGAAGTTTTAAACATATCCTTTAATCTATCTGTTATTAAAAGATAGCCCTCATCATCTATATACCCTATATCTCCAGTCTTTACCCATCCATCTTCTGTGAAAAGCTCTTTTGTCAGCTCAGGCTTATTCCAATAACCTTGAGTTTGACTTGGACTTGTGGCCTGAATCTCTCCCTCTGGTGAGATCCTCACCTTCATTAAAGGAACAACAGGGCCGCATGTACCAAACTTGTTATGCTCGGGATTGGCAACACAAATTACAAAGCACTCTGTAAGACCATATCCCTGAAGCAGCAACACTCCGCACCTAAAGAAAAACTCTGCAATCTCTCCAGAAAAGGCAGATCCTCCACAATTGAAGACCTTGTTTCTTCCACCAAAAAGGTTTCTGATCTTTTTCAAAACAAGGGCATCAGCAATATTGTGCTTAAATTTAAGTGACAGAGGAATTGGCTTTTTATCTTTCTTTAAGTATTGATACTGCCCTCCAATATCCAGAGCCCACTTGAATATCTTCTGCTTTTTCTCCGGTGCCTGACTTATACCATCCATAACCTTTGCATAGACCTTTTCCCACAGCCTTGGCACACTGCACATATAATGAGGCCTGGACTCTGCCAGAAACTCCATTAAAGCCTCTGGTTTTGCAATATGACAATAATCAACGCGGGCATTGCTGCAAAGTATAAAATAGCTCCACGCTCTCTCAAAAACGTGAGCCAGAGGTAAAAATGCAAGGTTTACATCAGATTCAATTATTGGGATATGATAACCTGTTGCAAAGAGCATTGCCAGCCAGTTCTTATGTGTAAGCATTACTCCCTTTGGTTCTCCTGTTGTGCCTGATGTATATATTAAGGTCGATAAATCTTCGCTTGTGGCCATATTAAGGCGTTCCTCAAGCTCTTTTTGTCTTCCACTTAATTTGCCCTTTTCTATAAAATCAGCAAAAAGCATCACCATTGGATTATTTTTATCATAACTTATTCTATGGTCAAATATAATGACTTTTTCTATTTTTGTCTCAGGTAGAATTGACATAGCCTTATCATAGTGTTCCTGCTTTTCCACAAATAGTATTCTTATATTGCAGTCATTTACTATATACTTTAGCTCCTCTGCCGAGTTTGATTGATATATAGGGACAGAGCATGCCCTGATTGAAAAACAGGCAAAATCAACAACAGCCCACTCAACCCTGTTGTTTGAAAATATCCCAACAAACTCTCTCTCTTTAACCCCCTCTTCCAAAAGAGCCATAGCACAGTTATCAATTAAATCAACAAAGCGCTTCCAGCTAAATTCTTCCCATTGTCCAAAGGCCTTATGCCTCACAGCAATTTTTTTATCACCAAATTTTTCTGCCCTTTTATGGACCATCTTCCCAAGATGATCATCTTTGGACAAAAACTCAGCAAATTCCTTTTCGTAATCTACATTACTTTTCATAAAAACCTCACAGATATTTCAAATAATAGCAAAACCCATCTGTAAGGTTTTAACATAATTCATTATAAAAGTCTTGTCGATTTATAACTTTTAAAATTTCTTTCTTTTAAAAATTATAATTTTTAAAAAACGACAAGATAGCTTTCAGCCAGAGGGAGTAATTCATCTCTAAACAAAATGCACTGTTAATGTATTATGATTGACATATTGAAATGACACTTTAGTCTAATTAAAAAATTAGATGCCGGACAAGCTATTATGGAAAAAAGTATTCTTTATTTCTTGATGTTTTTTGGTCCAACCTTTGCAGTAGTTATTTCCATAGGCCAGATTGTTCAGGCAAAAAAGGCATTGATCGATTACCTCTTTGCTGCCTCTTTTTTTGGAATGGCTCTGTGGATGTATCAAATATGTCTTTTAAGCACAGATATTCTCTACCTCCATAAATATGCCTTTATCTATATAGCACTGTTTCCCTTACCTTTGATATATATAATTCCACCTATAATGGTTATGAGATATAAGTGGGTTCTTTCCAGTTCCTTTGACATAAACAAAACTCACATTGCCATCTTCTTACCTTCACTATTTTGCCTTGGATGGATTTTGTATGGGCCGATAAGGGGAATTACTTTTGATAGCACTTACTGCTGTGCCTTTCCTCTGATAGGCTCAAAATTTGCCACATTGCCCCTTTACTTTAAAATAACATATATAATAATCATTTTGCCAAATCTCTATGTGGCAACTCTAATGTCCCCTGTTTTAATCAAAATGCTGCCAGTATGGCAAAGATATAGAAACAATCAAATATCTAAAGCTGCAAGAATGGGATACATTTCTGCCCTGTCAATTGCCATGACCAATATACTTTGCTTTATGGGCTATATATTTTCTCTCAGGCTTGTTCATATATCTGTTCTCCTGGCAAATTGTGCAACAATATATGTATACCTTGTGACTCAACGACATCCTCACTATCACAGACTACTTCGAAGTGAAACTCGAAAAGCCCATTACGAAAGATCCAGAACAAAAGGACTTGATGTAAACAAAATACTTCAGAGATTGAAAGAACTAATGGAAGAGGAAAAGATATTTGCAGATGAAGAGCTCACACTTAAAGATCTGGCATCAGAACTTGCTATAAGCCAGCACCAACTCTCGCAAATACTAAATGAAAATCTTAAAAAAAACTTTAACACCTTTATAAATGAATATCGCATAGAGGAAGCAAAAAAAATGCTCATTGAAGAAAAAGAAAGATCCATTCTCTCTATTGGCATTGCAGTTGGTTTTAACTCAAATACCGCATTTACAACTGTCTTTTCGAAAATTACAGGGATAACCCCAAGTCAATACAGAAAGCAAAACTCATAATTATTTTAATTTATAAATAACTATTTTATCAATTTCAGCAACCTTGTTATAATTTTTCCTTATAAAATCATCCAGCTCAATAAACTCTGAGATGGGAAATCTGTCATATCCAAAATATCCAGAGGGAGAGCTATCTACAACAAACAGAGGTTTATTTGTTCTCAGATCATCACACAGCAGAGGGAGAAATTTAGAGGCAAAATCCTTTCTTACTGCATCTGACTTATTGTCTGTTCCAAAGACCCTTCCAGAAACAAAATCTGATATGATAAAACGTGAAGCAGGCCTTCTATCGGCAAAATAATAAACAGGAGTTGCCCATCCCCACACATAGATCTTTTCATCCATAGTTGAGTTATTTTTTATAAACTCACCAACTCTTTTATAACTTATCTCAGATCTGTAATTGGGATAATTTATCAATTCATAGGACCTTAGTATATCGACTCTACTTACTGTTAAGATAAATACAGGCAGAGCTATCCATAGCCACAAAAATTTTTTAAAAGCAAAGCGCTCATAAAAAAATGCACACAGTAAAGAAAGAGGTGGAACTATCTGAATAAAGTAATGTCCATATCCTCTGCCACCAAGGGTTGCAGCATAAAATGAAAGCAAGAGCCAGGTGAGCAAAAAAAACAAAATTTGCAAATTCCAGAAATCTTTCCTTTCCTTGAGTCCTTTTATCTTACCATAGGTCCCTTTTACAAGGGCTATCCAGGCAGGTAGACCCAGTATAATAAAATAAAGGGATCTCCCAAAAATCTTTAAAACAGAGCCAGAAGAACTACCAGATTCAATATATCCAAAATTATATGCAAATCCCCAGAATAAAGCCTCTTGCAAATTTCCCTTATAATAAAAATATATAGCTACCGCAATTACCGGGACAAAAGAGGCTACTCCTGTAATAACAAGTTTAGCAGCAGTTCCTTTAAAGGACTTCCATTTATCAAAAGAAAAAAATGGCACAACAACAAAGGTATATATTATATAGGCAATTGGAAGCACCCCTGCCTTATAATTCGTAAGGATAGCCATACCAAGCATTATACCAGAGATGATATGCAATATTAAAGTTTTAAGTTTCAGATCATAAAAAAGAAATATATAAACTGATGCCACAAGAAAGAGATTAATTAATGTTTCGCCATTGGTTGATACATACTTTGGCTCGTATGTATGCATCAAAAGAATGAAAACCATTGTCCCAGCAAAAGAAGCTTTCGTCGAGGCAAGGCTTTTCCCAATAAAAAAAATAACCAGTGCTGTGAATAACACCCAGAAGCCTGTGATGACATGAACAGCAAGTAGACTATGAGATCCAGTTAAAAAATAAACAACTGCAAAAAAGAAATATGTCAATGGCGGTTTATTATCAACAACATCCACATAAGGTAATCCTCCAGAGAGAATCACCTTTGCAAATTCACTAAATACTGTCTCATCTATATCAATTATATGCTGATAAAAAGTTGGTAATCTCAAGAGAAAAACAGCAAGGGCTATCCACAGAAAATATTTCCAATTGAACTTTATTTTTTTCTCGTCCATATTCTTCCGTCACCAAAGTATCCTTTAAATTCATAATTTGTATTCAGGTATCTTATCACATCTGGAAAATCATCAAGTGTTGCAAAACTGCCAAAGCGAATTATAGGAGCAGTGGTGAGATCTATATAAAATGGGGGATCACTCTTTTTCCTATAAACCAGAACTTTTCTTATCATTGAGGTGCCACCTACATCAACAAAAATATCAGGTGAAAGCCTCTTTATGTCTTCAATAAAATCCCTCTGATATTTTTGATAAAAATCAATATTTCCCTTCTCTCTCTGAACTATTGCATACAAAGCTCCTTCGTTTAACCAATAGGAATATCCTGCAGAATATCTACCAGAATAATAAGTAATCTCTGTCCCCATTGGCCATGAGAGCACAGTCCAGTCTGCAGGAGTATTGTGCTTAATATACTCCAAAACAGGAACAATGCTTTTGTGTGGAAGCAAATATTCCCCATGAGATGCAAGGGCTACCATTCTGAAATAATATGCCAAATTACCTTCATTCTGTTTTAACTCTGGTGCAAAATTTCTTATGTAGGCATCTTTTACATTCCATGCAAAGAAAAATATAACAGGAATTGTAAAGGCAAGAAAAGCCCTTTTAGAAAAAACGCCCTGTGAAATATGGAGAGTTATATACCTTCCAGAAAGAATCGCCAGAGGTGGAAGCACAGGAATAAAATAGTGAACAGAAAGTCTTGCACCTCCAGCAAAAACAGAAATAAACAGAGTCAAAACTACAGACACCAAAAAGGCCTCTTTTTCGGTTTTTTCTCTGTCTTTAAAAAACTGAACAAGAGCAAAAAATCCTGGCACCCATAACATGCTATGATATAGCCCAAAATGAATAAAGCGCAATAAGAGCTTTCCTATAACCATAAAGGGATTAAAACCTCTGTTTGCAACATAGCTTACCATAGGGTAAAGTTTTGCTCTTAATTTATCATAAAAAACAAAATGAGTCCAATTCCAGTCAATAACCAAAAGCATAATAAAAACTATTGAAAAAAATGCTATGAAGAGATAATATCTTTGAGGAGAAAATTTAAACCAACCCCTGTAAATAGGAAATACAAAAATAACATAACTCAATATTGCAAAGAGGGAAAAAATCCCCTGAGTCTTAATCATGAAAGCAGCATAAATTCCAATAGCAATGAAAGGCAAGTTATAGAATTTTTTTTCAAAAAAAACTAAATAGGTAAAATAAAAAGCAGCCATGCAGAAAAGATTATATAACACCTCCCCATTAGTTGCGGTAAATTCCGTATTGTAAGAAGAGATTAAAAATCCATAGAGCATAGCAGCAACAATCCCACATCCCAGATTATAAATCTTTTGTGCAAGAAGAATTATAAAGACCATTGTCAAAAGTATAAAGATTATACCAACAAGATGAAAGGAGGTGACAGAATCACCAAAAAATAATATGCTCCACTTCATTAAGTAGTGATTTAGCCAATTCTTATTTGGATAAAAGGGAAGTCCTGCTAAATCTCTTTTAGCAAGTATGTAGGAGGTAACCACATCTACATGAATAAAGTCTATGAATAAAGTATGAGCTCTTAAAATAAAAGCTCCAAGAAAAACAAAGAGGAGCGATTTCCATCTCTCCCCATATATAACAAAATTCCAAAATTTATCTGCCATATTATGTATTTTACTCATATTTAAGCGCCTCTATAGGTTTGAGCTCAGCAGCCTTTTTAGAAGGATAATAGCCGAAGAAAACTCCAACAGCTGTAGCAAATAAAACGGAAACTAAAATTGAGGTTACTGTAAATATAAAAGGCCACTTAACAAAATAGACAATCGCCGCATATATTCCAAGTCCAAGTCCAATTCCAATTAATCCTCCAAACATACTTAATGAAACTGACTCAATAAGGAACTGTAGCATAATATCCTTTTTCTTTGCGCCAATGGCCATCCTTATCCCTATTTCCCTTGTTCTCTCTGTTACAGATACAAGCATGATATTCATAATGCCAACACCTCCAACAAAAAGAGAAATAGAAGCAATACCTGCAAGAAGTATAGCCAGAGCATTGGAGATATCATTTGCCATCTTAAGTTTGTCTTCGCTGGTGCTTATTTCAAATCTATCTGGCTGACCCTCTGGTATGGAAAATTTATTACGAAAATATCTCACAAGGAGCTTTTCTACCTGAGGAACGTAATCTGGCTCTTTTGCCTTTACATAAATCTCATCATAATAGCTACGTCCCATTATTCTCTTATTAAAAGTTGTGTAAGGTATAATCACTACATTATCAAAATCCCTGCCACCAAAGGCCTTCCCAACTTTTTCCATAATCCCAATTACAGTAAAAGGAACACCATTTATCAAAATTATCTCACCAATGGGATCTCTACCTTCAAAAAGCATGTTCTCCACAGTAACTCCTATTACTGCGACTTTTGCAGTAGTTATAACATCATTTTCTGATAAAAATCTTCCCCTATCTATTTTGTTGCCTTTAATATCAAAATAAGCCTCCCCTACTCCCTCTACATTGGTCTGGGTATTTTTATCTTTATAAATAGCAATCAAACCACTTTTTCTATCAAAGGGGCTGATTTTATCTATCTGATAAAATGCTTTTTTAAGCTCCAAAACATCTGAATCCTGAATCCATTTACCTGTTACTCCAGATTTTGAGGAAAAACTTATAGCATTCGCACCAAAGGTTACAATCTTATCACGCACCTCGACCTTTGCACTATTGCCAAGTCCAATCATTACTATTACTGATGAAATCCCTATAATTATACCAATGCTGGTGAGCACTGATCTCATCTTATTTTTAGAGAGAGCTCTTAAAGCTGTTATTAAAAGATTGCGATAACTCATATATTTCCCGATATATATAAATCTTTATTTAGCATAAAATAATAAGTCTTTGCAAAACAGTTGAATGCAAATATAATATTTCATTAAAATAAGTCAAGTGGAGAATTATTTCAAATCCCCTGTTATTTTTGCAGGAAACACCCTGTTTTTAAGAGCAAGATTTTTAATATAATTATAAATTTCTCTATGTTCATCATTGGTAAAATTCACTATCCGATTTTTCCCTGACTCTGCCTTAAAAATTCCATCAAGCATAATCTCTCCTGGCACATAAGGATAAAATGTTCTTTCTGAAAATATAGACAGCCCCATGAAGGAATTAATCTCATCAATGCCGAGTATATCACAAAATGTTGGTGCTATATCAAGGTTAGTTGCATAGGTATAGTTTTTATTGCCCTGAAAATTTTTGCATCCTGGGAGATAAAGTATAGAGGTGATTGTATCCTGTCGTGCACGATTAAAGGTCTCGCCCCTGAGTTTAAAATATTTTGGATTCATAACCATTGCATGATCTGCTATAAAAAGCACAATGGTATTTTCATAGTAAGGTGAGTTCTTAAAGTATTCCCAAAAAATTCCAAAGGCCTCATCAGTTGAATATACGCAGTCAAAAATAGGATCCGAAAACTTTCGGTCATCCTCAGAAAGATGATATGGAGGATGTAAATCTATCGTAGATATTGTAACAAGAAATGGTTCTCTAAAGGCCCTTTGAGAAAACTTCTTTACAACATAACGAAAAAGATCCCGATCTCTCAAACCCCAGCCAGAAATTGGATCTTTTGCCATAGCTCTCATCTGTGGATTTTCAAGAGAAAAAAAGTCATCAAAACCATGATTCTTAAATACAGTCTCTGTTGAAGCGAAATCCGAAGTTGAGCCTTGTATATGAGCGCAATAATATCCATGCTTTTTTAAAATTTCGGATAAAAAAGAAAATTTTAAATTAGTAAGTCTGTTATTTTGAGTTATATTATACTTCTCCACATAATAAGGGAAGCTACCCATTGTTGCAATAATACCTGTTATGGTAGGAGCGATTATATTGTACATATTTTCAAAGGTAAGAGAATGTCTTTTAAAATCATCTATTTCTGGAGTAAGCCCCTTAATGCCATGCATCTCTTGCGTTGTAAAATACTTTGAAAAAGATTCTGCAAATACTATTACTATATTTGTCCCCTTAGCAAGCTTTGGCACATCTCTGAGTTTCTTATCAGCCACATATATACTTCTTTTAAGAAGAGGATATTCTGTTGATACAGATTCCAGAATAATCCCTGACTTGCGACACTTTTCTTTGATTTCATTTGATAGCTTTATGCCATTATCATCACCTTCTGGCATGAGGTAATCTAAAAGAGAAGTAAAGACATGTACTTCTGGGATCTTTAAATATATGGCAGCATCGTATTTTTTTGAAAAAGGTGACTCGAGCATATAAAAAAGTATATAATATATTAAATAAGCAAATAAGATAATAGAAAAATTTACCGCAAAGGAAAGCCTTCTCACATAAGCAAAGCTCTTACCAAAAGGTTTAAGCTTTTGAAGGAACTTGCGAAAATCCTTTGCTTTATTTATAAGAAAGACAATGAATAATATAAAAAGCAAAACAGCTACTATCCCTGCAAATCCAGATGGTGTTGTAAAAAACACAATGTTCTCTTTATTCCAGAAATGAGACCATATTATATGATCAACATGAGCTCCACTATAAAGAAAAGTTCCAAAGTCCAGAACTCTGGCAAATATAGAAAAAAAACCAAAAAATAAAAATACTAAATAAAAGATAATCCTTATATAAGTAAACCTACTATTAGAAAAAAAATAAACAGCAAGAAGTAGCAACAAAGAAAAAATAAGATAATATAAAAGCAAAAGGGTCATTGGGCCACGGACAATACCTCTGTCAAAGTTCTGCATATCAAGATATATATAGGCCACTCCATAATGCCATAGATAAAAATACAATACCAGAATGAGAACAAATAAAAATGGCCAGTAAAATATAATGGGGATTTTTCTACCTTTCTCTATAAGCTCTGGGTGTAAAAATCTAAAAAGTGGTAAAATAAAATAAAAATAAAAAGCTAACACTGTCCCCAATACAGTAGTTGCTAAAAAATATTCATTAAATAAATCGCTTTTAAGCACAAACTGAAGTGGATAGACATTAAGCCCCAGAATAGGCAGATGGCTAATGGTAAACCTTCTTTGAAGCTCCGCATAATATTCATTTTTAGCTATTAGCTTTTTAAATATAAAATTCACAAGGAGATAATACATAATGCCAACTATGACAGATATAACCAAGGCAGCCAGCAACCTTTCCACTATGTGTGAATAATTATTATAGGTATATATAAAATAAGCTTGTGAATATAGACCGATGGATATAGAGGCTAAAATTTCCATCTTTAAAACATTCTTTTTTTTCATCACTCATCCCAAAGTTTATTTTGCTCTAAGATAGACTGATTGAATACAATCCTGTCAAGCGCTCTTTGTATTTTGCCTTTAAAAAACAAGGTCAACAAAATTTTTACTTATTTTAATTTTATATTTTAATTTTATTGACATACCATAAAACTCTATATAGATATTTGAAAACTAAAAAATTTATCCATCGGAAGGCAAAAGTGAATCTCGATTTCAATGAAAAATTCGTTCCTACTATAAAAATATATTCGGTGTTTTTAATATATAGTTTTATTTTGTTACTATTCTGCACCACATCATCTCCCTTTTACTTTATAAACACATGGAATGACTCAAATATTTTTTTCACGATGGGTAAATCTTTGATGAATGGATTAGTGCCATATCGAGATCTTTTCGAACAAAAAGGGCCTTTATTGTTTTTTATTAATGGAATTGGATATTTAATTTCAAATAATTCATACACAGGCATATACATACTTCAATCTTTTTCTTTATCTATAACTATGTTTTTTGCCTATAAAATATCTATACTGTATACATCAAGATCATGGTCAATCATGACAGCCATATCGCTGCCTGTATTCATATACTACAGTACATCATACTCGGGTGGAGGAAATTCTGCAGAAGAATATTGCCTACCATTTATGATGATTAGTCTGTACTATTTTCTATCATACTTCAAAGATCACCTAAATATAAAGCATAATCCAAAAATTATGTTGCTCCATGGGGTTACATCTTCATGTGTATTTTTAATAAAATTCAATATTACAGCTTTCTGGGTTGGTTTTGCAATAGTGATTCTCATAAAATTATTAATCAATAAGCAATTCAAAAACATTGTGCATAATATAATTTGTGGTATCATAGGAATAATGCTCCCAATTATTCCCTTTGCTATTTACTTCATAATAAAACAAAGCCTTCAAGATGCTATCTCCATGTATTTCTTATTAAACTTTCAATATGCAGAAGATTTTTCTTCACATCGGGGACTTGTAAAAACATTTCTGTTTACAATAGGTAAAATCATTATCGTTCATCCTTTTCTTTTCACATCAATAACCAGCAGTATTATACTTACAGCCAAAAACAAAAAAAATCTACCAGTCTTTGGTAGATATGCTGTTATATTATCTTCAGTAATACTGTATCTATCCATATATGGCAGTGGCCATAGTTCCAAATACTATATAATACCCTTCTCTATTTTTGCAATATTTGGGATAATCTATATTATATCTCTATTTGAGACCTTGACTTTAAAGCGAAAAACTCTATATAAATTAATTTTAATTATCCTTGTTATGAATATTTTTTCAAATTACATATTTGTCAATCACGCCCACTTAATAAAGAGTAAAAATAATAAATCAGCTCAATACGTCTTTGCAGATATAATAAACAGCCAAAGGAATCCATCTCTTCTGGAACTTACAGAACCTGCAGCAACATGCGGTGATGGATTTCTCACTGCTGCAAATCTTTTGCCAGCAACAAAGTACTTTTCCACACCAAATATACCATTTGACAAATTCCCGTTCCCATATATGGCACAACTTGATTTAATTCAAAATAAAAAAGTAAAATTTTTGGTTTCAATGGAGAGACTAAAAAGAACAAAAGAAGAATTTACTATTCCCCCAATGGGGAACCTCCCAATACACTTCAAAATTCAGGAAGCTATAAATACCAACTATATCCCAATAAAATCTATGATTCAAAAAAATGGAGCAGGAGAACATATCTATACTTTATATATGATTAAAGATCAATAAAGAATAGTTAAACTTCCAGTTGACCCATTCTTTTTAATTCATAAGCAGAAAGAGATTCATCAATTCGATAAAAGCTTAAAAGCTGATTTATCTCTTCTTTATGCAATGTATTGAAATATTTTTTGTCTATATCTGGATTCCCTGGATGTAACATAATTTCAATACTATCACGGTTTGAATTAATTTTATTTTTATTTAAAAAAAATTTTAACATCACCTCAGGAGATATCTTGCAACTATGCATAATGCTAAAAAAATACCTATCCGTTCTTGCCCCATTTATAAAATAAAACAATCTTAAAACAAAAAATTTAATCAAGGCAGGAATTATATTACTTTTAGGTCTAACATATCTAAATATAAAAAATATGCTTTCATTTATCAATCGTATATCAGATATATCATGCTGTGCTGCTATCTTCTGAACAACCTTAAAAATTCCCGGGATTGTATGTACATGTCGATGACCATCAATATGAGAAATTTTTATTCCTAATTTTTCAATAGTCATAATTTGTGCATTGAGCTCATTTTCAACTTGAATCAAAAACTTTTTTCTGGTAAAGGGATTAAGCAAATAGAAAATTATATTCAGAAAATTCAACTTTAAACAACCATCTCTGCTTGCTATTAAAGAAATATCTTCAGGAGAAGCACAACACCTACCACAGGTTAAAGAAAAATGAATCCCAATCGCCATAGATGGTACATCATTTTTAAAAACATTAATAGCATCATCTGTATAATTACAATTAGGCAATAGGCTGGTACGCGAAATACACCCAGACCGATACAATGAAACGATTGAACGATTCACCCCTGGAGAAAGACCAAAATCATCTGCTGTTATTATTATTTTTCTTTTTTTTGTCATAATGGACTTCTTCTTTAACTAAATATGTTGGTCTCCTTTTGACCTCTTCGTATATTTTAGCCATATATTCCCCAATAATTCCAAGGGAAATTAATATTGAACCACCAATAATACCAAGCATTACAATGACAGTAGGAAAACCTTCTGCTGATTGATTCATAAATTTTTTATAAACAGATTCAAGCATTACAAAAAAAGCAAAAAAACAAAAAAATAATCCAATATATGTTGGTAAATGTAAGAGAGACGACGAAAATGAAATAATAGCATTTATTGCAAGATGAATTAAACCTGACGTTGACCATTTACTTGTTCCGGTTAATCTGTCATGGGTTTTATACTTAACAACACCCCTTTTAAATCCAATCCAGGCGCTCATGCCTCTAAAAAACAAGGTCCTCTCAGTCATAGATAAATAGGCATCTATAGCCTTTCGATTAAGAAGTTTAAAATCTGATGCTTGCTGCAAATTAATATTTGTTAATTTAGAAAAGACTTTATAAAATGACAAAGAAAGCGCTTTATAAATTAAAGATTCATCACCCCTTTCCTCTTTTACGCCATCAATAACATCAGCATCCAATTCTAACATAATGGTGAACATTTCAGGTATAACAGAGGGTGGATGTTGCAAATCAGCATCCATAATGATCACATAGTCTGTTTTTATACATTCCAAACCAGCTCTCAGAGCAGCTTCTTTACCAAAATTCCTGCTTAACCTTAAGCCTCTTACTGGAAAAACTGTTGAAAGATACTCAATCTTTTCCCATGTTTTATCGGAGCTACCATCATCAACAATACATATTTCAAATCTTTTACAACATTGGGATAAATACTTGCAGATCTCAGATGCTGCATTTTCAATGCCACTTGCTTCATTAAAAGCAGGCAATAATACTGCCACATTATCAATTCTCTTAACCATAACATTACCATTATTTAAATAATAAAAATTTTCTATTCATAAAAGGTCCAGAATCTATTGCCAAGATAATTCACACACATGGTAAAGCAAATTGTAATAAATTGAGAAAGCCATGGATGCAAATGAATTAAATCCACAAGAACAAACATCGATAAAGAATTAACAATTATTGATAAAATATTAACAATAAAAAACTTAACAAATTTTCTATTAGTATCGCCATAGGATTCAAAAGTCCAGCTTCTGTTAAAAACAAAACTATTTATAGTAGCAAGAATGTAGGCTATTGAAGTTGCAGACAAATAATGCAATTTCATTACATTAAATAATATAAAAAACAAAACAAAAAAGACAATAGTGTTTAATACACCTATAATCCCAAACCTAAATATCCTTATAAATTCTTCTCTATGTTGTTCTTTAAAAAAAATAAAAGATTTTTCCATAACAAAACATCCTCTCACTTCCCAAAAATCACAATTTCCTCTGTAACATAATCAGCTCTAAATGGCCATGGAACAGTGTGTCTGAATACAAATTTTTTATTATAGGGAGTATTGCCTTCAAAGAGTTTTCGTATAAAATCTCCCTGCTGTGAGGTTTTGAAATTTAAATCCCTCTCGGAAATTTTTTTCCCGTCTTCTATGGATAAATCAATTTCCTTGAAAAATCGTCTATACCATTTGGATGATATTATTATATAATCGGGATTACGCTGTGCTATATTGTCAAAATCTTTCTTTATTCTATATTCTCTTATATTTTCAGGAAATTGAGGAAGATATACATAATCCTCATAATGCTCTATCTTTGTTCCAGATGGTAAATTTTCTTTCATCCACTCAGTCACTTCATATCTCTTATCAAGCAGTAGATTAACATTTACATTTACTGCGAAAATAAACATATATAAAATCATAGGAGAAAAAATAATCCAAAAAACATTTTTATTTAACTTTTCATAGAGCAATGCAAAAGTATATCCACCATAGACAGTAAGCAAAATTGAAGGAGCAAGTATAAATCTATGATCTGATCTTTTGACAACCATCACAAAAAAGATAATAAAAGAAAGACCTGAAAAAAGTGGGAGCAAACTTAATACAAAAGACTTATCCTTTTTCTCTAAAATAAAAAGAAACAAAATCCCAACAAGAGTAGCTATGGCAACAGGCAAGGATACTATCTGTTTTATATAAACAGGAAGCAAGTCTTTAAAGAGAGAAGCATAGCCAGCCAGAGAGGTTACATAAGGAGTATAACCTTCTGTATTTTCACCAGTCATGGTTTTAATTCTCAATATAAAACCACTATAGTTTAATATTAAATTCTCAACAATGATAAATCCTACTATAAAAAAAGTGGTGAAGAATAAAAAATTTCTTTTATATATTTGCCAGAATGATTTATCCCTACTTTTAAAAATAGGGATAATAATCAAATAGATAATAAATGGAATAACGAAGAGAGCATAGCCCTGATCCTTTGTTCCAAAGCAAAGAACTGTTGTTATTGCACAATATATATAATTCTCTTTTTTATTATATTTTACTGCCAGCACAAGATGGTAAAGTGCAAAAAGTCCCCAAAATATATATGGAACATCAAGATTTGCCGTATGGGAATAATAGTTAAACGAAGCATTAAAAGTAAGCAAAGCAGCTGAAAACAAAGCCTTTTTTTCATCAAATATTTCTTTAACAATTTTGTATGTAAAGTAAACAATCCCTATACTCATAAAAAGAGATACAATATTCCCTATAAGTATTATAGCAGATGTATAATACTTAATAGGCAAAATAGTCTGAACAAGCTCCCATTGTTCAAGTGGAGGGAGAGTCTTTGTTTTAGCTACAAGCACCTTAATCTCTGATGGCGAGTGTAAAACAAGAGCATGAATAGCCCCAATAATTAAAATTGGCAAAATCAAAATAGCAAGTATAACAAGATGAGCCATGGGATAATGATAGACAAAACCAAAAGAAAAACCCTTCGCAAGGCCTTTAAGCACACCAGAGGGCACAACAGCATCAATTGCCCATGAATCAAAATTAGGCAAGCCCCATGTAATCCCTATGCCATGAATAAGCAAATTAACTCCCAAAATGGCAGAAAGAATTTTATTTGAATTAACAAATTCTCTAAGATTTTTTAAAATCATAATAACCCCGCAAAAATACGCTATCGCTATTTTGTATATTCCATAAGTTCAGGATCTATATATTTTGTGAAATCAGGATCAACCTTTTTGAGAATATGCTTGCCGTATCTTACATTCCCTTCGCAATAGCCAACAGGTTCTGTCATTTTATCAAGAAGAGTTTTGTAATATCTCTGCGTTACAATTTCTTTATCATATCCCATCAAATAAAGGATTGTGGGGAAAATCTGATAATGAGAGCATTTGTTATAATTCACAGCAACCATATCGGCAAAAACTTTTTTAAGATCCTTATCATGAGTAAAGATCATCATTGGCACAATAGCCTCTTGCGGTATTGAATTTTTACTTCTTCCATGAAGCAGCATAGTATCTCTAAAGCTGTCATCAAAGAGGTTTTGCCCATGATCTGATGTATAGATTATTATTGTATTTTCTAATGATAAATCCTTTAATAAAATTTTAAAGAATTCATTAACAGTCCAGCGTATAGAATTTCTGTAAGAATTAACAAGCTTTTGTCTATCCTTTGTAGGAAATCCCTTTTCCATTACAGGTTTGAATATTCTCTCCCTATCGGGATAAGTATTCTCATAATGAAAATGAGCACCTGATTTTACAAGGTAAATAAACTTTTTACCAGGTGAATTTATAAGTTCTCTCAGCTTCCATGCTGCTGCATGATCGCTTGATTCTTTACCATCACGACTTTTTATCCACAGCAATGTATCTATATGAGCAGCCTCTGCATCATCCATATAATCATTGTAGCTGCTCTTTTGAGCATCAAGGTAAATTGCTCTGTATCCTGCTTTGCGTGCATATTGCCATATCAATGGATTTGTAAAAAGATTCCTTCCATCTGGACCTGTAAACTCCTCTGGCCCTATACCCATACGCAAAATTGCATTGCTTCCATTGCTTCTATTATACGAAGACATCGCAAGACCATAATTTATAATCTCTTCTTTGATAGTCAGCAAATATGGTGTAGTTTTTCTATTATAGTTGAGATCGATAAAATCACCTCTGATACTTTCATCTACTATCAAAATAATATTATCAATCTTTGAATGAGAGGTAACTGGTATTGATACTTCTTTCCGAGGAGTAATTTTATATTCCAGTGTAACCTTGGTCATTGCAGCAAAGAAAGGGATAAGTGAAACATGGACAGGTAAACCATCAATCCCTTTACCGTCAATACTTGCAGAAACTTCAAAGACAAAAAGAATACTCAACAAAAAGGAAATAGTTCTTCTCCAGCCAGAAAATATTTTAAAATCAGATCCAGATGGGATAAAAGATACAACAAGAAAAATAATCAAGCGAATGAGTGGCCAAAGTCCCAGCTGCCAGTACATGGTCAAAGCCTCAGATGCATAGCTTTTTTCACTCCACAAAAATGACATAGACTCCACAGTAAGACAATCTCCCATTATTGTGTAGTGGAGATCCAGAGCAAATCCAGAAATACCCAGTAGTGTCACAACAATAATTTTTGAAGGAGAATTCTTTTTAAAGGCAAAAGCAATAATAGCAAAAATGGATACAGCCCAGATTAAGAGAAAATAGAAAAACTGGAATTTGCTCTCAAAAAAATACTCAGTGGCAACTCTGACAGTAGAGCCAGTGGAAAAATACATTATTGCAATAACTGCAAAAATTTTTAACAAATCTATAAACTTTTCAAAAGATTTTCTCATTAAAGCTCAACACCTCATATAAACTTGATACATTTAAAAAACTAATATAGAATTTTTTGAATTGAATATGTCAAGAAAAAGATGCTCCTTTATAGTTTTCCTCCAGAAACTTTTTAATCTCTGCAGGGTCCTTTGGCAAAATTCCATCACAACCTGAAGCAAGCAAAGCATTAGCTGTTTCCTCTGAGCCAGAAATAGCATAAATCTTCACATCAACTCGATACTTCCTTATCTTGTTGACTAAAGCAGTGCCATCATTTATACCTGCAAGAAAAAAATCCACAAGAACAAGGCCTATATTTTCACTCCCCAGCAGCTTCAAGGCTTCAGAAACAGTATCAGCAAAGAAGAGAGTAAATCCGCTCTTTGAAAGAACGGATTTAAGCAATGTCTGCTCAATCCGGGAATCATCTACAATGAGAATATTATGTGTATCTCGTTTCATGAATTTACACTCTCAAAAAATAAAATATCATTAGTTACTTGACATAAAACAGCCTTTTAAAAAGGCTACTACTAAAAGAGCTAAAAATTAACAACATAAAAATCTTTGGTCAAATATTTTTTACAATATAAAACTAATCCTTAAAAAGGTAAAAATGGGCATAAAAAAAGAAATCGAAAAACGCAAAACTTTTGCAATAATAAGCCACCCTGATGCTGGGAAAACAACTCTTACAGAAAAGCTACTTCTTTACAGTGGGGCAATCCAGATAGCAGGGGCTGTTAAATCAAATAAGATTAAAAAAACTGCAACATCAGATTTTATGGAAATAGAAAGGCAGAGGGGTATATCTGTTTCTACTTCTGTATTGTCCTTTAATTACAAAGGCTATATTATCAATCTGCTGGATACCCCGGGACACAAAGATTTTGCAGAGGACACATACAGAACTCTTACTGCAGTTGACAGCGTAATCCTTGTCATTGACAGCGTAAAAGGAGTTGAAGAGCAAACAAGAAAACTTATGGAAGTTTGTCGCATGAGAAACTATCCTGTTATAGTTTTTATAAACAAATTAGACAGAGAAGGGAAAGAACCTATTGAACTCCTTGATGAGATAGAAAAAGAGCTCAACATCAAAGTAAGACCTCTCACCTGGCCTGTAGGAATGGGGAGCAGATTTAAAGGAGTATATAACATATACAAGAGCACCTTCAACTTCTTTAAATCTGGCAAAACAGTGGTGGAGGAAGAGGTAACAACATTTAAAGATCTAAGCGATCCAGATATAGACAAAGCCATAGGCCACAATGAGGCCATGGCACTAAGGGATGACATTGAACTCATAGACACAATATATGAAAACTTTAAACTTGAGAGCTATCTAAATGGAGATATTGCTCCTGTATTCTTTGGGAGTGCCGTAAATAACTTTGGGGTCAAGGAGCTTCTTGATACCTTTGTAGAAATTGCACCATGCCCGGGCCCCAGAGAAGCTACATGTGGGCTTGTTGAACCTTCTACAGAAAAATTTAGTGGATTTGTATTTAAAATACATGCAAATATAGATCCCAGGCACAGGGACCGTATTGCTTTTTTTAGAGTGTGCTCTGGAAAATTTGAAAGGAATAAATTCTATCATCATGTCCGTCTTGGCAGGGATATAAAATTTCCAAATCCTGCAAATTTTATGGCTCAGGATAAAAGTATAATAGAAGAAGCCTTCCCTGGAGATGTTATAGGTTTATATGACTCTGGAATTTTTAAAATAGGTGACACTCTCACAGAAGGAGAGGCCTTTATGTATAAGGGGGTGCCAAGGTTTTCTCCAGAGCATTTCTGTGAGGTGCAAAACACAGATCCCTTTAAATCAAAGCAACTGGAAAAGGGTCTTATGCAACTTACAGACGAAGGACTTGCTCAGCTTTTTTTACAAAATCCTGGCAACAGACGAATTCTCGGTGTTGTTGGCACACTGCAGTTTGATGTTATCAAATACAGACTCCTCCATGAGTTCGGTGCAAACTGCAAATTCTCTCCAATAAATGGATATAAAGCTGTCTGGGTAAAATTTAAAAATCCAAAGGATATAGAGGATCTCACAACTTACAGATACCACTCGCTGTTTTATGACAAAAACAACAATCTTGTATTTATCCCAGAAAGCAAATTCATATTGCAGCTTGCAAAAGAAAAAAATCCTCAGGCAGAATTTCTTGAAAACATGGAACACAATGATGAGACCTTGGAACTTGAGGCCTCTTAAAAAAAGCATTAAGAAGGTCGGGGTTATTTCCTGACCTTTGGCTTTTTCATTATAAATAGATAGTTAAAACCTCTCAGATAGAAGTTTCCCTCGTCTGCTGCCTTGCGATAATTTCCCATGGAAAGGGTTTTATTGTGGCGAACTACAGAAATTATATCCACAGTTTCAAATCGCAAAGAGAGAATCTGATAAAGACGAAAGCCTATTGGAACAAATCCCTTTTTTTTATCAAAATAGTCACATACATAAAGTCCCATATATTTCCCAGGCTTTAATATTCTATAGATCTCTCCTATAACTTTTTCCATTTCTGTAAAGTAAGACTCTTCATAAGCGGGCAGTTTGCCTATGCAATTTGGGTTATCAGAATAATCTATATTATCACCATAGGGGGGATCAACAAAGACAAAATCGACCTTTCCATCTTCCAGTGGAAGTTTGCGCGCATCTGCTCTGAATATGTCACTGCGAAAAGGATTGATGTCATAGCCCAAAACTCTTCTATTTGTATCCCTGCATACATCAATGGTAGTTCCGCTTCCACACATGGGATCTACAACTAAATCCTTTTCTTTTGTATATCTCATGAGCAAATTCCATATAATATACGAAGGAGTTGCGCCCTTATAATTTTTGTCTCCCTGGTCTTCCTTCCCATAATTTTGGGAAGGATAGTCCCAGAGAGTAGTAACCTGTCTATGCAATTTTGGTTTTGGCATAATTTCCCTAATTCAATTACTGAATCTTTAAAAGAAGCTCGCCAGTTTTAACCCTCTGGCCTTCCTTTACACAAATTTCAGTAACAGTTCCTCTTATAGGAGAAACAACATTTGTCTCCATTTTCATGGCCTCTATTATAAGCAAGCTATCACCCTCTTTAACCTCATCACCCTCTTTTACAAGAATTCTAAAGACATTACCTGGTATGCTTGCACCAATTTCACCTGGCTTTTGAGGATCTGCCATTTGAGTAAAGGTCACAACCTTTTCTGCTCTATAGGTTTTATCAGGAATCTTTATTTCTCTTCTGTTACCATTGACCTCAAAAACTACAGGCCTCATGCCTTCGTTATCAAGCTTGCCAATCTGGACAAGCTGTATAATATAGATCTTACCATCCTCAAGCTCAACCTCAGCAGGCACACCTCTTTTTAATCCTTCAAAGAATAGAGGAGTTTCCATTCTACTGAAATCTCCATATTCCTTAATAAAGGCAATGTACTCATCAAAGACCTTCGGATAGAGAGCAAAGCTTAATAAATCCTGCTTTGTTGGCTTAAATCCATGCTTCTTTTCAATAGAAGCTGCAAGCTCTTCGAAATTGACAGGAGGCAAAAGTTCTCCCGGTCTGCATGTAATTGGCTCTTTGCCTTTAAGTACTATCTGTTGGAGATCAGTTGAAAAACCACCTTCTGGCTGTCCCATCATACCTTCAAAATAAGATACAACAGAATCAGGAAAAGCCAGGTCCTTCCCTTTTTCAAGTATATTCTCAGGGGTGAGCTCGTTTTTTACCATAAATATCGCAAGATCGCCAACCATCTTTGATGAAGGAGTTACCTTCACAATATCTCCCATCATAAAGTTGACTTTCATATACATCTCTTTTACTTCTTTAAACTTATGACCAAGTCCAAAGCTCTCAACCTGAGACTTAAGGTTAGAATACTGACCACCTGGAATTTCGTATTTATAAACTTCTGCTGTTCCAGACTTAAGATCAGACTCAAATTGAGAATACATTGGACGAACATCTTCCCAGTAATCAGCAATTTCTTGAAGAGCATCAAGATCAAAGCCAGGGTCCCTTTCTGTATGTTTAAGCGCTGCAACGATTGAATTAAGTGCAGGCTGGCTTGTAACACCTGACATATTATTAAAGCAAGCATCAACAATATCAACCCCGGCTTCAGCAGCAAGAAGCACTGTTGCCACTGCATTTCCACTTGTATCATGAATATGAAGATGGATAGGAATTCCTATCTCTTGCTTAAGAGTTTTAATAAGCTTTTCTGCAGCATAAGGCTTTAAAAGTCCAGACATATCCTTTATGCCAAGGATATGAGTGCCCATCTTCTCAAGCTCTTTTGCTTTCTTCACATAATATTCAAGGGTATACTTGTCTCTTCTTGGATCCAGTATATCTCCTGTATAGCATATACAGGCCTCTGCAATTTTACCTGTTTTCAAGGTCTCATCAAGAGCAACCTCCATACCCTTAATCCAGTTAAGTGAATCAAAAATTCTAAAAACATCAATGCCAGCTGCAGCAGCCTCCCTTATAAACTCTCTTACAAGATTATCAGGATAATTTGTATAACCTACAGCATTGGCTCCACGCAAAAGCATCTGAAAGAGTATGTTTGGAATTTTTTTACGCAATTCCTCCAATCGTTTCCATGGATCCTCTTTGAGAAATCTATAGGCAACATCATAGGTTGCACCTCCCCACATCTCCACAGAAAACAAATCCGAGGCAATATAAGAGACTGCTCTGGAAATCTTAAGCATATCATAAGTTCTAAGCCTTGTTGCCATCAAAGATTGATGGGCATCTCTAAAGGAAGTATCTGTCATTAGAAGTTTAGACTGACTCTTAATCCATCTAACAACTCCATCAGGGCCTTCTTTATCCAGAATCTGTTTGGTCCCATTTTTTTCAAAATTCTCAGGCACATGAGGAACATAGGGCACATTGTATTCTTTTGTGTTTCCTTTTGTCTCGTTAACAGCCTTTTCACCAAAGTATTTTAAAAGCCTTACCTCCTTATCGTCCTTTGGTGCAATGTCAAAAAGTTCTGGAGTCTGCTCTATAAAATTTGTCCCACAGTTACCACTGACAAAGGTTGGATGCGACAACACATTTAGCAAAAATCCATCATTTGTCTTCACACCAGAGACAACAAGCTCTCGAATTGATCTCTTGGCCTTATTTATAGCATCTTCAAAGGTTCTGGAAAAGGATATAATCTTCACAAGGAGAGAATCATAATATGGACTTATAACTGAACCTGTATATCCATTGCCTCCATCAAGCCTGATTCCTGGGCCAGAACCTGTTCTGTAAACATCTATACGTCCTGTATCTGGAGCAAAACTATTTGCAGGATCCTCTGTTGTAATACGACACTGTATAGCATAACCGCGGGGCTTTATAAACTCTTGAGATTTTATACCAACCTCTTCGGAATCAAGTCTGTAGCCTTGAGCAATTAAAATCTGGCTCTGAACAATATCAATGCCTGTAACCATTTCTGTTATGGTATGCTCTACCTGAATTCTTGGATTCATCTCAATAAAATAATGTTGACCACTGCTATCTACAAGGAACTCCACTGTTCCAGCATTTCTGTAATTCACCGCCTTTGCGATCTTAAGTGCATCTGCACATATTGCCTCACGCTGTTTATCAGATATTGATAAAGCAGGAGTAAACTCTATTACCTTCTGATGGCGTCGTTGAATTGAACAATCTCTTTCATATAGATGAACCAGATTGCCGTAAGTATCACCAAGAATCTGCACCTCTATATGCTTTGGATTATCCAGATACTTTTCCATAAAAATATCATCATTGCCAAAGGCCTTCCGCGCCTCATTACGAGCATTATGCAATCCTGCAAGGAGTTCCTTTTCATCACGAACAATCCTCATACCACGGCCACCGCCTCCAGCTGAGGCCTTAAGCATTATAGGAAACCCACAGGCCCTGGCAAATTCAATAGCCTCTTCGTCACTCTTTATTGGTCTTTCCACTCCGGGGATAGTAGGAACGTTGACACTTTTTGCTACAATCTTGGACTGAATTTTATCACCTAAGTTATTTATCATTTCTGCTGTTGGACCAATAAAGGTAATGCCAGACTTTTCACACTTTGCAGAAAAATCCGCATTCTCTGCTAAAAAGCCATAGCCAGGATGAATTGCATCAACTCCTTTTTTAAGAGCAAGGCCTATTATTTCATCTATTCCCAAATAAGCCTCAATCGGGCCTTTATTCTTTCCAATAAGATAGGACTCATCTGACTTTGTTCTAAATAGAGCATATCTGTCTTCATAAGAATATATGGCAACTGTTCTTATGCCAAGCTCATGACAGGCTCTTATAATCCTTATTGCTATTTCTCCTCTGTTTGCAATAAGCACCTTCTTGAAATTTTTCATAATCGATCTCCATTAAAATAAAATTTTTAAAATAAGCACAGAAACTTTCCCTGAAGAAGGTTAGAAGGGATATGTCTGTGTAAAAAATCAGAGATTATCCAAATTGTATCTATGTCAACGACAAAAAATACATATAAAAAAATAAATTTGACCTGTTAGATTAAAGCTATATATTAAAATCATCAAAATATCATGGAGGTTTATATGCCAGAGCTTAAACGCCTCAATATATTTGAAAAAATGCGCGGTCTTCATACAGATATAATGAAAATAAGAAGAAAAACCCTTATAGAAATAGCAAAGATGATCCTGGAAGATAAACCACCTGAATACGTTGAAATGATTCCATACAATGTCATACAAAGAGATGTCCCAACTTATAGAGATTCAGTTTTCGCAGAAAGGGCCATTATCCGCGAAAGAGTTCGCCTTGGATTTGGACTGGATCTGCAAGAATTTGGCAAACACTCACCTGTTCTTTTTGATGTCCATGAGGCTTTTACAGATAAAAAGATAATTAAAAAACCAATAGTCAACGTCATAAAAATAGGATGTGAAAGGTGCCCAACAGATTCATTCATGGTTTCGAATTTATGCAGAGCCTGCATTGCCCATCCATGCACACTTGTTTGCCCCAAAAACTGCATAGAGAAAAAAGACTCAGGTGCAGTCATTGATCAAGATCTATGTATCAAATGTGGTAGATGCGCTCAGGTCTGTCCATACAATGCAATTATATACAGAGAGCGCCCCTGCTCTGCAGCCTGTGGAGTCAATGCGATTGGATCTGATCAATATGGATTTGCAGATATCGATCAAGAAAAATGTGTCAGTTGTGGTCAATGTATTGTCTCATGCCCCTTTGGTGCTATAGGTGAAAAGTCTGAAATTGTCCAGATTCTCCTTGCACTAAAAAATTCAAAAAAAGGAGGAAAATCAGTATATGCAGAGATAGCTCCAAGCTTTACAGGTCAACTGGGCGACAATGTATCTCCAGGGAAGATAGTTACTGCTCTAAAAAAGCTTGGATTCAAAGAAGTTTTTGAAGTTGCCTATGGTGCGGATGTGGATGTTTTGCATATATCCCATGAATTATGTGAAATCATAAAATCAGGAAATAGGGAAAGATTTATTGGCACAAGCTGCTGCCCATCATGGGCAATGGCTGCAAAAAAGAATTTCCCTGAGTTTAGAGATAACATCAGCAAATCCTCAACCCCAATGGTGGAGACAGCTAAAAAAATAAAAATCATGGATAAAGATTCAGTAATAGTATTCATCGGACCATGTATATCAAAAAAACATGAATGCTTTGATGAAGAGGTTGCAGAGCTTGTTGATTACATAATGACCTTTGAAGAGCTCAGTGCACTTGTCATTGCAGAAGGAATTGAACTGCAATCTTTACCCGAAGAAAAAACTCTCTGTGAGGGCTCAAAAAGCGGTAGAAGTTTTCCTGTGGCAGGAGGAGTGGCCTCTGCCATAATTGCACAAACTCAAAGAATGTTAAAAGAAAACTTCGAGATTCCCTTTTCAAGTGCAGACACCCTTGCAGCTTGTCTGAAACTTTTAAAGGATGTAAAATCAGGAAAGCTAAAACCTGCACCTCTACTTATTGAGGGAATGGCATGCCCCTTTGGATGCATTGGAGGACCTGGGACAATGAGCACTTTAATTAAGGCAAAGAAAAGCGTAAGTGATTTTGCTCAAAAAGCAGAATATGATTTGCCATCGGATTATATATCGGAGAGCTAAATTGAATTCACACCATAAAATCTATCTTAAACTCTGTACCTCCATTTTTGACTATGGAGAGTTTACCTTTAAGTTGCTGCACAAGCATATTCACTACAGAAAGTCCAAAGCAACTCTTGCCAAACATTTCACAGGCATCAGGGAGACCAACTCCATTATCCTTAACAGAAATCTGCACAGTTCTTGCAGTCTTTCTAATCATCTTTACATGAATAGTTCCTGATGCTTGCTTGGGGAAAGCATATTTAAAAGCATTGGTAAGAAGCTCATTTATGATTATGCCTGAGGGGAATAAGATAGAAGAATCAAGTTTAAAATCCTCAATCTCTTTCAAAACCTTAATATAACCACCAGGGTTATAGCTCTCAGATATCTTATCTATAAGATCTGAAACATAGGCAAAAACAGGCACACTTCTGTAATCCTCAGATCTATATAGCATCTCGTAAATACTCATCATGCTTATAACTCTGTTCCTTGCATCCTGAATTGCCACAATTGCAGCAGGATCCTGCAAGGTATCTCTCTGCAAATAGAGCAAAGATGCTATTGACCCCATGTTATTTTTAACTCTATGATGAACCTCTTTAAGAAGTAGTTCCTTTTCTTTAAGGAGCTCAACTATCTGAGCCTCAGAGCTTTTCTGTTCTGTTATATCTATAGTCATGGAAAAAAATCCAATGATCTCACCACTGCTTATATGAGGGACATACTCAACCCTGAGTATACGCCTGTCTCCATTTTTGTCAAAGATGTAGTTTTCATAAACAACAGACTCACCACTTAAGGCTTTTTTAATGTAGGGATAAGCTCTTTCCAGATAGTCAGGTGGCACAATATCAGATATCTTTCTTCCACAAAAATCATCTTTATCCATGCCATACCACTGAGCATAGGATTTGTTCACATATACATAGGACTCCTCTTTATCTAAAAAGGCAATATATGCAGGAACTCCATCAATAATAATCTGCAACTTCTCTTCGCTATCTTGTAACTGTTTTGCTGAATTATACTCAGAGGTAATATCTCTAAAGACTATCACCCTCCCTCTTATGTCACCATTCTCATTACGTATTGGAGAACTACTTTTATCAATACGGAAGACTTCGCCACTTCGTGAAAAGAGGATAAGCTTTTTTCTCCATTCCCCCTGAGGATCAAAATTAATAATGTGATGTTCAGAGTCTTTATCTGGTTGATTCTCCTTTATATCCATAACTCTAAAGACATCGTAAAGAGGCCTACCATAGGCCTCATGAAGTTTCCATCCAGTGAGCTGTTCTGCAGATCTGTTCATTCTAAGGATTTTCCCTTGCTCATCTGTTGCTATAACTCCATCAAGTATTGAATGCAACGTAACATCCAGATAAATTTCCCTTTCTTTTGTTTGCCTCTGAGCCTCAAATAACTCAAAAGCCATTTCAATAGATGATAGCAAGACAAACTCCCCAGAATTTTTGACAACATATCCATAGCGGGTAATGTCTTTAACCCGATTAACAGTTTCCCTACCTGCATGGGCTGTTAAAAAAACAATAGGGATATCCCTTTTCTTTAAAATTTCCTCAGCAACTTTAGTTCCATCTGTGCCGTTACCCAGATCTATATCCATAAGAATTAGATCAATGGAGTCATCATTTACAGCAATGGCCATAGCATCATGTCCATTATACACCTGAATAACATCATATCCATTTGAAGAGAGGAACTCAGCCTGAGCCATAGCAATAATTACCTCATCTTCAACAAGGAGTATGGTTTTTTTATTTTTTAAGTCTTGCTGTGTTGATGGTATATTTTTCATAAAATAAACTTCTAATTTTGGATTTTAAAAAAACTATTCAAATTTACTATCTGAGACATGTAATCCTTTTTTGTTAAAAATCAAGGTAAAAATGTATTGAAATTATAAAATTTATAAAGTTACTGTAAAGACTATTGTGGAAAATTTGATAGGTCAAGATTTACACTAAAAAAATTTAAGCAAACTATTATATATATTATATAAAAAAATTTTTATATAAAATTACAAGGATAGAGCTTTGACAAAAAAAATAATTACCTCTTCTATAAACAAAAGATCTAAACCCCTCAAGGCAGCAATTCTCTCTTTGTTACTTATTGGTCTTGGTGAAACATATACTGGCTCTCCTTTCATAGGAGCATCATTGCTGCTTTTGAGAAGTTTTATTCTTCTCTCTGCTGCATTTTATTCATACCTTAATCCTCATGTAAATGCTAAATATGCAGTCATCATATCACTGTTACTTACAATTTTTGTTTCTTTTATATCTCCTGCAATTGCTTATATAAAAGCCAGAGAAATAAAGGTCCTAAAATGGTATAATAGCTATATTTTTTATCTATCATTTGCAGCTATCTCTCTTATTACAACCTTCACAGCAGCAGTCATATATTTCTCATTTTTTTACTTTTATAAGGCAGACATAGACTACCCTCCACTTATAGCAAAAGGCGATATTCTCTTAATACAAAAATACTGCCCCCTCTATACCTATGGTGATTTAATTCTAATCCCCTCAGAACCATACGCTATCATAGGGAGAATTATAGGGCTCCCGGGGGAGACAGTTGAATATTCCTCTGGAAGATTTATTGTAAATGAATCCCATCTACATCTTTCTGTATTTTCTGAGGAAGATCTAAAAAACTTTTCCTTAACAGATTACGATATCTATGCAGAAAAAAACAGCAATATATATTATCCAGTGATAAAAAATAGTAATTTCAAATTAAATAAAACAAAATGCTCTCCTCAGGAATACTTTCTGGCGCCAGATAACCGCAACCTAAGTAATTTTTTTATAAAAGCCACAGAAGATAAATTTTATGGAAAAATTCTTGCCACTGTCTATTCCATACGAGGCTTTGTGCTGTTTAAAAATTTTTCTATTACAGAAAAAGATTAACTTTCTCCATAAAGTATTCATAACAACACTTTATAATTATACAAATTTTATTTAACTTGACTTAAATTCTATAAGAAGTTATAATTAGATCCACATTGTTTTTAAAGCATCCTTTAAAAATAAAAAGAGGGGGATTTTATGATATTAATAACCGGTTCTAATTCACTTTTAGGTCAGGCTATTTTAAAAAAATTTGTTCAAAATGGAGAAAAGGTCAGGTGCTACGACATGTATAAGCCTGAGTCCTTACCAAAGGATGTTGAATTCATTCAAGGGGATCTCTTTACATTCAAGAAACTCATAAGTGCCTGCAAGGGAGTGGACACAATAATTCATCTCATGGACAAAAGCCGCTCACAAAAGGTCGGCAGAAGAAAGATGAAAAAAATAAACATTAACGGTACTCTTAACCTCATGATTGCAGCAAAAAGAGTAAATGTACCAAGGTTCATATTTCTCTCCACCTATGGAGTTTATGGTAAAACAGATTCCTTCCCCCTCAAGGAAGAAGATCGTAAAAAGCCATACACCCCCTATGGGAAAGATAAGCTCAAGGCAGAACAATTGTGCACAGCCTATGCAAAAAAACACAATATCAATCTCACAATTGTAAGACCATCTCTTATAGCAGGCCCTGGGGTTCGTAATACCTCAATATTAATAACACTTTATCTTGCAATGGGTCTTGGCAATGATAATGTAATGTATATGTCTGGCAATGGTGATACAAGATTTCAGCTTCTTGATCCTGAGGATGCTGCAGAGGCTTTTTACAAGATATATAAAGCAGGGAAAAAATCCTATGGAGAGATCTTCAATATCGGTTCAGATAATGTTCCAACTCAGATGGAACAAATTGTAAAAATAAAAGAAACATGCAAACTCGATTTTGCCGTTAAGCACATAACTCCAATTAAGGCATGGCTTTACTCCCTTTTATTTAAGCCATCAAATGTAAACTACTTTACAAGGGAACATAGACTCTTTATCTTTCACAGTGTTTATCTTGACTGCCAGAAAATAAAAACATTGATAGGATGGCATCCCAAAAAAGATAACATTGAGATACTCACAGAAACAGTTAAGTGGTATAAAGAAAAGCTTGGCAATATAAAAAATTAAATCTATCTCTTAATTGTTTTTTTCACCTTACCATCATAATATTCAATGGCGCTAAATTTTTCTCCCTGCTCTTTTTTAAAAATAGAGGAGGGAGACTTTATAATCTGCAATAAAAACTGTCCTAACTTTATAAAAAGCAGCAGAAGAAGCTTCCCTATACTACCCTCTCCAATCTGAAAGCTAAAGGTAAGCTGAGCTCTCTTCATCTCATCAATAGTTATCTTATGCTTATTTAATGACATCTGCTTCATTAGTTTGCGAGCTTCCTTTCTATCAAGCTTAAGCTTCTTTTTATCCTCATGATATTTACCAGATTTTGTAATCATAAGGAAGAGCTCTGTGTCCTTCATGAGATCTGATTTAATCTTTTCAATCCTTTCATAAAGAGCTTTTAGCTCAACCATATTTGTTTTGCCATATTCCATTAGCATTTTTATATACTGTCCCAAAAAATAGGTCTGCTTATAAAGCCGTTCTTTTTCATCCCCTGTGAAATATTTAATATTTGTGCTTTCAAGCTTTTTAATCCAATGAAATATATTTTCAAGATTCTCATAAGACACATCATATAGATGATCTACCTTAAGATCCCCTACCTCTATATAATTTTTTGATACTCTCTTAAGATCCTTAAACATCTTACTGGAATAATCCATAATTAGCCTGTATGCTCGCTTCTCAAAAGTTGAAAGTGGCTTTTCTGAATTATCCGGATCTTTAAGAATATTTTTTATATCCTTCATTTTTATAGAGGTTGGATCAAAATCAATACCCTCTCCTGCAAAAGCAGCCTTTATGTCATAAAAATCTGGTTCTGGCATTTCATCTCCAATTTTTAATATATGGAGCTTAATGTTGCCGAGTTTTTCCAGCATATCCTCGGGATCTATTCTGCTAACTCCATCAGTGACAACCAGTATTTCTGCATTAGCCATTTCCTTTGAATAATTTATATCATCCACAGCCTGGAAAACAGCCTTCTGGAGATTTGTGCTTACCCCACCTGTTGTTGCCAGAAGAACCTTTTCTATGAGCCTTGGGAAGTCCTCTTTCTTCTCAATTTTAAAAAGTTCCCCAGTCTGAGTATCAAAGGTTCTAAAAAAAAGCTTTGCATTGGTCTGAAACTTTCTCCTCAAAAATTCAGCAACAAGACATTTGGAATAAAAATTCCTCATGTGCATATCCATGGATCTTGATGTATCAAGGAGAATATAAAATATCTGCTCAAATTTATTGGCATCCCTTCCACTTTCATTTTGCAGGGTATTCACTGGCTTAAAGTGATCTGAATCTGACTCATAGTGTTTTTGCACCATGAGAGTTTTTGTAAAGAGCTTGGCATCAAATATATCATCATCCTGAGCAAGCTCACGGGGAAGAGCACGTTTGAGATCCTTAATATCTTTATATGCCTCAATCTCCATCTTATCACTGAGAGGCGCAAGGTGTTCTATGCGGTTTATGGATATACTCTTTTCCCTCTCTGGAATATATAGAGGCTCTTCTTTGGTTATTTCTTCAATCGCATTAAGGGCATCAGCATTTTCTCTCTGGGTAAAGAGATTGCGTGCAATTTCAAAGAGTATAAAAAACTTAGGAGGCAAAATAAGCTGTATATTATCAAAAAGCCCCAGCTCATCCCAGTACTCAAAAAAATCCTCTCCATCAAAGTGAGATGACATTTTTATACCCTACATCAAGTCTCTGTAATCTTTCAAAATGCCGTTTTTCAGTTCATTTACCTCTTCAACTGACGAATTAACTTCAAAAACGCTTTTCTTTAGATATTCCAGTGTAAGGTTTTCCTCTTCTCCTTCACGACGTCTCCCTGCAAAAACCATCTTCAAGAGATTTTTCAACCCCTCAAGAAGCGAACTTTTCTTTAAAATCTGTTCACGCTTGTCTGGATCGCTTTTTATCTCTTCAAAAATTTTTCTTATATTCAAAAGAAATTCTATTTGCGCAAGTGCCCCATTTGCCTTAAAGTGATTCATTGTCTTTTGAAAAACATCAAGATATAAATCCTTCTCGGATTTATCCATGTTTTTCATAGAAACAAAACTATTTAAGGTACACAGAGCAATATGCATGTCTCTAAGGTCATCCATTGTAACCTCAAAGCGATTATTTATAATTGCAGAGGCTCTCAAGAAATCACCCAGCTTTGCCTGCTTTCTTGGGCTTATAAAAAACTTTGAGTCGTTTTTGCGCATTTCGCTAATATACTTTGTAATAAAGACATTTTTCATAAAATAAATAAAATCAGGAACATTAACCTTAATATCCCTGTGATTGTTTGTAATAATCTCATTTAAAAAGAGTATCTGGTTAAAATATATCTTCTTATCAGGATCTACCGGCTTGCCCCTCTTTGCAGTATAGGTTTCATCAATGAGTAACTGATTATAAACATTATTGTCCTCTGGTATAATTGCCTTATAGGTAAACCTGTCAAGAACAGCCTCTGTAACCTCATTCATCCTCATATAGTTGGCAGTTGCAATAGCTGTATGGACAACAGCATCTATTTGCTCTGATCCATTTATGAACTTCCTTTCATTAAGGACAGAGAGAAGAGATCTCAAGACAACATCGCTGGCATCAAAAAACTCATCTAAAAAAACAAGGTTAGCCTCAATGATAGACCCCTTGATATTATGCCTTATTCTTCCTTTACGAAACTCTTCAATATTGTAAGGCCCAAAATAGTTATCCGGAGTTTGATCTTTGCTAGCCTGAGAAGAAAAAACTCGTGCTCCCTCAAATATATTAAAAATTGAGCTTGCAAGATAAGATTTTGCCATACCTGTTCGGCTAAGCAATAACATATGCTCCCCTGTAAGTATTGCAAAAATCGCCTGCCTGATTATATCCTCTCGCCCAATTACAGCCTGACTGATATTATTCATGTGCCAGTTGAGATATTCAACAATAGTTGGAATATCATGCTCACCATCAGGTATCATCTTTACAACATCGCCAACTGCAAGAGTACCTGTTCTCCTGATTACATCTTTTGCTCCAAAGGAATCGTCATTTATGGACTTCTTCTGCTTTAGATCAAAGGAGTCTCCTGTTCTATCATCAGGAGTAATTATTCTGTAGCCGTCTCTCTCAAAAATGCTTTTTACTTCTTCACGGTTGCTTAACATTTCTTATCTCCCTCTATTACCTTTTTTGAGGAAAAACCATTCTAAAAGAAGTTCCTTCTCCAGGAGCAGTTTTTACACCAATTGTCCCTCCGAGATTGTTCACTATATTTGCAACAATCATCATGCCAAGTCCAGTTCCGTGTTTACCCTTTGTTGTAAAAAATGGCTGAAAAATCTTTTCTATATTTTCTTCAGGTATACCCATGCCATTGTCACTTACTGTTAGCACTGCATAGAAATCATTCTCTGTAACAACCGAATCAACTGATATTTCTATTTTCCCACCAGGGTCAACAGCATCCTCTGCATTTTCCAGAAGCTGAATTAAAATTTGCTGAACCTGATTTGGAGATGCTAAGATCTGAGGCCCCTCTTCCGGAAGATTTATTACAACATTATAGCCCTCGCTGCTGAGTCTATTTGTAATAACATCAATGGGATGATTAGTGACAATCTTATTGAGATCACAGACTTCTTTATCTCTTTCATCTATAACAGAAAGAGCTAAAAGCTGTTCAGAAATAGTCTTTATCCTTTCCAATTCTTTTTTTAAAGAATCGACATACTCTTCAGCGGGGCTATGTTCTTCAACATTGGAATCAACAAAGTTAAGGTCCATAACCATCTTGTTTATGTGGCTTTTTAGCTCTGAGGCAACACCTGATGCCAGCAATCCCAGTGCACTCATCTTCTCTGTCCTGCTTGCCCTCTGACGGGTCTGAACCTGCTCTGTAACATCCTCAATCATTACAAGGACTCTTTCAACTACACCGGATCTACTCAGGATGGGGTCAAAAGTGGCATTGACAACTATCTCAGCCACACCTGAAAGAGGCATATATCGAACCTCTCTTGCCTTAACTGTTTTTTTGGTTAATAGCACTTCTTCAAACATAGCTGTAAAACCGGATTCGATAAATCCGGAATACTTAATTATATTTACGCCCACAAGGGTATTGGGCTCTCTCATCATAATTCTACTCAGGGAAGGATTTTCGTTTATAACAACACCAGATGGATCTATCATAAACATCCCAATGGGAGCATTTTTTATAATCTCATCATTTAAATCTCTAAGGTTTCTTAATTCCTCTGCCTGACGGATCTGCTCCTGAACTTTCTCTTCAAGGATTTTTGCATTCTCCTTGAGTTTTTTTTGCATTAAATACTGTTCAGTATAATTTCTCATTATACCAATAAGAGCAACAATCTCTCCGCTTTTTGTCTTAATGGGAGAAAAGTTAGTCATGAAATAATAGGGCTTACCATTTTCATATATCTTGAGAATTTCGTTTCTAAAAATCTGCCCCTTCTTCAGAACAGATTCAACTACAAAATTGCCCCTCTCAAGTTCTATCTCCTGCAGATAATCTGTATAGAGTCTTCCAGGAGTTGAGTCCCTTGATGAAAGGGTCTCCTTCCAGGCATTGTTTGTATACTGTATTCTCATATCTTTGTTTATCACAAAGATAATATCATAGGCTGACTCAACTATTGTTCTAAAATCTATGGATTTTATCTCACCCATATCATCAATGGAGATCTCATATTGCTGACCTAATTTTTCAATTACATCAAGCAACTCCTCACGGGATAGCTTTCCTAATTTTTCTAGATCCATATATTACACCTGCCGGTATCTCATGATGAGGTCTTAGCCCTCCCTGGAAATAGCTCTGTAAAACCATAGTTCAATAACAGCACTCATGGAAAGAGCAACAAGGAGGGAAATAACAAACCAGGTCACATTAAATTCCACCATAAAATATATCGCAGAAACAAAAACAAGAAAAACAATAAATTTAACAAAAAACCATTTATATGTGACCTTAAGAAGCTTAATGGCATGGGCACCAAAGGAATTCTTCACCTGAACAAGCCAGATAACAGAAAGAATAATTCCAAGAAGAGTCCCTACAAAATACCCCATAAAATCATACTTAGAAAAACTTAGAAAAAACCACAGTGACACACAGATATTTACAAAAGCAGGTATAAACGTGAGCATAACCGCCATTTTGTATTGTTTTTCCATAACACACACTCTTTATATATTTTTACTATTTACACAGTATAAGACATCTAACATAGTTTTTTATCAATGTCAATAAAAAACAGCTATTTTACATGACAACCCTTTCCATTACATCCCTTTATAGCACTATATTTTTTACCATTTAATTTGCCATCTTTTATCTGACCTTTTTGTTGAGGTATATTAAGACCTGGCGTATGGCAGTATGCACAATTGATAGGCTTGCCATCTTGAGACATATTTGCATGCTTGCCCATTATTACAGGGGTTGCATTGAGAGATATTGAAAAGATAAACACAATTAAAGCTGAAAAAATATAAGTAAAAATTTTCATAAGAACCTCCTTTTTTTAGCAATTATAACAAAAAAAGGCTTTTATGAAAGCCTTTTTTTGTTTGAAATTAAAAATTATTTAATTTTTTAAAAAGTAAGACTTAAGCAGCAAAAGAGAAGCTTTACTGCAAAGCCTTTTCCATATTTTCAGTCACTGATTTAACACTGGGAGTTCCATCCAGTTCAATAAACTTCATACCTTTTTGCGCAGCAATTCTTTTAAAATAATTAACTGCAGCCATTGTCCCATTTACGGAATCATAATATATGTCGTGGCGTTTATTAATAGCAGCCTCATCCTGATCATCTGCCCGTGTTGAAAGCTTGCCACCACAGACCCTACAAACAAGCTCTCCATTTTTTTCTGCAGGCTTGATCTCATCAATATAAATATTATTGGGATGATTATTATCATTCTCGCATAATCTCCTGCCCATAATCCTCTTTCGCGCAGTTTCTCTGTCAAGAGAAAGCTCAATTATATAATCCAGAACTATCCCTGCCTCCTCAAGAGCCTTTTCAAGAGCAACAGCCTGCTCAGGATTACGGGGAAATCCATCAAGAAGCCAGCCATTTTTACAATCATCCTTTTTAAGCCTGTCAAGGATCATAGGTATGGTTATTGAATCAGGAACCAAATCTCCTCTGTCAATATACTCCTTTGCTTTTTTGCCAAGCTCTGTTCCGCCCTTAATGTTTTCCCTGAAAAGAGCTCCAGACTCAACATGAGTAATGTTAAATTTTTTTTGAACAACTGCGCCCTGAGTCCCTTTACCACTGCCGTTGGGACCAAAAATTAGAATATTCATTAAATATCCTCCGGGATTATTTTTTTGAGCGATTCTTTTGACTATGTTTTTTTTGTAAAGCAAGTTTTTATATACAAAAATTCCAAAAAAGAGCTACTGAGGATAAAATACTCCTACCCCAAAAAGAGCTTAGGGGATAATAGTTTCTTGATTTTACACTAAAAATTATATTTAAGAATAATTACTTAATATTTTTAGCTTATGGATAAAAGAACTTATTGACAGAGAAAAACATTGATGGTTTCTTTTTAAAAAAATTTCTGGAGTAAAAAATGTATTTTCAAAAGGATATAGAAACAATCTCAAAAAACGCTCTTCACCTTCTACAATCTGAAAGGCTTAAAAAGACTCTGGAGGCTGCTGCAACAACTCCTTACTATGGCAAGTTATTTCAAGAAAAAAAAATAGACATCTCAAAAATAAAGACTGTTGAGCATTTAAAAGATCTACCATTTACAACAAAAAATGATCTGCGTTTGAGTTATCCTGATGGAATGGTTGCAGTCCCAAGGTCAGAGATTGTTCGCATCCATGCCTCCTCTGGCACAACTGGCAAATCCACTGTTATATTCTATACCATGAAAGATATTGATAACTGGGCAACACTCGTTGCACGGGCAATGTATAGCACAGGTGCAAGACGGGAAGACGTTTTTCAAAATATGATGGGATATGGGCTTTTTACTGGTGGGCTGGGGCTTCATTATGGCGCAGAAAAACTTGGATGTATGGTAATCCCTTCATCAACAGGTAACAGTCTAAAACAACTTCAACTCATGCAGGATTTCCAGACGACGTTGATTCACATTACCCCAAGCTATGCTCTTCACCTTGTTGAGGTGATAAAAGAAAATGGGATCAACCCCCATGACCTCTCTGTTAAAAAGGCTTACTTTGGGGCAGAGCCTTATTCTGAATCCACAAGAAAAAAGCTGGAAGAGCAATGGGGCCTGGATGCATATAACTGCTATGGGCTCTCTGAGATGAATGGCCCGGGGGTTGCGATGGAGTGTATAAACAAAGCTGGAATGCACATAGCTGAAGATTACTACATCGCAGAGATAATAAATCCAGAAACTGGCGAGCCTCTTCCAGATGGAGAAGAGGGAGAACTGGTTCTTACTCACATAAACAGAGAAGCCATGCCAATAATCAGATACAGGACACGGGATCTCACACGCATAATACCAGAGCCTTGTTCTTGCGGAAGAACTCATAGACGAATTGAAAGAATTAAAGGCAGAACCGATGACATGCTCATAGTGGGTGGCGTAAATGTATTCCCATCTCAAATTGAATCAGTGCTTATGACAATACCTGAGGTGGGCAACAACTACCGCATAGTTCTTGATAGAGAAGAGGGCCTTGATAGAATGCACATTCAAGTGGAGCTTTACTCCAAGCTATTCCAGGGTGATATGAAGGCTCTTAAAAAGCTCAATAAGGAGATTGTTGAAAAATTACGAGCTCTAATTACAATAAATCCACGAATCGAATTTATGGAACCAGGTTCTCTTCCTCCAAGTGAGGGCAAAGCCAAAAGGGTTATAGATAACAGAGAAATATAGGAGGTCATTATGCCACATCAAGTTTCAGTTTTTGCAGAAAATAAGCCGGGTAAAATAAGCAGAATTACTGAGGTGTTGAGCAAAAATGATATAAACATAAGAGCGATAACAATCTCTGACTCAGGAGATTATGGAATAATTAAGCTATTGCTGGATAAGCCAGAGTTTGGTAACGAATGTCTCAAGAATGCTGGACTTGCAGCAACACTTAAAAGCATAGTTGCTATAAAGATTGATGATTCACCTGGAGGCTTGCACAAGGCTGCCTCTGCTATTGCAAAAGAAAATATTAACATCGAAGACGCCTATGGATTTACCATAAGGGAAAAAAATCAGGCGGTATTTGTATTTCAGGTTGAAGATATAGCTCATACAGAGAAAATCTTAAAGAATGCAGGATTTGAGGTAATATCCGATAAAGAGCTTTATTATCTATAAATGCCTTATTTCTCTGTAATAATTCCATCATTTAACAGAAGGCAAAAACTCTGCAGGGCAATTGATTCTGTTTTGTCTCAATCTTTTAGAGATTACGAGCTCATTATAATTGACGATGGCTCAACAGATGGAACAGACTCCATTGCTTTGCAATATAAAGGAAAAATCTCCTATTTTTTCCAGGAAAATCAAGGCGTGAGCTCTGCAAGAAATAAGGGTATTTCTGTTTCCAACTCCCCCTTTATTGCCTTTCTTGATTCTGACGATACATGGGATAAAAGAAAACTTGCACGCCACAAAGAGTATATTGAAAGCAACCCTCACATCCTTATTCATCAGACAGAGGATATATGGATAAGAAACGACAGGTTTGTGAATCCACAAAAAAAACATCTCAAAAGAGAAGGCGATATTTTTGAACAGTCACTGCATCTGTGCATGATAAGCCCATCGTCAGTTGTCATGTCAAGAGAGATCTTAGATAAATATGGATATTTCGATGAAGAATTGCCAGCCTGTGAAGATTACGATTTATGGCTTAGAATAACGCCCTTTGAATACATAGGCCTTATTAAAGAAAAACTCATAACACGATATGCAGGCCACAGCGATCAGCTATCAGCTTCCTTTGAACTTATGGATAGATTTAGAGTTTATTCCATCATGAAACTTCTTGAAATACACAAAGACAAACTATCGCCAGAGCAATATAAAAAGGCACAGACCGTGGCAATTGAAAAGACAAAAATATTACTGCAGGGTTCCATAAAAAGAGAAGACTTCACAAAAGCTCAAATTCTCCAGAGAATACTTAATTCTCTGGAAAGTGAAATCTATAAGAAAAAAGACTATCAGATCCTCTTACAACTACATAATCCCCACGGACATAAGAGTTGAGAAAGGATTCAGCAGAAAACTCCCTCTGGAAAAAAAGCCTGCCCTTTGTATCAAAAACGAAAATCTGCGATCCTCCAGTCATTTTTGTATAACAGAGGAAAAAATAATTCCCTATAAGAGATAGGGAAGATTGACCTGCTTTTTTTTCTGGTATTGCTACAGAGAAAACCTCATCAGCGTCATCATCAACAACAATAAACTTTTTAAGGTCAATACATGCTGCAAAGCCTCTATCATCTATAGCAAGAGCTGTCTTCATGTGATGGGCAGAGCCCAATTTTGTATCTGACCACTTTTTTTTCTCCAGATTAACAACTCTCAAGAAATCTGCATCAGCATTACCATAATGAACAAGGCCAAATTTTCCTCTGGAGCTTACTTTCATGCCCTTAACTACATTACCCGCAGGGGTATTGCCTTTATTTATGACATTGCCATTTTCGTCAATAAACCAATAGCTTCCATCTGCAAAACCACAGGCCCCAAAATCTGATAGCTCAGAAAATTCAATTGTTGTGCAAAGCCTTCCAGAAATTTCGCCAACCCCTAAAACATTACCATTTATGTCTATAATGCGTATCTTGCTATGATCCCCATTTAAAAGAAAAATCATTTTCCCATTATAAGAGATCAGAGGCTTCTCCCTTGAGAGCAAATTCCAGAATCTTTCCCCCTTTGAGGAATTCAACTCAATAGATTTCCCTGTATATCCATATTTGATATAGTAATCCCCTTTCGCAGAAAATTCATATACATCAGGTGTTGAATCAAATTTTTTGAAAAGCTCCCCCTGAGGAGAAACAAGATAAAAAATCTTCCCATAGGGGACAACAATCACTTCTTTTAAAGAAGGATTACTTTGTGCAAAATCAAAAGAGGATATTTTGCTAAAAAAAGTTTCATAAATTTCAGTCGCAGGCTCTCCTGTAAAAAGAAAGAGGCTTATTAAAGCCCCAACAACAAAACCAGAAATTATATATCTCATAAATAACCCATTTAATCCTGAATAAAACTTTTCAGTTTAGAACTCCTTAAGGGATGTCTTAATTTTCTTATAGCCTTCTTTTCTATCTGTCTGATCCTCTCTTTTGAAAGATTAAACTTATCACCTATCTGCTGGAGAGACATTGGCTCATATCCATTAAGACCATATCTCATGCAAAGAATTGTTCTCTCTGCCTCAGTAAGAGTATTAAGCACTTCATTAAGAGAGTTCGAAAGAGATTCTTCTACAACATAGCTATCAGGGGAATCGGTTTTAGAATCAACAACCATATCTATTATAGCCGTATCATCTGAGTCACCTAAGGTTGAGTCAAGGGAGACAAAATCCTGAGTAATCCTCCGCAAATGATTTATTTCCTCATTGTCCATATCAAGCTCTTCGGCTATCTCTGCAGGAGAAGGTTCCCTTCCCAATTTGCTTTCAAGGCTTTTGTGAACCCTTTCTATCTTTTGAAGATCTGCAGTTCTATTAAGAGGCAACCTTATAAGCGAGGCCTTCTGAGAAATAGCAAGCATTATTGACTGTCGAATCCACCATACAGCATAGGAAATAAAATGGAAACCCCTATCTGGATCAAACTTTTCTGCAGCCTTGATTAAACCAAGATTCCCCTCATTAATTAGATCAAGGAGTGAAATGCCACTTGTTTGATACTTCTTTGCAATGGAAACGACAAAGCGCAAATTTGATTTAATCAATTTTTCTTTGGCCTTTTCGTCCCCATCGCGAGCTGCTCTGGCAAGAGCATCTTCCTCCTCTCTTGTAAGTAGAGGTATTTTATTAATCTGTTCTAAATACCAGGAAATTGAAGAGTCAGTAAAATCCTTTGAGCTTTCTCGGGAGAGATCATCATTTCGCAAATCATAATCCTCCCCTTCATCTGCTTCTTCACTCAATAACTCAGTCTCAGCACTATCAAGGATATCCTGCTGAGAAGGCTTTTCCTCTTCAAATTTTTTATCTTGCTTATATTTCAGATTCATCTCTTTTTAATGTCTATTCTTATTCCTTATTTTCTTTTTGGCACTTTTATAATCCAGCCTGGTTGAATGAGATCCGGGTTTTTAATCTTATCACTATTTGCCTTATGTATAATAGTCCACAGCTTTGCATTCTTATAAAATTCCTCAGCAATTCTGGAGAGGCACTCCTGATACTTTTCCCATGTCTTCACTTTGTAATAGTAATAGTTTTCATCTTCATCAACCACACCACCTTTAGAAGATACCTTTTTCTTCTTAACTTCTTCTGTTTTGGAAGTAGAATCATCAACAGTGGTCTTATCCTTTTCTGAGGATTTTGCAGCCAGATTCTTTTCCTGCTCTGCCTTAACCTTTGCAGCAATTGCAGCTTTACCACCCTCTGTTATAACCTCATTAGAGAGCTTAATTGCCTCTGAGGAATATCTAATGGACTCTTCATAGTTCCCACTTTCCTTAAGCTTTTTTGCATTGGCTAAAGCTTCTTTTGCTGCAGCAAGATCATCAGCAGCATAAGTAGCTCCATCACAACTTGAAGCCTCATCTACAGCCTCAGCAGCAACTGAAAGTTTTGCTGTAGCCTCTCCAGAAAGTGTTAAATTATAAGCCTCCTCTGCATTACTCCTTGCTATCTCCACATTTTCAAAGCCAGATTTCAGATTATTGCTATTATAATCCTGTGCTGCAAGCTCAACTTTGTCCTTTGCCATATTATATCTTTCAGGAGCATATTCCATGTAATCATATTTTTCAACTCTGGATAGTATAAGGTTGACCTCTTCGATCTTTGACTGCAATTGATATTTGTTATCAAGGGACTCATCTTTTGCCTTAAGTGCTTTTTTGTAAGCCTCTTCTGCAAGAGAGTGACTCATTACATAATCCTTTGATTCAAACTTTTCGTTAGCACTGTTGTAAAAATCTTTTGCCTGAGTAAAATTTTCTGGTGAAAGTTTTTCTGCATAGAGAAGATCAGCCTCTGCAATTGCATCATCAGCTTTTTTAAGAGCATCACCTGCATACAACACTGCAGATCTGTTATATGCCTCCATTGCCTTTGTGTAGGCAAGTTCAGCACTCTTCACAGAGTCCTCAAGCTTTTCATCTTTAATGATAAGTTCATGGGCCTTAATCAAAGCCTCATCTGCAGCCTTAAGTTCTTCAGGGCTATATTTCTCTGCATCAACTGATTTTGCAAGAGCTATTGCATCTTTTGCCTTTGTGAGTTCATTTATTGGAATTTTCTTCTCACAGGCAACTAAGGTTATAATGACACTTAAAAAAACTAATAATATTTTTCTCATAAAAACCTCTACTTTTAAATTTAGTTATTTGTTATTGAAAAGCTTTGACAGCTTCCTCTTCGCTGTCATATATTTCAAAAAAAGATGTCAATTTCGTAAGCTCAAAAACCTTTTTGACAGAAGCAAATACGTTGATAATTTTCAATCCTCCCTGATACTTTTTTAGATTAGAAAGACTGGAAATAAGAGCACCTATACCGGAGGAGTCAATGTATGATACACCTTTTAAATTTATTATTACATTATATTTTTTTTGTTCAATTAACTTATTTATTGCATCTTTTATTTCTGGTGCATTATAGAGATCTATTTCCCCCGAAATGTCAAGAATAACGACATCCCCTCTTACTCTTGAACTGATATCCATAAAAAATGACTCCTCCTTAGAAAACAGCTAATAAGAGGCACTATAAACCTATATTTACAAGATTGTCAAGCTTTATTAAAATTAAGTGCCAAAAGTGTAATTTTAGTTTCAAAAAACACAATTATTCTGAAGCAAAAACCTTGCTCCATTTACAATATGTCTCATTAAATGTATCTGAGAGAATAGAAGTCCTTATTTCATCCATAAAAGTCTTCATAAAATAAAGATTGTGGTAGGTATTATATATAAGAGAGGCTATTTCCCCAGCTTTAAATATGTGACGCAGATAGGCCTTTGTAAAATTTTTGCATACATAGCAGTCGCAGAGAGGGTCAAGAGAGGTAAAATCCTTCTCATATTGTGATGCCTTTATATTTACCCTTCCCTGAGAAGTATATAAGGTCCCATTGCGGGCAATTCGAGTTGGCATAACGCAATCAAACATATCAACCCCTTGCTTTATGGCAAAGAGTATTTCCATTGGGCTACCAACTCCCATCATATACCTTGGTCTGTCATAAGGCATAAATGGCAATAAATACTCAGTTATTTCTCTATAAAGCTCCTTTGGCTCTCCAACAGAAAGTCCGCCAATGGCATATCCTGGCAAATCAAGCTCTGCGAGCCTCTCTGCACATTCTTTTCTTAGATCGCTATAAACGCTCCCTTGAATAATAGCGAAGCAAGCCTGAGATTCTGTATCAAAAGTTTCTTTATAATATCTGGCGGATTTTTTTGCCCAATCAATTGTTCTTTCCATTGCAGCACGGGCTTGTGCTTTTTCTATGGGGTAATCACTACACTGATCCAGAACCATCATTATATCGGATCCAATTATTCTCTGGATATCCAGAACCTTCTCTGGAGTAAAAAAATGCTTTGAGCCATCAAGATGGGAATTAAAATCCACACCGTCATCCCTTACCTTGCACAAATTGCTCAAAGAAAACACCTGGAAACCACCGGAATCTGTCAAAAAGGAACCATGATAGTTCATAAAATTATGAAGACCCCCTGCAGCAGCTATAACATCCATCCCTGGCCTCATATAGAGATGATAGGTATTGGAAAGAATTATATCAAAACCTATTGACTGCAAATCAGAAAGGGTCATTGCTCTAATGGCAGCACGAGTTGCAACTGGCATAAAAACAGGGGTTTTAATTACACTATGCCCTGTGGTTATCTCACAGGCTCTTGCTGCAGAATTATTATCTTTTTTTATCAATTGAAAATTCATAGGGCAAAGCTAATAGATGACAATAAACTGTCAAGGATTTCACAATCCCAGCATCCACCTGAGAGTTTCTTCTATTTTGTGGATAGGCCGCCAATCTGTTTGGGAATTTAGTCTTTCATAGCTACCAACTATACTCTTTATCTCGTTTTTTCGTAGGAGAGATGGCTCTATATCAATCCTGGGTTTATGACCAGTAAGAGTCTCAAGCATTAAAAGAATCTCTCTTATGGAATAGCCTATTCCTGAAGAAACATTAAAAATATTTCCGCTAAGTTTCTTGGAATTTTCGATCATGAGCCTATAGGCATAAACAACATCTCTCACATCAAGAAATTCCCTCACAACATCAATATTGCCCAGTTTAAGTGATTCCTGCTTTGTTACAAAGGCTTCTGCTATTTTAGGGATAACAAAGTCCACAGTCTGGCCTTTGCCGGTATGATTAAATGGACGAGCTATAACATACGGAATTTCATTTTCCATACAAAAGGCAGAGACTATATGTTCACAGGAAGCCTTACTTGCGCCATAGTGATTTACAGGAGCAATAGCAACAGTCTCATCAATGAGACCTTTCTGCGAACTATCAAAATTTCCATAAACCTGAGCTGAGCTTACAAATAAAAAGCTTGTTTTTAAATCAACTGAATTAATTGCAGAGAGTAGATTTATAGTTCCCCCTATATTTGTTTCATAAAGAAGAGAATAGTTGCTAAAAGCAACCCTTGATATTGCAGCAAGATGGATAATCCCATCAGGTCTGTGTGCACTGAGTATTTCCTTGAGCAAAGGAAAATCAGAAAGATCGCATAATATATCCTTTGCCATAGTTTTTTTTACATCAATCCCAATGACCTCATGATCTGCCTTTTCCAGTTTCTCTCCTAAGATGAGTTCCAACAAAACCTGCAGCTCCTGTGAGCAAAATATTCATTTATTCCTCTCAATATCTCTTTTTAACATTATCTCCGCAAGCTCTTTATATTTAACCTCTGGCTCCCAACCAAGTTCTTTCTTTGCCTTAGAATAATCACCTATAACCAAATCAACCTCTGCTGGCCTAAAATATTCTGGATTAACATTGACAAGGATATCCCCTGTTTTACTGTCAATTCCCCTCTCATTGACTCCTTCCCCTTCCCAGTGAATTTCTCTGTCAATAAAGTTAAAACATACCTCTATCCATTCTCTCACTGAATGAGTTTCATTTGTGGCAAGGACATAGTTATCTGGATGATCTGCCTGCAATATCCTCCACATTCCCTCTACATATTCCTTCGCATAACCCCAATCCCTTTTTACATCTAAGTTCCCTATATCAAAGCACTTTTGCTTACCACAGTATATCTTTGCAACAGCATCTGTTATTTTACGTGTAACAAACTCAACTCCCCTCAATGGCGATTCGTGATTAAATAATATGCCAGTGGAGGCAAACATACCATAGGACTCTCTATAATTTATTGTCATCCAGTGGCCATAAAGCTTTGCAACTGCATAGGGGCTGCGCGGATAAAAGGGAGTTGTCTCTTTCTGGGGAATCTCCTGAACCTTGCCATAAAGCTCTGATGTTGACGCCTGATAAAACTTAATGCTTTTGTCCACAAGCCTTATTGCCTCAAGGAGATTTGTTACTCCAAGGGCTGTAACATGACCTGTTAAAACTGGATTTTTAAATGAATGGGCTACAAAGCTTTGTGCCGCAAGATTATATACCTCATCAGGTCTTATCTCACTTAATACTCTTGCAAGATTTCCTGCATCCAGTAAATCTATTTCAACAAGGGTAACCTTATCTGTTATGTCAAGTTCATCAAGTCTCCAAAAATTTGGAATGCTCAGCCTTCTAAAACCACCATAGACTTTATATCCCTTATTTAAAAGTAACTGTGCTAAATAGGCCCCATCCTGGCCTGTTATTCCTGTTATAAAGGCTCTCTTCATTTAATCCTCTCTTGACTTTTGTTTATGAATATTACAGCCAATGCTTTTATGTTACCACTGACAAATGTTTACATTTATTTAACGCAAACATTTTCCATGTGGAAAGATTTGTCTATAATTAATTTCTGTTCTACCTATCATCTTAAATCCATCAAACTGTATTTTAGCGCAACAGATAGTATTTTATAGTTATTCCATATAAAGATTAATGAATCAACATCGATGAAATTTGCAAAGATAATTCATAAAAGGTCATTGATATTATTTTAAAAACTGCTGGACAAAAATAAAAATTTTGTTACAGTAAAGTCACGAGGTAAAAGATGAAGAAGCTACCAATAGGTATACAGACCTTTAAGGATATAAGAAGTGATGACTATATATACATAGACAAGACAGAAATAGCTTTAGACATAGTAAAAAGCTATCGCTATGTATTTCTATCCCGCCCAAGGAGATTTGGTAAATCCCTTTTTCTGGACACATTGCGTAATATATTTGAGGGGAAAAAAGAATTATTCAAAGGCCTTGCAATATATGACAAATGGAACTGGGAAGAGACCTACCCAGTGATAAAGATAAGCTTTAAGGGTAGTCTCCATGGTAAAGAGGAGATCGAAGAAAGGCTAAGAGGTATATTGAGGAATAACGAGGAAGATTTAGATGTTAAATGCAATGAGAAAGTAGCGGTTTATGAATTTTTTGCTGAGTTAATAAAAAAAGCAAGCCAGAGGTATAATCAAAAAGTTGTAAT
>Ga0255341_1000340_pt1 | contig 80873 bp, 70 predicted proteins | sample wastewater_treat_8_FD_192418 | JGI IMG/M metagenome (GOLD analysis project Ga0255341, IMG submission 192418) | Wastewater microbial communities from Lulu Island WWTP, Vancouver, Canada - plant12 | ecosystem: Engineered > WWTP > Wastewater > Unclassified | place: Canada: Vancouver, British... | reverse complement strand
AATGAAAAACCACTAGCTTAAACGCTAGTGGTTTCTATCTTCCAGACTTCGTCTGTTAGAACGAAAGCTTTTGCTGCTGGATTTGATGATGTCTCTGATTCTGGATGTAATTTTTAACAGCATATTCATTGAGGCCTAATGTTGATACATAATAGCCTCGTGCCCAAAGCGGTCCTATTGGAAAACGCTTTGTTTTCTTTTTTAGCCAAGTGGAAGTTTTTGTCTTTAGGACTTGGATTACATAAGCAACAGAATACTTCGGGGTATAATTATGTATAGATGTATGTGTTCGTCTCCAATGTGCCATTGAACAATTGTAAGTCCTTTCCATTTTGCAATGTTCTTGAACATTCTCTTGAGTTCTAGTTTAATGTAAGTGTCTGCCAGAACTCTACCCCTGTATTTTGGGGTCCATACAATGTGATATTGGCATATGTATGTAGAGTGACTAAGTTTGTATATGTGGGTAGGCATAAAATCACCTCCTTTCCTTGGGGTGATTTTATTGTAACCCGAGGACTACGTCTTTAAACGCACACACCACGCTTGCGCGTGGTGGTTTAGCTGTTAACAAAAAGCTCAATCTTTCTGAATTGAGCTTTTTGAGCGCTTTCAAATCAGTTTTCGAAGCCAAAACCGATTAATATATATATCCCCTGATAACTCTGCTGTTAATCGGTATTGTTCTTCTGCTTGTTTTCGCAAACCCCATGTAATTCATTTCCGAAACTGTTATGGTATCTTTGCTAACTTTTTCAACAAGTGCCACATGCCCATAATATCTATTTTCAGTCGTGACGACTATTGCGCCTTTGCGCGGAGTTTTTCCGGTAGCATATCCGGCTGCTTTTGCATGATATAGCCAAGTGCCGGCATTTCCACCCCAAGGAATATAGCGCTTTTGTGCGACAAACCATGTGCAATATCCATAAGGAAATCTATGCCCGGTTCCAGCTTTTCCCGAAAGAATTTTGCCTCCTGACACTTGCGGCGTGCCTCCTGAAGAATTCGCATACTGTCGCCGATCAAGAATGGATCCGCTTGATTGTGCAGGTTGTGGAGACTCACCCTGTCCCCCAGGAATAACAATCTCTTCTCCGACATCGAGAGCGCCGTTTGCCGGAAGATCATTAAAAGCAATTATCTTATCCTTTTCAGCCTTGAATTTACTTGCGATTGCATCAATATTATCCCCTTCTTTGACTGTGTATTTCACCCCTGAAACCGGCAGAATAAAGAGGGTGTCTCCGGGCATTATGGAGTCCGCATTATCGATGTCGTTTGCCCATAAAATCGTATTGACGGATACCTTATTCTTCTCCGCAATAGAGCCAAGCGTGTCACCGGGCTGCACAGTATACATTTTTACCCCTCCATCTTCTTCTGGATCCTTCATGGGACTTGCGCCTCCGGCCATCATAACAAAATCCTGGCTTTGAATGATGTTCTGACTCGCAAGATCTTCCTTGGCTTGCGGATCCACAGAAGAACTAGCCTTGAGCAAAGGCGCCAGCACAAGATCATTTTTTTGCTCAGCAAGAGTATTATTTTTGCCAATGCTTGCAGCCGGAATAGGTTCGTCTTGCTTGTTAAGATAGCCAAAAAGCAAATTCCCAGAAGCTTTACCGGGAGCAACATTGGTAGCAGACACAAGAAGAGCGCTCGAAACCACCACAGATAACGCTGAATATCTGCGGAAAATATGAAGAATTTTTACTGTTCTGCGTTCTTTTATATAATCTGCGATAGCCCTTTGCCTGAGATGAAGATTTGTGTTAAGGCTTTCAAAGCTCGTTTTGAAAAATTCAATTATGTGAAAAACAAAAGATTTTTTACTAATAATTGAAAACCCTTTCAGTTGGCGTATGGTTAAGGGGCTTTACTGTAAGCAAAAGAGCCAGTGTCCCATTGCCACTTACCTTAATTTTTAACTCCTTACAAGTATATATCTGCCGATGCTTTTGTCAAAGCCTTTATTCACACGCCTACTGGTTTTGGGCTTAACCCAGCCTTTTTTCCAAAAAACATTTCATAAGTGTGAAAAAAAATAGTACAATATAGTCAAAATGATTTAAATTGATGATAAATTTGATGCTTAAACGCGATTTAAATCCATAATTTTTATATTAAGCCAATTATGCCTTCTTTGAATGGTCTGCTGCGCGACTTCTTCGAGTATTTGGAAATTGAGCGCGGAAGATCGCAAAAAACAATCGAAAACTATGACCACTATATCAACAGATTTTTGAGTTGGTCGAAAATATCAAATCCTCAAGATATTACACCAGAGTTAGTAAGAAACTTCCGCTTATACCTCAACAGATTTGAGGATTCCAATGGACTGAGGCTTAAGAAAGCTACTCAAAATTACCACATAATAGCCCTGAGAAGCTTTTTGAAATACTTGGCCAAACGCGATATAAAGACCTTGGCTGCAGAAAAAATTGAAGTGGGGAAAAATCCCTCCCATGAAGTAGAATTTTTGGATGACGAAGAATTGGAACGCCTGCTTCAGGCAGCGTCTGCTGGTGATATAAAGACATTGCGCGACAGAGCGATTCTTGAGCTTCTCTTTTCCGCGGGCCTACGAGTTTCTGAACTTGTCCAGATAAACCGGGATCAGCTTAATCTCCAAAGGCAGGAATTTAGCGTCAGGGGCAAAGGAGACAAAATCAGAATCGTGTTTATTTCCGATACAGCCAAAAAAGCGCTTGAGAGATACCTTGAAAAAAGAATCGACATCGATCCCGCGCTTTTTGTGCGTTTTTCTAAAAATAAAAATTTTAGAGAAGAAACCAAGCGACTTACTTCTCGCTCTATCCAAAGAATAGTAAAGTTCTATGCCGCAAAGGCGGGAATCGTTAAAGATGTTCATCCCCACACTTTACGCCACAGTTTCGCGACCAATCTTCTGTCAAACGGGGCGGACATAAGAAGCGTACAAACGATGCTGGGCCATTCTTCAATAACAACGACGCAAGTCTACACTCACATAACAAACAAGCAATTGAAAGAGATACACAAACAGTTTCATGGAAAAAAGAAATAACGTGCAGAAAAAATTTCGCTACCACCTGAGCAGCGTGCCAAAAAATAAACAAGAAACTTTTAAACCTTCTTTAGCTTTGCAAATTCAAGTGACAATCTTTTTATTCCTGCTTTCTTGAATGCCACCACAATTATATCTCCGGCTGCCGAAACCACCACGCCTTCTCCAAGCTCTTCGTGCTTCACTTTTTCTCCGCCCTTGAATCGCGAATTGCGAGATCTAGAACAAAAAACTCTTTTTTTCTTGTTTTTCAGAAGTTTTTCGAATTCTTTTTGCTGAGTTTCATAATAAGAATCGTGTTTCATAAATTTTTCCGGAATATCTTCCAAAAATCTTGAAGGCGCGTTCATTTGGGTCGAGCCGAAAAGCGTGCGTTGCCTCGTAAAAAGCAGATAAATTTCCTCTTTCGCCCTTGTAAGTCCCACATACATCAGTCGCCTTTCTTCTTCCATCTCATCATAAGAAAGCATGCTTCTAGAATGCGGCAGTATTCCTTCTTCGAGCCCAACTATAAACACCACCGGAAACTCCAGTCCTTTTACACTGTGAAGAGTCATAAGATGCACAGCATCCTGGTTCTGATCCACATTATCCGTATCCGAGGCAAGCGCTATTTCCTCCAAAAAAGCGTTCAGTATATCTTCATATTCATCCTTGTTTTTATCATATTTTCGAGCAACAGTCGCAAGCTCTTTAACGTTCTCCCAGCGCATTTCCCCTTCAACGCCTTCCGCAAGAAGCATTTTTTCGTATCCACTCTCGCTTATCACTTTCTCGATGAAATCTGAAAGAGCTATTCTCGGTTGAATTTCTCTCATTCTTCTTATAAAATCACAAAACTTGGCAATTTCATCTATTTTAGATTTTGGAATTGCGAATTTCTCAGGATTTTCCAATTTTTCATCCTTAATTCCCAATCCGAATTCTATGGGATCTTTCCCTGTTTTTTTGGCCGACAGCAACCATTTTTCCATCGTTCTGGCGCCAATCGAACGTTTCGGCTCATCTATAGCCCTTTCAAGAGAAACCACGTCATTGAAATTTAAAATCAAGCGAAGATAGGCGATAACATCCTTTATCTCCTTCCTTTGATAGAATTTAATGCCACCGACTATGCGATATACCATAGATCTTTTCAGGAAAGCTTCTTCAATCGATCTGGATTGCGCGTTGGTTCGATAGAGAACGACAAAATCGCTGAGCGGACGCCCGCTATTTTCAATCTTGCGAGCTATAAACTCGGCTTCGTCGCGCTCGTCTTCCGCTTCGAAAGAAGTTATGAGATGCCCTGCCTCATTTTCTGTCCAAAGCTTCTTGTCTTTTCTGTTGATATTTTTAGAGATTACACCGTAAGCGGCGTCTAATATTATTTGGGTGCTTCGATAATTTTGCTCAAGATGAATGACTTTTGCCTCCGGATAGTCCTTTTCGAAATTCAAAATATTTTTTATGTCCGCCCCCCTGAACTTGTAGATGCTTTGCCAATCGTCTCCAACAACGCAGAGGTTTCTGTGCTTTTTGGCAAGAAGATTCACCAGCACATACTGAGCGCGGTTCGTGTCCTGATATTCATCAACTAAAATATAGCGATAGATGTTTTGGTATTTTTCCAAAATATGCGGAAATTTCTCCAAAATTTTGACTGCCAACATTATGATATCGTCAAAATCAAGCCCGCTGCTTTCCTTGAGACGATCCTGATAACACGCATATGCCTTGGACACAATTTCTTCATAATATCCAACCACCTGCTCCGAAAATTTCCGACTATCCACAAGCTCGTTCTTTATCTTGCTGATGACGGCCAGAATCGCGCGTGGATTGAATTGTTGCGGATCAATCTCCAGTTCTTTCAAGACCTTTTTCATCATGACAAGCTGATCTTGTTCATCTAAAACATGAAAATTTTTCGAATAGCCGAGAACCTCGATTTCATTTCTCAGAATTTTACAACAAATGGCATGGAAAGTTCCTATTGCGGGAAGATTTGAATTGCTGTATAGATTGTACTTAAAATTTTGCCGCACTTGCGGATACAGCATCTTGACGATGCGCTCTTTCATTTCTTGCGCGGCTTTGTTGGTAAAAGTTACTGCCAGAATATTTCTCGGAGAAATTCCGTTTTTGATGAGATACGCGACGCGATGGGTAAGCGTCTTTGTTTTTCCAGATCCGGCTCCAGCAACAATCAAAAGCGGGCCATTGATTGCTGTAACAGCCTTTTTCTGTTCCTCATTCAAATTTTTCAGAATATTTTCCATTTTGTCGTTTTATTTATGTGCAGCAAAGGTTTCTATGGAGATCTCTAAAGAACATTCGCAAGAGACTTCCAATCTTCGATTCTGAGTTCTTGCGCGCGGATATTTTTTAAAAAGCCGAGCGATTCAATTTTTTTCTCAACCTCTCTCTTGTCCATTTTAAGACTGCTTGAAAGGTTATTTGCCAAAGTCTTTCTTCTGGCCGAAAATCCGGATCGCACAATTCGAAAGAATTTCTTTACATTTTCTTCGTCACTGTTCACGCTTTCTAAATTTCGAACTATTCTAATCACGGCGCTGTCAACTTCAGGCTGCGGTTTAAAAGCCACTTTTGGAACAGTAAACAGATATTCCGGCTTTGCATAATACTGCACAGAGACCGCAAGAATGCTCATATTCCCCGGCTTTGCGATAATTCTTTCGGCCACCTCTTTCTGCACCATCAAGATCATTTCTTTAGGCGGATATTTCGTTTCCAGAAGCAACCTGATAATTTGCGAAGTTATATAATAGGGAATATTGGCGACCAATTTATAACTTTTGGTTTTTAGTTTTTTTTCAACCAATTCCGGAAGATTTATTTTCAGAACATCGTCATGAACAATCTCAATATTCTCTTTGTTACGTAACGTGTCATATAATATTTTAACCAAACGTTCGTCGATTTCAATCGCGACAACTTTCTTGCAAACCTTTGCGATTTTCTCCGTCAGAATCCCTTTGCCAGGACCAATTTCCAAAACAACGTCTTCATTTGAAAGATCAGCGCATTTAATAATCCTATTTACCACGTTTTGATCGTTTAAGAAATTTTGGCCTAAACTTTTTTTCGGGCGTGTGTTCATGTTTTTTAAATCTGAATTTTTAATTTTGAATCTTGATTAAACATTTTAATCGCTAAATTCTGAAGCACCAAAATTCATTCATAATTCAAAATTCCAGTAATTCTAATTCAATATTTCTTCCACTTTTACATCGATCACTCCTGCTCCAAGTGGCGCTATTTTTGCAAAAGCCACTTTGTCAAGATCAATGATGCGGTTTTCGCCGAACGGTCCACGGTCATTTATTTGTACAATGACTGATTTACCATTGGCTTTATTTGTCACTCTCGCATATGATCCCATCGGCAGCCACGGACTTGCGGCAAACAATCCTCCTTTATACGCATACCACGTTCCCCATCCTGTGTGTGCTTTTTTTGCAGTCTTAACGTATGTTCCTTGAGTAATAATTTCTTCAACAGGCTCCTTTGCCACATTTTTCTCTAAAATTTTTCTTGATATCTCTTTTCCGTCATGATAAACAACCCTATATTTCACTTCCGTAATTCCTTTTTGCCCCTTTTGCGTAGTCTTTTTTTCCCTCCATCCCATGGATGAATCTTCATTTGTTATAGTCTTAAAAGGAATGTCTTCGTGCTTAATTTCTTCTTTGATTTCAACATGGATTATGGCAATATCCATTCCATCTCTCACAAGAGCTTCTCTTGAAGGTTCTGCTATGTCATCCTCCAAAAAATCAATATTCTCATTCTCCCAAATAACATTTTCCACAACTTTCTGTGTTGTTTCCAATTCAAACGTCTCTCCTCCTTCTTTCACAGTAACCTTTTTTATCCTAAAAACGGCCACCTGTGATCCTTGATATATCCGCGAATCAAGATCCGGAAGAGTAACCACTTTGTCCTGTGCCGAAATATTTTGTTCTGCCAAAACATCGCGTACAGTTTGGGCCTCAGTCTCAATTTCAAAAGTGTTCCCATCAAGAGAAAGATTTATGTTTTTTCTGGAAGCGCCAAAATCCTCGCGGGGGTTTTTCGCGGAAACAACAAAGAAATGAATGGCAATTGCCAATAAAGCTGCGATAGAAATCAAAAAAAGCTTTTTCATCGGCTTTTCATTCAGATTTAAACCGGTATTGAATCGCTTCCGCTATATGCGCCGAATCAATCGATTCGCTTTTTGCAAGATCAGCGATTGTGCGAGCTATTTTGATTATGCGATGATAGCCTCTTGCGCTTAATTTGAGTGCGGAAACCGCGTTTCTCAGCAGCTCTTTGCATTTTTCATCCAGTGCGCAAAATTTCCTTATGTTGTCGGAAGACATCTCACTGTTACATATTATCGGAAGACCTTCAAACCTTCTTTTTTGTATCTCTCTTGCTGATTCAACCCGCGCGCGTATTTCAAAACTTCTTTCTTCATCTCCTTTCTGCTGCAGCTTATCAAAGCTTAACCTTGGAACCTCTACATGCAGATCTATTCTGTCCATTATTGGTCCGGAAATTTTCTGCTGATATCTCATTATCTGCGCGGGAGTACATGTGCAGATTTTTTCGGGATCAGTCGCGTTTCCGCATGGGCAAGGATTCATTGCCGCGACGAGAACAAACCTTGCTGGAAAATGCAGGGAACCTTTCGCCCGTGAGATTGTTATCATACCATCCTCAAGCGGCTGGCGCAAATTTTCCAGAACGCTTTTGGGAAATTCTGCAAATTCGTCCAAAAAAAGAACTCCTCTGTGCGCAAGGCTTATTTCGCCCGGTTTCGGATAAGATCCTCCACCAATCAGAGATACACTGCTTGCACTATGATGCGGATTTCTGTATGGACGCATCGTAACAAGAGGCTGACCCTTGTGCAATTTCCCGGCCACGGAAAATATTTTCGTGATTTCCAAAGATTCTTCAAGTGTTAGTCTCGGCAAAATCGAAGGAACTGCTTTTGCCAAAAGCGTTTTCCCCGATCCCGGAGGACCATTGAGAAGCACGTTATGGCCTCCTGCAGCCGCAATTTCAAGCGCTCTTTTTGCATGCTGCTGCCCGCTGATATGTGACATGTCGTCGACGTATTCCCCGTGTGAAAAAAGCATCTCTCCTTCGAGTTCCGGAAAGTAATCAATGTGCCTGTTTCCCGAAAAATGATCGGCAAGCCCATACAGATTATCAACGGGAACCACGTTTATTCCCTTGACCACACTTGCTTCGGAAGCATTTGCCGCTGGCACAAAGAGTTCACGAAATCCTTTTTCTTTTGCAAGAAGCGCTATCGGCAATACGCCCTGTATGGGACGCACTCTGCCGTCGAGCGAAAGCTCTCCGACAATCATCCTGTTGGTAAAATCGAATTGAAGTTGTTTTGTGGCAAGCAAAAAACCGATCGCAATCGGCAGGTCGTATATCGGGCTCGCTTTTGGAAGATCGGCGGGAGCAAGATTTACGGTAATCCTGCCGCATTGGTGCGGAGGCTTAAACCCGCTGTTTTTGATCGCACTGCTCACCCGATCGCGAGATTCTTTTATGGCGACATCCGGCAGTCCGACTATAGAAAAGTTATGAAGACCCGCCCCCAGAACGTCGACTTCAACTTCCACAATTTCGCCGTCCAATCCGATTGTAGCCGCAGAAAAAATTTTGGAAGACATGCTTGAAAATTTCCAATTAATAATTCATAATTTCTAATCAAGCTCCAATTCTTGAATAATCCGATGATAAAAGTTTCAAGCGTTGAACATTCAAAAATTAGACATTGTTTAGAAATTAGAAATTCTTAATTAGAAACTATTTCTCCGCATTCGCCCTTTCCCAAAGGGTAAGCATATATACTATAAATATGGTTGCAATAGATATCGGAAGAAAGCCGAGGCCCGGAATAGAATCTAACATTGAGCCTGCTATTAATATGCCCACCCTAATCATAAACCTGCTATGAACTTTTGCTTTCTCAGAAAATTTTGCAAGTTGCATCATCATAAATCCAAAAATCGCATTCAGCATGGAAAATGTTATGGGCAAAACTATCGTGGGAGCAAATACTACATCAATGATTTCCTTCAGAAACGAAGCCAGTATAGCACAGACAAAAGGCATGTCTTTAAGCATGCTTGCCTGTTTTAAGACGAAGAAAAGATTCAGCGTTCTTTTTTTCTTTTGCAAATTTTCTTTTGAATAATTTATTGTCTCATTGGTGCGATTTCTGCCCGTCCCGAAGCCACTTTTAAAACCAGAGCTGGACTCTTGCTGCCCAGCATCCTCATTTCTTGCTTTCTCTAAGGCTTTTGCCCTTTCGATGTGCTCTTGCCTTACATTTAGCATAATCTGTTTTATTCTTCTTCAAGCTCTTTTTTGGCTTGCTCAATTTCTGTTAATTGACGCGGATCAGAGGTAATGACTTGATCCTCAGCATATGAGGCGATGATCTTGATCGCGACATGTTTCGCTCCCGCAAATATTATGCCTTCTCCTACCCCGCTTTCGAGCAACAAAAACTTTTCCTGATCTGTAAGATAAAACGTTTCAGTAATGGTGTCGATTGCTGCAGGCGACTGCCTGAGCAAAAGCTGAAGCGAGGAGTTGGTAACAATCGGCTTTCCGTAGCGCGACGACATAAAATCGGCAATATCCTGTGTGATCGTGGTAAGACCGGTATAATATTTTCTGCAACGCTTGGCTATGCCAAACAAAAATGACGCCGCATCTTCGTTTTGCATCATCACCCAGGCTTCATCCACAACCACCAATCTTTTCTTGAGCGAAGAACGCATCTCGTTCCAGATAAACTGCAAAACAATATACATGGCAATTGGTCTCAGCTGCTCCTCAAGATCGCGGATATTGAAAACGACAAGTTGGTTATCAATCTGAACATTTGTCGGATGATTAAGAACTCCGGCAAAAATTCCTTCCGTATATTTTTCCATCCTTTTGGCAAGCGACTCTCCACCTTCTGAATTCCTTATCACCTCATACAGATCGGACATAGTTGGAAACGAAGTTGGGGTGAAGGATTTGAAGTTGCTCTGCGGTGTAATATCACGCATGGCATATGTCTCTCTGATTGCCACATCCAAAATAGAATCTTCTTCCGGTGTAACGCTGCCTAGCATGATATGCAAAAGTCCAATAAGGCTCGCAATGTTCGAACGCAGCACATCCTCCGGATCTTCATCTTCCCCGATCTTGGGAAGATCAAACGGATTAAGATGATACGCCGAGTTCAATGAAAGTTTTATGAAAGTTCCTCCCACCGTTTCGCAAAGATATTTATATTCGTTCTCCGGATCAATTACAATCACATTCGTTCCGACCATCAAAGATCTGAAAATCTCAAGCTTTACAGTATAGCTTTTTCCGCTTCCGGACTTGGCAAAAACAACCATGTTTGCGTTTTCCAACTTGAAACGATCAAAGAGTATTAAACTGTTGTTATGTCTGTTTATTCCATACAAAATTCCCTCATTAGACGAAAGATCGGATGAAACAAATGGAAAAGTCGTGGAAAGTGGAGCCGTATTGAGGTTATTTGCTATGTCAAGCTCGTCATTTGCAAGCGGAAGAGTTGAAGAAAAACCCTGCTCAACCTTAAGAACCGCCGGTTTTATATATACCATCTGAGCTTCCAGGATTGCTTCGATTTGCTGGCAACTTTTTTCAACTTCTTCAAGACTCTTTCCATAAACAGTCATATATAATCCGAAACGGAAAAATTTCTCTGTTCCTTGCTGCAGCTTGTCTCTCAATTCTTCAATGTTTTGCAATGCTGATTCCAGAATCGGATCGCGGATTTTTCCCGCCTGCTCTTCGATGTGAATCTGTGATTGCACCTGCGTGGAACTTTTCCGCAAAGTCTTCAGGATTTCTGCAGTGTTTATGGGATGCACGAACATCGCAGTATCCATGGAAAAATCAATATTGATGATTGGAGAAAACCAGTTAGTATTCAGATATCTAGGATAAGCCACCACAAAAAGCGTTCTTGCGAAAGTTTCACCCACCTGCAAATGGTTCGCGCCGATTTTCATGGCCGACGGAGCAATCAGGTCCTTTATTGTTGCGACTCCTCTTTGATAAAGCAAATCACTTTGCAAGATGGGATTATTATTCGGAATTGCGGTTAATTTTTTATTTTTATTTCCCAGAAAATCTAACATTTGTTTTTGATTCACTAATTACAAATATCATAGCTAAACAATCTTTTTTTGATATTTTTATTTTTACTAAAAATATATGTTTACTAAAAATCTTTGATTTTTTGTTATATATCAACGCAAGCAATCAAATATCGAAATGTGAATTTGAAAAAACACCATGAAACCATGTCTACTCCATATTTGCATTGTTTGTGCTACGCGAACTATCTCAATTCAACCTTTTCTATTCCCCTAATGATGCTGCTGCTGTTTGTAGTAGGATTATAAGAGTTATACAGAAGTTCGATCAGTTCCTCGGTTTTCAACATCGTGATTTTGAGTCCTGTTCCGCTAAGTCCCGCACTTATATGATCCACTCTTTGCCAAAGCTGATTTTTGTAGGTTTCAAAAAGCTCCCTTTTTCTAGATACTTGCGATTGGGAATTTTTCCCGCCCAAAAACTTATCCAGAAATCCACCCTTCGCACTCTCAATGGGATAAAACGGAACGACGACATAAAAGAACTTCGACATTATATTTGAAACATCCGTAAGATTTTTGATGAAATTTCTGTATTCCGACAACTGAAGACTGAGCAGTTCGTTCGTCAGCTCGCTCTCCTTTTTTTTAAGAAAATCAAGATACGGAGTAATATTGAGCTTACGCGAACTTATAACTATCTGAATAGGAAAATCCAATGAATTCAGAAAATTCTGATATTGATTTATAATCGCATCTTGCTCTTCAGTGGCTTTAAGGTCGAAATTTATCGAAGAAACCAAAAGCACGGCACGCAACGATCCATTTTTAAGCACAATGACGCCGTCGCGTATTTCCTCCACATCAACATATTTTTGTGTGCTAAGTCCGCCCCCACCACCTGTCATTTTATTCGAATGCAATGATTCCATAATGCTATATAATTACAAATTCAACGCAAAATCACAAAAATATAAAAACAATTTATTGACTTTAAAAAATATTTTTGTATTTTTGTAATTTCGCAAGAACTATTTTCTACTCGGCGCCTTTTTTAAAATTTCCTCAACCTTTTCATTATAATGCATTCCTTCACTATCTAAAAGCTGTGCCAAATTTTTGAGAGAATCAGAATCAATGCTTTTCGAAACAGGTTGCGTCTTTGGAGCAACTATGCTTTTTTGTGTCAACTTGATTTCTTTCTGCGGTGTTCTTTTCCAAAAGTACACTTTCGGACGAAAAAAATACATTATTCCAAAAATGACAAAGCTTCCCAGAGGCTGTCCGTAAGGCTTATAGAAAGCAAGAGCCAAAAAGATAATCACAAGCGGTACTCCAACAATAAAAAACAGAATCTTGGGAAGCATATTCCACAAAATCAAAAGAATAATTCCTAGCGCTACAACCCAACCAAGCTGTTTTGCCGTCAGCGGACCAACTATTTTATCCTCGACATCTATATGTTGCGGAACATTAATTAACATAATACATCATCTTAATTAAAAATATTTAGTGAGATTTTTATAATTTTATTGAATCGCAAAAAATTCCGCGATTTGTCTTATAATAACCATTGCCGATAGAGCAATAATAATTCCTATAACTGAATACGTGAATGTTTTCTTTCCTCTGTCCGCTCTTTCCGGATCTCCGGCTGAAGTGAGATACACAATTCCTCCGATAACAATCATTATGAGCGCCAAGATTCCGGCAATCCCCAGCAAGAAGTTAAGTGTTCTAACAGCAATCTGCGAGAGTGTGAGCGCAGCATCAACACTTTCGCAGTTAACATCACCAGGATTGCAGTTCGAAGATACCGGTCCCCATCCCAAAATTCCGGCAAGTTCCTTGAGAATTGAAGGCGCCGCGATACCGATCGCAAGTCCGATTATTGCCGCAGTTATCGACTTTTTTCCCCTCTCAACCATATCCGGGCTTCCGGCTGAAGTAAGAACAAGGACAGCGCCGATCACGATGAAAACAAGCGCCAATGTCACGATGATTCTCTGGAGCGCCAACAAAATCGAGCCCAAAAATCCTTCCGCAGTGGTAAACCTGAGTGGATTTGTGAACTCCACCACACCGGAAGCAGAACTTGTCGAAGGTGTTGTTGCGGATGGCGCGGAGACATCGTAATTCGGATAGCACTGCAATCCTGAATGGCCATTCTGGCATATTCCGGGCTGTCCCGGAGCATAGTCGCATGCATCTCCCGCCATCGTGCAAGCAGTCTGAGCTTTCGCGCTTCCGGCTACCGCAAAAATCATAGTTGCCAAAATCACAAAAAAGATTGCTTTTATTTTGAATTTTCTCATATTTTTTATTTTAAATTTATTGCACAGTCCTGTTGCAATCAAAAGTTCCCCAGTGAGCGCTGATTCCCAAATCAGTCTTTGTCCCGAGATAGACAATTGTGGTGTTGACTATAAGGTACGCTGAAAACACAATAATAAATCCTATGAGGGCATTTTTGATGGCGCTCTTTGCCTTGTCCATCATTCCGCTGTCTCCGGAAGACACTATATACAATATTCCGCCGATCGTTATCGCCAGAAGCGCGATTCCTATCGAAATTTTCATGAGAAACTGGACAATATCATTAATCCCTTTTATGAGATCGCACAACGTGCACATATTTTGTCCCGGCCTTCCGCATTTTATAAGTCCAGAATTGTCCGTCGTCTGTCCCGGAACAAGCCTGTTTGCTATCTGCGGCCCGCCACTGTCGCCTCCCGTTGGTAAGTCGACGCGAATGTATTCCCCATTGTTATAGCTATAATATTCCGCTCCGTGCTCTCGGCATACTTCAACGCACGCACTTTCTCTATTCAGTTCTATCTCCACATGAAAAACATCGGGTTCAAATCTATGACTTAGCGACCCGCGCCCACTTGAACAGTTGCACATCACGTTCTGTGATTCCATTATCGGCCTAGTAAGACCGCCAAAAGAATAAAACCTGTAATCGGGACTTGCCGTTCTGCATGCTTGGCTACACTGCTGTTCCGTCGTATATTCATTTCCCAAAGTAGTTCTCGAGCCTCCGTATTGCATGGTGCTGCACCCGCACAGCAGAGCTTCCGCCTTGTTTGGCAGCGACAATACCATGGAAAAAGCCATCACCATGAAAAGGCCGTATTTTAGAAATATTTTTTTCATCGATCAGTTTGATGAATTTACTCTATTTTTTGCCAGCACAAGCGCTTCATGCAGGGTAAGTTCTCCCCTGTTCACTGCTTCTATTGTAGTTTTCATGATTTTTACCACCGAATCGGGATCTTTCTGATACCAGTTTTTTGCTATAAGATTTCCTTGCGAAAAAACAGAAAGCACGGGATCCATTTTTTGAAGTTCTATCAAATCTCTTCTTGCCGCAGGCAAATTGGTTTTTTTCAAATATTCAAGAGCCGGATCAAAATTAATTGCAAATTCTCCGCTATTTCTTGTTATGGCGTTATAGAGTTTTACTTTTCCCGTGTTTTTTAGTGTCAAAAATCTCAAAAATTGCCAAGCTTCATGAGTGCGAATTCCATTTGTTACTGGAGCTGAAGGCTGTTGCCCCACTGTCTGCGTACTTGCTATTTTGTTTTTCGAAACCGCGTATCCCCAATAATTTGCCAAGGTTATGGGTTTATTGCTATCAAACTGCGGAACAGGAGCCACTCCGAAGTTAAGCTTGGGATTCTTGCTTTTTATATCATCATACCTGCTGTAATAACTAAACATCATTCCAACGGTCCCCTCCGAAAAAGCTTCCAGGGAATCTTTCTGTCTGGAATTCCATGTATATAGTTTGTTAGCAACATTTCCTGAATCGCTGACTCGGGAAAATTTGGTATAATACGCCAATGCTCTTTCTCCCGCCTGAACAACCGTTCCATCCGGACCCAAAACGCCTTCATCAAATTTTGCCCTCATGTTTTTATCTGTCGGAAACTGAACGCCGTGCTGCATCATCAGAAGCGAAAGTAAATCCGAAGACATATTGACATTTTGAGCCGTTCCGATCGCTGCACCCGCTCTTATAATGTTACCCACTGAATCGACCATGGTAAGTTTTTCAACGGCGCTGTCAAATTCTTGCCAGGTTTTTGGAGGTTCCGTTATCCCGGCCGCATTAAACATATCCTTGTTGTAATACAGAACCATAGAATCCATCGCAAGAGGCAGCGCATAAACCACTTTATCCGCTATAAAATCAGATGCCACGGAGTCTGGAAAATTGTTTCGGAGGTCGAGCTCGCTCGCAAGCAGAGCTGGTGCAGCTTCAATTTTGCTCTGGAACGAAGGGAGCCATGCATTGTTAATCATGAAAATATCCGGCCCGTTTCCTGAAGCCAAAGCGTCAAGAAGCTCTTGTTTATATGTGCTTTCGCTAAACTTTCGGTATTTTATATCGCCTGCATACGGATTTATGTTTTTGTATTGATTTATTATTTCATTGTAAACTGTCGAATCGTCTTTTATTCCCCAAATTTCAAGATTAACAATATAGCCAGTATTGGAAGGGTCACAGCCAGAAACAAGCGGAACAATCGCAACCGCAAAAGTTAAAAAGATAAATTTAAAATATTTTGTAGCGTATGATTTGATCTGTTTCATGATAAAATTTATATAAATACAAATTTTTATGCACTTAAAGATACTTTATAAATATGCAAACACGAATTTAGACCGCATATTCTTAATTGAAAGCAAAATCATTTTTTTATTGCCACAAATCCATAGTGAAAATTTCCCGCATCTATGGTTTTTTCTATTTCAAAGCCGACTTTGACAAAAAGTTTTTTGGCTTCCTCCTGCGAAATCCTTAGGTTATCTTGGGGACCGATAGCCGAACCTCCCTTGTTCCATTCTATCAAAAGAACTTTTCCTCCGTGTTTCAGGACCCTATATGCTTCTGCTAATAGTATTTCTTTTTTTTGGTTTTGAAACAAAATATCCTTGAGAATGACCCAATCAACGGCATCGGAATCGATTTTTGAACCGTTTTCCTTTTCAACATTCGCCCTCACGGCAACCACATTCATAACCCCCGCGTTCTTAGCTTTATTCTCAACAAACTCCACAATATGTTGCAGAACATCAATCGCATAGACTTTTCCTTCGGACCCGACCGCTTTTGCGAACGGAAAAGAAAAATATCCAGGACCGCAACCAAAGTCTGCAACAATTGATCCGTTTTGCACGCCGATTTGCGAAATTATTTTGCTTGGATCAAGAAATTTTTCTTTTTTGTTTTCTTCCATAAGAAAAGAAGGAAATTTTAAACAAACTTATACCACTAGTTTACAACAAAAATAAAAAATGGCAAAATAACTAAATTCACGTATCATGTATAATGTAGAATATAATGTTTCCGAAATGGGCATTTTTGTGTTTTTACAATATTCCGTCTGATGCTTGGCGCAATTTATCCAGGAGAGGTGCTAGAGTGGTTGAATAGGTCGCTCTCGAAAAGCGATGTGCCTTCACAGGCACCGGGGGTTCGAATCCCTCCCTCTCCGCATTAAATCAAGAAAAAGGAAAAAGCCTTGGATAATATTATCCGAGGCTTTTTAATTCAATAAAAAAACTACACCACTAACGCCTTCGAAGTTTCAAGACTTCCTCGATAAACGGATGTCTTAAAACTTCATAGAATGTTATATGTGCAGCAAGCTCGCTATGCTTGAAACTCTCAATAGCCCAAGCAAAACCGCTTTCGGTCGGATGCAAAAATGCTCTTCTCATCTGTGCCAGATCGCCCGACACCAACATCCTTCCATTTTTTCCCATGCGGGTAATAAGCGCTTCCATTTCGTGCTGATCATAATTGTGCGCATCATCTCCTATCAACCAAGCATTGTGTTTAGTTGAGCCCGAAATAAAAGTTACTGAATCTTCCTGAATAAGCCCTTCTGCAATGAGCTCTTTGAGGCTTTGCTCCGGACTCAAGCCATTCTTCTTTGCGTTCAGTGCTCTTTCTTTATTGTTTATATCCTGACCGCCTTGGAAATTACCATTACTCTTGGCATAACAAAGCGCATCTCGAAAAGGAGCAAGACACAGATTGATCTTATCTTCATATTCTCCCGGCAGAAAACCAATTGTTTCATACCCGATAAGCGGCCTAAATACAATAACTTTCATCTTGTGGCTTGCATCATTATCAAGCATTCTTAGTGCAGCCTTTGCCATCATTACGGACTTGCCGGTACCTGCAGCTCCGGCAACCGTGATAAAAGCGATCGATTCGTCCTGCACCAAGGCCTCGAAGAACCGATGTTCCATATTCTTTGGACTGACATATTCGCCTTCCTTTCCATTATTTGAATCTGCGTTTCTGATTAACCTGAAAACATTCTCTGCCTTTTTGTAGATTCCATACTGCATCTTGTCGTTGAAGCGAAAAGTACAGCATTGGTTCGGATACAGCCTTTCCAAGTCCACAAACTTGGAGATTTTCGGTGCATCCAACATGTTATGCCTTGTATGATCATTTGCTACTTCTTGATAATCAAGGCTGACTTTGAGATTCGCCATACCGGTATAAAGATCGCTCGGATTGGAAATAAAATATTCACCTCTGTATTCCTCTGTTTTTATGTCTGCCAAATCGGCTATAGCCGCCAAGATAGTGTCATTTGAGACGATAATTACGCTGTCCCGAATTCTCCTTTTTTCATCGGAAGTGAGCTCCGCACCTTTTTTCTTTTCTTCCTCCTGCGAAATCTCAGTGACTTTTTTCTTTGCCACAAGAAGAATCCTATTTTCATCGCTTCGCTGTATGCCCGATGGCAAGTCTTCAAAATTGTTTCCGTTTGAATCCAAAAAAATTCTTCCACCACCTCCGGTTTTTATGCCCTCCCTAAATGAACCATTGCGTGCACACTCGCCAAAACTCACTGTAAATTTCCAGGACCCAAGATCTAGAGTTTTGGCAGTTGCCTTCTCTCTTATAGCTTCCAGTTCTCCGACAGGTATGACTATGTCGTTAGCGCCAAACGCCTCCAGGCATCTGTGATCTTTTTGTAGAACAGTTCTGTGCAAAATGTAGGTTTTTTTGCCGCAATCATCCTTGCTGCTCCCTCTTGACATAGAATACCTCCATCTCATTTTGTAGTGAGATAATTAATTGTGAAAGTGCGGTAGCAGAAGCTGACCGATTCAGCTTCATATTTGTGCACTAAAATTACCACATGAAAAAAAATATAGCAATAATTTTGCTGATTTATCCCTGTTTCTATCCAATCATTATCTTTCTATGAAAATTTGGCAAAAAATGCTCAGATGGGGAACATTTTTATCGCTAGGGGCAAAAATGGGGTTTACATTCCTTAAAATTAGGTATAAACTGCCTCATATGCCTTAACAAGCGGTTTTCATATGATGCTTTCACAGGAAATAATTAATATAATTTTGCTTTCTGGAGCTTCTTTGGCTTTTTTAAGCTTAATTCTGGCAATAATAGCTCTTGCAAAACTCAGAAATGACAGGAAAAAGCTCAGGATTCTCTTTAAAGGAAAAACCGCACAAGATCTGGAAGCTATAATTTTGGCTCATACAAAGGAAATTATCGCAATCGATAAAGATGTCCAGGAACTTTTTGAAATATCAAACACATTGCATTCGCTGGCGCAGAAAAGTATTCATAAGGTAGGCGTGGTTCGTTTCAATCCGTTCAAAGACATCGGCGGAGACCAAAGTTTTGCCCTGGCACTCTTGGACGGCAAAAATTCCGGAGTTGTTATATCATCTCTCCACACACGTGAAGGAACCAGAATCTACTCCAAGCCTGTTATAAAAGGAACATCTGAGAAGTATGCGCTTACAGACGAGGAAAAAGCGGCCATAAAAGCGGCTGTTGCAATAAAACCGACCAAGGTATAAAACAAAGAACTCCCAATCCCTAAACTAGAAACCGGATTAATTTGAAATTTTTCTAACTAATACCAAATTAATACTGTAAGCAATGATAATGGCCCAAAGCGATAAGAAAATAGTTAAAATTCCTTCATCAATCACTGTCAAAAAATTCAGCGAGCTTTTAGGCATGCCTGTAACAAGCATAATAACCGAACTTCTCAAAAACGGAATACTTGCAGCAATAAATGAAGAAATTGATTTCGACACGGCCAGCGTAATCGCTCAAGATTTGGGATTTGAGACGGAAGCGGATCTTGAAATATCCGATACTGAAAAAATCACTGTTGAAAAACTTATTGAAATTTGCAAAAAAGAAAAAGAATCCGGCAAAAACCTGCGCCCTCGCCCTCCCGTAGTCACGATACTCGGGCACGTGGACCATGGAAAAACAACATTGTTGGATACTATAAGAAAAACAAGTGTTGCGACAAAGGAAGCCGGAGGAATAACACAGCACATCAGCGCTTATCAGGCCAAGAAAAAAAACAAACTCATCACATTCATAGACACCCCGGGCCATGAAGCGTTTTCCGGCATGCGTGAACGCGGAGTGAGCATTGCCGATATCGCAGTCCTTGTTGTCGCTGCTGATGACGGAGTGCGCCCCCAGACAAAAGAAGTTATTGAATATCTCAAAGAAAAGAAAGTCCCGACAGTCGTGGCCATAAATAAAATCGACAAACCCACCGCAAGCCCCCAGCGCGTCAAACAGGAGCTTGCTGATAACGGAATATTGATTGAACAGTGGGGCGGAAACGTTATGAGTGCCAATATAAGCGCGAAACAGAATATGGGAATCGACGAATTGCTGGACAACATACTTTTGGTCGCAGAAGTGGAGGATTTCAAGGCTGATGAGAAAAGAGACGGACTTGCGATAGTGCTTGAATCAAATCTTGATCCCAAAAAAGGACCGGTAGCAACAGTCCTCGTTAAAACAGGAACGCTGAAGGTCGGGCAAGACGTGACGGCTGGATCGACATACGGACGTATCAGAAAAATAGAGGATTTTGCCGGAAAAAGCATTGAAAGCGCCGGCCCTTCAATGCCCGTTACGATTATGGGACTCAATGGAACACCAAATGCCAACGATGTTCTTCAGGTAACAAGCGGAAAATCACTGGCAAGACTCAAATCAAAAGAGTTTGGAGCAACATCAGCAGGATATAAGGAAAAACTTTCCTCGCAGAAAATACTGAAAACCATAGAAAAGGAGGGCATGCAAAAGCTGAACCTCATAATAAAAGCGGATGTCCAAGGATCTCTTGAAGCGATTGAGCAAATATTATCCGCCATAAAAACAGACGAGGTTATGATAAATTTTGTGGAAACCGGGGTTGGAAACATCACTGAGTCAGATGTAAAAATTGCAATGCCATCTCAAGCGAACATTTTGGGCTTCAATGTGGAAACGACACCTGTTGCAAAAAGACTTGCCGAGTCCAACGGAGTAAACATAAAAACATTCCGAATAATCTATGAGCTTGTTGAAGAAGTTAAGCGCATAATCATAGATATGCTTCCTCCCGAAATAGTTAGAACGGATCTTGGAACTGTTAATATTTTGGCGATTTTCAGAACCGGAAAACATGACATGATTATCGGAGGCAGAGTAAATGACGGAAAAATCATAAAAGGCGCGCAGGTCGAGATCAAACGTGCAGGAGAAATAATCGGCAAAGGTAAAATCGAAGGGCTTCAGCGGAACAAAAATGTCACTGACGAAGTCGGCAAAGGAAATGAATGCGGAATTGTTTTCGCAGGAAACGTAAAAATCAAAGAGGGCGACATATTGATTGTCTACACAGAAGAAGAGAAAAAGAGAACGTTATAGTCCGTAAAGCCTATCCTATATAAAAACGCATAACTTTATAGATTTTTGATTTTTATTTCCATGCCAGAAAGAATTGCAAAAATTAATGAGCTTATCAAGCGACACGTCTCCGAACTTTTGTCCCGCGAACTTAGTCTAAAACCCGGGATTTTTTTGACAGTGTCCAAGGTTGACACATCGCGGGACCTTCGCTACACTAAAATATTCATAAGCGTTTTTCCGCACAAAGAATCTGAATACGCCATAAAAACATTAGAGAAGGAAATTTATTCAATACAAGGTTCGCTCAACAAAAAACTAAACGTGAAGCCCTTGCCACGCCTGGAATTTCATCTTGATTCAACCGAGGAAGAGGCGGATAAAATCGAAAAAATATTGCGCGAACTTTAGAAGCAGAAGTTTTTTGAAATAAAAATTCCTAAGTTTCTTAGGATTTTTTGTTTGTAAAAACTACAACCAGGACAATAACTCACAACTCCGGAAATTATGCCAATGAAAAATTTTTCATCAGAATTTAACACTCTTTCATATATAATCAGCAAATCAAAAAAGATTCTTTTGTTTGCACATTCCAATCCGGACGGAGACACGATCGGCTCGGTTTTTGCGTTCAAGGAACATCTTGAGTCAATCGGAAAAACTGTCGACACTGCCTGCAACGATCCTCTCCCGTCCTATCTTGAAACTTTTACAAAATATTCTCTTGAATTTCCGGAAAGACTCGATCTTGGAAGCTACGACGCCGCAATAGCTTGCGATAGCGTGGAACATGGTTTCAATAAAATCATGCCCTCCTTGGAAGAGAAAACTGTGACGGTTTTTATAGATCATCACCCCGATATCACTGCTTCCGCAGACGTTGCAATAATCGACCCAAAGACTTCGTCCGCCTGCGAAATCATCTATGAATATTTCATTTCGCAAAATATAAACATAACCAAAAACATGGCCACCTATCTCATGATTGGAATACTTTCCGATACCGGAAATTTTCAGCATGCAAACACAACAACCCGCGTCATGGAAATATCATCGGATCTTCTGAAAAGGGGCGCATCCGTTTCCAAAATTATACAATCGACGCTTGCCAACAAGAAAATGTCCACACTGAAGCTTTGGGGGCGGGCTTTTGAAAAAGCAAAAATAAATCCCGCAAACGGATTGATTGCCACAGTGCTGACCAGCAAAGACATCCGCGAGTGCAATGCCACAACCGAAGATATCGGACAAGTCGCTTCAATACTCAACACAGTGCCTGGCACAAAATTCGCGCTTGTCTTATCCGAGCGCGAAAATGGCGTGATAAAAGGAAGTCTCAGAAGTGAAGAATACAAAGGCGTAGATGTTTCTAAAATCGCCCACCAGTTTGGCGGAGGCGGACATAAACTTGCTTCCGGATTCGAAATCAAAGGACAAATCATCGAAACCCAAGACGGATGGAAAATTGTATAATATTTAAAATACAAAATCTTGAAATACGTCTTCGGATTTTTATCTTTTTGTCATTTTTTATTTTGATTTCAAGCTCCACATTATAGCGATAAATTTTTATGTTAAAATAAAACAAAATAATCGTATGAATATAGGAGCGCATATTAGCATCGCAGGCGGAATCCAAAAAGCACCCGAGCGCGCGCATGATCTCGGTTGCGAAGCCATGCAGATTTTCACCCGCTCTCCGCAAGGCGGGCCGGCACCGATCATCACAGGTGAAATTTGCGACGAATTCAAAATTCAAAAATCAAAATTTAACATTAGGGAAGTTTTTGTTCATACTCCCTATTACATCAACTTCGCATCCGCCAACAACCGCATTCGCTATGGAAGCGTTAAAGCTGTTCGCGATGAACTTGAACGCGCGTCTTTAATCGGCGCAAAATATGTCATGACACACCTTGGCAGCGCAGGCGAGCTTTCAAAAAATGACGCAGACGAAAAAGTTGTGGAAATGCTCAAAAAAACTTTGGAAGGCTATAATGGAAGTGCTGAGCTTCTCATTGAAAACAGCGCGGGAGCCGGAAACATCATCGGCGCAAAATTTTCACAAATAGCCGAAATCATCAAAAAGATCAATCATGAAAAACTGACCGGAGTTTGCCTGGACACTCAACATTCATGGGCATCCGGATATGATTGGCAGAATTTTGAAAATACTGCCAGGACCATTGATGAAGAAATTGGAATTGAAAAAATAAAATTGATTCATGCCAATGATAGCCAATCCGATCTGGCTTCGAGAAAAGACCGCCACGAACACGTCGGCAAGGGTAAAATCGGCTTAACTGCTTTTGAAAAAATAATTGGATTTGCAAAGGAAAAAAATATCGACGTGATTCTCGAAACTGAGCACGACAAAGTGAAAGAAGATATTGAGACACTAAAAAGACTTTCAAAATAAAAGAAAACCCCAAACAAAAAAGATTTAACCTTGCTATCAATTTATTGAAATGTGATACGCTAATAATTATTAAAGGCAGACAGCGCCGAGAAAAATTATGAAGATAGCTATCATTTCAGATGTCCATGACAATATTCCCAATCTCAAGAAGATTTTGAATTATTGCATCGAAAATAAAATTGAAAAAATAATCTGTTGCGGAGATCTTGCTTCGCTTGAAACGCTTGATTTTATTAATGACAATTTCCCGGGAGAAATTCTCTATACTTTCGGCAACATGGATAATGATTACCTTAAAAATTATCCTTTTGAAAATGACGCATACAAACAAACCAAAATATTTAAAAGCTTTGGAGAAACCGTTATTGCAGACAAAAAAATCGCTTTTGTGCATTTTCCTGATAAAGCCCGCGAGCTCTGTGAGTCCGGAAAATATGATTTCGTTTTTCATGGTCACACACATATGCCATGGGAAGAGACTATTGGAAAATGCAAAATGTTAAATCCAGGTAATGTTGCAAATCAACGCTATGCGCCAACATTTGCAGTATGGGAAATTGAAAAAAATAAGTTTAACCTTATCAGAATAAATGAATTGTCATAATTTTAAATTTGAAGTTTTAAATTTTAAATATTCAAACATTTTGATTTGAATTAAAATTTAGAATAATTTCTGATGACTAAAAAAGAAAAACTTGATCAGTTGAATGCCCTGATGAGCTGCTGCAGTAATTGCGCTCTTCGCAAAGGCTGCAACAAGGTTGTGCCGGGAGCCGGAAATCCTGAAGCAGAAATAATGTTCATCGGAGAAGCGCCGGGAAAAAAAGAAGATGAAATGGGACTTCCGTTCGTCGGAGCGGCGGGAAAATTTCTGGACGAGATGCTGGCATCCATTAATCTCAAGCGCGAAGATGTTTATATTGCAAATGTCATAAAATGCCGCCCGCCGGGAAATCGCGATCCGCTTCCGGAAGAAATTCGGGAGTGCTGGCCGTGGCTCGAAAAACAAATTCAGATCATTGATCCAAAATTAATTGTTACACTCGGGCGCCATTCGCTCGGCAGATTTTTCCCGCTAATGAAAATTTCTGAAGTCCATGGAAAAGCATTTCGCAGAGAATTTCCGAATCTCGGAAGCAGAGTTTTCTATGCTCTCTATCATCCGGCCGCCGCACTATACAACGGAAGTATGAGGGAATCACTAATTAAAGATTTCAAAAAAATTCCGAAAGTTTTGGAAAAAATATAGACTTACATTTTTCATATCTTCGAGAATTTTATTCTTCAATTTCGTCCAAAAATCAAAAAAGAGCAATATTGCTCTTTTTTTGTGCCGCGGGCGAGACTCGAACTCGCACGGTATTGCTACCGAGGGATTTTAAGTCCCTTGTGTCTACCGGTTCCACCACCGCGGCTTAATCGAACAAAAAGCGAAAATCCCGAAGAATTATCGCCAGCACCGCAAACCTTTGAGGTCCGGAGCGGAGTTGAACCGCTGTAAAAGGTTTTGCAGACCTGTGCCTAACCGCTCGGCCACCGGACCTTAGATACTTTATACAGATTAACAAAAATAAAATACCGGGTCAAACCTAATGACCTCTGAAATTCCAGATCATAATATATCAAAAACTCGCTATTTCGCCGTCCAGCCGCCATCAACAAATAATACTGTTCCGGTCACGTAGCGAGATTCATCGGATGCCAGATATAAAACCGCGTTCGCAATATCAGCAGGTTCTCCCACATACCCCAACGGGGTTGATGATATCACAAATTTGTTGAACTCTGATGCAGCAAGCACATCCTTGGTCATGCCTGTTTCAATAAATCCGGGCGCAACCGCGTTTGCCCTAATTTTGTCCTTTGCAAGATCAAGAGCTCCCGAACGGGTAAGCTGAACAACCCCGCCTTTTGCGGCGCAATACGCAATCGCTCCCTCAAAACCTACCGAGCCCAAAATAGAACTTGTATTTATTATTGAACCGCCTGCTGCATTTTTCTTCATTTCCTTGGCGGCAGCGCGCATTCCATACATAACGCCGCTAAGATTTATTTCGATAGTCTTGTTCCAGCTTTCATCAGTAACATCCACGATTCCTCCGAGCCCACCGATACCCGCATTATTTACCATGATGTCCAGTTTACCGAATTTCTCGACGGCTTTCGCAACCAGTTCATCCACTTCTTTTGACTTAGTTACGTCGCATCTTACAAAAATTGCCGCTTCTCCGAATTCGGAAACCGATGATTCATCCCCGTTTATGTCGGAAAAAACGACTTTTGCGCCTTCGCTGACGAATTTCTCCGCAACGGCGCGGCCTATTCCGGAATTTGCTCCGGTCACAATCGCCACTTTGTCTTTTAATCTCATGTTTTTATTTTTAACTTATTACTGCTGTTATTAGATTATATCACATTTATTTCTTCTTAGGTAAAAAGAAAACATCCTGCCAGAGCAGGATGTTTTCGCCAATTATTTAAAATTTCGTTTTTATTCTACTATTCAGACACGACTTGCGCCATAAGATTGCGCCTTCCAAATTCAAAAGCTTCTTTTTTGGTAAGCATATAGATATCAATCTTATTGCCCTTGATCGCTCCCCCGCGATCTTCACAGACATATGTTCCCATTCCCTCAATGTCGAGTTTTACCCCGAAAGGAAATTCGGGAGGACACGCAATCGTTCTGTTTTCTTTTACTTTTAATCCCGAAGCCGTGATCCCTTTATCGTTTCCGCATTCATCGGCAGAAGCCGTATATGCAGAGGCATTTACCATAAAGGGTTCTTTTGGCAAATTCCCCCATTTTTTAGCCTGTTTTTCTTTCCAGCGGGCAAGAATCGTTTCATTTTCGATTTCTTCTTCCGTTTTAACGACTTCTTCCGGCTGTTCAGGCTCTTTTGCTTCTTCTTTTGCTACATCTTCTTTGGCAGAAGCCTTGTTAAACAAAAAGATGGATGTGATTTTTGAAAAATAACTTTTTGTGTTTGTATCAGTTTTGTTATTTTCGCTTGCCAAGGCCATTTGCGGCAAAACCGCTAAGGCTATAAGCAAGGTCATAACAACCCTGATTATACACATTGGATATGGTTTAATTGTGAGCCGCCATTTGCCTTATTTTAAGCCAAATTTCGTGCAAATGTCGGGCTGGCAACTATTTGCTGGAAATATCCGGTTCTAGTGCTCGGACGCTTTTCCATGCCAACCTATAATGTTAACATATTTTTTTGAAAAGGTCAATGCTAATAGCAAATATTTGGCTTAAATAAGCCATTTTTTTACTAGGCGTTGGATTTTTTGTATTCTTTTTGGCTTAAATAAGCCATCTTGCAAAAAAATTTGCAATAAAAAAGATACAAAAAAGGTATAAATCAATGAAAAACTTTTCAAACATCCTCCCAGCATGAACAGTCCGGAAAAATCAGGGCTGTTTTTGCATTTATTGCTTTGTGATTTCAAAAGCCTTTTTTAAGCCAAAAATCACATTTTCAAAAACCTCGAAGAATCTGAGAAATACCAAAAATGCCCCAAAAATAGGGCATTTTTAAGCTGAGCGCCTTTTTCCCGCAAATAACACCCGACTGTAAGCTGATTTTTATCTTCCAATCAAATATTTTCTTTTGTTGTCCGAAAGATTCGTGAATTCGTCCAGTTCTTCTACGAGTTTTCCGCTGGTGCTTTCCAAAAACGCCATTCCTTCCACTCTGCAGCCTGTCGTGCTTTGAAGATACTGCACGAGCGGAATATAGTCGCCATCGCCTGAAACAAGCACGATAACATCCAAGGATTTTGAAAGCTTGATCGCGTCAACCGTGATTCCAACGTCCCAATCGCCTTTTTTAACGCCACCTGCGAATACCTGCAAGTCTTTTGATTTCACTTCAAACCCTTGCTTTTCAAGAGCCTCGAAAAACTTATCCTCTTGTCGCTCAATCGTCTTTATTCCATATGCGATCGCACGAATAAGCTTTCTGTCTCCTACCGCGTCTTCAAGAACCCTTTGAAAATTCACTTTTTTCCCATAAAGAGCTTTTGCGCTATAGTAAAGATTCTGAATGTCCACCAAAACCCCCACCCTTTGTTCTTTAAATTTAGCCATTTATCTATATTTTAATAATTTAATGCAACAAAAGCAGGTCACCCTGCTTTTGCCTCAAATACTACTTAAGCCCCAATTTTTTAATAAGCTTCTTGTAAGACTTTTCATCCACCTTCTCAAGATATGCCATCAGTTTGCGCCTCTTGGCAACCATTTTCAGAAGACCTCTCCTTGAATGAAAATCTTTTTTGTTCTTTTTGAGATGCGAAGTAAGCTTTTTGATCTTCTCTGTAAACATCGCGATCTGATATTCCGGTGAACCGGTGTCTTTTTCATGCCGCTTCACCTCTTTTGTCACTTTTTCCTTTTGCTTGTGCGTTAAAGCCATAGCAATTGTGTCAGCAATGTGCTCGTTGTTTGGTCGCCCTGCGCCAAAAACCAGCCCACGCTCATAAATTTATTACTAAAAGACTATATCACAAATAATAAAAAATGGCAAATCAGCCGAGCTATTACGCAAAACCAGAACGCATCTTCTCATTCATCATCGTCCCCGTTGTCCAGAACTATTTTTTCCTCGTCAATATGCATCAAGATCGGTTTACATGTAGACTCCACGATATCTTCATCGATATTTTTCTCAACCAAAAGCCACCGCATAAAGAGATCGATTGTTCGTTTGCTTCTATCTCTGTAAGCCTGCTCTTTTCCGTCGCTTCTGGTGGTCCTGAAAAGCTCCAGAAGCTTATCTCGCAATTCCTTTCTGCTTGAATCCAAAAAATCAGGCACCAAAAACACGCTTACCTTGTCCAAAAATTTCTCAAAAGCCTTCTCCTGTAAATCAGGAACCTCTTTGCTTTTTCTTCTAAAAAACCATTTTTCAGACATATTTTTTAATATTATTTCCTGTATCACCTCCATCGCGGCTGCCATAAATATTTTTTGACTAAGTATCTTTATTTGTTTTAAAAGCAGAGGACGAATCTCCATAATATACAGATCTGCCCAGTTTGGCCAGCAGGCAAGATTAGCATATCTTCCCTCTCTTGTGTAGAATGAAGACAATAAGAATCGTAATACCTGCCATACCAAATGAAGCAAGAATGTTCTGCCATGCAAAAAACGTTTTGCAGAGCAAACTTATTTCCCCTTGCATCTCACACCTCTCTATGTATTTTTTTGGTTAATATTATATCACCGTCGCAGCAGCTACTTTGTCGCCCGGTTGCGGGCGCATGATCCTCACGCCCTGTGTCGCACGGCCGAGAATCGAAATGCTTGCGAGCGGAATCCTGATGATCTGCCCGTGAGCCGACGTCACAAGAAGATCCCCTTCGATATCATCGACATTGACAACATTGGCTCCGACAAGTTTTCCTATCTTTGCCGTCACTTTGGCTGTCTTTATTCCGCTTCCTCCGCGATGCTGGATCTTATATGAAGAAAGGTCCGTGCGTTTCCCATAACCATTTTCGGAAATAATGAGAAGTTGGTTTCCCTTCTGTCCTTTGATTACCGCGTCCATACCGATAGCTCTGTCGCTGTTCTTCAGTTTGATTCCTCGCACTCCCGCAGCATTTCTTCCCATCGAGCGCACATCAGATTCTTTGAACCTAATCGCCTGTCCCTCGGAAGTGCTGATCACAATTTCGTCAGTGCCGGAAGTGGGCTGCACCCAATTCAACGTGTCTCCCTTATCAAGAGTAATTGCGATAAGTCCGCTCCTTCTCACGTTATCAAAATCTTCAATCTTCGTTTTTTTGACTACACCGGCTGTCGTGGTGAAAAACAGATATTTGTATCCGTCAGATTTGTTGTACGGGATCATGGCGGTAATTTTTTCTTCAGGTGAAAGTTGCAGGAAATTCACAATAGCCTGGCCTTTCGCCGTTCTGGAAGACTCCGGAATTTCATAGGCCTTTGTCTGAAAAACCTTTCCCGTATTCGTAAAAAACATCAGATTGTCATGCGTCATGACGCTTGTCACTTTTTCAATTGCATCCCCGTCTCTGGTCGTCGCACCAATCACTCCTTTGCCCCCTCGCTTCTGGACCTTGTAGACACTGGGGTTCATGCGCTTTATGTAGCAATCCTGTGAAATGGTAATGATCGCTTCTTCGTTCGGAATTAAATCCTCCTGTTTAAACTCCTCGATTCCGGTTCGAAGCACTTTTGTTTTTCTTTCGTCACCGAATTTTTCCTTAATTTCAAGAAGTTCGTCTTTGACAACTTTGAGAATTTTTTTAGGATGCGCAAGCAGGTCCTCAAGTTTCGCGATAAGCTTCAATTTTTCTTCTAACTCATCCTCGATTTTTTTTCTTTCGAGTCCGGCCAATGTCTGAAGTCTCATCTCCAAAATCGCGCTGGCCTGCTTGTCCGACAGTCTGAATTTTTTGACAAGATTCGCGTGCGCGTCTTCTTTTGTCGGAGATTTTTTAATTGTCTCAATCACTTCATTGATATGATCGAGCGCCTTTTTCAGCCCTTCCAGAATGTGTGCGCGATCTTTGGCTTTTGTAAGTTCGAATTTGGTGCGACGCGTCACAACATTGTTCCTGTGCGCCACATAATGTTCCAAGATACCCTTGAGACTCAACGTTTGCGGATCAATTCCGTCAACCAGTGCAAGCATGTTCACGTTGAAATTCTTCTGAAGATCCGTGGTAGTATAAAGCTTGTTCAATACTTTTTGCGGATAAGCGTCTTTTTTGAGGTCTATGATGATGCGCACTCCCTCTTTGTCGGATTCGTCCCTGAGATCTTTGATGCCAAGAATCTTTCCTTCTTTCACAAGATCGGCAATCTTGGCAATCAGTGCGGCTTTATTGGTCGCATATGTGATTTCGCTGATAACAATATGAAAATTTCCCGCTTTTGTTTCAATAATTTCTGCTTTTGCGCGCGTCACAATTTTGCCTCGGCCCGAGGAATACGCATCCAAAATCCCCGGCGTGTTGTATATTATCCCGCCCGTCGGAAAATCAGGACCCTTGATAAAACGCATCAAATCTTTGATTTCCGCATCCGGATTGTCAATAAGATATGCAATTGCATCGACAAGTTCGCTAAGATTATGCGGAGGAATGTTTGTTGCCATCCCTACTGCAATTCCCATTGTTCCGTTAAGAAGAAGTTGAGGAAGTTTTGCCGGAAGCACAACTGGTTCTTTATGCACTCCGTCAAAGTTCGGAACAAAATCAACCGTATCTTTTTCAATATCAAAAAGCATTTCTTCCGCAATCGGTTTGAGTTTGGCCTCGGTATAACGATAGGCTGCCGCACCGTCTCCGTCCATCGAGCCGAAGTTTCCCTGTCCCCATACAAGCGGATAGCGCATGGAGAAATCTTGAGCCAACCTTACCATGGAGTCATAGACTGCAGCATCACCATGCGGATGATATTTGCCGAGCACTTCTCCCACAACCGTGGCGGATTTGCGGAACTTCGCGCTGGGTCTCAGTCCGCTTTCCCACATGGAATAAAGTATTCTTCTGTGAACAGGCTTGAGTCCGTCCCGCACATCCGGAAGCGCACGCGCGATTATCACACTCATGGCATAATCAAGATATGATTGCTGCACTTCGCTGACAATCATCCGGGGATTGATATCTTCCTTTATAAATTCAATTTTTTTCTGGTTGGCAGATTTCATTTTTTTGAGAAATTATTTCTTATATTTCATCAGCTTCTTTAATATCAGAATATGATTGTGACTGAGGTGTGTTTTGAAAATCCTCATTCATATCGCTGACGCTCCCTTGCTCTTTCGAAACACCAAACCCCTCTTCCGAACCAAGCGGCTGCTGTAAATCCTTAAGAGACGATACGCTCTCTTTAAATTCATTTAACTGCTCAGAAAAATCCCGAACAGCCCCTGAAGACACGGCATTCTCTTTTGTTTGTGAAAACATGATTTTTATCGAGAAAAGCCACAAAAAAACAACAAACATCATCGAAATTGCCACACATGTCCAAACATAGCGCATACGCACATGCTCCGGTTGCCGTCTTATTTCTTCAATTTTTTTGATTAAATTCATGAAAATTACAAATTACAAACCGCAAATTTTTGTCAATTGCTTATTGTTCATTGTTCATAAGCACAACTTCCGCGTTTTTTCCTTCCAAATCTTTCTTTTTGATATTTAATTTCGCAACTTTTTCCGCAGGACAACTACCCATTTCTGTGCAGAAAAGTTTTTCATCATCAACGTCGATCGTCAATCCTTTTATCTTATAATGCGTGGGGATCACAATCACAGGCTCTATGTTTCTCACAAGTTCAGCAGCTTTTTTTCCGTCAATCGTATATTTTCCGCCAATCGGAATAAACAGTACATCAACGCCATAAATTTCTTCAAGTTGTTTTCCTGAAATGTCACATCCCAAATCTCCGAGATGACAAATCTTAAGATCTTCCGCCTCCAAGATAAAAATTGTGGAACGCCCTCTTTCCGCTCCCCCCTTATCATCATGGAAGGAGTCTATACCTATGGCATTGATGCCCTTGACTGCATATTCTCCAGGCGCATCAATAACAATCGGATTTCCCTTTATGGCATCTACATTGTTGTGATCATGGTGATCATGAGAAACAAAAACAACATCAGCCTGGCCTTGCGGAGGTCTGAGCCCTATGTTTTTATCGAAAGGATCGAAAAAAACAGTCACGTCCTCAGTTGCCCTTCCTGCAGGCTTTGTCGTTATTTTAAAACACGAATGTCCGTAATACTGGATAATCATAGCCGATTCGAAACCACGAATAAATTCGAATCTACGAATAAATCCGGAGAAAATTAGTCTATTTATACATAACCAGTATAACACCTCAAACACATTTTGTCGAGCGTTTTTCCGCATAAAAAGCCCTTATTAATCCCGACTTTTCATATTTTCATAAAAACCGGAAAGCACACAACCGATAGCCGAAACTGCCTTTTGCCTCTTGCAAGGTTTAAAGATATGGTATATAATAAGTTAGCAATTAATTATTAAGAAAACCGAATATCGGGATGTTTTAATCCCTTAGGCGAATTTTCTTGATAATTTCCTGCAAAGGAAATTTTTTGTATTTAGTGCCCTTTAATCATTAAAGTGGCTTGGCACAGCCACAAAATAATACATATATGCAAATGATGCAGCTGTTTTAACTAACCATTCGCATATTTGCATCATAAATTTTTATGGCAAAAAATATTTTAGACAAGCTTGCCGAGGAGGTTGATAAGATAAAGGAGGGTGTCGGATTAGAAAAAGAAACCAAAAAACCCAAAAAAGCAGCAGCAAAGACTGCAAAAAAGGAAAAAACTTCCCCGATGGAAGAGCTTCTGGAGAAAAACCCCGTAAAAATCCCTCAGGTAGGCGATGTTTTAGAAGGAACAGTCATCAACATCACCTCGAATTCGCTTCTTTTGGACCTTGGCGGGCTCGGAACCGGAATCGTCCTTGGGAAAGAAATCAAAGACGGCCTGTCTATAGGAAAATTAAAAGCAGGAGACAAAGTTGAAGCGACACTTATTGATCTTGAAAACGAAGACGGATATATTGAGCTTTCAGTCCGTGAAGCATCCTATGAAAGAGCATGGGAAGACCTGAAAGCCAAAAGAGACAATATGGATATTATTTCAACAAAGGTTCTTGATGCCAATAAAGGAGGTCTTATGGTTGAAATTAATGGAATTACCGGTTTTATCCCTGTTTCTCAGCTGTCAAGCGAACATTATCCGCGTGTTGAAGATGGAGACAAAAACAAAATACTCGAGCTCCTCAAAAAACTTGTTGGAAAAGAAATTTCCGTAAGAATTCTGGACGTTGATAGTGAAACTGAAAAACTTATAGCGAGCGAACGAGCGGCTTCGAGCGAGAAAGAAAAAGAAGTAATTTCTCAACTTAAAGTCGGCGATGTCATTGAAGGCGAAGTCAGCGGAGTTGTTGATTTTGGCGCGTTTGTAAAATTCCTGCCGCCCTCAAAAGCTGGCTCAGACCGCGACAGCGACAAACTGGAAGGACTTGTGCACATCTCGGAACTTGCCTGGCAACTTATTAACGATCCGCGCACAATTGTAAAAACCGGAGACAAGGTGAAGGCAAAAATCATCAGCATCGATGACACAAGAATTTCTCTGTCAATGAAAGCGTTGGCGAAAGACCCTTGGAGCGAAATTTCCGAAAAATACAAAGTTGGAGATATCGTTAAAGGAAAAATAGACAAAATTAATCCTTTTGGCGCGTTCGTCTATCTCGACAAAGACATTCATGGGCTCGCCCATGTCAGCGAATTTCAGGAAGTGTATCCCGGAAAAAAGATGAATGAAGTGTTGCAGGCGGGAGAAACATATTCCTGGAAAATCCTCTCGATTGAGCCTAAAGATCACAGAATGGGACTCATGATAGTAAAGGAATAATTTTATTGACTAACTTTTAGTCTCATTATTCGGAACAGAAAGGCTGCTGAGATCGCATCAAGGCAGTTTTTCTGTTCGGACGCGTGTGCTGAAATATCAAATATAAATAATATCGCGAATGTAAAAATTAAAAATTTATGCTCAAGTCGAACATTTTTGTAATTTCAGGACCATCGGGTGCCGGAGAAGATTCAATAATCGAAGGACTAAAAAAATTCTTTCCAATTGAACGCGTAATTACGACAACAACACGCGCCATGCGTCCCAGAGAAACACAGGGCAATCCCTATTTTTTTGTATCACAAAAAGAATTTCAGAAGAAAATAGCAGACGGCAATCTTGCCGAATATGCACAACAATACAATGGCAATTATTACGGCGTCACCTTCGATGAACTTGAGCGGGTACGAAATTCCGGAAAAATAGGCATTTGGAAAATAGAATACAAGGGCGTAAAAACGGTAAAAAGCAAATATCCCGAAATAATTGCAATATTCATAAATGCTCCCAGTCTGGAGGTGCTGGAAAACAGAATACGCCGAAGAGATAATGTTTCAAAAGAATACATAGAAGAACGAACGAAATACACGAAAGAATGGATGAGGCATACAGATATTTACGATTACACGGTAATAAATGAAGAAGGAAAACTTGATGAAGCGATCGAGAAAGTGGCCAAAATAATCAAAAACCATATCTAAGAACAACAATATTATTCCGCCAAGATACATAATAAGCGCATGCAATTAATCAAAAACATCCAAAATTTTGCTTTTCAAAATGAACTCTGGAAAGAAGGCGCCCGGATTATTTTAGGTGTTTCAGGGGGGCCGGACAGCGTTTTTTTGCTCGATTTTTTTGCCTCAATTGCTCCAAAATATAACCTCAAACTTCATATCGCGCATGTCAACTACGGCCTGAGAGGCAAGGATTCGCAAAAAGACGAGAAGCTGGTAAGAGAACTTGCAAAGAAATATGGCACAGGTTTAAGCTTATTAAAGCCAAAAAAGGCTCAATATAAAGGAAATTTGGAAAACACGCTTAGAAAAATCCGCTACGATTTTTTTGAAAGTACAAGAAAAAAACTTGGCTTTGATCTTATCGCCGTCGCTCACACCATGGACGATCAGGCGGAAACTGTGCTTATGCGCATTCTGAGAGGAACCGGACTCAGCGGTTTGGGCGCAATGAAGCCAAAAACCGGCAACATCATAAGACCCTTTCTACAAACCGACAAGAATTTGATTTTGGCTTATCTAAAGCAAAACAAGTTGAAATACGGGCTTGATGCCTCTAACTTGGACACAAAATTAATGAGAAACAGAGTTCGACACAAGCTTCTTCCCTATCTGGAGCGAAATTTTAACCCCTCGATCAAAAAAACCATCGGCGAATGGTCGCTTGCAGTTGCTGATGACTACGCTTTTATTGAAAAAAGCGCAGAAAGATTTGCAAAAGCCGCATGTAAAAATAAGTGCGTGACTTTCTCAGCATCGACATTCGAAAAACTTCATCCCTCCATCAGACGTCAAGTCCTGCGAAGTATCATCAAAAAACTCAAAGGAACAACAGAAGATGTTAAGAGCAACCAAGTGGAGGAAATGCTAAAAATAATAAAAAGTGCCAAAAATAAGTCTCAAGTTGCCATTATCGGAGGCTTGAAAATTTTAAAAAAAGGTGATAAAGTAGAAATAATCCCTGCATAATTACAAAATTTTATAAGAATACAAATATACAAAATTCTTTTTGTAATTTTGTAATTTTGCCTGCCGTTCACGTCATCTAGCAAGAGATTAAAATTTTTCTGACAATTGATTGCTATTGATTTTATAATTTAAAATATGGCAAAGGCGGGTAAATAGCATATTTGTGCTTTTATAGAAACAAATCGTTATAAAAATATTAAATTTATAAATACATGGATAAGTTATTGAAAAATATAAGTTTTATTGTCCTGTTTTTCCTGTTAGTTTCAACCATCATGATACTTTACAGCGGTCCGACACAAAAACCGGCCGAAATTTCACTAAGCGAATTGGTTACACAAATTAACGAGGAAAGAGTGCAGGAAATCACGGTTGACAATAACAATCTGGATATTGTTCTCAAAGATGGAACAAAACAAAAATCGATAAAAGAACCCCAGAGTTCCCTTACTGAATCTTTGGCAAATTATGGCGTAGATAAAGAAAAGATCAAGTCGATAAAAATAAATATAAAGCAGGAATCGGGCTTTAGCGCCTTTGCAAAAAACATCCTTTTGCCAATATTCCTGCCATTTCTCATAATCGGAGCGCTCATTTGGTTCATGCTTCGCCAAGCTCAACGCGGAAATTCGCAAGCCCTTTCTTTCGGCCTTAGCAAGGCAAGAATGACCGATCCCAAAGACAGGCACAAAAGAACAACTTTTGCGGACGTTGCAGGAGCCAAGGAAGCCAAAGAAGAGCTCCAGGAGGTTGTTGATTTTCTGAGACATCCCAAAAAATTCATTTCAATTGGCGCCAAAATTCCCAAGGGAGTCCTTCTTCTGGGTTCTCCGGGAACCGGAAAGACGCTGATAGCCAAAGCTGTCGCTGGAGAAGCGGGCGTTCCTTTTTTCAACATAAGCGGCTCCGAATTCGTGGAGATGTTCGTCGGAGTGGGGGCAAGCCGCGTGCGCGATCTCTTCAAACAGGCAAAAAAGAGCGCTCCTTCCATCGTGTTTATAGATGAAATCGACGCCGTGGGAAGACACCGCGGAGCGGGACTCGGGGGTGGACATGACGAAAGAGAACAAACTCTCAATCAGATCCTTGTGGAAATGGACGGATTTGAAAGCAATACAAGCGTAATCGTCATAGCCGCGACAAACAGGCCCGACGTGCTTGATCCGGCTCTTTTGCGGCCTGGCAGGTTTGACAGAAGAGTTGTCATGGATCTTCCCGACATCAACGAACGTGAAGAAATATTAAAGATCCACATGAAAAATAAACCGATTGAAAGCGGCATTAATTTGCGAACTTTGTCAGAAAGAACATCCGGATTTTCCGGTGCCGACCTCGCCAATCTTGTCAATGAAGCCGCAATTTTGTCGGTAAGACGCGGAAAGAAAACAATCGCTGAACCTGAGCTAAAAGAGTCTATTGAAAAAGTTATACTTGGCCCTGAAAGGAAAAGCAAAGTCATTAGCGCGAAAGAAAAAAAGATAATTGCATACCATGAAGGCGGGCACTCCCTGATCAGCGCCATGCTCCCGAATGCTGACCCCGTCCAAAAAGTTTCCATAATATCAAGAGGACAGGCCGGCGGCTATACGCTTTCAGCTCCGACCGAAGACAAAAGACTTCATTCCAAGAATTATTTTCTCGATGAACTCGCTGTTCTAATGGGAGGACATGTCAGTGAAAAAATGTTTACAAACGATGTAACCACGGGGCCATCAAATGACCTGGAGCGAGCGACCCGCATGGCAAGAGCCATGGTGACTAGGTACGGCATGAGCAATCTCGGCCCGAGAACATTCGGAAAAAAGGAAGAAATGGTATTTCTTGGTCGTGAAATAAGCGAAGAAAAAGATTATTCCGAGCACACGGCTGAAGCCATTGATTCGGAAGTTTCACGCCTGATAAGAGAAGCGGAAGCCACTGCTGAAAAAACACTTAAAGAAAAGAAGGATATACTGGAAAAATTGGTAAAGGAACTTCTCGAGAAAGAAACAATAGAAAAGGAAGATTTCAACAAATTGGTCGGCATTGAAATTGCCCAAAAAAATGAAGAGAAGATTGAAAGGAAAATCAAAGGCGAAGAAAAATTAAAATAACACCTCAAGAAACATGAAATCAATTCAATATTTTAAAATATTGAAAGAAGCTTTTGTAACTGTATGGAAAAACAAATTCCTTTGGCTTTTTGGTTTTTTTGTAATTCTTGGTTCGGCAGGCTCTTCAATAAACATCAAAAACTCCGAATCCGACTCTGAAGTCCTGCCTTCTCAGCTTATTAGTTTTTTTCAAGATAATCCGATGGTTGCCGTGTTTGCCGTCTTGGCATTTTTATTTTTAATCTTGGCGCTTTTTCTGCTGCGTCTTGTTGGAACCGCCGCCATCGTCAAATCTGCAAATAACATCAAAGTTTACAGACAAAGCAAAATAAGAAAAATTATTTCAGAAACGAAAAAATATATCTGGAGACTATTTCTGCTTGAGGTGTTTGTAGGTATCGCTTTGGCGCTGCTTGCAATCATTTTGTTTGTACCCATCGCTCAACTCTTTGTTCTCAAGGCCTATGCTCTTGGAATATTGAGTCTTATCGGCGCTGCCGCAATAATGCTGGGACTTATTGTCATATCTTTTTTTCTCATAAAATACGGCATCTTTTACATCATTCTTACCAACATGAAACTCAGACAATCTTTGGAAAGCGCGTATTCATTATTCAGAAAAAACATCAAGGAAAGCTTGCTTATGGCAGCAATATTGTTCGTTCTGAATATTTTTGCGTTTATTCTTTTTCTTACGCTTCTGACGTTTATATCAATAGCATTTATTCCTCTCGTATTGATTGCTTTTCTCGTTTTTGCAAAAACAGGAGTCATCATAATTTTGACTGTCGCATTGATTATAATCCTGACAATGACATTTTTTCTGTCTTCAATATTCGCCGCATTTATGCAGACAGCATGGTTGCTTTTCTTTAAGCAAATTGCGGCTGATAAGAATGACGAGGAGAAGTTCGCTGAAAAGCTGGCAGCGGAAAACAAAATTCCAAGCCCGGAGGTGATATAAATAGCAAAGCAAATTTAAAATATTTTGATCGCTTGACTCAGATGGTTGTCGCCTGCCAGAGACACAGGAGACATCCTATTGATTCCTTGCCTTGCGGACTTATAGCTCAGTTGGTTAGAGCGCTACATTGACATTGTAGAGGCCTGCAGTTCGAGTCTGCATAAGTCCACAAGGCAAGAGATAAAGGTCAGGCAGAAGATTTATTAAAAAAACGCTTTAAGCGTTTTTTTGATTGATCCGTTTTTTTATCTTGATCTTGTGCAGAGCCACTTCACCAAGACGTGGAAAACCCACCAGAACTTAATGTTCCCGTACCAGCCTCGGGATTATAGTCCACGCTGAATGGAAACTGATCGTTCCGCGCCTGCGCAGCAGCACTTGCTCTATTATCTGGAATGCCATAATTTGCAGCCCTCGAAACTATGCTTAATAGGCTGCCTTCGGCTATTTGCGCTATTGCCGCTTCCAGCTTCTCTCCGTCTTCCCCGTCATCAGCGGTTATTATTAATTCTGTCCCAAACCTGTCAAGATCAAGCAAAGCATTTTGTGCCATCATGGAGGGAGACATTATTCTTCCATCAGAACCTTTTCTCGGAAGAAAACCGTTCTGCTGTTCGCTTCGCGCAAGATCCTGGACCTTTGAAAATTCTTGGCTATATATACTGTTTGATAGCAAAGTCATGCAACCTACATTATTTGTGCACTGCATATATGACATTATCCCTTTCATGTTGCCTCCGGAAAAAAGCTTGTTAGGATCGGAAACCTGTTCCTGAAGATTTGTTTTCTTTACATCTCCGACAAGAGATTTTTTTGCCTGCAATGCCAGATATGCGTGATAATTGGGGCCCACACCCTCATAAGTGCTCGACGATAAACGCCCGTCGCTCACGGCATTAAAAAATACATTCATCCTTGCAAGCGCCTGTTGTTTGGGATTTGTGTATAAATATTGATTATAATCACGGACAATAAGTCCGTCCCCTTCTCCTATGATAAGAGCGACTGATTCTTGCACGGCAAGTAACGCCGCAATTTTATAGGCAACAATCATGTTTGAACTTATTATTCCCGCAACATCCTTTGCCAGCGTGTACACCTTCATCACCACATCTGTCACCGCACTAATTGTAGATTGCACGATGTTTCCGACATCAACAACCGGATAAGAGGCATTTGCCTTATGCACAAATGGTCCGAATGCGTAGAGACCAATCATAGATACGCAAAGGATGATGGAAAAAAATTTTTTCGACATTACTGTATCTTACTTGTTTAAATTTAAAAAATAATCACTAAAATCATTTCGGAAAAAATCCGAAATCAATTCTATATAATTATTGGCTTTTGAAAAAATCACCATCCTGCCGAGAGGATCGCTCGAATCAACTTCAAGATCCTTCATTGACAAAACTCCTTTCACTATGCGGAAAAATTTAATATGCAGATCGACCATAGTTTCCGGAACTTCAATTTTCACAGCCTGTTCATAAAAAGCCTCAAGTCTCACACCGAGATCGGAAAAATATTTCAAATCCACGCCAGGATCCGAAATTTCGCTGAGATGAGAAATAAAATCCTCCTGGAAAGCAGCAAAATCTTCTTTTGTCGCAAGATCCGCCGGTGCGCTGCTTACAAGCAAATAAAGCATTTCTTCAAGATATTTCGCGGCATCTTCTTTTTGTTTTGCCTTGCGCTTTTCCTCGCTAAGAGAATCGTAGTTCTGTTCCAATATATTTATTTCCGATCTATCAATTTCAGGCAACGTGTCAACTGTAATCTCTTCTCCCATAATTCCCGCAAGTTGCTCATCAGCAAAACCCTTCACATCATCAGCCGTCACTTTTCCTCCTTTCGACGAAATGAATGCCTTCAGTTTTTCAGAAAAATTTTTCGTAGGCTTGGATTTCACGCTATTATTATTTTCAAAAGAAGAATCATCATAACTTTCGGCAACCATGATCTTATCTCCGGGAGCAGACTTCAGCGGATCATAACCGCTTTTTACTTCTACTCCGTCTGAATATCCATCATTATCAGAGTCTGCATTGTATGGATCTGTTTTGTATAGTTTTTCTTCGGAATCAGTAAGCCCGTCACAATCAGCATCAATTGATTTGTTGCATACATCTGAATCATTTTTATTGTCAGCTTTCACGAAATTCAAATAATTAAAGCATGCCAAAAAAAAGCATACTGCAACAAGAAGAAATCTTTTTATGTGTTTTACTTTTATATACATCTAATTTCTCAAAAAGTATTTTTCATCATTATACAACTTTTTTTAAAAATCACCAAATAATTTATATCCACCCAAACATATTACACAAAAAGAGGCTTTATTTTAACCATACTTATCGTTTTATCTGCGTCTCATAACTACAAAAATAAAAAGAAAAGATATATATCAATTATAATTATTATTATCAAAGCTTTTGCCTTTCTAAAACAGGTTGGCGAATTTTATGTAGAGCTTATAAAATGATTTTATATTATGACACATTTTCCTTCTTATGGCAAATGCAATTTTTTTTGCAAAAAATTATCATCGCAAAAACCATCCAAAGCATAATTTGCCCCTGTTGTATGTCCCAAAGGTAGTGATCAAAAAGCATGATAAATGTGAAAGCTATCAAAATTGCTTTAAAATAAGCATTTAATTCATTTGCCTTATCTGGAATGTTTTTTAGGTTACTCCAAGCTTGTTTGACAGAATGTTCCACGTGGAACATTTTTATTAGAAAAAACAAAAAACCTAAAAAAACAAAAATTCCAAATTCATTCAATATCAACAAAAATACATTATGAACAGGTTGAAATTGCCAGCTCTCTATATTGTTTAAAACTGAAAGGGTTGAAACGAATTGACCGGCGCCAATTCCCAACCATGGATTATCTAAAAATGTTCCACGTGAAACATTCAGGAAAAATTCCCTTTCATAAAGGCTTTTTAGCAGCAATACATTTAGGTCGGTTTTTGAAACCAGGTAAAATGAAACAGTAACTATGCAAAACAGCAGAAAAAACTTCTTTACAAAATGTTCCACGTGGAACATTTTTTGAATTATATTCCAGAAACTAAACACTCCCTGCTCGCATGCCACAAAAGTTTTTGAAAATGTTCCACGTGGAACATTTTTTGTTTTGACATGATCTAAATTGTTCCACGTGGAACATTTTGCCTGGGTTTGACTATAACACTCTGATTCAATTGTTCCACGTGGAACATTTTCGCCATTCGCCAAGCAAAAGTTTACGTCTTGAACGAGTGAATGTTCCACGTGGAACATTTTGTTGGAAGCAAAGAGTTTTACAAACCATAAGTAAAAAAAGCCCATAAATAAGCCAAGAATCGCCGACTTTGAAAACGTTAAAGAAAGTGCAGTGCCCTGAATTAAAAGCAAAATATACAAAAATAGCTTTTTTGAATTGATTAAAATGTTCCACGTGGAACATTTTTTAAAAAAATAAAAAAGCACCATTAACTTTTTCGTTTTTAAAAATGTTTTTGTTTTGATAAATAATTGTTTCGCGTGAAACACTACGTTTTGGAACATTTTCCAAATTGTTCCACGTGGAACATTTTTTGTTTCGCCATGATTCAAATTGTTCCACGTGGAACATTTTTTGTTTCGCCATGATTCAAATTGTTCCACGTGGAACAATTGAAAGTATGCAATTGTGCTTAAAATAGACATTGCCAAGAAACCGCCAAGAATGTTGGGATGCGGAAATAAGCCATAAGCACGTATATATGACTGCCCATTAAATATTATCTTGGCAACTCCTGGCATATCCGGAGATATTATGCTTTCTTTAAGCCACAAAAAACCGATAGAATGCTGCAAAAAGAACTGTGTTATGCCAACAAGGGCTTGAATAAAGCCAGAAATTATAATTATTAAAAATAGATAATTTAAAATGTTCCACGTGGAACATTTATATTGAGACTGAACATTTGTATCTGGGTGAAATAATTTTTGCAAAGGAAGGAACGCATAAATAATAAAAAAATACATTAAAACAAATTCCAACAACTTCAATGATCTAAAAAGCGCAATATCTGCTTTAGTTGCCCACAGAATTGATATAAATGAAAAAATGGCTAAAACAAGCGGAAATACAAGTTCATACCTGTGGATAACTTGTTGGTAAATATTTTTTAGCAGTAAAATTGTTCCACGTGGAACATTTTGTTTCGGAATATTTTCCAAATTGTTCCACGTGGAACATTTATATTGAGATGAAATATTTTTCCTTGAAGCTTCTTTTGTATTGTTCCACGTGGAATAATTTGAATCTAACCTAAACTCACTATCTATAAAAAATCCCTTAAATAAGCCATAAATGATCTCTCTACATTTTACGAAGAATGTGAAGAGGCATCTTTTGGCATAATTGTTAATTGACAATATATAATTTTTATTGTATAATTTAAACATCCAAGTTCCTATTGCCAAAATTAAAAAAATATCTGAGAGGTAAATATATGCCCCCGTATATTCATTGAACTGATTTTCTATGGGATGAAAAAAAAGCACCCTGCGCACGGAAAGGGTATTTGTGATTAAAAAAGCGCAAAAAAACCAAATATGGGCGTTCTTTAAAAAATCGCTTATTTTTGATATGCTATTCATGTATTAATTATAGCGCATTTTTTCAAAACAAACATTGACCCTGCAATATATAGTTGCTAAAATAAAGAACATGTAAAATGGGCCTGTAGCTTAGCTGGTAGAGCGTCTCAATGGCATTGAGAAGGTCGTCGGTTCAAGTCCGATCAGGTCCACGTTTGGGACTAATAAAGCGCCCCCATAGCTCAATGGATAGAGCGGATCCGTCCTAAGGATACGATGTGTGTTCGATTCATGCTGGGGGCACAACTTGTACTAACTATATGATTAAAAAAATTCCAAAACCCGCTATTGAAGTTTTGGAAAAAATTGAAAAAGCCGGATTTGAAGCGTATGTCGTTGGCGGATGCGTGCGCGATTTGATCATGGAAAAAGAGCCCAGGGATTGGGACATCACGACAAATGCAAAGCCTGAAGAAGTTTTGAAAATTTTTCCCGGTGACAGCTTCTATGAAAATAAATTCGGGACTGTCGGAGTTAAAGTGGAAAAATTTATTGATAGCGACACGCTCAGAGATGACAGGGAAAAAGATGTTATTGAAGTTACAACGTTTCGTATTGAATCGAAATATTCCGATCGCAGAAGGCCGGATAAAGTAAAGTTTGCAAAGACGCTCGAAGAGGATTTGTCGAGACGCGATTTCACAATGAATGCGCTGGCACTGAAAATCAGCAACGACGGACAAAAGACGAGCGGCAAAAAAAGCAAATTTAAGATCGTGGATTTATATGGGGGAGAAAAAGACATAAAAAACAAAATTATTAAAACTGTCGGAGATCCAAATGAAAGATTTGATGAAGATGCGTTGCGCATGATGCGCGCGATCCGTTTCCATGCCGAGCTTGGTTTTGAGATTGAAAAGAAAACTCTTGAAGCAATCAAAAAAAATTCCAAATGGATCGGCCACATAGCAATGGAAAGAATAAAGGATGAATTCGCGAAAATAATTCTTTCCGACAATCCCGCAGACGGAGTTGATATGATGCACAAGGCCGGAATTCTTCAATATGTCATTCCCGAGCTTGAGAGAGGAGTCGGCGTTTCGCAAAATCGCCATCATATATATACGATATATAAACACAGCATAATGGCACTGCGTAAATGCCCTTCAAAAAAACTTGAAGTAAGACTGGCGGCGCTTTTTCATGACATCGCAAAACCTCAGACGAAAAGAGGGGAGGGGGAATTCGCGACTTTCTATAATCACGATCATGTCGGAGCGCGCGTGGTTGAAAAAATACTCACGCGCCTCAAATTCTCAAATGATGTGATTCAAAAAGTAAAACTTCTTGTTGACAATCACATGTTCTACTACAATCCTGACGAAGTCGGAGAGGCGAGTGTGCGCCGATTGATTAAAAAAGTCGGGCTTGAGAACGTGAAAGATTTGATCGATCTTCGCATCGCCGATCGATTGGGAAGCGGAACGCCGAAAGCCAAACCATACAAGCTGCGCCATCTTGAATATATGATTGAGAAAGTTTCACATGACGCAATTTCTGTAAAGATGCTAAAGATTAACGGCAATGATCTTATGAAGGGATTGGGTATTAAGCCTGGTCCGAAGATCGGAGCCATTTTGGATGTTCTCCTTGCTGAAGTCATTGAAGATGCCTCAAAAAACGATCGCGAGTATTTGCTTGCGCGCGCCAAAGAACTCAATACAGAAGATCTCGTGAAACTTCGCACAATGGCAAAAGAAAAAATAGAAGAAAAAAAGGAAGAAGAGGATAAGGAAATAAAAGGAAAGCATTGGGTAAAATAAATTTTATCGGGGCATAGTATACCGGTAGTACGCGCCCTTCGGGTGGGTGTAGACCGAGTTCGATTCTCGGTGCCCCGACAAAATTTTTTATAGATAATGAAAAATACTTATGAAAATCAGAATTGAATCACCAAAAGAAAATATGGTAACACTGCTTCGAAGAGCGGGATATATTTTTCAACGCAAAGATGAAAATAAAATGAGCTTTATCCGCCCGCTTGCAAGCAGCGGATACCCGAGATTCCACATATACACCGAGGTGATCGGCGGATCATTTACGCTGAATCTGCATCTTGACCAAAAAAAACAGACTTACGGAACTGCAACCAGACACCATGGGGAATATGAAGATAGTGATTTGGTAAAGGAAGAGACTGATCGCATAAAGAAATTTCTTGGTTAAATCCAATATTGACCTCTGAAGACATATTTTGTAAAATCAACCAATGCCCAGGTGGTGAAATTGGTATACACGCCAGTCTTAGGAACTGGTGGAGCAATCCGTGGAGGTTCGAGTCCTCTCCTGGGCACCTAGTTTTATTTTTTAAGAGAGGACGAGAACGGAAAGGGGTCGGGAAACGGGAGTTTTCCGCTGGAGGAAAGCATTGAAAACCGTGGGCTTTCAAAGAGGAGCGGAAGCGACGAGTGAGATTTCCTCTTCTGGGCACTTCATTTTATGGAAAAAATCATTATCACAAAAGAGAAAGCCGGAAAACGCATAGACAAATTCCTTGCAACGGAATTTTTTTCATATTCCCGCGGAGAACTGATAAAGAAAATAAAAAGCGGTGAGGTGCTTGCAAATAAAAAAATTGTCAAACCAAGCTATGTCTTGCAAGAAAAAGATATTTTGGAAATCACAGAAACAGAAAAGAAAAAAGAGGTTGTCCCGAACAGAAAAATTGAACTGGATATAATTTTTGAAAACAAAGATATCATCGTTATCAACAAGCCTGCTGGAATTTCAGCACATCCAAGCGCAAATGAAAAAGAAAATACTATTGCCAATGCTCTTGTGGCAAAATATCCCAAAATAAAAGATGTGCATGATGACTCAATTGACGCATGGATGCGTCCCGGAATTGTGCACAGACTCGACAGAGAAACATCCGGGATTATGGTGATTGCGAAAAACAAGGAAGCGTTTGCGGAACTTAAGAGAGCATTCATGAAAAGAACGGTTAAAAAGAAATATGTAGCAATATGTTTGGGAACATTTAAAAACAAAGAGGGCATGATCGAAAAACAGATTGCCAGATCCTCAAATTACCGCAAGCAGGTAATTGCCGGCCGCAAAACTAAGACAAAAATCAGGGAAGCCGTTACGAATTATAAAGTACTCAAGGGGTGTAATGGATATTCATATGTTGAGGCCGTGCCCGAAACCGGAAGAATGCACCAAATAAGAGTCCATCTTGCTTCAATGGGCCATCCGATTATTGGAGACGCTCTTTACACCAAGAAAAACACGACAATAAAAAATATTGCCAAAAGGCAGATGCTTCATGCGAAAAGCATTGAATTTGTTTTATTTGGAGAAAAATACATTTTTTCAGCACAACCGCCTGTCGATTTTAGAAACTTTTTAACGCTTATTTACGGTTTAAAACGATAAAATCAAAGCGTCTTGGCAGGGTTGACGAAAGGACGTTTTTACATTATTATGGAATAGCTTTTTAATCTATATAACTTTACTTTTCCGATGCCTAGTGAGGGCCGTTTTATAGCATGCTCATGCTGGATCAGGACAAAACATATGAATAAAAAATTGTTAGAATTCAACCAATCGCAAAAAAAGGCGGATATGCCCGTTTTTAGAGCTGGAGATGTGGTCAAAGTTTTCAGAAAAATCATGGAAGGAGGCAAAGAAAGAATTCAGCTCTTTGAAGGCATGGTTATTTCCGTAACCGGCAACCAAAGCTCTTCGCCGATGATAACAGTTAGAAAAGTTTCAAATGGCGTGGGCGTAGAAATCACGGTTCCGGTGCAGTCGCCAAACATTGACAGAATTGAAGTTGTGAAGCGCGCCAAAGTTCGCCGCGCAAAACTCTATTTCATTCGTGAAAAAAGCGCAAAATCTCTCAAAATGAAATATAAGGATCTTGCGGCTATAGCAAAAGTCGAAGAAGAAACACACGAAACCGAACCTGCCGATGCCGCTGCACAAAACGCTGCAAACGAAGAAAAGCAGGAAAAGACGAAAGAAACTGAGGAAAAAACTGAAGCAGAAACAGAATAGTCTGGTATAATTTAAAAAAGAAGCTGCCTTCGTGGTGGAATTGGTATACACACACGTTTGAGGGGCGTGGCCTTTTAGGCGTAAGGGTTCGAGTCCCTTCGAAGGCACCGAAATTTGAAGTAACAATAACGGGAAGGGGTCGGGAAGCGGGAGTTTCCCGCTGAAGGAAAGTTTTGAAAACTGTGAGTTTTCAAAGAGCAAGGTGAGTGAAATATCTCTTTGAAAACACATTGAAAATAAAAGAACATAAATTGAAACTGCAAAATATTTAACCTGTTTGGTTTTTGACTTGCGGGGTGATTAGCTCAGTTGGCTAGAGCACTTCTCTTACAAAGAAGGGGTCACTGGTTCGAGTCCAGTATCACCCACCACACAAATTTTGCCGGACTAGCTCAGCGGTAGAGCGAAGGACTGAAAATCCTTGCGTCCCCAGTTCAACTCTGGGGTCCGGCACAAAAAAAGAAAAGGCCGGGACCATAGCTCAGCGGTAGAGCAGGCGGCTCATAACCGCTTGGTCATAGGTTCGAATCCTATTGGTCCCACAAAAATTTATTAAAAATCCTGAGCTATTAGCAAGCGGGCCTGCCCGCCGAAGCTTTAGTGAAGGCGGGTATCGTATAGCGGCTATTATGTTACCTTGCCAAGGTAGAGATACGGGTTCGACTCCCGTTACCCGCTCAAAAACAAAAGTGACCCCAAAAGGGCCGCTTTTATGTTTTATTTGTTACGATTTTTTCATATTTAAGCACGGTAACCGTCCAACAAGCTTGCACCTAGCTTTCAATGTGATATTATAAACAAAGTTAATAATTTGCCAATGCACATAATGGCTGTTTGGGTATATCTGATATACTTTTCAATAGGACTAGCAGTATCCATGCTGGTCGCTTTTTATTTTCCGCAGCACACAGAAATATTCACCGAAGAAAATGGATTGGTTGAAAGCATAGAGGCTATACTCTATGTTTTTTCGGGCATTATCGCTATTGCAGCTGCAATATTCACTAAAAGCAAAAAATATGTCCCGCTCTCATTTTCTATCCTTGGATTTTTGCTGTTCATGGAAGAAATCAGTTGGGGACGCGACATGCTCAAATACGAAAATTTCACATTTTTAAGAGTAAGGATAGATTCAGCTCATGATTTTGTAGAAATTGTTTTGAGAACATTTGACACATATTGGTACTGGCACAAACCTTTTGTTGCCGCGGCCCTTTTGCTGATATTCGTGTCTATTGCATTTATTTTGATAAGAAAACTGAAACTATGGAAAAACATTTTTTCTTTTAACGCCAAGGTTTTTTTGATAATAATTTTCTTTATGTTTCTGTTTTCATCAATAATCGACTCACGAATAATAAGGTTTTCAAATTTTACTTCGGCCGATATGGTCATTTTTGAGGAATATTTCGAACTTAGCGCCTCGGTAGCTTGGGCCCTGATCGCAATCGAGCTCTTGCAAAAAGTGATATGCGTGAAAACAATAAAACAGAAACTGAAAAGTTTTCTTGTAAGATACAAAAGGCCGGAAACGGGTACTTAACCCACCTCGAGACATCAGAAAAAGACTTACTCTTGAAAACAAAGCAAACAGAATGATAAAACAATCGCCCAACGTTACTCTTTTATGATATAATCCAGTTATAAACAAATTTGCCTTATGGTCATTATCGCGCATCGCGGAGCATCAGGATACGTGAGAGAAAATACGCTTGAAGCTTTTGAAAAAGCGATCGAGTTGGGAGCCGATATGGTCGAGTTTGACGTGCGAAAAACTGCAGATGAAAAGTTGGTGCTTTTTCATGATCCTGAAATAGAAGGAAAAGATATTGCGCGTATAAAGTATCAAGAACTTTTAAAGATTTCCGAAAGACAAGATTTTCACGTGCCAACACTTGAAGAAACATTGAAATTCCTGCAAGGCAGAACAAAATTGGATGTCGAGATAAAAGAAGAGGGGTATGAAAGAGAAGCAATTGATCTTATTTTGAAATATTTTGACAAAAAAGATTTTATTGTCGTTTCTTTTAAAGAAAAAGTTATCGAATGCGTGAAAAAGAATTTTCCGGACGTAAAAGCGGGACTGCTTCTCGGACATAAGGCGCCGAAAAACTTTGTCCGAGCGATTGTGCTTTGTCTTAGAGAAATTTTCCCATTCTTTAGAATTAAGAAATTTGGAGTAGATTTTGTTGACGTGCATTGGAAACTGGCGCTCATCCCTTTTTATATGAAAGTTTTTAAGTTTATGGAATTACCGGTCATAGTCTGGACTCTTGACGACCCCAAAATTGCCAAATATCTCGCGAAACATGGCCATCTGATTGCAATAACCACAAATTATCCTAACAGAAAATAAAAATACCGTAAAAATTGACAAAAATTAAAAATCGGGCTAAAATTTGTATATTAACAATATAAATTGCCTTCGCGAATGCGTCATGGGCACAATAGTGGGCTTAAAACTTAAACCCAATATCGTGTTAATAACGTCATTGGCGCAAGGCTAATACGTTTCTTCTATGGAACATAAGAAATGGTCTCTTCAGATCGGGGGAAGAGTTCTTGAAATTGAAACAGGTCTTCTTGCTAAACAAGCAAACGGCGCAGTAACTGTCCGCTATGGCGATACGGTTGTTTTGGCTACTGCGGTAATGAGCAAAGGCGCTTCAAAAATCAGCGGATATTTTCCTCTCATGGTTGACTACGAAGAAAGATATTACGCTGCGGGAAAAATCAAAGGTTCAAGGTTTATTAAACGTGAAGGACGTCCGTCGGATGAAGCGATTTTAACCGGGCGCGTTGTCGATCGCACCATCAGGCCGCTTTTCAATGGCAGAATGAGAAATGAAGTGCAGGTCGTTGTGACCGTTCTTTCTATTGACGGAGAAAACGATCCGGATATTGTTTCAATGATTGCTGCTTCTGCAGCCCTTTCACTTTCAAATATTCCCTGGAACGGCCCTATTAGCGCCGTAAGAGTCGGAAGATTAAATGGTGATTTCATTCTTAATCCTATCAACGGCGAAGTGGCAGCAGGCGACATGGATCTTATTATTGCCGGGACAAAAGAAAAAATCAATATGATTGAAGCAGGGATGAAAGAGATTACGGAGGAGGATGTTGTTCGAGCCTTTGAATTTGGACACGAAGCAATCAGAAAAATTGCGGAGTTTATTGAAAATATCGCCAGAGAAGTTGGAAAGGAAAAAGCCCAACCGGTGCTTCTTGCCGGAACGCCCGAATTTGAATCGGAAATAAAGGATCTTTTTCTTAAAGAAAAACTTTCAGATATCCTTTACGACAAAAACAAAAAAAATATTGAAGAAAAAGTAGCCGAAATAAAAGAAAAGGTTAATAAGCATATTGAAGAAAAATACACAGAAGACATTGACAAACTCAAAGAAATTGCCGAACAGGTTTTTGAGGAAACATCCGATGAAATTGTTCATAAAAACATTTTGGAGAAAAACCAAAGACCTGATGACAGAAAATTGGACGAAATACGCCACATTGATTGCAAAGTCGGAGTTTTGCCAAGAACTCATGGATCAGCGCTGTTCACCCGCGGCGAAACCCAGGCTCTCACCGTCACAACACTCGGCGCGCCCGGAGACGAACAGGTAATCGACACAATGGAAGTCGACCAAAAGAAAAGATACATCCATCACTACAATTTTCCGCCATATTCAGTTGGTGAAGTACGCCCCATGCGCGGCCCGGGAAGAAGGGAAATAGGGCACGGAGCACTTGCAGAACGCGCCCTGATCCCTGTTATTCCTTCAAAAGAAGAATTCCCCTACACAATATTGCTTGTTTCTGAAATTTTGGAATCAAACGGATCTTCCTCGATGGCATCAACTTGCGGCTCAACACTTTCACTCATGGATGCCGGTGTTCCGATCAAGCGGCCGGTAAGCGGAATTGCGATGGGTATAATTGTCGGAAAAGATAGCTTTAAGGTTTTAACAGATATCCAGGGACTTGAGGATCATTATGGAGACATGGACTTCAAAGCTGCGGGGACAGAAAAGGGAATCACGGCACTCCAAATGGACGTCAAGGTTGATGGAGTCACCCTTAAAATGCTGGATGCGGTTTTGAAACAATCCAGAAAAAATCGCATGGAAATCTTGGACAAAATCCTTGCAGCAATCCCGGCGCCGCGTGAAAATATGTCACAGTACGCTCCAAGAATACTAACAATGCATATCAATCCTGCCAAAATCCGCAATGTCATTGGCACAGGAGGAAAAATTATAAATGAAATAATTGATGAAACAGGCGTACAGATCGACATAGAAGACGATGGATCAATCTTTATAACGTCGTCAGATGAAGCGTCAGCATTGAAAGCGCAAAAATGGATTGACAATCTCACCCACGAAGTAAAAGTAGGAGAAATTTTCAACGCCAAAGTGACAAGACTCATGAATTTTGGAGCGTTCGCAGAAATTTTGCCTGGACAGGAGGGATTGATTCATATCTCCGAATTTTCCGACAAAAGAATAGCAAAAATCGAAGATGTTGCAAAAATAGGCGACATCGTTCCAGTAAAAGTAAAACAGATTGACGATCAGGGAAGAATTAATTTGACCGCAAAAAACGTTTCTAGGAAAAAATAATTTTTCTTGGCAACAATTCATACTTATTGTAAAATAGAAGCACGTTTTGTGTTTCTATTTTTATTGTCAAGTTTTCTAACCAATTAAAACAAAAAAATGTTGGATCCATTTAATGCTTCACAAAAAAAACCGTCAAATACTCCGCAAAGAGAACAGATTCCCGAAAACGCGCACATAAGAACAATGAGAGATGATTTAAACAACCTGCAAAAAACAGGCAAAATTAATGATGTATCCACCACAACAGCAAAAGTCGGTGAAACAAAAGTGGGGAATTTGGCGGAAAATTATTCCGCTCCAAGCAATAACCCGTTTAATTCTGGCAACAGCGCACAACCTCCTACAAAACAAACAGTTGCGCCCCCGCCCGGACAAGAAAGCAATCTGACTGAAATTCCTCTTCCTGAAAGCAAATCTTCTTCTAACAGAGTGGCTTCATTAGTACTGATTGCTTTTGGAATATTGTTCGTAGTAGCGCTTGCAGGAGCGGGAACTTATTATTTTATAAAAACGAGAACATTGCCGCAAAATCAGCAACAAACTGGTTCCTCTGTTGAAGAGCAGGCTGTCGTCATAATTGACCCGGAAGAAAAGTACTCAGCAAACAAAATAAATTATTTGCCTATAGATATCTCCACACTTACTACCGACGAAATATGGAACATTATAACCTCTGTCGCCTCTGAACTCGCAAATAAACCAGCCGGACCCGTCTATGAATTCATGATAGTTGATTCCAACAATAACCCGATTGCATTTCCGATATTCGCGACCGCAGCGAAACTCGAACTGTCTCCCTCGATACTCGCAAATTTAGCTGAAGATTTTTCATTTTTCTTCTTTAACGACACCGGAATTAAACTGTCAATTGCAGCAAAAACAAATAATGACGCTGCTGTGGCGACCGATCTCTTAAAACAAGAAGCGACGCTCATACGTGACCTTTCCCCGATTTTTCTCGAATCAGAACAAATAACGCCACTCACAGAATTTGGAAATGGCTCATATGGCAACGTTTCAATTAGATTTAAAAATATTGACAGTGAAAAAAACTTATCCTTGGACTACACGATATCGGACGGAACTCTTGTTATAGCAACCAGTAAAAATGCGATGCATGCAATTTTAGACAAAATTACCGAGGAACAGCAAATAGCAACACTAGATGAAACAGAGGAACCAAACGAAGAAGTGACGGAAGAAATGCTTGAAGAAGACATCGAGATAAGTGAAAACATGGATATGGAAAGTCAGGCAGCAGCTGACTCAGATCAGCCATTAGCAGAATTTCTGGAAAAATTTAAAAATTGCGAACCTGCCACATACACCGAGCAAGGCGTTATGGGATCCTCCTACACATACAGCATAATGGGTCCGGAAAGCGGACGTTGTGAAATAAAAACCTTTTATCCAGCTAACCCCGACCCAAACTGGATAGACAAAGAGATGGTTTGCCTTTATGACAACACAAAAAACTTCGATGAGGCAGCAAGAGACCTTGAAAATGCTTTCATTGACAACTCGGTGCTCAATTGCAGCGGTCCATTGTTTGACTTAATGAGGGGTTATTAATAGAAGCAAGACAATATTTTTCGTTACTCACTTCAAACGCTGGCATTACTGAAATCAAATTTCTATAGATTGTGGATAACTTGTGTATAAACATACTATTTTTGTCGGATTTTAAAAAGTCTTTCCACTTTCGCATGTTATAAATTTTTATTTGCATTGTAATAAATATTATACAAATACCTTTTTGTGGCTTTAGTCAGTCATTTATTATGACATATCATTGACCGTATGCAAATTTTTTGATATAATTGAGTTATAAACATGTTCTTTCTCAACTTAATTCTTCCTTGGGAACGGTGGAGGCGCTCCAATCACAATTTCCCCCTATTTGTGATTGGAACGCTTCTCACTGTTCAAATGTTTCATAATCAAAGCATTAAGAAACAGCCTCGATTCTAACCGAGGATCCCAAAAAAACAAAAACAAAAAATTGGGACCTACTTATGCAAGCTATATAATATTATGGCTTGCGCAAGTAGGATCCCAATAACACTTTTTTATAAAACAAAAATAAAAAATAAAAAAGTAGTACCTTGCAAAAAACCAATCAAAGGCTTTATGCCAGAGAACGGTAGAAGCTAAAATCTTGTAATAAAAGGTTAGAAACAAGATTAAACCAAGCATGTATGCAAAATACACTTGCGCTAAATAACGAAGAACTTGCCTTCACCCGGGCTATATCGTTTCCGCGTCTAGTGTTGATACATGCATAACACTCGGCGCTGTTCGCCATTATTAAATTTAATTGGGCGCTTTACAGCGCCGGGTTTCCATACCGCGGCCACCTTTCCTATTTAAAAAGAATACAAACATGAAATTCAATTTCATCTTTATATCCTTTTTAAATCAAAATGAACCCAGAAAAGGGGTTTTTATTTATTTTTAGGACAATAGAAAATATAAAACCTACTAGATAACTTGCAATTAAGTGTTGACCGCATGCGGCCATACCCAAAAATAAGTATGCTCATAAACATCCTTAGGCGCAAAGAATCACTCTCCTTGGGCGCCCGTGGCGAAGAAGCGGCAAAAAACTATCTAAAAAAGCTCGGCTATAAGATAGTTGCACTAAATTTCTCAAATAAATCTGGACGCAGGCTTGGAGAAATAGACATAATAGCCAGAGACAAAAATGAACTTGTTTTTGTTGAAGTTAAAACAAGAATGGCTTTAAACAGCTCATTTTCTCCTTTACCAGAAGAAAGTATAACTCCTGCAAAATTACTTAAACTAAACAAAGCTGCCTCGTTTTATTTAGCAAAAAACAACATGCAGGATGTGCCGTATCGATTTGATGCTATAGCCATATCTGTAGATGCTACAAAGCTGCGGGCAACAATTAGGCATATAAAAAATATTTTTGTTTAAAATTGCTCTTGATTCAGCGAAAAATAAAGAAAAATAAAATAGACTTTGTTTTATTTTTTTGCTATACTTAAATTAAAGAAATATTACCGTTAACCAAATAAAAATATGGCTTTAGACAAAAAAACATTGGAAGAATTCAAAGAATTGCTTTTAAAAGAGCAAAAAAAGATTGAAGACGAGCTTAAAAGAATAGCAAAACCGGTAAACGAAGAGGCTGGAGATTATGCAACGACATATACAAATATAGGAGATGACGAAGATGAAAACGCTTCTGAGGTTGAGGAATATGCTGGAAATCTTGCGATTGAATCAAGCTTGGAAAAACGACTCGTAGAAACGAAAGAGGCTTTAAAAAGAATTGAAGATGGAACCTATGGAATCTGCGAAAATTGTGGCAAAGAAATTCCAATTGAGAGATTAAAGGCCTATCCTTCCGCTAAAACTTGCATGCAATGCTAGATTTTGTTCAATTTGTGAAAAGAGCAAATAGTGGCTTAAACAAGACATTTTTTAAAATATTCTTATCTGGAATCGTTTTAAGTGCGGTTGTTTTAATAGATCAATTTTTAAAGTATAAAATCCGCTCATCGAGCGGTTTTTTTGTTTGTAATATGGGAATTTCATTTGGATTTGAAATAAAAAATATCCTATTTTTGCTTATTTTAAGCCTTTTTTTTATTTTAATTTGCTATTTTATGGCTATTAAAAAAAATAATTTACTTTTTCTGTGTGGTATGACTTTTTTATTAGGGGGTGCTTTTTCAAACATAGTAGATCGTGTCCGACTTGGTTGTGTTATTGATTATATCGGACCGCTTTTTGGATTTTTCCCAATTTTTAATTTGGCCGATATAGCCATTTTTTTGGGCGTACTCATAATATCTTTACATTTAGCTGCTCCAAGGCTGTACAATAGTGAATAAATTGTGTATAACCAGTTGAAAGCTCTTTTTTTCTTGTTGATAGTGGTTGCATTAGTTGTTTAATAAATAAACCTTCAAAACATTTTTTAAAAATTTTTTTATTATAAACATAGTTATATTTAAATTTCACACTGTTTTCCACATATACTTATACTAAAACAAGCCCTTTTTAAAAGGTTTATTTTAATTACCCACAATAATCCTCCGCATAATAATAGTAAATTTAAAATATACAAATATATTATAATTAATATAAACTCAATTATTTAAGAATTGGATAAATTGCTTTTTCTGTGTTATTATTTTATTAAGAAAAATTTTCTTTAAAAAGTCTTAAAAATGGAAACAAAAAAATTTATCATTTCAATAGTATTTATCTTTTTATTAATAAGTGTGCGTATTTTTTTTCCAATTACTGATGTTTTTCAGAAGGTAGTAGCTTTCTTGAGTTTTTTTGTTGTGATTCCTATTCTGTTTAATTCGTTAATTTTAAAAAGAAAATTTGATGACATTGGTTTGCAGTTTGGAGATTGGAAAAAAGGATTAATTTGGTCTGGAACAAGCACAGCTTTGATAGGGATAATTTTCGGAATATTTATTTATTTCTTTGGTTTTTATGAGAAATACCTTATTCCTGCGTCAATTGTGAATAGTTATAAGGATTTTATTTTATATTCAATTACAACAACGCTGTTTTTTGTGGTAATTTATGATTTATTTTTCAGAGGGTTTTTAATGGGGATATTGCAATTAAAAATTGGGTTTTGGGCGGTTGTGGTGCAGGCAGTAGTTTTTATTGCTTTAGCAATATTTGCAGGAAGTGTTATTTGGACGCTCGTACCATATATGATCTTTTCATTGTTTGCAGGGATTATTGTGTATAAAAGTAGATCAATTATTTATTCAAGCATTATGCAATTTATAATATTATTTTTGCTTAATGCGGGCATGATATATACATTAAAATAAAAATAATTTTACATAAACAAGTATGTTTAAGAAAATAAGCTTTAAAATACAAAAGGGAGCAGCGGTTATATGTATTTTAGGAATGCTTTTTATTGAAACTTATCCGGTTAGTGTTCATGCCCAGGAGGTGGTAGCGGGCGAATTTGTGCCGGAGGAGCTTTTGGGTGCAAGCGACATTGGGGCGGCTGCAGAAGCATCGCAAAGCAAACAAAAAGGCGCTTCTGTGAAGGTTGCTTTTTCATCAGATAGGGGGTTTAGAAATGGTTCTCGCGTTACAGCCATTGCTGCTCCTGGGGGATTTATTGATGGTATGGATACTAGTAATTTATATTTTACTTGGTATTTGAAAAAAAATGGATGCGACCTTGAAAATAATGTTGGTTCAAACAATTCATGTGATCTTGATAGAGACGGGGATATAACCGAAAATGATTGGAAAATAGCGGCTGCAAGAGTGATTGTGCGTGGCAATTTCGACTGGCAAAGTGCTTCTTATTCTGGCAGTAGCGCAGGAGGCGGTGTTGAGGCAGAACCACGTGATTGGGATGATGAGGATGCTCCTAATTGTTATATTCAAGGGCCAAATTCGGGGATATTTTACGAATTAAGGGAAGTTGAGTCTGATTTTGAAAATTCGTGCGCAAGCGGATATCACCGCGCGTGTGTAAGGGACTATAATGATACCACCTGCACTGTCCCAAACCCAGATTATGATCCTGATCTTATCCCACCAGACACAGATCCTCCTACTATAGATATTGATAATTTAAGATCATGTCGGGAGTCTTCCCGTGATACAGATAACATGGTGTGCCGAATAAATAGCGACACTCAGTTAAGAGATTTTGAAGCAAGTCCATATTGTCCAAATGGGGGAGCTCCTGTATGTATGCCGAACGGAGGAGGTAACCTAGATGGATCTAGTGTTACCAACGACGGAAATTCTTCAAATGATCATGCAATTTTCGGTACAGCCGGCACAAATCTTTGTACATTTTTGGGTACAAATATAGCTGCCAACATAAATGCAAATCCCCCATCTTATTTTGGGCAATCAAATAATGCTACTTGTACCAGTGGCTTAAATGCTCTTGGATACTCAGAACCAACTTGTTCGTTTGAGATGGGTGAAAACAACTGTAAACATCTCTTTCTGGAGTATACTGATGAAATAGGTCTTGACGATGAAGAAGTTGGTGACGGTGAATTTGGTATTGCGGAGAAAAGATTTTGGGGGGCTGATCCTAATTCTACTTCAACGAATGGAAGGCAAAGAGATGAGGCTGCCGTAATGGGGCTGGGGGTTGACAGAATAACATGGACATATTCTGAAGGAGATGAGATTGGTGTTGCTGTAGAAGGAATTACTTTGATGCCGACAAAACATAGAGATTCTTCCTATATTAGAACATGGGCATTCTCAAAGGGAGAATGTAGCGCTCTTGAAGAGATGGAAGAAGATGATGACAGTCTTTATAGTGGTGAAGAAGATGAGGATGAAGTGGCAGCAAGAGCTTTTTACGTGGAGCATTTGGATAATGGAGATATAGGAATACTTACTACAAACTTAGATTTGAATGATTGTTTGGAGGATAATCTATTGGATCCGCGCGATAGTGACAATGGTCTCACTAATATGAGGGTTGATGTTGAAGCAAACCCGACAAATCCAATAAATGATTCAGATGGAATAGTGGGGGATACGGTTACTGTTACCGCCTCCGTTCAGCATGCAGACGTCAATAACATGCTCTTTAGATGGGCGATTGACTTAAGTAGGGATGGAGATGCTGTTCCAACTGATGAAACGAGCTGGCGTGTCATTGATGAAGATGAATTTAGTAGTCATAGTGAATTTGAGGGCGTCGGAAAAAGACAACTAAGATTTCTTCTTAATCTAGATGAAGACGTTGTTGGTGACGACGAGGTGTTTTATTTGCGCGCAAGGGTGACAGCAAGTGAACAGGTGGGGTCTGGCACAAATATTGCTAGAGGTCATGTAATTATAAAAGTAAAGCAGTCTAGGAGTAACATAGGAGCTTATTTAGTTACCCCTCACAGCGACGGAACACTTAGTTTGAACGAAGTTGTTCCTATATGTTCCGGAGATGGAATGACAGCAAATGGTTCTTGTTATGTGACAAAAAATGAAATTGTTGGATTGAGAATAGCAGGCAGGGGTGCGAGCAATCTTTCTAGTATAACATGGGAAATTAATGGACAACCATTTACATGCAGTAGAAGCATTTCAAGCGATTGTTCCAGGGGTAATGTTCTTTTCTTTCCGGTTCTTGGAGAACCTGGAGAGGGCATTATTGTTGTGGCAAAAGGTGTAGACGAAAGGGGAGAGACTGTGGAAATTAGAAAGTATTTTATAATTACAGAATCGATGATAGGTATAATTTCTGCCGATGAAAGCAACGTCTGGAGAAAACTTCTTGGTTATAGAAAATTCGCTACTGGACCGAACGAAGCTGATTATAGTAATAAAATTTTTGAAACACACATGGGCAACACCATTAGACTTGCCAGGACGGGGGATATTACGGGATATAATTTCAGTTGGATTATTGATGGATTAGCAAGAGATGAATTTTTCAATCAAAGAGAAATTTCGTTCCCGGTGAATAAAATAGACGGAGAAAGTTATACTGTTAGTGTTACTCCTATCTATGACCCGTCCCAGGATGTTCTTGTGTTGAACAAAAGAAAAGCCCTTCAGGCTCATTGGGGGATAACAGCTGTAAATGATATTTCGCTAGAAAACATTGAAAGTGATACAATTCAAATAAACGTTGTGGATACTCCAAACATAATAGGAGCAACAAAGGGTTCGATGCTGGCGAGTCTTGCGACGCATCTTCCTGGGCAAATTGTCTTTTTACTCGAGATAACTCTCACAGCCTTTGCTTTGTTGTTATTTTCAAGCCTGTTGTTTGCTCTTATGCCTGAATCAATTCTTACCAAAAAGACAAAATAAAACAGAATAAAAACTTATAAAAACAAAAATGCGCTCCAAAATTAAAAAATTGATGATATTTTTGTTTGTTTGCATAATTTTTACTGTGGGAGCAAAAACATCCTTTGCTGCTTTCGAATATCATCTTCTTGAATCAATCCCGGGGTTTTATGCTGAAGGGTCCGTATTGACAGATTTCCCGGCTTTGATTTTGGCAATATATAAATTCGGCATATGGACCGTTGGAATCGCGGGGCTTTTTATGCTTGTTATTGGAGGAGTCATGTATGCCGGAAGCGCCGGTAATACCTCAGTTGTTGCGAGTGCTAAAAATATAATAGCAGATGCTCTTGTGGGCATTGTGACTGCGATGGGAGCATATCTTTTTCTCTATGTGATCAACCCTGATCTTACGAAAATAAACATAGACTTCATGGACCAAGTCCCTCTTGAAGCCGAAGATGAAAGCGTCTCGGGAAGCGTCTCAACAAATTTGGTTTCTGTCGATGGGCACATGGTTGATATATCCTTCAAGGAGGCTTTGGATGATATAAAAAGAAATCCTGCATATTCAACCGTAATGAAGCCAGTCGTGGTTTCGGGATTAAGAACAGAAAAAAAACAGATAGAGCTTATTAGAGAAAATTGCGGAAGCTATCCATCAAATGGTCCGTGTACTCCCCCGACATGTCTATTGAGAGATGGTCCCTCCAGCTGTCCACACACGACGGGACGTGCTGTGGATATTTGGGCTTTTACGCCTGATGGCAGAAAACAAGCTATTTCGCAAAAAGAGTGCACGCAGAATCTTGCAGCGTGTAGGCAAAATAGGTATCAGGCGGCTCTAATTCAGGCCATGAGAGAAAGAGGTTTTTGTGTGCTGGATAGTGAGCCTTGGCATTTTGAAAAGCCAAGAATGTCCTCGTCTTGTAATTAAGATACTATTAAAGATAGCTTTAAAAATGAGAAATGTTTTTATAATTTCCGCAGTTCTTCTTGTTTTTGTGCTAGTTTTTCTTGGCGTGTATAATTTTGTCTTTAAACAGGAAAACTATTCAGCACAACAACCTTCACAGAGCGTGCTGGAGGAAGTTTCTATAATTCCAGAAACAGCGAAACAGTCCCCAAAACAGCTGCAAACAATTTCAAGTGAGACTGTGTTGGGAGCTGTTTTTGACAAAAAAGAAAAAACGATTCTTTATTGCGATCCAACCAGTGGAACGATTTGGAAAATTGATCCGGTGGCCGGAGAAAAGCAGCAGGTATCCACGACAAACATTAAAGACATAAAAAGTCTCTCATGGTCTTCTGACAGAAAATCTTTTTTGGCAATGAGCGAAGAAAATGGAAAAACTGTTTTTTATAGGCATGATTTGGATGCTCAGGAGGATTTTAGATTGAAAAGCGGATTAGATTCGGCCGCGTGGGACAATCTTGGGGTAAAAATTTTCTACAAATATTATGACTCTGTAACTGGAAAAAGATCCTTAAATGTTTCCAATCCTGACGGAAACGACTGGAAATATTTGGCTGACATTGAACACAGAAACGTTTCGATAGCACCTGTTCCTCTTACGTCGCATGCTTCTTTTTGGAATTTTCCTGATGCTGACGAAGAAACCAAATTTTCTATCATAGGGACCACTGGCGGAGAGGTTAAAGTTTTATTGACCGGAAAATTCGGGTCTGATTATCTCTGGTCTCCCGGTGGATCGAAAGCTTTAGTGAGCTCATCGACTGAAAGAGGTGGACGCGCCTTTACTCTCGGCATAATAAACTTTTCCGGCGAATACACGGATTTGCAGATCCCGACATTGGTAAGCAAATGTGCATGGTCTGAAGACGAAAAAAATGTTTACTATGCTTTGCCTGGCGGAATTCCGGAAAATGCCGTAATGCCGAATGATTATCAAAAAGGCAATTTCAACACAAAAGACACCTTTTGGAAAATAGATCTGGAAACCGGAAAAAAGGAAAGGATAATAGAAGCGGAAGCTATAGATGGCGAATTTGATTCGGCAAATCTTTTTCTCTCAAGTGCGGAAGACGCTTTATATTTCACGAACAAAATAGACGGAAAATTATACAAAATAAATTTAAAATAAAAAGCGATTTGCAATTCACAACTGCACGCGATCGGTTTCCAAAGAGACCGGTTTTTTTGTTGCTATTTTCCATATTGCGGCGGCAAGGAAAAGATTCAGCCAAAAAAGAAAAGCAAGATCATTCTTCCAAAAAGGGGTGTCAACCAATCCATGCAGCAAGGTATAAAAGAAAAATCCCACCAGTGGTATATGCAACGAAAAATCCATCCCTTTTATTTTTAAAAGGTTTTTTATAGCATGAAAGACGATCAGAAAAAAACCGGCAAATCCTATTATTCCCGATTGTAACCAAAAGGCTAGAAAAATATTATGCGGTTGCGGTACTGCCCATTCAAGATACGGCGGGAAAAATTTTTGCAATGACAAATATGTATTTTGAAAATTACCCGGACCTATTCCTAAAATAGGAGATTGTTTCAACATTAGTAGTGATGTTTTCCAGATCATCATTCTGGAGGCAAAAGAGGATCTCTCGGAAAAATTTCGGAGCGCCTCGAATTTTTCCGAATCAAATTGGAGCAAAAAAGCAAAAGCAACAATCAAAACAAGAAACAAAGAAAACAAAAATTTTCTTTTAGAAAAAATAATAACTGTAAATGCGAGTGCAAGAGAAACGGCAATCCATGCTCCGTATGAAAAAGTAAAAAACAACGAAAGGATCACAAGCAATAATATTGTTGTGCTTAGCGTGGTTTTTAGTATGTTTTTTTGTAAAATTCCCTTTACGAAAAAATAAAAAGGAAAAAATATTCCGCATGACAGATACATTGCAAGGTGATTAGGAGACAGGTAAAACGCGCTGAGTCTGCCATCATAGGTTGTTATTTTTTGCATCTTATAGACAAGCGCAATTAGACTGACAATGGCGATAGAATAACAGATTGATGCAAAAAGCTTTTCGATCGACTCTTCTGATTTTATAACTGCATATATCGCAAAAGAAAATAGGATTGGCAAAATGAACCAGCCCTTGAGGATGCCAAAGCCGCTTTTCCAATTGTCATTTGCCAATGTTGACGCAATAACTCCTAGAAGTATTGCAAAAATGCTCACAAGCAAAACTCTTGGGAGGTTTTTTGTTTCTTCAAAAAAAGTTTTTCTTTGAAGCGCAAGAAAAAGCGCCAACAAAAACACTCCAAAAAGCTCGAAAGCATTTGTAGGAATGCCAAAAAAAGAAACTTTTACAAGATAAAACGGTGCGGAGAGCGTCAAAAGACATAAGAAATTTTCAATTGTCAGCAGTTTTTTCATATTTTTGTGATGCTGCCGCAAAAGCGGCTATGATGAGAAAAAGCGTCAAAACATGGACAGAATAAAGCGGTGTTTCGACGAGTGAGTGAACTGCAAATATTGTCATGCTGGATATTCCGGCTACAAAGAGAGCATTTTCTTTTCCGGCTTTTATAAAGTTGCTAAATGTTAGGTAAAGTATCGCAATAAAAATCGCGACAGCCGCTACTCCCAATTCTGCTGCTATATCAAGATAAAGATTATGCGCATAGATAGGAGTTCTGTATGCGACATTCGGATTGATAGCAAGAGAATAATTGCCTATTCCTATTCCCATCGGGTTAGCAACAATTATTGATAATGCTTGTTGCCAATTGTTCATTCTTTCAGTGTTAGAGCCTTCATCAGGATTGAAACTCGAGGCGAATCGTTGCGAAATCGGGCTATGAGGAATCGCGAAGAATAAAATTGAAAGGAATGTGGCCGCAAAAATCAATCGTTTTGCGGCATGTTTTGTAGCAAAAGGCAGAGCCATCAGGCAGCCCGAAATCAACGCCACATAACTTCCTCTTGTGAAAGACAAAATGTCAGCAATAATCAAAAGGGAAGAGGAAACAAAAAATAATTTCTTATAAGAGGAACTTGTGGTCCACAGGGCGATAGAAAAGGGAATAAGCATGCCCATGTAATATGAAAACATATGCGGATCGGGGAAAAACGCGAAAGCCCGCATATATGTTATACCAGAGCTGTTAACAAGCCAGCTGGGGTGCGCTAAAACTGTCTTGGAAAACGAATTTCCGAGGAAAAACGAAGCCTGTTTTGCAAAAAAGGCGTAGACCGAATCGATCCCGACAAAAAATTGCGCAGCAAATTGAACTATCGCCACAAAGGCGGCTAGCGATGCGCCAAAAACAAGAGCAGCAAGTATTTTTCGCGTATTTTCTTTTTGAGAAAAAAAGAACAATGCTACAAAATAGACGGGAAAAAGAGAAAGCAAAAAAAGCATTTTTCTCAATGACCGAGAAATGTCTTGCGAAAAGAAAAAAGAAATAGCTGCGAGCAGAAGAAACGCCACAATCAAGATTGACATCTTATCTTTTCGGAATACGTCGGTTTTTCTTTCTAATATGGCAAGGCAAACAATCGCGGCAAAAAACAAAAGCACTATCATTCTTACCACGGCCAAGTCGATCTCCTCTGTCGGATTTAGGGCAAATTGAAATGGCAAAAAAGCGCAAAAAATTAAAAAAATTCTTGAGAACATAGGGTTAAGTTGATTCGCTTTTAGACTTAAGTGAAAATTTTTCTTAAAATTCCCAACACACAGCATATAATGCTTCCGAAATGTTTTTTGAAATAATAATCCTGAGATTTATAGTAGTGGTCTTTTTGTTTTTTTGCGCTTGAATAACTTTTTCCTCCTGCATGGAGAATTTTAGTCGTCGGCACAAGCGTTACCTTAAATCCAAGGTTTCTGATGCGTCTGCAAATATCCACGTCTTCAAAATACATGAAAAAATTTTCATCAAAACCTCCGCAGCGGATAAAAGTTTTTTTGGGTATTGCCAATGCTGCTCCACTTACCCAATCCACGTGGTAAATATCTTCTTTCTCCAAAAGCATCCTGTTTCTTGATAGGCCCATGTTATTTCTTATGATTTCGCCAAGGGTTATTTCGTTGCCTGCGCTCCAGGCCTGTACTTTTCCTTCCGGTGTCAGAAGGCGCGGGGCGGCAGCTCCAATATTGTCGGTTTTGAATACTTTTAGAAAATCATGCAAACCTGAAGTCAAAAATTCGGTATCCGCATTTAAAAAGAAGAGAATATTTCCTTTGGCAGATTTAGCTCCCATGTTGCATCCTTTGGCATAACCATTATTGCTTTCATTGTCTATGACTTTTATGTTCGGACTGTCGAATTCAATCATTAAGGGTTTTTCATCATTGTTTACCACGATTATTTCATAGGAAACGTCATTAACATGCGACGCAAGCGATTTTATGCAGCGCCTCAGATATTCTTCGCTCCTGTAATTTAAGATGATAAAGGATACTTCCATAGAAGGCGTTAAATGTTCAAAAAGATATCGTTTTAAAATCCCTGTAAGCTCTCCTAACTTCTTCTGCTGTACGACTTTTTTTAAAAAACAAATCATAGATGTTTTTTGTGCGTCTTGCTGCCAAATAAAACACGTGCCATGTCCGCTGAAGAATGTTTGCGTGAATTTTAAAGAAAAGCAGCGCTGAAACAACAAGCCAGTATGTTTTTGCCGCATTTTCAGTGCTGCTTTGTTCTAGATGCACGATTCGCGCTGCGGGTACTATGTATAATTCGAAACCTCTGCGTGAAGCTCTCAGCGACAAATCAGCGTCCTCATAGTAGAGAAAAAATCGTTCATCAAAAAGACCCACTTTTTTGAAAACGTCTTTTCTTATAAGCATCGCGCAGCCGCTTATATATTCCGTCTTGCGAGGAGTCGAAAAGCCGTTTTCCAAAATATGCTCAGTTCGCATTCTTATCCAATCGATTTTTCCTCCCGCAAACCATACATCTTTTCCGTTTTTTTTGAAAATCAAAGGGCTTATGATTCCAGCTTTGGGCATTTTTTTCATTGTTGCCACCAATGTAGAAATAGTCGTTGTTTCAATCAGAGTGTCATTGTTTAGGATAAAAATAAAGTCCGCGAATTTTTCCAGCGCCCAGCGGAGTCCGAGATTGTTGCCTCGCGAAAAACCAAAATTTTTCGAGCTTTTGATAAAGTGGCATTTTGGAAAATCGCGGCGTGCATCATCGAACGAGGAATCGCTTGAGCCATTGTCGACAATTACAACTTCAAGGTTTTCATAATCGGAATGCAAAACGGAAGATATGCAGGCGTTTAGCTTGTTTTTCCCGTTATAGTTCAAAATGATGACAAAAACCAGTGGAAGTTTTTGCTTTTGCATTGCGGCGTTGTTTGACGAAACATCATTTGCTTGAAACGATGCTTCTCAATTCATTGATAGTGATGGTTTTGGTGAGCCAAAGAAACAGGGCATAAATAACTGTTCCCAGGATGAAGAGTTGGAAAAATCCGATAGATCTGAAAAAAAACATGAATATTGCCATTATCAAGCCTGAAAATATAATCCAGCCGATATTTGGAACGCGGGGAACATATGAAACATATTTTGCGGTAAGAACTAATCCTGCTGAAGCGACAAAAAATTCCGTAATGGCTGAAATTGTCGCGGAAGCCGTGTAGGAATACAGCGGAACAAAAATAAAATTTGCTGAAACATTAAAAATTGCACAACAAGCAAGAATTGCAAGCATTTTTTTCTGATGATTGGCTGCGATCAGAATATTGTTGAAAAAATTTCCGAAAAAGATGAAGGCTAGGGCAAAAATCAAAATACGCAAGACATTGGCAGACTCAGAAAACCCCTCTCCGCCGATCAGTTCAATTATTCCATCCGCCAAAAAAATCGCGCCGATTACCATCGGCACCACAAGCAGGCAAAAAACTTTCATCGTTTCGTTTGCCAGGTATTCAAAACGTTTTTTGTCTGAAAAAATGTGAAAGGAAAACATCGGAAAAACAAGACCTATAATCATAGCCGGAAAAAAGGAAAGGTTTTCAATAACCTTGTATGCTGCGTTGTAGATTCCGACATCTGCGCTTTCCTGGAGTATGGAAAGAATAATTGTGTCGAATTTGAAATATATGAAAGTAACAATAGCTGCAAATCCGACAGGAGCGGCTTCAAGGAGAATTTTTTTCCAATAAACAAAATCGAATTGCAGTTTAAGCGGAACATATTTATATACTTGCAAAAGAACAAGTGAAAAGTTCAGAATCATTGCCGCCAAAATGGAAAGAACGATCGCGATGAAACCCAAGTCATTTATGACGGCGAAAATAATAATTGCTATCTGAAGCGTCTTGCCAAGCACTTCCGCGGTTGCAACTCGATCCATCGCCAAGTTTTTTTGAAAGACTCCGTTTAGGACAGCGTATGTTGATGAAAAAACAAATGATGCAGCTGCGATCAGGATTCCCAGCTTGACTTCATTTGAATATGGCAAAAAAAAGACAATAACGGGAGCTATAAAAAAAACGGCAATTGATGAAAAAAGCCTCAAAGAGAATGCATTGCCAAGAATTTTTTTCTCATCCGCGTTTGGGCGGGAGATTTCTCTTGCGGTTATCGCATATAATCCCAGGTCGGCAATCGATCCAAAAAACGAAAAAAAAGCAAGGACGATTGAATAATTTCCGAATCCTCCTGCGCCAAGATAACGGGTAATAAACCCTATTCCGACCAGGGCAAGAACAGTTGAAAGTATTTTCGCGATTACATTGAAAACCACGTTATACGCAATTTTTCTGACAATTGCCATAATCTACATAATTACAAATAAGATACAAAATTATAACCATACAAAAATATGGAAAATGCTTTTTGTGCTTTTGTATTTTGCCTGCCTGCAGTGCTTCGCATAGCGTTGCAGGCGGGTAATAATTTTGTGGTTTTCTGGGTTATATAAGATCTGAAGGTTTTACAATGACTTTTCTTTCTTCTCCCTCCCCTGTGCTCTCCGTGGTGATTTTGGGGTTTTTGGAAAGCTCAAGATGCACGATTCGCCTTTCATATGTCGACATCGGCTTCATTACGATTGCCCTATGTTGCGCGATTGCTTCTTCAGCGGCTGAAAGCGCTTGTTCTATGATCGACTGGTTTTTCTGCTGTCTGTACGAATTAACATCAAGAATGAATCTGGTTTTTTCTTCGATTCTTTTGCGTATGATTAATCTTGCGATATGCTGGATTGCTTGAAGGTTAGAGCCATGCTGGCCAATCAGGAAGTTTGAATCCTTTTCGGTGGTTATATCACAGATGATCCCGGAGTCTTCTTTTTCTTGGGAAATGGCGACACTTGCCGAAAATCCCATTTTTTCCAAGATTTCTTCAACCGTTTCCTTGATTGTGCTTATTGTTTTTTCATTCATATTCAGTGTAAGGTATCAAATCGGACGTTTTCCTAAAGATCCCTTATATTTAAATGGTTAATTGTGCTTGGGGGCGGATTGCATGATTGGCAGCTTCTTTTGTATTACCATTTGCTGAACTAACATAAACAGCGTGCTGGCCAGCCAATATATCGACAGTCCCGCTGGAAACTGTATTCCTATAAACAATGTCAGGAACGGTCCGAGGTAGAGCATTTGCTTGTTCATCATCTGGGCTATGTCAGGTTTTCCGTCAGATTCGGTCTTTGCAGGAATTTGCGGCTGTTGTGCCATGAGTGTTTTTGTCTGGAAATATTGGGCGATGGCGGCGAGGATCGCTATTGCCACGCTTGGCCTGGTAAGGTCAATAATATGTATGAAGAACTGATTTATTTTTCCCGGGTCGGAAATGAAGGAATAAAGTAACGACGGATCAGCAGCCAACCCGTTGTTTGAAATATTGATCAGTACTCTGTAAATTGCTATGAAGAATATGAGTTGTATGATTAGTGGAAAGCATCCAGAAAAAGGGTTTGTTTTGCTTTTTTGGTAAAGTTCCATCAATTGTTTCGTCTGTTCTTCCTTGTTGTTTTTCGTTTTTTCCTGTATGGTTTTTATTTTCGGCTGAAGTTCCTGCATCTTTTTCTGTGATTCGATTTGTTTTTGATATAGCGGAATTAGGAATATTCTAAGAAGAATTGTCATTAATATTATTGAAATACCAAAGTCACTTCCAGGTACTATGTTATATAGCAGGATAAGGATGTTATACAGAGGTTCGTAGATGAAAGTGTTAAAAATAAATGACATGTTATTGTTTTTTGAAATTTGATTGAACTGTTCCTTTCATTAGGCCCGATCTTTCAAAAATTTTTCCAAGAAGCGAGGAATATTCCGTTGTATCAGGTCCCTTGTTGGCGGGTTTTGCCATTATCACAATATCATAGCCCGGGACAATCTTTTCCAGATGAGAAAGACACGCAGCCCTTAAAATTCTTCGCATCCGGTTGCGTTCTGTCGCTTTTGCGGAATAATTCTTTCCTACGGAAAAACCTATGCGAGTGTTTGACAGTCCGTTTCTGAGAAATTTTATTGAAACCGGTCCGTGTGTGAAATAAGAACCTTTGGCATAAACGGATGCAAAGTCGCTGCGCCTGGTTAATCTGTTCTTTTTTGGAAGCATATTTTCCAAGCGTTAAACGGAAAGCTTCTTGCGTCCCTTTTGCCTTCGCCTTTTGATTACTTGTGAACCGGTTTTAGTACTCATCCTGCGAAGGAAACCATGTCTGCTCTTTTTGCGACCTTTTTTCGGCTGATATGTTCGTTTCATTGTTTTTGTTAATAAATTTGTTAAATTTTTTATCCATAAGCTATCAACAATTCCCGATGTTTTTTCCGTTTTTGCAGGAGCAATTTAGCTTTGCAACTCCCGAAAATATTCAATAATATAATGTTGATAACTATAGGTAAGTTTATCAGTAAACGGGGAAAAAGTCAATTTTTATCACGTATAAAAATGGCGCAGCAAAGGTTTTTTTCGACAAAATGTCGATTTTGGAAAAAATTCCTGTCATACCGCCTAAAATCACTTGTTATACACAACAAAAGATGCCAAGAGACATTCACGGGTTTTATAGGGTTGACAAATTGACATAAAGAGTAATATTCTACAGAAAAAGGCGAATGAGAGGCTTTTAAGGCAAAAAGAAAAAAGTTATTCACTTGTGCACATATTATTAACAATCGGGATACGATTGTTTCTGGTTTATGCAAAGGGCGCATGGTACAATTCAATATGCGTTTAGATGAAAAATGCTTTGCTATTTAAATATCCTTTTGGTAAACACTTATGAATAACGCAGAGCTTTGGCAGGCGGCGCTTGGCGAAATAGAGCTTTCTATTTCAAAAGCAAACTTTAGCACCTGGTTTAAGAACACTTCGATAGTTTCCAATGAAAACGGAAAAGTCGTTATTGGCGTTCCAAACGGCTTTGCAAAGGAATGGCTTGAAAACAAATACAACACATACATATATAAGGCCATCAGGAATTTTCAGGACGATGTAAGGGAGATCAGTTGTGTTATTTGCAGTAATGATCAGCTTCCGCGGCAGGAAACAAGAAAAATTGATTCAGTTATTTCTACGCAGCAGAACGAAAAATCTGAAGCGGCTCAAAACGCCGGATTTGCTCAAAGCAGCGCCCATTTTCACCACAGCACGCAGGAAGGAATTAATATCAACCCGAGATATAAGTTTGAAAATTTCATCGTTGGGGAAAACAACGAACTTGCTCGCGCGGCATGCTATGCTGTTTCGCAAAATTTAGGAAAAGTATACAACCCGCTTTTTATCTATGGGGGAGTGGGACTTGGAAAAACGCACCTTTTGCAGTCGATAGGCAATGAAGTTCTAGCGAAAGATCCGACCAAAAAAATCAAATATATCACCTCGGAGCGCTTTGCAAATGAACTCATAGATTCTATCAGAAACCAAACGGTTAACGATTTTAAAGCTGCTTATCAGGCAATCGATCTGCTTATAATAGACGATGTTCAGTTTTTGGCAGGCAAGGAAAAAACGCAAAATGAGTTTTTTCATATTTTCAACGCCTTATATCAGATAAACAAGCAAATTGTGATAAGCAGTGATCGTCCGCCGAAAGCTATCGCTACGCTTGAGGAAAGACTAAAATCGCGTTTTGAGGGCGGCATGATAGCCGATATCGGAAAGCCCGATCTTGAAACCCGTATAGCAATTTTAAAATCCAAATCGGCGGAAAAGAATTGTTATATAGATGAGGAGACGATAAGATATATTGCCGAAAATATAAAAAACAACATCAGGGAGCTCGAAGGGGCACTCAACAGAATAGTGGCAGCCTGTGAGTTCAATAAAAAACTACCGACGCTCAAATTCGTTCAGCAAACGCTTTCAGAGATTATTTCAAGCGGGAAAAAGAAGGGAATACAGCCTCAGGATGTAATTGCTGCTATTTCTCAATATTTCAACATTCCGGTGAAAGAGCTTATCGAAAAAGGCCGCAAAAAGGAGATTGCCTATGCCAGACACTTGGCAATGTATCTCATGCGAAGCGAACTGAACACTTCCTATCCCAGCATCGGGATCCAGTTTGGCGGAAGAGACCACACAACAGCGCTGCACGCATTCGAGAAAATAGCAAAAGACATAGAAAACGACGATAAAGTCAAAGAAGATGTGGCAATTCTAAAAGACAGGCTTTATGCCATATAAAAGTTGTGGATAACTTGTGTAAAACTGTGAATAATGAAAAAGTAGCTCAATAAAGGCATATTTTTCATAGCTCAAAAAGTTTAAAAAATGTAGAAATAGTTTTTAAGGCTTAAATTAAGGAAAATTCATATGAAACTTACATGCACGCAGGAAAATTTTAAAAAGGCTATATATAGCACCGAGAGGGTTGTTGGCAAGCAAATCACACTTCCGATTCTGGAAAACATACTTTTAGAAACTGACCATGGGATGCTGAAAATATCTGCGACCAACCTTGAGATAGGTGTTTTTCTCAAGATTGGGGCCAAAATAGAACAAGAGGGCGCGATTACTGTTCCGGCAAAGCTTCTCAGTAATTTTGTGAACAACTTGCCAAGCGAGAGTACGGTATCCCTTGAAGTCAAAGATCAGACTCTTTTTATAGAAAGTGGCTCATCCAAGGCGCAAATCAAAGGTCTTGGGTCTCAGGATTTTCCCATTATTCCCGAAATGGATGGAGATTTTCTCTTTTCCCTGCCAGCCCAGGAAACAAAAGAGGCGATTCCCAAGCTCAGTGTTTGTGTTTCACTGGATTCTTCTCGTCCAGAGCTGACCGGGTTTGATGTTGTTTTGGAAAAAGATGTGGTAAGAATGGCTGCTACTGATAGTTTTAGGCTTGCTGAAGCCATAATTGAGCTAAAAAAGACTGGCGGTCAAGCTTACGATCTTTTTTTGGAAAAAACAAATTCTGTAATAGTGCCGCTGAACACTTTCCTCGAAGTTTTCAGAGTTATCGGGAATGACACGCAAGAGATCAATGTTGGTATTGAAGAAAGTCAAATATTTTTTCAGGTGGACAACGTGAGAATTGTTTCAAGGCTTATTAACGGCAAATATCCGGAATATCGTCAGATTATTCCGCAGAAATTTGCGACCAAGGTTTTGCTCGAAAAAGACAGCGCTTTGAGAGCTGTGAAGATCGCCGGAGTTTTTACAAGCAATAAGACCGGAGAGGTTATGTTCAATGTAAATCCAGTCGTAAATTCCGTCACGGTTGCTTCAAGAGCTGAGGAAGTGGGTGAAAACAGTACCGTCTTGGATGCCGAGATAGACGGTCAGGCGCAGGAAGCGGTTTTCAACCCGAAATATATGGCTGACGGGCTTGGTGCGATTGCAACGCCGAAATTTTTTCTTCTCATGAACAGCGGAGCATCGGCCGCGGTCATAAGGATGGCGACGGACAAGAAAGAAGAAATTCCAACATACACATACATCATAATGCCGATAAAGAATTAAATCTGTTTTTTGGGCGGGGGAATAAAACTCAAAGAGGTTTGTTAGTGGCAAAAAGGAAAAGCACCTTCATGTGTCCGGTTTGCGGACACGACAAGTCTAAGGAAGTTTGTAAACCAGAGGGTCAGTTTCGTACTAGTCTTATGTCTATGAGACATGATCACTATGAATGCGACGGGGACACTGGCGTGTGCACTACGCACTTCTCTGATCCTGAAAAATTTTCGAAGAAAAAAACCGCTTCGTGATTCATGATCAGGCGAAACAACCACCGTTTCGCCATCCACCTAAAAACAGATAGTATGAAAAATATCGGAACTTTATTGAATAAAAAAAAGTTGGCAAGGCCAACATCGGTTGATCCGGAAACCATTTTCTATATCTTCAGGCAAGTGATTAAGGAAGAATACGGAAAACAGGGCTCAAAAAATATCCAGCCTGTTTTTTTTCGGGACAGAAAAATTTTTGTCAAAGCCACAGGCTCAACCTGGGAAAGTGAAATCTCTCTTCAAAGAAAAAATATAATAAAAAAACTCAACGTCGAGATAGGAAGCGAAGAAATTACAGATTTGGTAGTAGAGAATTAAGAAGCTTTTAACAAGAAAAACACCTCTGAAAAGGGGTGTTTTTCGATTAATGTCGCAATTACTGAACGAAGTGCGAACCCATTTTGAGCAAGAATTTCTGCCCTGACTGGCAGAAACCCGCCCCAGCGGCTCGCCGCCTGACGGCGGACAAAGCCCGCAAAAATTTCTTTTTCTTTTAATGGGCGCGCGCAAAATTCTTTTTCAATTAAGGAATCAATTTTTGCGGGCTTTGTTTCCTTGCTTGAGCAAGGACGAGTCTCTTTCCACCCCAGTCCCGCTTCGCGGGATGGCAGGCGGGCAAAAATTCCTTCCCCCAGACCCCCTTCCTTTTTGCCCGCCCGCTGGAAACCAAAGAGCGTTTTTTCGGACGGCGGCGGGACTTCAAATTGGGCGGTGGGTGGGGTTAGTTAATTATATTCTATCAGAATTTTCGTTTTCAATAAAGTTTTTTAGATTACTCAAACAAGTTTTAATTTCTTGATCCAAAGAGTTTATATCGGTTATCTCGTCAATCTTTTTCACCAATTTTTGAAACTTGTTATCTCCGGATACTCCAAGTTTTGCTTCAAAACTTGTTGAAAATTTTGTTTTCTTGCCGTTTTCGGCATTGTTTTTAATAGCCGTGTTTTCGTTTGTCGGCTCGTTATCCTCTACTTTATCATTGTCGTAAATCGTGTAATAGTCAATGCCGAAAACTTTGCAAATCATTTGGTAATTCTTAATTTTTGTTTTGCCCCAAGCCGGAATTATTGAAACTGAAAAATTTTCAACATCGCAACCGGACAGTTTCAAAAGTTTTGGCAAGCCATATTTTTCCGATGGCCCTTCAACCAAAATGCATTTTTTAGTAAAAAACAATTCAAGATTTTCTCGCAAAATTGTGCTGATATGCAAGTTTTTCGTCGCGTAATCATCAAGGTAATCCGCCCTCTTTCCGTTTTGTCCGTCGGTTGCCGTGATTTGTTCTTGCAGGACTTCCTCTTTTGGAAAAACTTGAAAATCGGAAATTGATCGGATTTGCTTCCAATTTTTCAACGAAATAAAATTTTCAGATTGGGTGGAATAAACGAATTGCAGATTGGTTTGCTTGGTAAAAACCTCATACATTTTCTTTTGCCAGTCGCTATGCATATGCAATTCCGGCTCGTCAATAATCAAAACAATGGGAATTTTCTCTTGGTCGGCGACATACGCAAAAAGCGCGTAAGCAATCAAAATGTTAAAACCGGAACCGAGATTGTCGGGCAAAAGCAGTTTTTCACCTTCCTTTTTCGCGACAAAAGCCGATTTATACGGCTGGTCAATATCAATAAAATCAATCTGAAAATTTTTATCATCACAGCAAATCGCTTTCACTTTTTCATTTATTCCATTAATCAACACACTTTTTTCGTCCACAATCCCCCGCAATGAACCGGCGAGGGTATTGTATTCGTCCGAAATTGTATTTTCGCCGCCCGTTTGTTTTTTCTTATATTTCCAGTGCAGGTCGGTCAAAATTTTTGCGATGAGGGAATAATTGCCGGAAACATCGTCATCGCGGTCTTTTGAGAGATAATAGGATTTTGGATATTTTGTCAGACGATTTGGGTTATAAGTGAGCTGGTAGCTTATTACTTTAGCGTTGCGCTCTTGGCCGTCTTTTAGTTTATAGAAAACGGTATAACCCTCTTTGATTTGGCTAATTCGTGAGGCTTTGCGCGCTTTTTCATCTTCTTCAAAAATACTTTCATCAATTTCGCCGACTATCGGCAAAACATATTTATTGATTACAAAAGGATCATCCAAAACTTTTTCCGGTTTTTCCCGCCGTTTAATTGTAAGTTTGATTTTATTGCAGGGAATTATTATTGATTCGAGTTGATTTGTGCTGGAACGAACATCAAGGGTTGCGAAAAATGGCTTTTCGGTTTCGCCTTCAATTACAATCTCGTCTTTTATCTCTTTTGCCTCGCTATGAAAATCTTTCTCGCTGATTCTTGTCGGCAGATAATCCGAGCCAATCAAAAAATTAAGGGCTTCCAAAATCGAGGTTTTGCCGCTTCCGTTTCTGCCGATAAAAGCGGTTAGGCCATTATTGAAGTTTACTGTTGTGCCTTTTTCGTCTGTTCCTTTTCCGAAACAACGAAAATTTTTGATTGTCAGGGATTTTATGAACATAACTATATTTCGCTTAAAACATCGCTGATTTTTTGCTCCATTATGCCGACCAGTTTTTTGTTGGCTTCAATAATTTTTTCCTGTTCTTCCATTTCCGCGACAAGCTGTTTTTGGGTTTCAAGAGACGGAAGCGGAATTTTAATTTTTCTTAATTTTGAAAAATGCCTTTTATATCCTTCTGATTCAATTGGATTTGCTTTCAAAAAATAATAAAAGAACTTTGGTAATAATTTTTCGTTTGTCTCTAAAATTTTTATACCATCAGCACCTTGAACAAATTGCTTTTCACTATACTTTACGACGCAAGTGTGATCTCCAAAAATTACAACGGGATTTTTAACTTTGACTAATAATCTTTCGTCATCTGTCCAGCCAGATATTGATTCTTGCGATTGATCAATTATAGGATATTTACCAACTTTACCGAATTTACTTTTTTGAATTTTTGCCGGTGGTGTAATCGTTTTAATAATTTTTTCAAATTCCACCCACTCAACGCCCTCTATTTTTCTAATCGCTTGGCCAAAATAGCGTCTCTCTCTCTCTCTAAATTCTTAATCACCGCTTTAGCGGCTTCAATCGCCTTTTGCTTGACTTCAATTTGCTCAACGATTTCTTTTTGGACTTCAATCGGCGGAAGAGGGATTTTGATTTTTGCTAAATCTTTTCCATAAACATGCGGTTGCCCCATTCCTTTTTGAAGCTTATAAATATCTTTCTGTCTCGTTTTCAAAAAATGAAAAACAAACTTGGTGAGCAAATTATTTTCATCTTTGGATTTTATAGTTGTGCAATCAGAAGCAAAAATTGGTATCTCAAAAAAATTTATAAATCCAGCATAAGCACCCGAGGCACTAACAGTTATCGTTTGACCATCTCGATTGCTTTGATTGTGATAATAAGCAGGTTGTTGACCACCAGCAACAACTGGAATATCGCCGTTAGTAATTTTTGCTTTTGTAATTGATGTCCCTTTTTCTATTTCGCAAACTTCACCTAGTTCCACTATTTTGAATTTTGAGTTTTGAATTTTGACATTTTCCCTGTATCTGTCGCCTGAAAGATTATAGTCGCCGCTTTCGGCGATTTTGTCTTTGGCGACAAGATGAGCAATTTTTGCCTGTTCTGCGTTCAATCCAAACTTTTTGCTATCTTTTAACGCCGCTCTGTATTTTTTGATTATTTCCAAAGCCAAGGGCAAGTCGTTTTTGTCTATTTCCCGCCTTTGCGCGCCGAGACTATAGCCGTCATTTTGAATTTTCAAAAACAGAATTTCTTTTGTTTTTTTGGCAAGCCCATTGTCAAAAAGTAAAATACTGGTTTTTACTCCGGCATAAGGATTGAAAACTCCGGCGGGTAGAGAAATAACCGCCAAAAGCCCGTCTTCAATCAGTAATTTTCGCAACGCCTTATACGCTGTCGCGGATTGAAAAATTATGCCTTCCGGCACGATTATGCCAGCCCGGCCGTTCGGCCTCAAGTGTTCCAAAATGTAATCAACAAACAAAACTTCAGCGCGATTGGCTTGCACAGAAAACCTTTTGTGCGGTCTAATTCCGCCTTTGGGCGACATAAACGGCGGATTGGCGAGCATTACATCAAAACTTTCCTCCCATTTTTCCTCGCTGGAAAGCGTGTCATATTCAAAGATGGTCGGGCTTGGAAAACCGTGCAGATATAAATTAACTTTGGAAAGCCGCACCATATCCGGCGAAATATCGTAGCCAACAAAATGGTCCATCAAATTTTTTCGCTCGTCTGGTGTCAAAGATTTTTCTTTGTTCTCTTTAAGAATATACTTGAATGCGGAAATCAAAAATCCAGCCGTGCCGCAAGCGGGATCGCAAATCGTTTCGCCTTTATTCGGAGCAACCGCCGCTACAATAAAATCAATAATGTGGCGGGGCGTGCGAAATTGTCCGGCATCGCCTTGTGAGCCAAGAATAGAAAGCAGATATTCAAAAGCGTCGCCTAAATCTTCGCTGTGTTCATAAACAAAGCCGTTTATTTCTTTCAAAAACAAGTTCAAGGTTTCCGGGCTTCGGTAGGGCAAAAAAGCGTCTTTGAAAATATCTCGGAAAAGCTGGGGTATATGCGGATTGCGGGACAAAGAGGTAATCGCTTCAAGATATAAATCAAGCCGTTCATGCCCGCCAAGTTTTGCGTCCATTAGTTTTGTCCACGCATATTTTTGGTAGCCGTTGGTAAAAAACCGCGCCTTGCCGCCAAGTTCTTGCGCTTCTTTGTCCATATCGTCCATAAACTTATAAATCAACGCGGTAGTGATTTGCTCAACTTGTGCTTTTGGATCCGGCACTTTGCCGACCAAAATTTGGCGGGCAGAGTCAATTTTTCTTTTTGTTTCTTGAGTAAGCATATTTTTTTCCTACATAAAAGCGTTAATGGAAACATAATCTTTGACATATTCCGGCACGACTTCGCGCCAGCCGTTCAAGTCACGAAAATCCTTCATCGTAACCTTTGGATTGGTGGCGAAACGGCTGTATTCTTTGGTTTCAACAATATCTCTGATTTCAGGGTCGGTGATATACGCTTTCAGATAATTTTTAATAAGCAAAGCATATTTATTGTCGGGCTTGTAAATCGCGACAAACTTTTCAAATTCTTCTTCCAAGAGTTCGTCTTTGGTTTTGAATTTTTTTATGCCGCCAAAAATCTTTTCAATAAATTCTTTGAGCGTTATGCGACGGTCGGCTTTTATGGATTTGCGCAATTTTTCCATATTGAAATAATCTTCCGGTTTTTCAAAAATTTCGGTTTTAACATATTCTTCCGCACCTTTAACATCGCCTTGCTCATACTTTTGTTTTACAATGGGGTCGTTTTTTACGACATGCTCAAACTTCTCAAAAAATTTCCAGTCAACTTTCATTCCGGCCAAGCCGATAGCTTTTTCGGAAAAAGTTTTTAATGGATCGGGATTGAAAATATTTACTTCGTCTATGTGTACGCCCTCGCCGCCGCCTGTTCCGGCACCGGTTTTTTCTGGCAGTTTCAAAACTTGATCGTAGTTATATTTTTCCTCAAAGTATTCGCAGTTAGCAAAAAAATCAAAAAGTTTGAAAGTTTCTTTTTTAACTTTTATTTGCTCGTTATCAGTATCTTTGTAGTTGAAAGTGTATTTTCTCGTTCCCCGCCCTTTGATTTGAATAAAATCGGTCGGCGAAAAAATTGGGCGCATTAGGCAAAGGTTCAAAATATCTTGGCAGTCATAGCCGGTTGTCATCATACCAACAGTCACGCAAACTCTGGTTTTGCTGGATTTATAGCCCGCTAACCATTTTGTCTGGCCGTTAAGATTATTGTTCGCGAAGTTAATGGTAAATTGTTGAGCGTCGGGGATATTTGAAGTTACCTGCACGGCAAAATCGGAATTGTATTTACCGGGCCAAAGCTGGTCGGCAAATTGATTTAATATTTGAGTAATTTTAGAAGCATGTTTTTGGCTGACGCAAAAAACAATGCTTTTGCCGATTTCGCCGCTGATTGAGTCTTTGAGCGCGTTTTCTAAAAATGTTTTGCAGAAAATCTGATTTGTCTTTTCCGAGAAAAACTTTCGTTCAAAATCTTTTTGAAAAAAGGTTTGTTCTTCTTCCATGCCTTCCTCATTTTCAACCATTAAGGAATAACCTTTTTCAGACAAAAGTTCGGTGGTGATTTCGGTTCTCGCGTCAGCGACAACCGGATTGACAAGATAACCGTCTTTTACGCCGTCAAGCAAACTATAACGGAAAGTCGGCTCACCGGAAGGACAGCCAAAAGTTGTGTAGGTATCTAAAAGCTGGCGGCGTTCCCACGCTCGCGGGTCTTTTGCGCTGATTTTTTGCGGGTCAATGTTTTTAAGATAATCTTTCGGCGTTGCGGTAAGTCCTAATTTATAACCGACAAAATACTCAAAAACGGCGCGGCTATTCCCGCCGATTGAGCGGTGAGCTTCATCGGAAATTATTAAGTCAAAATCGGTCGGCGAAAAAAGTTTTTTGTACTTGTTATCAAAAGATAAACTTTGAACGGTAGAAACAACGATTTCCGCTTTTCGCCAATCGTCTTTGTTTTCTTTATAAATTACGCTGGTAAAATCGTTATGCAGGATTTTCTTGAAATTTTTGTACGCTTGGTCTTCCAGTTCCAATCGGTCAACCAAAAACAAAATTCTTTTGGCGTTGCCTGTTTTTAAGAAAAGCTTAATCACGGCAGCGGAAACAAGGGTTTTACCTGTTCCTGTTGCCATTTCAAAAAGATAGCGGTCGTTTCCTTTTTGGGCGGAGTCTTGTAATGCATGAATTGCAGCAAGTTGATAAGGACGCAGAAATTTTAAATCTTGGTCTTTGATAAAATCTGCTCTTTGCGTTTCGTCAATCCAGCGAGGGTCTTTTTGATAATTTGGATTTTGCGTTTGAACAATATAATCGCTTTCAACTTTTTCCTCTGAAAGTGTAGAAAAGCTCGGTTTGAAAGTTTCCAAATGCTTCAAGGATTCAAAAGTAGGGAAAACCGTAATAACTGTGGGATTGCCTCTTTCCAAATCCCAAAAATAATGAAGGTTGCCGTTTGAAAGTATGATAAAGCGAGCGTTTTGCGATTGAGCATAACGGCGGGCCTGCTCTTTGCCGTCAAGCGGGTCTTTGTCTTCCGATTTTGCCTCTAAAACTACAAGCGGAAACCCTTTGTCATCAAGCAATAAAAAATCAATAAATCCCTTTTTGGTTTTTTCAAAATCATTGCCAAATTCATCTATGGCTTGCTTGGTAATTTTGATATTATTTTCCAAAACAATGTTTGCTTTCCCGGTTTTATCGTCAAAAAATCTCCAGCCGGCGTTTTGAAGTAATTCGTTGATTTTAATTCTGGCTTTGGCTTCTTTTTGCATAATTATTTGATTAAATCCTCAATGGAAACGCCGAGCGCTTTGGCTAATTTCGCCATAATAAGCACGGACGGCTTTTTAATTACATTGCTTTCAATTTTTGTTAGGGTAGTGTATTTGACGCCAGACTTCTTGGCAAAATCCTCTTGTGATAATCCTAACTTGCCTCTATGTTTCTTTACATTTTCGCCTATGTTGATTTCTGTTGCCATATTTTCAATAATTTGATAGTATGTAAGTGATATGTTATTCTTTCAATATAATGATACCAAATAAATTAAAATCAATCAACAAAAATCCTCAAGGGAGTTCCTTTGTGTCGCCCGCGCAGGGGAGGGCTGGGGCAAGAGCGACACTTCTTTCTTTTTGTCTTTTGGTCCCGCCGCCGTCCGAAAAAACGCTCTTTGGTTTCCAGCGGGCGGGCAAAAAGGAAGGGGGTCTGGGGGAAGGAATTTTTGCCCGCCTGCTTTCCGCGCCGAATGCGCGGCTGGGGTGGAAAGAGACTCGTCCTTGCTCAAGCAAGGAAACAAAGCCCGCAAAAATTGATTCCTTAATTGAAAAAGAATTTTGCGCGCGCCCATTAAAAGAAAAAGAAATTTTTGCAGGCTTTGTCTCCGCCTTTGGCGGAGCGAGCCGCTGGGGCGGGTTTCTGCCAGTCAGGGCAGAAAGTTTTGCTCAAAATGGGTTCGCACTTCGTTCAGTAATTGCGACCAATCTAAACATTGCGAATTTTGCGGGCAGTTTGTTTGCTCGCTCGCCCCGCCTGCGGCGGGGCTTCGCTCGTATTTT